>Ga0335070_10003348_pt1 | contig 18704 bp, 17 predicted proteins | sample Lox_Sample_13_FD_206722 | JGI IMG/M metagenome (GOLD analysis project Ga0335070, IMG submission 206722) | Soil microbial communities from Loxahatchee National Wildlife Refuge, Florida, United States - Lox_Sample_1.3 | ecosystem: Environmental > Terrestrial > Soil > Wetlands | place: USA... | reverse complement strand
AGTTCGAACCATAAAACGTTGCGCCGACTAGCGAGGAGCCGGAGAAATCGGCTTCGCTCAGGATCCGGTTGGCGAGATTGAGGCCGTCAAGTCCACGACGCGTCAGCTGCGCACGTTTGCCCCCCTGATAAGCCACAAACTTCTCGTGCGCCGCGAGGATCGGATTGAGCTCCTTCTGCGATAACGGCGTGCAGTCTTTATCGGTGAAATTCGCGAGCATGGGTGGCCTTCGCGGGCGCTTTTGGCATTCTGCCCTGCCGTTCACACTAAGGCAGAATGCGTTAAGAAACGTTTGGTGGTTGAATTGTCGCCTATCCTACACTCTGAGCGTGCGGCCGGTTGCGCCGCGACTGCATCGTGCGCCGGCGGCGCGCGCCGGCCATCATGCGGCGGGCTCGCGACCATTAGCGTGAGCAGAGCCACTACGGAGTAAGCAGACTCGGGTCCGGCGGAAGTACATAGGTAAGCCGGCCGAGCCACGCAGAAAATCGCAGATTCAAAAGTCGGCGCATTGGGACATAACGATCGGAGGAGTATGTAGCGGACAGGAGAATGAACACTGCCGCGGCATCGACCACTGCAGACGATGCAGCCCTATCTGCGGGTGGATCGGGACGTCACGTCGGCGCCGACGCTCTCGCCGAACTTCCGCTATTCGTGGCTCCAACGCGCGGCTCGCTCCATCGCGCTTTCGACGGCGAGCGCCGCCGCGAACAGCTGCGACTCCGATCCCGATGGCGCCGAAATGAGAACGCTGGTCGGCAGCCCGTCCGGGTCCGCGCCGGACGGAAGCGCGAATCCTGGCAGGTCGAGGAAATTGCCCAGCATCGTGTTGCGCAATGTCTTCACGTTGACCGCATGAAATAGCTCCTGGCTCGCTTCAAGGGGCGCAACGAGCGGGGCTGTATGTGGCACGGTCGGATAGGCGAGGAGCGCGCCATCCAACTCCGCGCGCAGCGTTTTCTGAAGGTCCGTGCGCGCCGCATAGAGGCTTAGAAGATCATAGGCACTCATCTGAGCGCCGCGCATGATGCGTGTGACGACGCGAGGATCGATCCGAGCGATATCCGGACCATCGACGAGCGGGCGATGGACGAAATAGGCGTCGGCGGCGGTGATGTTGCCATGCGCGGCGGTGGCCAGCACGCCGTCGAAGGCTGCAATGCGACGCTCTACGATTGTGGCGCCCCGGCGAGCGAGCGCCACCATCAGCGCGCGGAAATTCGCGACCACCGTGTCTTCCGCCTCATCGAAGACGACATTGGTCGGCACAACCAAATGGAGCTCGGCAAAGGATGCGGGCTCAGCACCGACCGGTTTGGCGCCGCGCAAGGCAGAATAAAGTAGCAGGCAATCCTCAACCGTGCGCGCCAGCGGCCCGACTGTGTCGAGCGTTGGCGAAAGCGGAAACACCCCGGTCTTGTCGATGCTTTTCTCGGCCGTCTTGAAGCCGGCGAGGCCGTTGAAGGCGGCGGGAATGCGCACTGAGCCGCCTGTATCCGTCCCGATCGCGACCGGCGCGAGTCCTTCCGCCACGGCGACCGCCGAACCGGAGGATGAGCCCCCCGGCACCCGGTGCAGCTTCGCGTCGTACGGATTGCGCGGCGTTCCGAAATGCGGATTGAGGCCCAGTCCGGAATAGGCAAATTCCGACAGGTTCACTTTGCCGAGGCTCACCATGCCCGCCACTGCCAGATTACGAACGACGACCGCATCCTCTCGCGCCGGCGGCGCCGAACGGTATATTTCGGAGCCGGCGGTCGTTGTCGTGCCCTCGAGATCGAAGAGGTCCTTCCAGGCCACCGGCACCCCATCGAGCGGACCGAGCGGTGCGTTGGAGCGATAGCGTTTGGTCGCTGCGTCCGCTTCGCGCCGCGCGCGATCTGCCGTGACCGTTATGAAGATCGTGGGATCGCTCGCCGCGGCGATGCGGGCGAGGAAATGCTCCGCCGCCTCCGACGGCGTGATCGCTTGCGCACGAAAGGCGCGCGCCAGCGCCGCTGCCGAAATGCTGCCAAGATCGAACGTCGTCATCGAGACCCGCCCCGAATACGCCTGTCTCCTAGCAGAAATTGCGGGATGCGCCGATGGTGCCGTTCTTCCCCTGGATCAGGGTCAATTGCAGGGTTCGTCCAAGTCCATTCGGGATGGACGTGCCGGAAATCCGGCCTTTGATGGGTTTCCCGCACGCCGACCGCAAATGCCGTGGCAAGCAACAGGATAATCAGCGTAACAATCGTCAGTACACGTCCGAAATTCCCTCGGACGTCAGGCTGCTGCCGCGTTTCCCGCACATGCGCCAAAGCGGAGGCTGATCCAGCCGATGCCGGTGAACAGCAGGTCGAAACCCAGGAACATGCCGAGCACGAAGAGGCCCGAGAACGGCCAGTGAATCAAGATGATCGCGCCCAAGGCTATCGAGATGATGCCCGAAGCGATAAGCGAGACGGCGAGGAATAGGCCGGTATTGGACCAAGGGCCAATTGTCGGCTGTGAGCGCGGGTCTCAGGTTTGCCGCGCGCCGCCCGTCCAGGCTCGCCCGGTAGCGGCGACGGAGAGATCGCAGGGCGGAACACGCCAGCAGAAAGCGAACACGAGCCGACGCAGGAGAAATCGGAATCCAGACTGTCTGCCCAAGGCAAACGTGGAGGCCTTCATGAAATGGTTGCTTGTCGCCAGCTTCGCAGCGCTGATCGAGGCCGGCGCTGTTACCGCCGTCGCCTCCGCTCCGGTCGAGCCGCCACGTCTCCAGAGCGAGGTCCAGCGGTCCGACTCCTGCCAGCGCGTTTATCACGGCAGATGGGTGAGGAACGGCCGCGTCTGGCACCGCCGCCGCTGGAGTTGCCGCTGGCGCGGCGGCCGCCGCTGGTGTCGTTGGCGTTATTGGTGAGCTCGCTTGCGTCACGCCGCGACGGTTGTCATCTGACTTGGATTTCCGGCGGTGTGTCCGCTGCGACAATGCGGAGACGGGAATGAATGCCAGAAGCTGGTTGGTCGGGGCGGGCGTCGCCGTATCGCTCGCCGTGTTGGTGGCCGGATACGCAATCTCCGCGCAGGACAAGTACGCGGCCAAAGTGCCGAACGGCCTCGCATTCTCCGAATTCCGCGGATACGAGGGCTGGCAGGCCATCTCCATCAGCCACAACGGCGACCTGATGGCTGTGATCGTCGGCAATCCCGCCATGATCGCGGCCTACAAGGCCGGCATTCCCGGCAACGGCAAACCATTCCCCGACGGGGCCAAAATGGCAAAGATTCATTGGAGCCCTAAGAAGAACGAGGCGGCGCCGGGTCAGCCGCTCGTACCAGCCACGCTGCACGACGTCGATTTCATGGCGAAGGACAGCAAGCGGTTTGCCGGCAGCGGGGGATGGGGTTATGCGGAGTTCGAGTACGATCGTGCGTCCGACACCTTCAGACCCGGCAATACGACCGACACGCCGCCCCAAGAGCACGACGCCAAATGCGGGTTCGCGTGCCACACGATCGTGAAGAACCGCGACTACGTTTTCACGGAATACGCCAAGCGATAATCGTCAATTTCGGCAGGGCGGGCGAGGCTTCGCCACCCGGTGTACTGCCGTTGCACCGACAGCCTAGCGATCTGGAAACGGTCGCTCAGTGCTGCTGAGGCTGTTCCGGCCGGAATGCACCGCCCACAATTCGCCGGCCAGAAGCCCTGTCGACAGGCCAAGGAAACTTCCCGCGATCGCGTCGCTCAGGAAGTGCCACTCGCCCACGACCAGCAACACCACCGCAACCAACAGCAGGATTGCGAGCGGCCAGACGCTCGATCGGTAAAGACGCATGAAAACGCCGGCAAAGGCCGCGGCCAATGCCATGTGACTGGACGGAAAGCTGCTCTGCGGCGAGCCGCCCCAGAAATGGAAAGCGTGCGCGGAGCCATGCAGCACATCGACAGGGTTGGGAACGCCGAAGATCAGCTTCAGCGCATTGCTGTGGAGTGCGTAGGCGCAAATGGACGTCAGACAGGCGACCGCCAGAACCTCCGCGGGCGGCGGAAGTCTTCCGTGAATTAAGCGTGCGAGTACAAGCGCCATGACCGCCATGGCTTCCGCCGAGAGGATGACCGCGCTGCCGAGACCTTCGCCCAAGACATGGAGGTGACGCGAAAATCGGGCACAGTACAGCGCGATTGGCATGTCGGCGTACAGAAACGAGAGCGTCACCGCTGCGGAGACGACAATGAGCGACAAAAACCAAATCCGGAGTGCCACGCGAAACGACAACCTAACTCGCCCCATTGGCGACCCCGAGAGGATTCGAACCTCCGACCTACAGATTAGGAATCTGCCGCTCTATCCTGCTGAGCTACGGGGTCATGCGTCCGCCTCTTTAGCGGATCATCGCCTTCGGGGATAGGCGCGTGCCGGCATATGTGCTTGCCGCCGTCGCGCGCGATCGTCCAGCCGCGTCCAGAGCACGCTGTGCATGCCTCACGCCTTTGCATTTCATGTCGGCGCGCCACCGCGTGAACCGTCGCCCGCAGCAGCGCGAGCGCCGGTGTAGCGGCTTCGAACGGCGTCATGTGCGCGTCGCCTCTGGCCCAGGTGCTGGCAAGGCCGCGTCGCCCCGGGGTTTCGCCGAACTGAAAACCGTTGGCGGGCAGCAGCGCACGGTGCACCGCCATCGCCGTGTCGGCGGAAGCTGGGCCACTATCGAGGCCAAGGGTGGCCTGCACTTCGGCAAATACGTTCGTTTCTTCGGCCGCGCCGGCGACTGCGATCCGATGGGCAAGCACGTCGAACGCCGTCATTGAAAGTCTTCCAGAAGGTGCCGCCAGAGATAGCCGAGCGCCAATCTGTTCCTGTCCGCCAGCGTCCGTCCGGCATTCTTGGGGGCCTCGGCCCGCGGATGGCTCCGGAGAGACGCACTCCGGTCTATCTCCTTAATAGGAATGGTTATTTCCACGACCAGCGGGGGATCCTCTCGCAACACCAGCGAAATATAGAACCGAATTGGTAATAAGTCAACTGTTTTGGTTGTGGCCCTTTAGACCATTGTTCGAGCCTCCGGACAGGAGATGATTGCGCCCACGCTACGCAGCGCAAAAATTGACTCTAGATTCAATCGGTCGGCGCGACCGGGCTTGCGCGAAAGCGTTCGTGTTATAAGTCAAAGGGGGACGACGCCGGTCGAAGGAGACCCGCACGTGATGGGTTTGGTGGACGGTTTTCTTCGGCGCTTGTTCCTGGCAATGGGGGTCGCCCTGCTGTCGGCGGCTGGCCTTTCGCCACCGGCTTTTGCGCGCGGCGCTCCGGATACGTTTTCACCACTGGCCGAACGGTTGCTGCCGACTGTCGTCAACATTGCGACCACGCAGACCCTGAAGCCGGGGATGGCCGATCTGATGCCGGATCTGCCGCCTGACTCGCCGCTGCAGGACCTGTTCAAGGACTATCTCAGCAAGAACAAGAACGTGCCGCACCATGTCACGGCGCTGGGCTCGGGCTTCATCATCGATCCCTCAGGCATCATCGTCACCAACAATCATGTCATCGACGACGCTGAAGAGATAACGGTGACGCTCAATGACGGCACGAGCCTTCCAGCGAAACTTCTCGGCCGCGATCCCAAGACCGACCTCGCGCTCCTGAAGGTCAATCCGACGAAGCCGTTGATGGCGGCGCATTTCGGCGATTCCGATCACGCTCATGTCGGCGACTGGGTGATCGCTATTGGCAATCCCTTCGGCCTCGGCAGCACCGTGACGGCCGGCATCGTATCGGCGCGCAACCGCGATATCGCGTCGGGTCCGTACGATGATTTCATCCAGACGGATGCGCCGATCAATCGCGGCAATTCCGGCGGCCCGCTTTTCGACATGGACGGAAATGTCGTCGGCGTGAATTCCGCAATCTTTTCGCCGTCCGGTGGCTCGGTCGGCATCGGATTCTCCATTCCGTCGAACATGGCCCGCCAGGTCATCGAACAGCTTCGCCAATACGGCGCGACGCGTCGCGGCTGGCTCGGCGTGCGCATCCAGCAGGTGACGAGCGATATAGCTGAAGGCCTCGGTCTTCCCGGCACGCAAGGCGCGTTGGTCGCGGATGTGACGGCGAACGGCCCGGCGGCGAAATCGGGCGTCGAAAACGGCGACCTCATACTTTCTTTCGACGGCAAGCCGATCGGGGACTCCCGCACGCTGCCGCGCGTCGTCGCCGATACGGCCATCGGCAAGACCGTGAACATGGACATCCTGCGCAAGGGCAAGAAGGAAACGCTGCGCGTCACGGTCGCCAAGCTTGATGATACCGATGGAACCGCCCCCGCAGCGCAGAAACCCAAACCCGCCGTGCCGGTGAAGCCCAACTCCAAGCTCTCGCAGCTCGGTCTCACCGTGGGCGCCATCGATACGGACGCGCGCAACAAATATCACCTCGGCGGCGATGTGCAGGGCGTGGTGGTGACCGAAGTGGATCCCGACAGCGTAGCCGGCGAAAAGAACCTGCGTCCCGGCGACGTGATCGTGGAAGTGCAGAGCCAGCCTGTGCATTCGCCCGACGAAGTGACGAAGCATTTCGAAGCCGACAGCAAGGCCGGCAAGAAGGTCGAGCTTCTGCTCGTCAACCGCAACGGCGATCTCACCTTCGTGGCGCTGAGGTTGGCGGAAGGCTGAAGGCTGAAGCACCGCCCTAATTCGTGACGAATTCGTCTTCCCGATAGCCCTGCAGATAGAGCAGCGCCGTGAGGTTGCCGTGATCGATGCGCGCGGCTGCGGCCGCCGCGACGACCGGCTTGGCGTGATAGGCGACGCCCAGACCTGCGCGTCCGATCATCGCAAGATCGTTGGCGCCGTCGCCGACGGCCAGCGTATCGGTGAAATCGATTCCTGCCTTGCGCGCGGCATGCTCGAGCGCCTGGAGTTTCGCTTCCCGCCCGAGGATCGGTTCGGCGACTTCGCCCGCGAGATGTGTGCCGTCGTCGAGAAGGATGTTCGCCTGTTCGGTCTCGAAGCCGGCCGCCGCCGCAACGCGCGTGGTGAAAAAGGTGAAGCCGCCGGAGACGAGCAAGGTCTTCGCGCCATGCGCGCGCATCGTCGCGAGCAGTGTCTTGGCCCCGGGATTGAGACGCACGCGTTCGTCGTAAACGCGCTGCAGCGCAGAAAGCGGCAAGCCCTTGAGCAGTGCGACGCGCTCGCGCAGCGCCGGCGCGAATTCGATTTCGCCCTTCATGGCGCGCTCGGTGATCGCGGCGACTTTCGGCTTGAGGCCCGCCATGTCGGCAAGCTCGTCGAGGCATTCGCACGAAATGATCGTCGAATCCATGTCCGCGACGAGGAGACTCTTGCGGCGATTCGCAATCGGGATAAGATTCATATCCACAGATTCGGCGCCGGCGATTTCCCTGGCGCGGTTCAACACCGCGGTATCTTTTCCTACCGGAATGTCAAAGGCGCGGCCCGCGGCAAGCCAGACCGGTTCGCCGAGATCGCGCAGCGCCCGCGCCAAAGCTTCGGCGTTCTCTGCGATAATGTTCAGGACATGAGAGTTTTTTTCGGACGATTTCTCGGACACGGACTGGCAGTTCCATGAGCGTGGACGCGGTGCTTATTGCAGGGCCTACCGCGAGCGGCAAGTCGGCCGCCGCGCTCGCCCTGGCCGAGCACGCCGATGGCGTCGTCATCAACACGGATTCCATGCAGGTCTATCGCGAGGCCCGCATCCTGACCGCGCGCCCCGGTGCGGAAGCCGAAGCGCGCGCGCCCCATCGTCTCTACGGCTATGTCGGCGTCGACGAGTTTTATTCGGTGGCGCGCTACCTGGCCGATGCGACGGCCGCGTTCGCAGACGCCCGGCGCGCGAAGCTTTTGCCGATCTTCACCGGCGGCACCGGGATGTATTTCGGCGCGCTCACCGATGGCCTAGCCGACATTCCGGCCGTGTCCGCGGAAATCCGCAACGCCGTGCAGACGCGGCGCGAGGAGATCGGCGCGGACGCCTTCTTCGAGGAGCTGAAAGCGCGCGATCCCGAGTCCGGCGCACGCCTGCGCGCGTCCGACACGCAGCGCGTTCTGCGCGCCTATGAAGTGTTCGAGGCGACGAAACGGCCGCTCTCCGACTGGCAACGCGAGAAACCGCTGCCGGGGCCGCTCGCAGGACTCAATCTCGCCCGGTTCGTGATCGCGCCGCCGCGCGCCGACCTCCATCGGCGCATCAACCACCGCTTCGAGACCATGCTTGTGGATGGTGCTGTGGATGAAGCGATACGGTTATCCTCGATCGATTCGTCAAAGCCCGCCGCCAAGATCCTCGGGCTGCGCGAATTGCGGGCGGTGTCCACACGGACGATGGCTGTGGACGAAGCGAAAAGTTCTGCACAAGCCGCCACCCGCCAATACGCCAAGCGCCAGCTGACCTGGTTCCGGCACCGGATGGCCGACTGGATCTGGCTGGAGCCTTTTGGCAATTTCCTTACCGAAATATTCACTTCCGTCGCATAAAGTTTCTTGACGGCGATTCCTCGATTCCGATAGGGTCGCGGGCATCGGAGCAGGGCAAACCATGCACCTCGCAGTTGTACTTATTAAGGAGCCGCTGGACGGGCGAGGGTGACCCTCGATCCCGAATAGCGGCGTGCAGGACAAGGGGCGGAAACGCCCCTTTCGCTTTTTTGGGCCGGAAAGGACGTGCCGTGGACAAGGACGAAAGCGCGATGCCCGCCGCGATGGCGGGCATCCTCGAACTGAGCGGAGCCGAGATGGTGATCCGCGCCCTCAAGGATCAGGGCGTGAAGCACATTTTCGGCTATCCCGGCGGCGCCGTCCTTCCCATTTACGACGCGCTTTTCAAGCAGAACGACTTCGTCCACGTCCTCGTCCGCCACGAGCAGGGCGCGGTCCATGCCGCCGAGGGCTACGCGCGCTCCACCGGCCGGCCCGGCGTGGTGATCGTGACCTCGGGCCCGGGCGCCACCAATGCGGTGACGGGCCTTGCCGATGCGCTGATGGATTCCATTCCGCTGATCGTGCTGACGGGGCAGGTCGCCACGCATCTGATCGGCAACGATGCCTTTCAGGAGTGCGACACGGTCGGGATCACCCGGCCGTGCACCAAGCACAATTGGTTGGTGAAGGACGTCAACGATCTTGCGCGCACGCTCCATGAAGCGTTCCAGATCGCGACCACCGGACGGCCGGGCCCGGTGGTGGTCGACATTCCCAAAGACGTGCAGTTCAAAAAGGGCCGCTACATCGGGCCGGAATTGGTGCGCCATCGCACCTATCGCCCGAAGACCGAGCCGGAGCTCGGCGCCATCGTCAAAGCCATCGACATGATGGCGGCGGCGGAGCGGCCCGTTTTCTACACGGGCGGCGGCATCATCAACGCGGGGCCGGAAGCAAGCCGTCTTCTGCGCGAGCTGGTGAAGCTTACGGGCTTTCCCATCACTTCGACGCTGATGGGCCTCGGCGCCTATCCGGCGTCGGATCCGCAATGGCTGGGATTGCTCGGCATGCACGGCACCTACGAAGCCAACATGGCGATGCACGATTGCGATCTCATGATCTGTCTCGGCGCGCGCTTCGACGACCGCGTGACGGGACGCATCGACGCCTTCTCGCCCGGCTCCAGGAAGATCCATCTCGACATCGACGCGGCGCAGATCAACAAGAATGTGCGCGTCGATCTTCCCATCGTCGCCGACGCGGCCAAGGCACTGAAGGAAATGGTGCATTTCTGGAAGACGCAGAAGCGCAAGGCCGACGCGCCCGCTCTCAAGGCCTGGTGGACGCAGATCGAGGGCTGGCGCGGCAGAAATTCGCTCGCCTTCAGAAACTCCAGGACCGTGATCAAGCCGCAATACGCAATCGATCGGCTTTACGAGCTGACGAAGGGCAAGGACGTCTACATCACGACCGAAGTGGGCCAGCACCAGATGTGGGCGGCGCAACGCTTCAAATTCGAGGAGCCCAATCACTGGATGACATCGGGCGGCCTCGGCACGATGGGCTATGGCCTTCCGGCGGCCGTCGGCGTGCAGATGGCGCATCCCGACGCGCTCGTCATCGACATCGCGGGCGAAGCGAGCGTGCAGATGACCATGCAGGAGATGTCGACGGCTGTGCAGTACGACCTGCCGGTCAAGATATTCATCTTGAACAACCAGTACATGGGCATGGTGCGCCAGTGGCAGCAATTGCTGCATGGCGGACGCTATTCGCATTCCTATTCGGAGGCATTGCCCGATTTCGTGAAGCTCGCGGAGGCCTTCGGCTGCGTCGGATTCCGTGCGGAACGTCCCGACGAGCTCGACGACAAGATCCGCGAGATGATTTCCGTCAAGCGCCCCGTGCTCTTCGATTGCCGCGTCGATCCGAAGGAGAACTGCTATCCGATGATCCATTCGGGCGCGGCGCATAACGAGATGGTGTTCTCCGACGCCGAAGACGAAGCCGCGTCGCTGAGCGACGAGGGGAGGATGCTGGTGTGAGCGCGCCCGGCACCGAGCGCCACACACTTTCTGCTCTCGTCGACAACGAGGCGGGCGTCTTGGCGCGCGTGGTCGGGCTTTTCTCCGGCCGCGGCTACAACATCGAAAGCCTGACGGTCGCCGAAGTCGACCCGCAGTCGCACACTTCGCGCATCACGATCGTCACCTCCGGCACCCCCGACGTGATCGAGCAGATCGAGGCGCAGCTGCGCCGGCTCGTGGCCGTCCACAAAGTCGTCAACTGGACGACGGCGACGACCGGCGTCGAGCGCGAGATGGCGCTGGTCAAAGTCGCCGGCACCGGCGATAAGCGTGTCGAGGCCTTGCGCATGGCGGACGCGTTCCGCGCCCGCCCCGTAGACACGACGCATACAAGCTTCGTCTTCGAGATCACTGGTGCGCCGTCGAAGATCGACTCGTTCATCGATCTGATGCGGCCGCTCGGCCTTGTCGATGTCTCCCGCACGGGCGTCGCGGCAATCTCGCGCGGCCCGGGAGCGATGTAGACTCTACTCACCTCACCCTCTCCCCGGAATGGGAAGCGGGAACGCAGCCAAAGGAACTCTTTCATGCGTGTCTACTACGATCGCGATGCCGATCTGAATTTCATCAAGACCAAGAAAGTCGCCGTCATCGGTTTTGGATCGCAGGGCCATGCCCATGCGCTCAACATGCGCGACTCCGGCGTCAAGGAGATTGCTATCGCGGTGCGCGCGGGCGCGTCGGCACAGAAAGCGGAAGGCGCCGGTTTTCCGGTGATGCCGGTGGCGGAAGCGGCCCGATGGGCCGACGTGTTGATGATGGTGACGCCCGATGAATTGCAGGCGGATATCTACAAGAGCGATCTCGCCGCCAACATGAAGAAAGGCGGGGCGCTGTTCTTCGCGCACGGATTCAACGTGCATTTCCGCCTGATCGAGCCCAGAGTCGATCTCGACATCGCGATGGTGGCGCCGAAGGGGCCCGGCCACACCGTCAGAAGCGAGTTTCAGAAGGGCGGCGGCGTGCCGTGCCTCATCGCCGTGCATCAGGACGCGAGCGGCAACGCGCATGATCTGGGGCTGGCTTATGCGTCCGCGATCGGCGGCGGCCGCGCCGGCATCATCGAGACGAGTTTCCGCGAGGAATGCGAGACCGACCTTTTCGGCGAGCAGACGGTTCTCTGCGGCGGACTTGTCGAACTCATCCGCGCCGGCTTCGAAACGCTGGTCGAGGCGGGTTACGCGCCGGAAATGGCCTATTTCGAATGCCTGCACGAAGTGAAGCTGATCGTCGATCTCATCTATGAAGGCGGTATCGCCAACATGAATTACTCGGTCTCCAACACGGCGGAATATGGCGAGTACGTCACCGGTCCGCGCGTCATCACGGCGGAGACCAAAGCCGAGATGAAACGCGTGCTCGCAGACATCCAGTCCGGCCGTTTCGCTCGCGACTGGGTGCTCGAGAACAAGGCGGGCCAGCCCTTCTTCAAGGCGACACGCGCCGTCAATGCCGCGCATCCGATCGAAGAGGTCGGCGAAAAGCTGCGCGCGATGATGCCGTGGATCGCCAAGAACAAGCTCGTCGATAAAGCGAAGAACTAGGCCCGCGCGTGCTGCATGCTTAAGAAGTCGTTGGGTGCGTTTTACGCATGGTTGCGCACGCGCATGGCTCCGTCGCGGTTCAGGGCCTTGTCTTTGAACTGTCATCGATCTGCGACAAACGCTTAACTCCAAGAAAACCGCCTTCTTCTAGTGTTCGCGCGGCGTTTGGGGCGGGGATCCAGCCTGTGAGTGTGTCGGACAGTTCCTGGAAAACCGTCTTGCCGAGTTCGCTGGGATGGACGGCCGGATCGCTAGCGCTGCCGCTTCCGACTCTTTCGGAAGAGGTCACCTGCGGCGAGGCCTATGAGTGGTTCCTGGAGCGCGCCAACTTGCGCGCCGTGGCGATCCTCGACACCGAGGGCCGCGTCAAAGGAATCGCCAATCGGCTCCGGTTTCTGTCGCGCTATGCGCAGCGCTATTACCCCGAACTCTATCGCAAGCATTCGGTCATGTCCCTGGCGAACCCCGACCCTCTGGTAGTGGACCGCCACATGCCCGCCGCCGATCTGGGCGCCACGGTCGTTTTCGAACAGCCCGACGCGCTGATTGAGTGCTTCATCGTCACCGATCACGACCGCTATTTCGGCATCGCCACGGGTGAAGCCCTGATGCGCGCGAAGGTCGATCTGCTGGTCGCCCACCAGGAGGATCTGAAGCAGGCGTTAAGCCGCCTCAGCGAGGCCAGCAAGGCCAAGAGCAACTTCCTGGCGCTGATGAGCCACGAGCTACGGACGCCGCTCAATGCCATTATCGGCTTCTCGGAGGTTATTGCCGGGGAGTATTTCGGGCCGACGGGCGAGCGCTACCGCTCCTACGCAGGCGACATCCACGGCGCCGGCCGCCACCTGCTCGCTCTGATCAACGACATCCTCGATCTCTCCAAGGCGGAGGCCGGAAAGCTTGAGCTCCATTGCGAAGCCTGCGACATCGTCGCGATCATCCAGGACAGCCTCAAATTGGTCGCCGAAAAGGCCAGGACCCAGGGCATCCGGGTCGTGACCCGCTTCGCGCCGAACCTACCGCCGCTCTTCGCCGATGCGCTGCGCCTGAAGCAGATCCTCGTCAACCTCCTGTCGAATGCGGTGAAATTCACGGAAGTGGGCACGGTCGAAGTCGTGGCGGAACTCACGGGAACCGGCGAATTCCTGATCCGCGTCAGCGATACCGGTGTCGGCATGGCGCCCGAGATGATCCCGGTGGCGCTCGAGCCCTTCCGCCAGATCGACTCGGCCCTGAACCGCAAATTCGAGGGGACGGGCCTCGGCCTTTCGCTCGTCAAATCGCTCGTAGAGCGCCACGAGGGGCGGCTGGAAATCGACAGCGCTCTCAACCGGGGGACGACTGTCCGGGTGTATTTCCCCGCGGTCCGGGCCTGTTCAGCCAATGGCGCTCTTGGCGCCTGAAACAGGCACAACCGGGCCGAAAGCCGGAGTGGCAAAGACGCCTGCGTCGAAGCCATCAAAAGGCGGCCGCAAAGTCTTGCGTGAGCGTAGTCGTTCGGCGTAAAAGCTTGGAAACGAAGTCGAAAGCGCGAATTTATTTACGCGCGCTTAAGGGCGATTCGTTTAGGTTATCGAACCATAAATTCGGCGGGCGGAGCGACGATCCGGCTATGACAGCATACGCGCACAGAGACGTGACGGGCGGCATCGCCGCTGTCGCGTGCGCGCGCGTAACGTTCAAGCCCCGTCATTCCCTCGGTTTGCCCAAGGCAGAGCTTCTCCTCCTTAGCTGCCCCTAGGCGTCGGCTGGTCTCATCGAAGATCGGACGTTTAGGGGAACTCGCGAGATGAGAAACGAAGCCGCCGAAAGGCAAGCGGAAGGATTCACGAGGCCATGACAACGTCAGACAATCCCGAACGGATCAAAATATTCGACACCACGCTGCGCGATGGCGAGCAGTCGCCCGGCGCCGCCATGACTCTCCAGGAAAAACTCGAAGTCGCCGAACTGCTCGACCAGATGGGTGTCGATGTGATCGAGGCGGGTTTCCCGATCTCGTCCAACGGCGATTTCGAAGCGGTCCACGAAATCTCCAAGCGCACCAGGAACGCGGTGATCTGCGGCCTATCGCGCGCGGGCTTCAAGGATATCGATCGCGCCGGCGAAGCGCTGAAGCCCGCGAAGCGGTTCCGCATCCACACCTTCATCTCCACCAGCCCCGTGCACATGAAGCACAAGCTGCAGATGGGCCCCAATGCGGTGCTCGACGCGGTGGGCGCTTCGGTGGCGCGGGCGCGCAACATCACCGACGACGTGCAGTGGAGCCCGGAAGACGCGACCCGCACCGAGCCCGATTTCCTCTGCCGCTGCGTCGAACTGGCGATCCGCTCCGGCGCCACGACCATCAATATCCCCGACACGGTCGGCTACGCGACGCCTCAGGAATATCTCGAACTCATCAAGATGCTGCGGGAACGCGTGCCGGGCGGCGAAAAGGTCGTCTTTTCGACCCACTGCCACAACGATCTGGGCCTGGCCGTCGCCAATTCGCTGGCCGGCGTCCTTGGCGGTGCCCGGCAGGTCGAATGCACCATCAACGGCATCGGCGAGCGTGCCGGCAATGCCGCGCTGGAAGAGATCGTCATGGCGCTCAGGGTGCGCCGCGACGCCATGCCGTTTCAGACGGGTATCGACACAACGCTGCTCTCACGCGCGTCGAAACTTGTCTCGAACGTCACAGGATTTCCTGTGCAATACAACAAAGCGATCGTCGGAAAGAATGCGTTCGCGCACGAATCTGGTATCCACCAGGACGGCATGCTGAAGAACGTCGAAACCTACGAGATCATGCGGCCCGAGGATGTGGGCGTGAAGGAGACGTCGCTCGTGCTCGGCAAGCTGTCGGGCCGGCATGCCTTCCGCGACAAGCTCGAGAGCCTCGGCTATGTGCTCGAGGCGGGCGGCTTCGAGGACGCCTTCCGGCGGTTCAAGGAACTCGCCGACAAGAAGAAGCACGTATTCGACGATGACATCGTGGCGCTCGTGGACGACGAAGTTCTCCGCGGCCACGACAGCATCACGGTCAAGGGCCTGAAAGTGGAGACCGGCGTGGGCATCGAACCCACAGCGGACTTGACTCTCTCCATCGCGGGAGAGGAAAAGCGCGCACGGACGGTCGGCGACGGCGGTATTGATGCCGTTTTCCAGGCCATACGCGAGCTCTATCCGCACACGGCGTCGTTGCAATTGTTCCAGGTCCATGCGGTGACCGAAGGGACGGATGCGCAGGCGACGGTCAGCGTGCGGCTTGAGGAAAATGGGCGCACGGTCACGGGGCGCGCCGCGGATACGGACACGCTGGTGGCCGCCGCCTATGCCTACGTGAATGCGCTCAACAAGCTTTTGGTGAAACGCGAAAAGCAGGCACCGGAGGCACTATCGGTCGCGCGTTAAGCGCCGAGTGCCAAGGGCTGGCCCGGAAAGGTATAGGCAGACAAGCATGTTCGGCAGTCTTCTCGGCGTACTGTCGAGCGATATGGCCATCGATCTCGGAACGGCGAATACGCTCGTCTATGTGAAGGGGCGAGGTATCGTCCTCAACGAGCCGTCGGTCGTCGCGACGATGAACAGGGGCGGCAAGAAACAGGTCCGCGCGGTCGGTAACGATGCTAAGATGATGCTGGGTCGAACCCCCGGCAACATCGAGGCTATCCGCCCGATGCGCGACGGGGTCATTGCCGACTTCGAGATTGCGGAGGAGATGATCAAGCACTTCATCCGTAAGGTCCATAATCGCCGCTCGTTCGCCAATCCGATGATCATCGTCTGCGTGCCGTCCGGCTCGACCGCGGTGGAGCGCAGGGCCATTCAGGAATCGGCGCTGTCTGCCGGCGCCCGCCGCGTTTTCCTCATCGAGGAACCGATGGCGGCCGCGATCGGAGCCGGGCTGCCGGTCTCCGAGCCGACCGGCTCCATGGTCGTGGATATCGGCGGGGGCACGACTGAAGTGGCCGTGCTGTCCCTTGGCGGTATCGTCTATTCGCGCTCGGTTCGCGTCGGGGGCGACAAGATGGATGAGGCGATCATCGCCTATATCCGTCGCCACCAGAACCTTCTGATCGGCGAAGCCAGCGCCGAGCGGATCAAAAAGGAGATCGGTTCGGCTGCGCCCCCGGTCGAGGGCAACGGCATTACCCTTGAGATCAAGGGCCGCGACCTCCTGAATGGCGTCCCGAAGGAAATCTCCATCACCCAGCGGCACATCGCCGAGGCGCTGGCGGAACCGACCAGCGCGATCGTCGAGGCCGTGAAGGTGGCGCTCGAAGCGACGCCGCCGGAGCTGGCCGCCGACATCGTTGACAAGGGCATCGTTTTGACCGGTGGTGGCTCGCTACTGGCCAATCTCGATCAGGTCCTGCGCGAGGAAACCGGGCTTCCAATCAGCATCGCGGACGATCCGCTCTCGTGCGTGGCGTTGGGAACGGGCCGCGTTCTCGAAAACACCAAGAACATGCGGCATGTGTTAACGACGGCGTTCTAAGATAAGCGCGGGCGGACTGGTAAGGCGTCATGGCGAACGGGACCTGGAAGATCGCACGCGGCAAGGGGAGCCCTCAGCTTTCCATCGCGATCGTCGCCGTTCTCGCCGCCGTCCTCGTCGTGCTCGGCCGTGCCCAGTCCTCATTATTTGATCGCGCGCGCACCTATTTCTCGGACGTCACGGCGCCGATGCTGGAAGCGGCCCGTGGCCCGGTGAACGGCATCGGTCACTGGGTGGGGGGCCTCGGGCAGATTTTCGTCATCTATTCCGAGAATCAGAGGCTCAAGGATGAAAATGCCAAGCTCCGCCAGTGGCAGAACGCGGCGCTTGTTCTCCAGCAGCGGCTGAAGCGCTACCAACTCCTCCTGAACGCCGTGCAGGATCCGTCGCTTTCATCGGTCACGGCTCATGTCATCGGCCGGGCCAACAGGCCGTTCCTCGATACGATGATCCTCGATGCCGGCAAGAACCAGGGCATCAAGCCGGGCGAAGCAGTGGTCGACGATCGCGGCATGATCGGCCGCATCTATCTTGTCGGCCAGCACACCTCCTGGGTCATCCTCCTGACCGACCTGTCGAGCCGCATTCCCGTCGCCGTCGAGCCCGGGCACGTTCAGGCCATCCTCTCTGGCGATAACACGACATCGCCCAGTCTCGAGACCTCGCGACCGGGTGTGGCGCTGAAAGTCGGCCAACCGATCATCACCTCGGGCGATGGCGGGCTTCTGCCGGCCGGGCTCCCCGTTGGAACCGTGACCTGGAATGGCAGCGAGTTCCGCGCCACGCTTCTGGCGGATCCGTCGTCGGCCGATGATGTGCGCATCCTTGATTTGAGGTCACCGCCCGAACAGCCGCCGACCCCCGGCGCCAATGATCTTCCGGTGGTGGCTGGGGGCTTCCCGCCGGCCGCGCAAACGCCCAATATGCTGCCCGGCGCGCAGGTCAAGCCGTTGCAGCTGCCGGCCGGCGTGCCGCCGCCTGTTCCGCCGGCCCAGCCGCAACAGCAAGCGGGCGCCAAGCCTCCTGGGCCTGCGGCGGCCAATGCCGGTCAGGACGACGAGCAGGATCACTGAGGGACGGGCGGGTCATGAACGATCGTCTCGGTCTTTCCTTTTCGGGCACCGGTTCTTCGGTGCTGCCGTTCATTTGCGGCGTGATCGGCGTCGTGGTCGCCAATGTCCCAATCTCGTTTCTGGGCGGACTCGTGCCTTCGCCACTTCTGGCCTTCATGCCTGTCTATTTCTGGTGCCTCGTGCGGCCTGATCTGATGTCGGCGCCGGCGGCGCTCGCGCTAGGTGCGCTTGAAGACCTTCTTTCGGGCGGCCCCATGGGCATCTGGGCGCTCTCTTTCGTCGTCGCATACACACTGGTCGACCGCGAGCGCGACGGCTTTGCAGGGCTTTCTGGTATCGGCGCGATCTTCGGCTTTGCGGCTGCGATGCTGGTCGCGGAAGTCACCGCCTTTCTCGTGGTCGCCGCCACGCACGCGACGTTTCCGCCGCTCGGGCCATTCGTGCTCCAGGCGGTGACGACCATCCTTCTCTATTTCCCCGGCCTCGCGCTCCTCACGCAGGTTCATCACCGCTTCGTCGGTGCGTTGCGGAGCGACTTCTGATGCCCCTGTTCGACCGCAAGGACAAATCCCGTTACGCTACGTTCACTAGGCGGACCGTCATGATGGGTGGAGTCGTGAGCGCAGTGCTCGCGGTTCTCGCCGGCCGACTCTATCAGTTGCAGATCGTGAACGGCGAAGAGTACATGACGCGCGCCGAGGAAAATCGCGTCAGCCGGCGCCTGCTGGCGCCGCTGCGCGGCCGCATCCTCGACCGCTTTGGCACCGAACTCGCAACCAACCGGCGCAATTATCGCGTACTTCTCATCCCGGAACAGGTTTCTGGAGGCGTCGAGAAGGCGCTCGACACGATCGGCCGCATTATCGTCCTGACGCCGCACGACCGCGAGCGCATCCTGCGGGACATTGCCGCCAATAAGAAGTTCGTGCCTGCGACGATCGCCGAAAATCTTTCGTGGGAGGAATTTTCCCGGGTTAATCTGCATCTGCCCTATCTCTCCGGTATCGTTCCTGACGTCGGGCAGACGCGCGACTATCCGTACGGCAGCGTCCTTTCGCACGTGCTGGGTTACGTCGCGGCGGTCTCTGAAAAGGACATGCAGAATGACAG
>Ga0335070_10003347_pt1 | contig 18707 bp, 22 predicted proteins | sample Lox_Sample_13_FD_206722 | JGI IMG/M metagenome (GOLD analysis project Ga0335070, IMG submission 206722) | Soil microbial communities from Loxahatchee National Wildlife Refuge, Florida, United States - Lox_Sample_1.3 | ecosystem: Environmental > Terrestrial > Soil > Wetlands | place: USA... | reverse complement strand
GGCTGGCCGTGCCCAACGACCTCGTAGTAGATCAGCGCGCCGCGCGAGTCTACGAAACCTTCCTGGATTGGATACAGATTGGAAGCGGGCTGGGCGAGGCAAAAGGCAGACACCAAGAGTATGCAGGCAAAGACTTGGGTTCGCATGGCGCAAATGCTAACACGCGATTGAGGGGCAAGGTACCAGGCGTTGACTCGTGCTACTCGCAAGCCAACAATGTTTTTGTGAAGAATTTCGCCGCCCTATTGAAGACGACAATCTTTACGATTTTCGTGCCGGGTACAATCGCCGGATACATTCCGTGGCGGCTTGAGCGGCATGTTGTGGCGGTAACGGGCATTGAGGCATGGGCGGCGATTGTGGTGATGGGAGCGGGCATTGTCATCTATCTCTGCGCTGCATTTTGGGGTTTTGCGATCGTCGGTGGAGGCACCCCCGCTCCGATTGCGCCGACCAAGGTCCTCGTTGTACGAGGACTTCACCGCTACGTCCGTAATCCGATGTACATCGGGGTCGCGCTCGTGGTTGCGGGACAGGCATGGCTCTTTCATTCGAAACACGTTGCAATCTACCTTGTGTGCGTTCTCGTGATCATCAACGCCTTTGTCATCCTCTATGAGGAACCTACTTTAGCGCGGCAGTTTGGCGAAGAATACGAGCGCTATCGGTCGAGCGTGGCGAGATGGATCCCGAGAATTCGGCACTAGCCTTTGGTCTTTCGGAAAAATTTCTTCTCCGCGGATCTCATGGATTTGCCCACATTTAGGGATTGAAAAACCCGCGAAAATCCGTGCAGATCCGCGACCAATGAAGTTCCTCGGCTGTGTGTCCGGCGGTACTGTCCTAATTTTGAAATTCAGCCACTACCTGTCCGGCATCTCGCTGGCGCCCCTGGGCCTCACTCTGCTAGTTTGGATGGTTTGCCATTTCTGTCTACTGTCTCTGGGGTGAAACGCAAATGTCAGCCATCAAATTTCGCGGCGTGGACTTCATCAACTTCGATTCCCTTCTGAACGACGACGAGCGTCTGGTGCGCGACACTGCGCGCAAATTCATCGAAGACAACCTCGTCCCCATCATCGAAGAGTGCAACCGCGCCGGGCGCTTTCCTCGCGAACTGGTGAAGCCAATGGCCGATCTTGGTTTCTTTGGGGCATCGCTTCAGGGATACGGCTGCGCCGGAATGTCGAATGTTGAGTACGGACTGGTCACGCAGGAACTCGAACGGGGTGATTCGGGCGTGCGGTCGTTCGTTAGCGTGCAATCGGCGCTGTGCATGTATCCGATTTATACCTTCGGATCGGACGAACAGAAGAATACCTGGCTGCCTGCGATGCAGAAGGGCGAGAAGTTGGGCTGCTTCGGACTGACTGAACCAGGATTTGGTTCGAACCCCGGAGGCATGCGCACACGCGCTAAGAAGTCTGGCAAGGAGTACGTGCTTAACGGCGAGAAGATGTGGATCACCTCGGGTACCATCGCCGACGTCGCCGTGATCTGGGCCAAGGTCGAGGATGAAAACGACAAGGTCCGCGGCTTCCTCGTCGAAACCGATCGACCCGGATTCAAGGCTGACGACATTCATGGGAAGTGGTCGCTGCGCGCGTCGGTAACTTCCGGCCTTTCGCTTCAGGACGTCCGTGTGCCTGAGTCAAATCTGTTGCCGAAGTCAGGCGGGCTCAAGTCTCCGCTGATGTGCCTGAACCAGGCGCGTTATGGCATCGCATGGGGAGCAGTGGGTGCAGCCATGTCCTGCTATGACTGTGCGCTGCAGTATGCTCTGCTCCGCAAGCAATTCCGCGATCAACCCATCGCCTCGCATCAATTGATACAAGAGAAGCTGGCGTGGATGATCAGCGAGATCACCAAGGCGCAGTTGCTGATCCTGCAAGTCGGCCGCTTGAAAGATCAGAATAAGGTCGAGCACCAGCACATCTCGATGGCCAAGCGCAACAACGTCTGGATGGCTCTCGAGTGTGCCCGCCTGTCGCGCGACATTCTGGGCGCGAACGGCGTCGCCGACGACTATCCGATCATGCGCCACCTCATGAATTTGGAGTCAGTCAAGACCTATGAAGGCACGCACGATATTCACACGCTGATTATTGGGTCGAGCGTCACGGGCATTGACGCCTTCTAGGACTCGAATTTATGGAGATTGCCAAGCTCGTATTGGAATATATTAGGGCGCTGATATGGCCGCTTACTGTGCTTGGCATTTCGCTATTCTTCCGCAGAGAGGTCAAGGGACTCCTCGCGAGGTTGAGGAAAGCTGTACTCCCGGGCGGAGTGTCGTTGGACCTAGGGGAAGAAGTAAGAGAGGTAAAAGAGCTCTCGGAAAGGGTTCAATCGTCTCCACGTTCACCAGAACGGAAGGGCACCGCCACCATTCCATTGACCGAGGCGAACGCGCGAATGATGAAACTCGGACTAACACCTATGCTGAGCGGACTTGACATCGATTATTTTCGTTCCCGAGCGGAAACAGATCCGGTGCTAGCTCTCGCTGGGTTGCGAATCGATCTAGAAACGATGATGAGGAACGTAGCACTCGGATTCAAAGTCCCAATCTCATCCTCGTACTCCATCCATAGGATTCTCGCGCAGCTAAAGGACGCGGTCGCCATTACACCGGATCAGATGGAACTAGCGAAGAAGATTCTTAGAGTGTGTAATCAAGCAATACATGGTCGATTTGTTTCTCGGGAGGAGGCGGATGAAGTAATTAAGGCCGCCGAAGTTCTATTTCATCAATATCTAGCATGGCTGAGTTGGGGATTCGACGAGGATTGGAAGCCAGCCCAGTCGTAGAGATATCCTTGCCGTGCGCCGTTAGAAACTCCCGCCGCACACGTTGTCGTCAAGAACAGCGATCAGTCCGCGCCGTTCTTCGCTAGCGCCTCTCGCAGGAGCATTTTGATGTAGGTCTGGTAGCCCAAACCTTTTTGCGCAGCTTGCCGGCGCGCATTGTCTAGATCTTCTTTCGCGATCCTCAGTGTGACGGGCTGCGACGACTTTGATCCTTGTAGCAAGTTTTGCAGGGTCAGAGGACGCTTCTGCTTCATGCGCTGCCGTATTTCCGATTCGATTTCGGAGCGATGCGCATCCCACCAAGCAACTTCTTCGGCTTCGGAGGATAACTTCGGAACTGCCACTCGCTTCATCTTCGCTCTCGCCACGTTGTTCTTCATTTCTGGCCCCATTCTTCGAAATACAACGCCGCCGTACTTTTGTCGGCTATCCATCCCGTGATTGGCCGCAACGCTTCTCCGCGAATCGTGAAGACGATCGTTAAGATTCGGCCAGTTCGCGCTGCCCCGACCGCAATCCACCGCTCCTCATCGCCTTCCGCCTGGAACTCCAGGAGAATGTGACATCCTGATAACACATCCTCGGCGTCGGATCGGCTTATGCCATGGAGGGCGAGATGGCTTTCATTGTGCTCATCCCAATCGATCTCGAGGGATTCCGACACTCCTGTAGTGTACATTAAATGTATGTACGTTGTAAATACGAAGTGGAGGCGCACTCGGATAACCTTGACTGGCCAGTTAGCATAAATCCTGGAAATCCATGCCGTCTCCTTCTCTACAAACTGCGAGGCTTACACTACGCCCCTATACGATGGCCGACATTCCTGCTTTTCTGCCACTCATCGGAGCCCGGGAGGTGGCGGCGACAACCCTGCGAATTCCACATCCTTACAGCGATGGTCAGGCGCGCGACTTTATCGCGCTTGCGGAGCGGGAGCATGCGAGCGGTACTTGCCTGCGGCTTTGCATGGTCATTCGCGAGAGCGGAGCTTTATGCGGTGGAATCGGATTGATGCTCGAACCCGATCATCGTCGAGCCGAACTTGGTTACTGGATCGGGGTTCCGTACTGGGGAAATGGCTATGCGACCGAAGCCGCTCGCGCGATGGTGAAGTATGGGTTCGAGACCCTCGAACTACACCGCATTCATGCTGGTCATTTTGCCGGGAACATCGCGTCGAAGAGAGTGCTGGAGAAGATCGGGATGCGCCACGAAGGATGCCAGCGCAGGCACATGCTGAAGTGGGGAAAGTTCCTCGATCAGGAGCTGTATGGCTTGTTGATCGGGGACTGGAAAAGCGCCGTAGTCAATACTTAAGCCTTCTTTAACCGTAGAGCTCCGTCAGCAGTTCATACGCACGTCGCAGATGCGGAATGACGATGCTTCCACCGATGATCAGAGCCACGTTCAACGCTTCTTCCTGTTCGGGACGAGTCGCGCCCAACCGATAACTCTGGACCATGTGGTAGTTGATGCAGTCGTCGCAGCGCAGGCAAGCCGAGGCAGTCAGTCCCATCATCTCTTTATACTTCGCCGGAACAACGCCTTCCAGGTAGGCGTTGTGATCGAGGTTGTAGAAGCGCTTGAGGAGGAAGTTATCGGCCTTATCGACGTTGGCATTCAGGCGCGTGCGCGCATCGAGGAAACGGCGGGCAATTTCACTCTTGTCGGCGACTTGCTTCTCGGTAAAAAGGTACGAGGGCTCTTTGCGTTCAACGTTCATGGCCGAAGGGTAGCAGAAATCTCTGGCGCGAGGCGCGTCCCGCACCTTGGTTGCAACTTCGCGGCGTGACTCGTGTCTGCAGAGCCCGCGAACAACTGACCGGGACTCGCGCCGCTACTGTCGATATTCAGCACACATCGGGTCATTCATCACTTCCATCCGTTCGCATGACAGGGTATATTTCCAAGTCGCGTCTCAAATCGCGTTTAACCGCGGCTGAGCGCAGGCTGGCAGCGGAGGCAATCATGACAATCCAAACTCACCCTGGCGAAACGCATTCGAAAAACGAACCACATGCAAAGAGTTTCGGACAGAACATCGAGTCGGATCTGGCGCTGGAATTTCTTCGTGTCGTGGAGAATGCCGCAATTGAGTCCGCTCGAACGATGGGCCAAGGCGACCGTCATCTCAGCGATCAGGTTGCCACTGAAGCCATGCGCAAGACGATGGACACGGTTCCGATGCATGGAACGATCGTAATCGGCGAAGGCGAGCGCGATGACGCTCCGATGCTCTATATCGGCGAGCAGGTTGGCGGAACTTTTACTGACGGGCAGGAAGTTCCGCACGTTGATATCGCGGTCGATCCTCTCGAAGGAACGAATCTGTGCGCGACTGGTTCTCCTGGAGCGATCACTGTTCTTGCGGCTTCGGAAAGAGGCGGGTTGCTGAATGCTCCTGATTGCTACATGGAAAAGATCGTCGTTGGGCCTTCGTGCAAGAACGCCGTTGAGCTTGATGCGCCTGTCGCGGTAAATCTCAAGAATATTGCGCGGCGGTTGCATCGTGGAGTCGAGGACCTCGTGGTGATGGTGCTTGATCGTCCTCGGCACGAGAAGCTGATCAGCGACATTCGCGCTGCTGGTGCTCGCATCAAGCTGATCGGCGATGGCGATCTTTCCGCCGGCATTGCTGCTGCGGTGATTGGAACTGGCGTTCATGTGGTCATGGGATCGGGAGGAGCGCCCGAAGGTGTGATTACTGCTGCGGCGATTCGATGCCTGAATGGTTACATGCAGGGTCGACTTGTGATCGACAAACCCGAACTCGAAGAGCGCGTTGCGAAGATGGGAATCAAAGATCCCAGGAGAATTTATGAGGCCGAAGATCTTGCTCCTGGAAAACAACTTATTTTTGCTGCGACTGGCGTGACTGATGGCGCGCTGATGAAAGGCGTTCGATTCTTTGGCGAGGGAACTCGGACTTCGTCGGTAATTTTGACTTTAAAGACTGGGCGCGTGAGATTTATCGACAGCATTCATTTGGATAAGGGGCCTGATGTGAAGGTGCGGTTCGCTTAGAGCGTGCGTCTTGGGGAGGCGATGCTACTTCGGGGAAGTTCTCGCGTTTCGCGCTCGTGAACTCACGGCTTTACTAGCTCGGGCACCCCTCCTCTCGTTGGTTAATCCCTTGGAACCAACAACTTAGAGCAACTATGCGCGCAGAGTACTGGGCTTGCGCGTGAAGCCGCGCCTCCCGCTTTGGGAATTCCAGAGCCGAGGTTGGGCGACCGGGTTCGATTGGCCGGGTAACCCCCTCGAGTTACAGATGTAATCTCCATTTTTTCTGGACTTGAAAGATTTGGGGCGAATGTTCCGATCACAGAATACCCAGCAATCGCTTTGGCTGAACGTAGCGGCAGCAAGCCGCGATTGCCATTTGGAAAGCTAGTTAGAAGCGTGCCAAAGGGTGTTTTGGAGGGAGCATGGCGACGGCAGTGCAATTAAGTAGCGGCGTCCATCTCACATATTTTCAGCCGACGGTGGACCAGTATCTGAAAAAAGTCGAACAGGCCATCGCTTCAGGCGATTTGGAAAGCGCGAAGCAGGCGTTAGCACAGTTAAAGAAAGCGGTGTCTGGAGCGGACAAAGCGGGCGATGGGAGCGGGCATCCTACTGGGCACAGCGGCGCGAATATGCAGGATGTGAACGCGGCGTTGGGGAGCGGGGATCTTGCGTGGGCCGAGCGCGCGGTGAATGATTTGCGGCAGACGCTTTCCATGGCCGACCCGCGGCAAACAACCGGAGAGAGTGGCGGGGATGCGGCATCTTCGGGCGCGCAGGGCGATTCTTCTGAGACGGACGGCTCGGGGGATGGCAGTCGCGGTCTTGATGTGAAGGCTTGAGGGGTTGGGCAGGCAGGGGTGACAGGCGAGCGGACTGGAACTCGCGTAGGCGGACAACTATTCGAGAGATATCCCTAGCAGGTTGCTTGCATTCAGGATGTGAAAAATGGCGGCAGGACCTTCGGCGCTTCGCTTCTTCCGTTGCTTGTTCTGCAGACCATAATGTATCTGCAAAATAAATATTGGCAGACAGACGTGTATGTACAGCGGTTCCCAGCGCTAAAGCGCCGGGTAAGGTCGTCCCTTCGAGAATCGAGCTTTGCCAGTTCTGGCGACACGGCTGAAGCTGTGGCCTTCCTAAGCGAAATAGGGCACGGCGTCATTCGATCTATTCAGGAGTGGTACAGGGCAACGCAGTCATCGCAGACGCCATAGTCCACGCCGGCGGGGATTTGGCGAAGAAAATCTGGGACCCAATCCCAAAGGTTGTCGAGGCGCCGCTTGGTGCGGCGGCACTGCGCACACATGAGGACGCGGTCGCCAATGCCGTAGTCATTTTGCGTGCAGCCGCAGACGGGATACGGGATTGGGCCCTGTGCCACTAACGAGTGCATGATGACGATCCAGGAACTCGCGGTGAGTCCGTTGATGGTCATGCGATAGCGGCGATAGTGATCTGGAGTATTGCATTCATACTCCGCGTGGACAGCCTCCCTCTTTTCGCGGGCCCTCTCCAGCAGCTTTTGATAGTGGTACTCCAAGGCGCGCGGAATGAAATAAAACAAAGAGACTCCTACCAGTTTCGCTTCCGTCGCCGATTCGACTCCTTGTGCCCGGGCGAGAGCGTCCCATGCCGGATTGCAGTAGATGATCTTGAACTGAGCATCGAGTACGCAGATGAGGTTGCTGTTTCGTTCGAACTGCGCTCGCCAATCGGTTGATGCTGCAGGCGTCATGCACTGACCTCCCAGACGCGGGTCCGACTAAGCTCACTAGAACAGCTGTTCTCCCGACCCTTGAGTATCGGCTGCGCCGCCTCCGATGCGCAAGATTGGATTGCGGATGGCTTTGCGACAATTTCTAGCTCTCTCGCGCAGCGGAGTGTAAGGGAGGTCTCGGGACAGTCTGTTAAGTATGTCTAGGGACTGAACAGCCCTTCCAGATGTGGGCATCACGAGCGACGGCATCTGGGTGGTTTGACTCTCGGCGACGGGCGCTCGAACTTTCAACTTCTGCAACTGCCGTTGATTGATCCGAACCGGTCCGGCTTCTCCGAAAGCCAGTACAATCCCACCGCCTCCGAGAAAATCGCCCACACAATTTACGAGGCGGATGTATCCCTGAAATCCTTCCCGAATCGAGGACGCGCGGGAGTTGAAAACACCCGCGAACTTGTGCTGGCACCGCTTCCCTTCATTCTGGTTTATCGAGTGAGTGGCGATTTCGTGGAGATCGCGCGAGTTCTGCATGGGTCGCAGCGCTGGCCTTAAGGGCTGAGTTCGCTCTCCGCAGCTTCCCTGCTACAATCTCTAGCTCCATGATTCCACGGAACTTCCCGCCCCACAGAGACGTATCTCATGTGTGATGTTGGCCTGCAGTTTGGCACTGACAGCGGTGGGGAGTAAGCGGTAGCCTTAACGTTCTCTAGCCTTAACGGTTCTCCGGAGAAAGCTTGGAAGAGGCCCAAGTCATCGGATTGCTTGTCCGTCGCTGCGTTGGGGGCGATGCCGCGGCTTGGGAGGAGATTGTCCAGAGGTTTCACCGGCGGATTTATAACGTCTGCTACCGGTTTGCCGGGGATGCGGATTCGGCACAGGATTTGACGCAGGAAGTTTTTATCAAGATGTATCGCACCCTGAGCACCTATGACTCGGGTAAGGGTGCGTTCATGACTTGGGTCACTACCATCACTCGCAATCTGCTGGTCGACCATTTCCGGAAGACCAAGGGTGATCGGATTACGGATTCGCTCGATTCTACGGCCTCGGAACACGAGGACGCGCAGCCTCTGGGCGAGCAGATTGCGGATCGCGGACCGGCTCCGGATAGCGCAGTGCAGGGGCGGGAGACGCGGGAAATGGTGCATTCGGCGCTGCAGAAGCTGTCTCCGGAGCTGCGGGAGGCGGTGATTTTGCGCGATCTGCAGGACATGGACTACAGGGAAATTGCCGTGGCTCTGAGGGTTCCCGAGGGGACCGTCAAGTCAAGAATTAACCGGGGGCGGGCGGAACTTGCGCGCCTCCTGCAACGTACATATAAACAGGTGATCTGATGCCAGACGACACAAAACACGGGGCTAGCTGCACAGAGTTTGAAGCCCTGCTGTCGGACGCCATCGAAGGCCGGGTGACGGGCGCGGAGATGGAGAAGTTCGAGGCACACCGGCGCACGTGTGAGGCGTGCGGGCCGATGTTTGCCGAGGCGCGGGCGGGGCGGGAGCTGCTGCTGTCGCTCGGGGAGGTGGAGCCTCCGGCTTATTTGGTGCACAACATTCTGGTCGCGACGACCGGGGTGACCAGCACGGGCACGGCGCTGGCTGGACGCGGGGCTACTTCGCGCGGATTGCGCGCTTGGTGGGATGCGTGGGTTGCACCGGCGGCGGCGTTTGTGCGGCAGCCGCGGTTTGCCATGTCGTTTGGGATGGTCTTCTTCATGCTTTCCCTTGTGCTGAACGTCATGGGAGTGAAGGCATCGGACATTGCGAGCGTAAGTTTGCGGCCGTCGGCAGTACGTCATGCGTATAATGACGCGCAAATCAAAGTGGTGAAGTGGTACGACAATATCCGGTTCGTGTACGAGATCGAGTCGAAGGTACGCGAACTGAAGCGGGCAACTACGCCAGCCGAGCCCGCTCCGCAGGAACCGAAAGAGAATCACAAGAACGATACGAGCGGACAGCCGGAACAAAGGCAGGATCGAAATTATTCAAGCGAGAGGAGCGGCGTCGTATTGGCAGCTTATTCCGAGCATAGCGACTCGATTCGTCTTCATGCAGCTCCGAGCTTCGAGCTTCGAGCCACGAGCGAGCAAGAACCAGCTTGCGGCGCGCAGCTCGTGACTCGCGGCTCAAGGAGGTTCGTATGAACTGCGCCTATCATGCTGATCAGTCAGCAGTGGCCTATTGCCGCACCTGCGGGAAAGCGCTGTGCGCGAATTGCACGCGCCCTGTGCAGGGCGTGATCTATTGCGAGAATTGCCTGGCCGCGCGCATGGGAGTGGGCGCGCCGGCTTCGTCGTTTGCACCGGGACCTGCCGTTCCACCACCAGGAGTTGTAACACCGCCGGTGCCGGGAGCGCCTTCGCCTAGCGGGAGTGGACCGAATCCCACTGTAGCCGGAATTCTGGCGGGAGTTTTTCCATTCGGAGTGGGCGCGGTTTACACCGGGCAATATGCGAAGGGATTGGCACACTTGGTGATTTTTGGACTGCTGGTTGCGGGTTGCAGCAGCAATAGCGAAGTATTGCCTGTGGTGTGCGGGATCGGCATTGCCTTCTTCATCGTTTACCAGATCATGGATGCGGTGCGCTCGGCGAAGGCAATTCAGGCTGGATTGCCAGCGCCCGATCCGTATGGACTGGCTGCTTCCTTTGGCGCTGGCACAAGTTCGAAGAGCGAGTCGTCGACCAAAATTCCAACTGGCGCGATTGTTTTGATCCTGCTTGGAGTGCTTTTTCTGGCGCACACGGCCGGGCTGTTTGAGTACGGGTTCGAGCGCATCTGGCCAGTGTTTCTGATCGCGCTGGGAGGATGGTTGCTGGCGCGCAACTATGGTGTGCTGGGCGATCAAGGAGATCCTGCGTGCGGCCGCCGACGATTGACGGGGCCGATCATGCTGATAACTTTTGGCGGGCTGTGGCTGCTGTCAACGATGGATCGGCCGAACATGGGATTCGGGCATACCTGGCCGGTGATTTTGCTGGTGTTAGGAATTTTGAAGCTGGTGCAGCGCACGGGGCCGAATGGTGGCTCATCAGCCAGTGGCGTCGTGCTGCCACCGCCGCCTGGGCCACCGGCACCGCCTGCTCCACCCGGGGCGCCAAGTGCGCCCGGTGAGGTGAGGCATAGTGAGGTGAACAATGGCTAGCCCTGGAATGCCACAAGGCACGGTGCCACCGGTTCCTCCGGTGCCGTCGTATGTGCAGCCGCCGCGGCCACCGCGCTCGATCGCCGGCGCGATTGTGCTGATCATTATTGGCGTGCTGTTTCTGCTGGGCACGATGGGGATTTTGAATGCGCACGGGTTGACGGTGCTGTTTGGACGCTTTTGGCCCGCGCTGCTGATCCTGTGGGGAATCATCAAGCTGATTGAGTACGAGCAGGCGAAGCGCGCTGGAGTACAGGCTCGCGGTATTGGAGTGGGCGGCGTTTTCCTAATGATCTTTGTGATCTGCGCGGGGTTGATCGCGACGGGCGCATCACGCGTCGATTGGGGGAGCATTCGGAATAACCTGCAGATCGACGACGATGACTTCAACGATATTTTTGGCGGCTCAAGTTACGACTACAGCGGCGATCTAAGCAAGGATGCCAGCGATGGCATGACCGGGCTGCGCATCAACGATGACCGCGGCGCGATTACCATCAACGTCTCCGATGACAAAAAGGTGCGCGTGTCGTGGCGAAAGAAGGTCCATGGAGACAGCCAGGAAAAAGCGGACGACATCAATAAGCGCACCGAGGTCGCATTCGCGCCGGGCAGCGACAAGATTCTGACGCTGAACGCAAACGTGCAGGCAGCGGGCGACAAGGGCGTGAGCACGGATATGGATATCTATGTGCCGCGCAATACCGACTTGATTATTACGTCGCGGCACGGTGACGTCAGCATTACCGGCATGAACGGTACGCTCGAGATCAACCACCAGCGTGGCGAGATCGACATCAATGACCAGACAGGTAATGCAACGCTGAGTGTCGAAGGGAGCGCGGCCCGGATTCAGAAGGTGAAGGGCGATGTGACGATCCAGGGGCACGCCAAGGAAGTCGATGTCGAGGACGTCAATGGCGCGGTGCGGCTGAACGGCGAGTTCGTAGAGACCGTGCGGCTGGTGCGGGTGGCGAAGACGGTGGATTTCCACTCGTCACGCACCGACATGCAGTTTGCGCATCTGGATGGGCGGCTGGATCTGGATTCCGGCGATCTGCGGGCCGATTCGCTTTTCGGGCCGATGCGCTTGACGACGCGCTCGAAAGACATTGCGCTCGAAGGACTGACCGGGGACCTGCGGCTGGAAAACAGCAACGGCACGGTCGAAGTCGGCGCTTACAAACTCGGGAACTTGCAGATCGATAACCGCAAGGGCGATGTGCAGATCACAATTCCGCCGGGGACCGCTTTCAAGTTGGACGCACAGACGCATGACGGCGAGATTCAGAGCGATCTCGACGAGATCAAGGTCGACAGCCACGGACCCCAGGCAAGAGCGAGCGGCGTAATTGGATCGAATGGGCCGCATATCGCCATTAACTGCGAAAAGGGAACGATCGAGATTCGCAAAGGGACAGTGTCGGTGACGGCGCCAACGGCTCCCACGCCGCCGACGGTTCCGAAGGGGCCGACGAAAGCACTGCCGGCTCCGAAAGCTAAGCCGGTGGAGAGCGAGAATTAAGTCAGGGAAAAAGCGAACGGTTACCACCAGCGCCTTACAGATAGAAAACGATTCGCAGTCGCTCACCGGCCCCACTCCAGCCAAAAGAAGACTGGAATGGGGCACCCTCTTTTGCGCTGGAATATTTTCCCTTCCGGTTAGTGCGGCAGATAGCCTGCCTCTAACGGCAACTTCCCATCTACCTTCACTACGCTTACCCGTCCGCTGATCGAATGTTCTTCCACCATACCGATCGCTCCTGGCGTCGACGCCACCGTTTCGATTACTTCTGCGTCCGACGGGAGGCGCAGGATTGACTCTTTGCGCGCGTCGATCATCGCCTTCACGCCAGCGGCCGACATTTTCGTCAGGTGCGCGAGCGTGCTCAGGATATCGGGGGTCGTCTCCAAGACCAGTACGACGGTCTTGCCGTCGGGCCACTTCTTGAACTCTCCCTTAATGATTTTCACTAACTGTGCGGAGGGGATGTTCTGAGTCTTATTTTCTTTGTCGACGACTACTGCCACGTGGTGCGCGAAACAAGGCGTGACGAGGAAAGATGCGCTAAAGGCCAACGAGGCGAGGAAGAAACCGGTACGAATCAATCTCACAACCACCCCCGGAAGTAAGCCTAACGTGAGAGGGCCAAGGAATCGCGGTCAAAAGTCTGTCAAAAGTGGAAGCCGAACCAACGGGGTTAACGACTATTGCGCTGTGCGAAGGAAAATCCGGAAGCCTCTCTAAGAATGCTCTAACTATTTTCTATGCACGCAGTATTACCGAAGTCCATGACGTAAATCACTTCATGCACTAACGATTGAACAATAGCAGCCCGAGCAATTGACCACTGGCGTTCGGCATCTTTTGCGAAGGCGAGCGGCACGGCATTCTGTGGTCATGAAGGCCTTCCCCCGGCTTGTAACGTTTCTCGCTCTCTTCTTTCTTTTTACCGGATTCGTTTCGGCTCAAGTAAAGATCATCACCACATCCTTACCCAACGGCACAGTGGGCGCAGCTTATTCCGCCACCATTAACACCAAGGCAGGAGCCGTGCCGTTTATCTGGAAGATATCGGGGGGCTGTCTGCCGCCTGGGATTGGAATGACACCGTCAGGAGACACACGGTCGGCGCTGCTCTCGGGAACTCCGACCACCGCCGGTAACTTTCCCTTCAGCATCACCGTGCAGGGTAAGGGCGGTCACCTCTCGACGAAACAATATGCGGTCACAGTTGCCGGGGCTCCGACTGGCACGCTGAGCGCGAATCCGTCCAGCCTTGCTTTTGGCAACGTGCAGGTGGGAAACACGGCCAGCCTGTATGAGACGTTAACGAACTCCGGAGGATCGCCGGTCACGATTTCACAGGCAAATGTCTCGGGAACAGGGTTCTCCGTCTCCGGGCTGTCCTTGCCGTTGACGTTGAATCCGGCCCAGAGCGTGACTTTTACATCAAGCTTCACGCCGGCGACCGCAGGAAGTGCCAGCGGCACATTGACGATCATCTCCGATGGCTCGAATTCCACCCTGAACATCGCACTCTCGGGAACGGGCGCTAGCCCGGGAGTACTCACTGTCTCTCCCACGGGACTAAGCTTTGGGACAGTGACAGTCGGCTCGAGCGCGTCTCTCGCCGGCGGCCTGAGCGCAAGCGGGACGGCTGTAACGATCTCCACCGCGGGCACGGGCAACAGTCAATTCGTGCTCTCTGGAATCACGCTGCCAATGACTCTCCAGGCGGGCCAGTCGGCGTCATTCACCGTGACGTTCACTCCCAACGCGTCGGGAACGACGACTTCAACGCTCACTTTTGTCAGCAATGCGTCCAACTCGCCGACCACGCAGTCTCTGAGCGGCACGGGGCAGGCACCGGTGGCGCACTCTGTCGGGCTGAACTGGGATCCAGGCTCAGGAGCGGTCAGTTACAACTTGTACCGGAAGCTGATAACCGATTCGAACTACACGAAGATTGGCTCCACCGGCGGCAGTACAACTTACACCGATAGCAACGTTCCGGGTGGTCAGACTTATGACTACGTCGTGACATCCGTAAATGCAGAGCAGCAGGAGAGCGGCTATTCGAACATCGCTCAGGTCACGGTGCCGGCGTCATGAGGGCGAGAAGATTCGATCTGGGGTCGAGAGTTTCGGCGTGCGGTTAACCAGACGAACTGGCCTGCCGCAATTTGCGCGGCCGGGTTACATCGGTAAGGGGTTCGGTCCGCCAAAACACCTTCGCTTTCAACTTCCCTGACTGATACTGGCTTGTCGTCGCAGAGCCTCCGGGTGGCGATTCTGCGCAAAAGTGGACCGAATCGCCGTTCCGCCGATGACTAAGAGCGTCTGGTCTGCTGGCAAGTGTGTGCATGATGGACCAGTTCTCAACAATAGGAGTCGAATTGCGACGCGGCTATTCCCTGCTTTGCCGATGGCGAATCGCCGGATGTTTAGGTGGGGTGATGGTTGCGGCTGTTTTCGCCGCGACAGTTACCCCGACTGGCCAGGCATCAACCATCCTTCCGATTTCTCCTCGCCCAGTCTTTTCATGGGAGGCAAGCGATCATGGTAACGATGGGAATTCACACTTGCCCAATGGCCTGCCTTCGACTGTTCAGGCCTTGAACACCTTGGCAGTCCAGAAGACCGCATCGCAAAATTTCGTTCAGCCGGCGGAAATGGACGCGGGGCAGACAACTCCTCGAGAGTTCAAACTTCGCCGATGGCGCACGGATCGGGCTGTCATCGTCTCGACGGTCTATGAAGCAGGATGGCTCATTGCCGATGGCATCACGACAGTTCGCATACACGGAGGCGCAGTGGAGGCTGGTTCGGCTTGGGCTTACGGCAAGCACCCGAGGGCTGGACGCGTCTCAGCCATGATGGCGGCGGAATTCATGGGTGTCGAAGCGAGTTCCTACCTGCTCCATAAAATGCGCGCACCAAGGTGGATTTACATCGCACCAATGATGGGCAGTGGATCCTACCACGCTTCCGGAGCGATCGATAACATCCGAACGGGGCAGTAATGCGTCCCTAGATCCATTCCGTGTTGCGGGGCCGCAACATCGCCCGGTGTACGCAGGATCAGGAACCGACCGTGCCGCTGAGTGCCAACAGCGATACCGAGCCCCATTCCGACAACGGGGTTTGAGTGTTCACAGGGTAGAGACGGTAGTGGCTGCCATCCGCGCGCCGAAGGCGCGTTGCGGAAAGCAGAGTTAATTGTTTCAGCTCATTATTCCCGTCCGCTCCGGCCTTCGCGCGGCATGCCGCTCGCGAGCAGCAGGACCGCACCGCAAAACATCAGGGTGTCGGCCATGTAATTAAACCCGAGGAGGGTGGCGCGCTCGACGACTGCGATGGGAACGTAAACGACCAATTCCACGAAGAGAATGGTCGCTCCCAGCCATGCCGCAGCGGCGCGCGTCTTTTTGCCGGCGATCAACATCGCACCTGCGACGGCGTATACCATTGCGGCCAGGTACGTCCAGATGGCGTGTCCATAAATCCACATGGGAGTCAGCCGCTCCAGCGGGACGCAGGGAACATGATCGCCGTGCATGAACTGCTCGACGCTGTAAATCAGGACTGGGATGACGATGAAGTAGCGGGCGACCACGGCGAGGACAGGCATACCGCGCTCGCGCCACTGCCCGCCAAGGCTAGCCGCAAGCGCCAGCGCGCCGCCGCTAAAGGCGAGTTCCCGCAGCGTTAGCGCCAGCGCAATGCGACTGTGCGGATTCTTTGCCCAGGCGGGGGCGTCCATCAGCACGACGAAAAGGAAGAAAGTCAGACCAACGAAACTCGCCGCCAGCTGAGCCTGGACCTTTGTTACGAAGCTGAGCGCCGCCAGGATAAAGCAAGCGCCCACGAAATACGCCCAGAACATGTGCCACGGAATCCACCGCGGCACCATTGAGGCAATGACATTCACCAGGGTGAAATGTTCGGTGCCGAAGGCCCCGAGCGGCGCGGCGTAAAAAAGCGGACCGAACAGAAGCAGTTTGTCGAGTCCGCGTTCGCGCTGCCAGTCGCCACGGAGGAATATCGTAACGAACCCGAGGGCAAGAATTAGTCCGAAACAGGAATAACACCAGGTCACCTGGATGGGAATGACAAGCAGAGCTGCAACGGCCGGCGAAGTTACGAGACTCACGAGGATTCCTTCCGCCCTCTTATTGATCTATAGGACGGGCTCGGGATCGATGGGTGAGCACGGACCGGAATTTGAGTGTTGGGAAAGCCCGCAAGTCAGCTACGGATGGTCGAGACGCCTGGTCGAAGAGCTGGGGACTCTACACAAGCGGTTTCACTTCTGCAATCCGACTTCCGCAAGCGCTAGAACCCCATGATGTTGTAACCGCAATCGACGTAGATCACCTCTCCGGTGATGCCCGAACTGGCGTCGGAGGCGAGGAAAACTCCTGCGCTTCCAACTTCAGCTACTTCGACGTTGCGTTGCAGCGGAGCGCGCTCAGCGTGGGATTTCATCATGTCGCCTAGCCCTGAGATGCCGCGCGCGGCGAGGGTTTTAATCGGGCCGGCAGAGATGGCGTTCACGCGAATCTTCTGCTTGCCTAAATCGTAGGAGAGATAGCGGACCGTGCATTCGAGCGCGGCCTTGGCCACTCCCATGACGTTGTAATGCGGCACGACTTTCTCCGCGCCGTAGTAGCTCATGGTGATGACGCTGCCGCCGTCTTGCATCAGCGGTGCAGCGGCGTGGCAGACGGCAATCAGAGAATAGACGCTAATGTCGTGCGCGACGCGAAAACCTTCTCGTGTTGTGTTGACGAAGTCGCCTTTTAGCTCGTCTGCGGGAGCGAAGGCTACGCTGTGGACGATGGCGTGCAACTTGCCGTAGCGCTGCTTGAGTTTTTCAAACAGGCTGGCGATTGCGTCGTCATTGGCGACGTCGCACATGAACGCTTCGGCGCCGGGGAGAGAGAGGATGAGGTCCCTGGCCTCCTGTTCGAGGCGCTCGTTCTGGTAGGTGATGGCGAGGTTCGCACCTGCGGCGTGCAGGCCCTGCGCGATGGCCCAAGCGATCGAGCGCTTGTTGGCGACTCCAAACACGACCGCTGTTTTACCCTTTAGATCATTGAACATGTATGGGATCTCCGATCAAAAAGAATACCAGCGAACCGCGCTGTTGTGCCGCCGGCCGGTGCCAAATCGCTATACTTGAAGCAAGAAGGTGGGGACTTCATGTGCAGGAATATCAAGACGCTATTTAATTTCGATCCGCCGGTAACTGAGGACGAAGTGCGGGCCGCGTCGCTGCAGTTTGTGCGCAAGATCAGCGGATTTACCAAGCCGTCGAAGGCGAATGAGGCGGCTTTTCTGGCCGCTGTCAACGATGTGGCCTTGATTTCGATGAGGCTCTTGCGGGCCATGGAGACTGCTGCTCCTCCTAAGAATCGTGAGGAGGAGGCCGCTAAGGCTAAGGCTCGGGCGGCGGTTCGGTTTGGGGATTAGCGCCGGGAAAGGCAAAATCTTAAACCGCAGAGATCGCTGAGAACTGCCGCGGAGATCGCGGAGACAACCTGGGCGCGGGTGTGGCTGACGCCTCTGCGGCAAACCGCCTACAGAGTGTTTGTCGATGAGATGTACCAGCCTTCTTTGACGAACTGCTCGATCGAGACTTCCTGGATGCCTTCCTGCACGCGGAGTTCGTCGTTGAGGAAATGGTAGGAGAGTCGGCCGCTCGCCGAGTCAACATGGTCAATTCGGATGCGGTTGCCGTCTGGGTCGGCGCAGACCAGCCCTACGGATAGATCGCTTACGGCCGCTTTGCGAACGGTACGCTTGTTTACAGGTGCGAGAGTTTGATTTTCCATTCCATTAATTAGATGCTCATGGGTTCGCGTGGGCTCTGACTCATCGCCTATTTGAATTGCCAGCGGGTTGCCGATTTGGGAAAGGTCTTCTCGATGAAGGCGAAGACTTTGGTTGGACGAACTTCGAAGATCGGCTCGTTCATTCCTCGCGGATCCATCTTGTACTTTTTCTTGTAGGCCGTCGCGACACGATCGAGAGTTGCGGCGGACTCGACTTCTTTGGCTTCTCCTTCGGCGATCACGGCCTCTTCACCATCGTCGTTCGTTATCGTGCATGCGGCGTTGGCGGCGAGGTTCTGGCCTTTGCGGGATTTGCGGCCGGTGGAGAAATAAAAGGCGTCGTCGAGCCAAACTCCCCAGATCGGCATCAGATGCGGTCGCGTTTGCGTGGCATGGATTGTCGCCAGCCAGAACGTGCGACAGCGATCCATCTTGCGATTGACCCAGGACCACAGAAGAAGCCCGTTACCGTCTTCGGGGCCGACGATGCCGTAACCGGGAGCGAAGGGACGGTCGGCCTTCGGACCTTGAGCTCGTTCGTGCTTTGTCTTCGGATTCGATTTCGGCTTTGTAACGGAGCGCATGACTGGACGTTTCGGCATTCGGACATTCTAACGCGCAGTCGTGTTTCGGTTGGACGAGGGCGGATGTGTTTGCCGCTGGCTATGCGCCGGCTTTT
>Ga0335070_10003346_pt1 | contig 18708 bp, 14 predicted proteins | sample Lox_Sample_13_FD_206722 | JGI IMG/M metagenome (GOLD analysis project Ga0335070, IMG submission 206722) | Soil microbial communities from Loxahatchee National Wildlife Refuge, Florida, United States - Lox_Sample_1.3 | ecosystem: Environmental > Terrestrial > Soil > Wetlands | place: USA... | reverse complement strand
TCCCAATTGAGCATGAACGATTTCGACTGCACCGCGCTCAGGACCTTCGCCGCTTCATGTGCGGTGGCGGTGTTGCAGGCGGGCTCGTTTTCGAGCACCAGGATCATTCCATGCCTTTCGATTTTGGCGGCCGCGTCTCGGAGCTTGTCATTGATCGCGTCGCGATAGGGAGACTGATTATCGAGGCGCCAGAAATCGAAGCAGCGGACGCGATCTGTGCCAAATGCCTTGGCCATTGCGATGGCGCGCTCAAGCACTTCGTCCTGCTGACTGAGATTGAAGCTCGCGTTGAAACTCTTGGCCTCGCTGTACTTCGATTTCGGTGCGCCGGGCCAGTCCGCTTTGAACAGCGGGCTGCCGATATCAGTAACCTTCAGTTGAAATTTCTCAAGCAGACGCCGGGTTTCGGCCACTTCTTTTTCGTCGAGGCTGACGATGTTCTTGTTCCACATGCTGCGGAGCTCGATCCAGTGCATGCCAAACTCTTTGGATGCCACTTCGCAGACGTGCCCGAAGTCCTGGGAGATTTCGTCATTAATAACGGCCACGCGGAACTGGGAGTTGGATTGAGCGGAGGCAAAACGGGCAGTTGCGGACACGGCGGTCATGGCGGCCATTCCGGCAAGGAATCTGCGGCGTGGCAGAACGGACATGGAGTGCTCCTCGAGAACGTGCATCCAAATTTATCATTTGTTGCAAGTTGAGGTGGGTGCGCGGGCACGATGCCCGCGCGACAGCCGCCAGGATGGCGGCGCTACGAGATTCTCGCGCGCAAAACAAAACGCCCCGGACTCGATGTGAGTCCCGGGACGTCTGTTGATCAGCCCTCCCCCAAGTGCTGCTCGGGAACCACTCTAGTCCTGACCGCCGAAAGCGTAAATGGCCCCTCCGTGCCAGTAATAAAGCGCGAGTGCAGGAATTGAATCTTGAGAAAAGCAGCGAGATTTGCCGGCGGAGTGGGTGATTGGACTTTTAGCGCTCGCCAGCCGATTCCCAGATCTGGCCGCCCAGAAAGTGGCGCCACCGATTTTTTAGCTCGGTTTTCGCGTGCAAAACAAAACGCCCCAGACTCGGTTTGAGTCTTGGGACGTTTGTTTGATCAGCCCTCCCCCAAGTGCTGCTCAACAACAACTCTAGTCCTCACCTACCAACCCGCAAATGGCCCCTCCGTGCTAAGGTCTGGCACCAGGGTGGCGAGTTCCGGAAACCAAGTTTCCGCGGCGGAATTCCGGAAGCGTGGTGGACTTCAGCGATCGGCCTCCAACTTCTGGCGAATTTGGCAACACGTCGGCTACTCATTTTTCAGTTTGGCTTTTCGCGGGCAAAACAAAACGCCCCAGACTCAGTTTGAGTCGTGGGACGTCTGTTGATCAGCCCTCCCCCAAGTGCTGCTCAAAAACAACTCTAGTCCTCACCTCCAAACCCGTAAATGGCCCCGCAGTGCCAGACATGGCACGAATGGGTAGGCCTTCTGGAAGTCATTGAAAATACTGGCCGTTCGCCTCTGCATCGACAGGGGTTCGCCTCTATGTTCACACGCCCTTAACCCGAAAAACAAGAGATTTCCGCGTCGAGAATTATCCCCAAAAATTGACTCCATCGGCAGGATAGAAAACAATGGCGCGGCGAAGTTCTGGCGCAACCAAGAGGATCCATGACGGCTAAGCGTGCGACCGCGTTTACATCTCTACTCATTCTCATTTCATTCGTGCAAGTTCCCGCCCAGACTACTTTCAGTCCGGACAGGATGGACAGCGTGCTTTACGGTGCGGCCTACTATCCCGAGTACATGCCGTACGAGCGTCTCGAAAAAGATGTGGAACTCATGAAGCAGGTCGGTATCACAGTCGTCCGCATGGGCGAATCGAGCTGGGGACTCTGGGAGCCCGAGGATGGTCGCTTCGAATACGCGTGGATGGACCGCGTCGTCGGACAGATGCGCAAAGCTGGCATCAAGGTCATCATGGGCACGCCGACGTACTCGATCCCGGCGTGGATGTACAAGAAGCATCCCGAGATCGTCATGACACGGCTCGATGGACACACGATTACATATGGAATGCGCCAGAATGCCGATTTGCTGAATCCGACCTATCGGTTTTATTGCGAGCGCGTTATTCGCAAACTCGCCGAGCACTACAAAGACAATCCCGCGGTGATTGGGTGGCAAATCGACAATGAAACGCCTCCGGGCGGGGCTGCGAATAAAGACGTGCAGGATGGCTTCGTCGAGTACTTGCAGCATAAATTCAAGACCGTCGATGAACTGAACAAGGTCTGGGGGCTGAATTACTGGGGACAGCGGCTGAACGACTGGACTGAGATTCCTCCTGAGGGCGGGATTCTCAACCCAGGATGGAAGCTGGAATGGCAGCGCTATGCGCAATGGATCACGACTGATTTTCTGGCATGGCAGGCTTCCATCGTGAACGAATACAAGCGGCCCGATCAGTTCGTCACGCAGGACTTCGCCGGACCGCCGCGGCCTCAGGTGAACGAATTCGACATCTCCAGAAGCCTCGACATTGTTGCCGTGAACCCCTATCACCACGCGCCACAGGATGAATACGACGGAGAGGACTCTTCCTACGAGGGCGACTACAGCCGTTCACTGAAGCACACGAACTACCTGGTTACCGAAACCAACGCGGACACAATCGGATGGGATTCGAAGAGCCAGTTCCCTCCCTATGACGGGCAGTTGCGGCTGGATGTGTACACGCACTTGTCTTCGGGCGCGAACATGGTCGAGTACTGGCACTGGCATTCGATCCACTACGGGCAGGAAACGTACTGGAAAGGCATTCTCGGACACGACCTGGAACCCGGGCGCCCGTATCAGGAGATGAGCAAGACGGCGCACGAATTGCGCCGCATCGGCCCCGAAATTGCGAACCTGAAGCGCACCAGTCAGGTCGCCATTCTGTACAGCAGCGACTCGTACTGGGGCATCGAGTTCATGAAGTTCAGCGACAAGGAGAATTACCGGACGCTCCTGCGGCAGATGTACCACGTCTTGTACACGAGCAACGTCGGCGTAGATTTTGTGCTTCCCGAGAGCACCAATTTCGCGGACTACAAGATGATCGTCGTACCTCCGCTGTACGTGGCGAGTGATGCTCTGCTGAACAAACTCGTGGAGTATGTGCGCAACGGCGGGCATCTCGTCATGGCGTTCAAGAGCGGGTTCACCAACGAATACGACACGGTCCGCTGGACCACGATGCCGGGGCCTCTGCGGGAAGCGGCCGGATTTCACTATCAGGAGTTCTCCAGCCTGCGGCAGCCTTTGGCCTTGAAAGGAGATCCGTACCATGTCGCAGAAGAAAACAAGGCCTCGGACTGGCTGGAGATGATCACGCTCGATTCGGCGCAGGCGCTCGCATACTACGATCATCCATTCTTTGGGAGATTCCCTGCCATCACGCGCAACTCGTTCGGGAAAGGGAGCCTGACGTATGAAGGGACCGTTCTTTCGGATGCGTTGCAGACCAAGGTTCTGCTGGATGTTTTACAGCGGGCTGGGATCGCGGGACCAGATCAGAACCTTCCGCCCAGCGTGCGCGCGAAGCACGGGACGAATCGCAGCGGCAAAATGGTGCACTACTACCTCAACTATTCGAGTCAGGAACAGACAATCACCTATCCGTACGGTGCAGGCACCGAACTCCTGACACAAGCCGCGGTAGCGAAGTCGCAGAAACTCACGGTGAAGCCTTGGGACTTGATTCTGATTGTGGAAAAATAGGGGGCGGAGTTTTGCTTCCCGTCTCCATCAACCTCAGCGACTCTTAAGCCGCGCCCTTCCAAATCACATCCGCAAAACAAGTTCGCCGGAAAAAGTCTGCTTCGTTGGGCCGAGAAACTGCGTCCAACATCAAAACGAATCTTGCCATGAAACGAATCGACCTCATATACCGGATCGCCAGTCATATTCTCGTCATCGTTGTTTGCGTTCTGATGGGCGGCGACGCGGTCTCTGACGGCCAAGACTCGAACAAGAACAGTCAGCCACAATCGCCTTCACGGCCAGCGTCGCAAGGCTCAACAAATCTTCCGCAGCTTCAGTGGGATAGCAACGCGGTGCTGCACCATCTGAATCAGGTCGTCAACTGGTATCGCCATATGACCACCGGCATCCGCGATGTGGGACTGCCGAGCGATGCCATCTATCAGGACAGTGCCAGCGCGCTCGGTGGCCAGGCGGTGCAACTCGCCTTTCAATCGGCCAAAGCACAAAGCGCGCTGATTACGGGACAGCAGGGCGGAGCCTCGAACCAGGGTGCAGACAACACCCAGCAGCAGAGAATCGAGCAACTGCGGGCCAAGACCACCGGACAGATTGATCAGCTTCAAAAACAAGTCGACGAGATCAGCGCAAGGATTCCGAAGACAGCCGCCTCCAAGCGCAGCGGCCTGATTTCCCAACGCGACGCCCTTAAGGCCCAACTCGAGCTCCAGAAATCTCTTCGCGATGCCGTGCAAAAGATGTCTTCCTTCATCGAAAGCAATGGCGAGGCTGCGCGCGGGCTGGAGGGTGACATCAACCGGTTGGCGCAGTCTGTACCCGAAGTGCTTGGACATCCGAACACCGGCAAAGCGGAGACGCAGGACAAGATCGCCGCCGCAAAACCGCCGTCGAAATCCGGCCTCGCCAACTCCGGCGGCCTGATCGGCGACGCGATGACACTCTACGACTACACCACGGTCATACGTCAGATCAGCAGCGTAATCAAGGAAACGAACTATACGCACGATGTTGCCGACCAACTGCGCAAGCCGCTTCGCGACGCGCTCCGCGCCGCCATTCAGCAAAGTCAGCAATTGGCCGCGCAGAGTGCAGCCAGCGACCCGCAGCAATTGCGGCAGCAACGGCAACAATTGCAGGAGATCAACGACAGATTTAAGCAACTCTCCAATGCGCTGCTTCCCTTGAGTCAGGAACTTATCGTCCTGAACAACGCCCGAACCAACCTCGATCAATGGCGCGACTCGATTGTCCGCGAGTCCACGTATGTTTTGCGTTCGGTCCTGCTGCGGGTGCTGGCGATCCTAGTCGCATTAGCGGCGGTGCTGGTGCTTTCCGAAGTGTGGCGCCGGGTAACGTTCCGCTATATCGGCGATGCGCGACGCCGACGCCAGTTTCTCGTCTTGCGGCGAGTTGTAATCGGGTTTCTGGTTTGCGTTGTTCTCGCCTTCGGATTTCTGAGCCAGTTCAGTTCGCTGGCAACTTTCGCTGGATTCATTACCGCCGGCATTGCGGTCGGCCTGCAGGCTGTGCTGCTCTCGATCGCGGCGTATTTCTTCATCATCGGCCGCTACGGGATTCGCGTGGGCGACCGCATCAGCGTGGCCGGGATCACCGGAGATGTGGTCGATATCGGACTGGTCCGCATGTACGTACTGGAACTGGCTGGCACCGGGCTTGATTTCTACCCCACGGGCCGCATTGTGGCCTTCTCAAATTCAGTGCTCTTTCAGACCGGCACCCCTCTTTTCCGACAGATTCCAGGAACCGAATACACGTGGCACGAGGTTGTGGTCAGGCTTGCCCCAGACGCGAACCACAGGGCGGCCGAAGAAGAATTGATGGCCGTGGTTGCGGAGGTCTACTCGAAGTACCGCGGAGAAATCGAGCGCCAGCATGCGGCCATCGAGCGCCGCGTCGATATACAGGTCGACATGCCCCGTCCCGAAGCACGGCTGCAATTCGCCGACTCCGGCTTGGAGTTGCTGGTGCGATACCCGGTGGAAATCCGTCAGGCGCCCAATACCGACGAAGAGATGACCCGCCGGGTGCTCGCCCTGATCGCCACGGATGAGACGGTGAAGGCGGCAGTCTCAGGCACACCGAAGATTCGATCTGCGATCAGAGGATAGCCGTGTGGGCCCACAATCGATAGAATACTAAGTTCCTGATTGTGTCGAGGGCGAAGTTCAGGGCTCAGCTCCTGGATTCCGCCGGTGTTCACTTCCTCATAAATAAGGGTGATAGATATATGGCAAATCGTCGTATAGGCATACTCACCGGAGGCGGCGACGTCCCCGGATTGAACTCTGTAATCAAGTCGGTCGTTTATCGCGGAGCGGAAATCGGATGCGATGTGGTCGGCATTCGTCGAGGCTGGGAAGGATTGACCCATGTCAATCTGAGTGATCCCGCAAGCAAGGCACGTTACATCCTGCCCTTGAACCGCGATAACACGCGCACCATCGATCGCACCGGCGGAACTTTCCTGCACAGTTCACGCACCAATCCGGCGAAGATGAAGAAGGTCCCTCCGGCCATGCAGGGGCAGAAGTTTGAAGCCAGGGAATCGACCAAAAAGGGTGTGACCAGCACTGTGTACGACGTGACACCGGGAGTGCTGAAGAACATCGAGACGCTCGAACTCGACTACCTGATTGCGATTGGCGGCGACGACACGCTGAGCTATGCCGCGGAACTCGATCGCAAAGGCATGAAGGTACTCGCAGTTCCGAAGACGATGGATAACGACGTCCGCAACACGGAATACTGCATCGGATTCTCGACGGCGATTACTCGCGCCATGGATGCCATCGACCGCCAGCGAACCACCGTTGGCTCGCACGAGCGCATTGGCATCTTTCGCGTGTTCGGACGCGACGCCGGCTATACCTCGCTCTATACTGCGTACGTCACTGCAACGCGCTGCTGCATCCCCGAGTACAAAGTCGATCTCAAACACATGATCGACCTCCTCATTGAAGATAAGCGCAATAACCCGAGCAACTACTCGCTGGTCATTCTTTCGGAAGGCGCCGAGTGGCAGGGCTACACGGTAAGGGAATACGGCGAAGCGGACGCGTTCGGTCATCGCAAGAAGATGAGCGTCGCCGAAGATTTGAGTGACGAGATCAAGAGGACGACCGGCGAGGAGACCGTCGTGAGCGACCTGACTTATGACCTGCGCTCGGGCAGCCCCGACTTCGTCGATAGGATGGTGGCATTCACGTTTGCGGGCATGGCCATGGATGCGCTGGAAGAAAGCAAGTCCGGCTTGATGACCGCGATCAACGAAGGCCGATACGCGATGGTTCCGATCCCTGACCCGAAGCTGGGTCCACGCAAGGTCGACATCGCGTCGATGTACAACACCGACCGTTATCGCCCGAAGTACACCCACAAGCTCGGCCTACCGATCTTCCTGACTCGGCCGTAGCGCCGTCTGGCCCTGAGTATTCATGGGACCTTCGGCGCACCAAAACATACAAAATCGGGTGCCCCACTTCTGGCCGATTTTGCCAGAAGTGGGGATTTTCGACAGAGCCGCAGCATAAGAAAGCCCCGGCAGAACGTAGCCGGGGCATTTTTCCTAACGAGATTCCGCGGAGTCTACGCCGGCTTCTCACTCTTATTCCTTCCGCAACATCCCTTGCCGCACCCTTTTCCCGCCTTCCGGTCGCAGCAGGAAGCAGTCTTGTCTTTCTCCTTGCCGCAGCATTCCTTGCAGCAAGAGGCGGCAGTCTTGTCGTCCTTCATGCAAGACCTTCCATCTTTGCCGCCGCAACAGGACTTTCCGTCCTTCCCGGAACAGCAAGATGCCATGTCTTTTCCGTCGTGCTTATGCATACAGGCGGCATGCCCGCCTTTCGCATCGGACATCTTGTCACAGCATGCACACTTCGCTTTTTCGGGCGTTGTGCTCTGCTGTGGGGCCGATGGGGCGCTTTGGGTTGCAGTCTGCGCCCAGGAAACGACAGTCAGAGCGAGGATCAGAGCTAGTAATTTGTGCTTCATAACTTCTCCTTATGAATTGAATTCGTTTGGCGGGCTCAGGCCCGGAACTGAGTCGGGCAGACACTGGTCTGCGCATGAAATGCGTTTGGAAAGCGGATGCACTCAGATCCGCAGAACTGTGCTTTGTTCGAAAGGAGGCGGAAGGAAACAGATCACTGAAGTCTGAACTGGGCGACTGCGGCCCGCGGAGGGCCCGTCGGCGACGTCTGCCACCACGCGCTCCGCCGCAGGCCGGACTACCTTGGCCTCAACCGGCATGTTCGACGGACTCCCGGGCCTCTGCCTCGCGCAGCATGGATGCTGCGGGCCGCAGGGCATGGCTGGGAAACTTCCAGTAACCAACAGAACCCGAGTCACGCGCCCGGCGGGCCGCGGGCAACAGGAGTGATTCTGAGCTGCAGAGGCATTGCGATGCGCCGAGTGCATCGCCCGAAGCGCCGGTGACCCAAGCGCGGCCGGCACGCTCAGCCAGCCAAGCGTAGCGAGCATGAATGCCGCGATGGATCTCTGAATCATTTTCCTCATCCTGATCCTGGCACACAAGGCAGTCTGTGACTCCAATCACAAGTGCAAGGACTCTAGGGTGTATGCGATATCGCCCCGCGGGTCCATCTGGGCGGAGGCAGAACCTACTTTAGTCTTGCTTTTTCGCCTTCTGTTCGCCAATAATGGCGCATGGCCATCACACGCAGGCAGCGCGAAGTGTATGACTTCATCTCCCGATTCGTCACCGAACACGGTTATTCCCCATCGTTCGAAGAGATCGGGCAGGGACTAAAGCTGAACTCGCTGGCAACGGTTCACAAGCACATCTCGAACCTGGAAAAGAAAGGATTGCTCACGCGCGACTACAACCGCAGTCGCTCGATTGACCTTCTGCCGCCAAAGGGCAAACTCAAGCAATCGATGAGCGTGAATACAGGAGTCGTGCTGCCACTGTTGGGACGTATTGCCGCAGGCCAGCCAATCGAAGCCATTCAGAGCAACGAGACCATCTCCCTCGCCGACTTCGTACGTTCGAAGGAAGTGTTTGTCCTCGAAGTGCGTGGAGACTCCATGCAGGATGAAGCCATCCTCGACGGTGACTACGTGCTCGTCGAGAAAGCAAAGACCGCCCACAACGGAGACATCGTCGTGGCCCTGGTGGAATCGAGCGACGCCACCTTGAAACGCTTCTACCGCGAAGGCGACAACATCCGCCTGCAGCCGTCGAACGTGAACATGAAGCCGATCATTGTGCCGGCAGCAGCGGTGGATGTGCAGGGGCGGGTGATTGGAGTGCTGCGGAAATATTAGCCGGTTCGTTGATGTAAAAAACGCCCGGGACCTCTCCCGGGCGTTCGTGGCTTAATACCGATTGCTAATAACTGAATGCTGCCTTATCCAATGTGCTTATTGAGCGCCTGCGCAATCGCATCCTTGGGGCGATACCCAACCAGTTGCTCTACAACCTGCCCGCCCTTGAATACGAGCAACGTCGGGATGCCGGTCACTTTGTAGCGCATCGGCGTAGCACTATTGGAGTCCACATCCATCTTCCCAATTTTGATCTTGCCCTGATACTCGGTGGCCAGTTCCTCGACGATGGGCGCAATCGCGCGGCACGGGCCGCACCATGTTGCCCAGAAGTCCACCAGAACCGGCTTGTCCGATTTCAGTACATCCTGGTCGAAGTTCGCATCTGTCACTTCGACAATTCCATTGCCTGCCATGTTTTCCTTCTCCTCGTTGTAACGTCGCGCTTTCGGCGGACGCTCCATCGAAAGGCGTTGCCGCGTTGGCGATCGGTATGAGTGCGTCTCCTCAGGGAGGCGAACTCTCTATCGTACCACTGCAATTGGATGACCGTGGAGAGAGAAAAGTCGCAACCCCGCAGGTAGGACACGCCGCGGAACCCAAATCCGGCAACTTATTGGTGATTACGGATTTGGCGGCTTTGGCGATGCGCCTAGCGATTTGATATAGCTGACCAGTTGCCACCGCTGCGGCTCCGGCAGGCGGGACCACACCGGCATCCCCTTGCGGACCACACCGTTGGTCAGCAGCCAGAACAGAGTCCCGGCCGTGGCCTCTTGGACCTCACCAGCCCTCAAACTGGGCCCCTTCTTCCCGCCGTCGGCATTCGCCCCGTGACACTCTGCACAATGCAGCTCAAACAGCTTCGTGCCAGCCGCAACCGCGCTCGGATCTAAGGCGAGCGGATTTTCCCGGGCAGCTGCTTTCGGTGGGACCTTCGTCAACTCGAAATAGACCGACTTGTCGGACTTCGCTGTGAGGGAGTCGCTGGACTGTGCCATCGTGAGGCTCGTTGCAAGCGCTGCCCACAGCACTGCGACAAATCGTCTCCCGGATGGCATCTAGTGTCCTCCGAACCAGCTGGCAAGCATGGCGCCGAACCCCGAAAACTCACGCGAAACGCCCCAGCGTAGCAGGAACTGATGGCTGTTGTCGTTCAATCCGAATCCAGGGGACAGCCGCAAGGTCCAACTGGAAGGCAGATTCCAGGCCACAACCGGCGCCAGGTACTGTGACGTCTCCCGCAGCCCGAAGCTGTAGCGATCCCCTAATCCCCCGTACATCTCGACCCCGGCGACGAAGTTCTCGGGGCAGAAACTGCAGCGCTGGGCAGAGGCTTTCAACGCAAGAGGGCGACTGACTCCCAGCGCATATCCAAACTCCCAGGGCTCTCCCCCGGTCAACGGCTTGGTCGCAAGTGGGTTCAGCGCGAAATTCCAGCCGTTGTGCGTGCTCGAAAGCAGGAGCTTCAACTCGATTTCATGATTATGCCCCTGGCGCAAGAGCGTGTTGGGAATGGCATGGTCTTCTTCGACGTCGTGCCCTTCCACTTCTTTCATGATCTTGTCGGCCTCGCTGATCTGCTCATATTCCACATAGAGCACCGGATTGATCACATGCTCGCTTTTGAGGAGTCGAAAGCGATTCTCCAGCCGGAATCCCGTAAAGATCGTGCTGTCGCCGAACGTGCTTTGTCCGTCGAGATAGAGTTCGGTGGTCCACCACGCGGTCGGTCCATATTCGAACTCGAGCCAATAGGCGTTGAAGTTAGGGCCTTCCCGCTGCGTGGCGAAATTGGAGAAGTACTCGACTTCGAGGCTGCCAGGCTCTTCAAGGTAATGGTCGTAAGTGATGAAGTAGGGGCTCTCTTGCGCCAAGGCGGGAAGTCCCAGACCGAAAAGTGCCAGGACAAAAAATACAAGGGCACTACCACTCCAGCAATGCTGCGTTCTTATCATCGTTAACCCAGTGAACGGCGCGAGGGATAAAGCCGTCAGTGATATAATCCAGTTGCAACTCAGTCGCAACTGGTAGGACTTCATCATTGTGCAAGACACGCTGGATTCCTGTCCAGTTTCGGCCGAAGAATTCGTCGCATTCTGTTTGCCACCAGTTGCGACAACGAGGAGTCCGACCATCATGCCTCTTCCGCAGACCGAAATGCCGGGCCGCCTGCAGGCCCATTTTGCCGAGCGCGGCATCCGCATGACCCAGCAGCGCCGCGCCATCCTCAGCGTCATGGAGACTGCCAGCAAGCATCTCGACGCCAGCCAGATTCTTCGCAAGGCGCAGAAACTCGACGCCAGTGTCGACCGCAGCACGGTCTACCGCACACTGCGCCTGCTGAAACGCCACGGGTTGATCGATGAACTCGACTTGATGCATATCAACGGCGAAGGGCATTACTACGAACGGCGTCTCGAACGCGACCACATCCACATGGCCTGCCTGCGCTGCGGCAAGATCACCGAGTTCTTGAGCGACAGCTTCGAGAAGCTGAAGAAACAGGTCGAGAGAGACTGCCGGTTCCGCGTGCTCGTTTCACGACTCGAAATCGGCGGCTACTGCGCCGCCTGTCGCGGAGCGCAATAACCGTGGAGATCCGTCTTCTGCATGCCGATGACGCCGCCGGGTGGTTGCGCCTGCGCCTGGAAGCGCTGCAACGTGATCCCGAGGCTTTCAGCGCCTCCCTTGAGGAATACCAGTCGCTTAGCCTCGAGGAAGTGAAGAGGCGATTGTGGTCCAGCGCGGACGCGTTCGTCGTGGGAGCGCTCGACCAGAGCGAACTGGTAGGAATGGCGGGCTTCTACCGTGAGCAGAACCCAAAGACCCGTCACAAAGGGCGCGTCTGGGGCGTATACGTCAGCGCGTCCAGCCGAGGCCAGGGCATTGGGCGGAAGATCATGCACAACCTGCTCGAACGCGCTGCCACAATCGCCGAAATTGACCAGGTATTGCTTTCAGTTACCAGCACGCAGCACGCCGCGCTTGCACTTTATCAGTCGCTCGGGTTTGAAGCGTTCGGCACGGAGCCGAGGGCCTTATGTGTTAAAGGCCGATTCATTGACGAGCATTACATGACTCTGCGATTAATCCGCACGGCCGCTTGAGAAACGGCTATGCAAAAGGAAAAGCGCCCTGATCTTTTCAGCCCAGGACGCCTCGGCAGCCCTCCCCCAGAACTGCCAAACCACGACTGCATCGTAGGGTTCCTCCAGTCTCAAGTAAACGTCACTTTGGTAATGGAAATTAGCGCAAAGCTAATGCGGGAAATCGCATTCCACTACTGCTTGTCCCAGGTCTGACCGGCATCTGCCGTTGTCCAGATCTCCGCGCTGGAGGTAATGATGCGCCCATGCTGCGGGTCGGCAAATTGCAGGTTCACGACGTCGCCGGTCAGTTCAATCCCGCGCCACGAGGGCACGACGCGAACCCAGTGCACCCCGGCATCGTTCGAGTGGTAGAGATTTGCTTCGGAGCCTCCAGCCCATACGTCAGGCCCATTGGCCGAAACTGCGCGGAAGACGATCGGCGTCATTTTCAACTCCGCCTTATCTTTGGCTAACGCCTTGGCGCGGTGCGTCTTCATGGCAAGCTGCAGGTTCGCTGCGCTGGTGGCTCCCGGCCCGCTGTTCACATCCACATCTTGCCAGGTCTTGCCCTGGTCAAAAGATCGCTGCAGCCCACCTGCGGAAGTGATCGCCCAGCGCGCCGATTCCGGCACCAGCGACCCCGAAGGCGCAAAGTTGCTGGCGTTGGCCGCCGAGATCGTATAGGCACCCGCGGCTGCGCTGGCTGGCGTATTTGCCGTCGCCGGTTCGGCCGGCTTTGCTCTCGCTACCTCTGCTCCGGAGCCAGCCCCGGACCGCGGCAAAGGAGCAATGGATCGACCATTGACCGCCAGATCGAGATTCTGACCTTTCTTATCGGCGGATGAAGGCAGAGGCCCACCGATTGTTGGAGCTGCCTCTGCAGGCGCTTCCGACTCCGCCGTGACAAGCACACCGCTGACTGCTTGCTTACCCGCCATTGAGGGGGCTGCAGGAGCACTTCCCTGATACTGGAACGCGTTGGCAGTATTCGTCGCATTCGCGTTCATGTTTTGTTGCCATTGCTGCACTGGACCGCTGGGACCGTGCGGCAAGGCCTGAGAACGCACTCTCCCCACGCGGGAGCCACTCCCAAAGTCGATTTTTTCATCCCTGCGGGGCGCCTCCACGTTGGCGAATTGCTCTAAACGGTCAAATTCCTTGGACTCAGGTTGTGCTTCGTTTTTTGCACCCACAGCCGGAGACTTCGAAGGAGGGACCTGAGGCTTCTCCTCGTCAGACTTGGACGCCGCCAACGGAACCGGCGCGGGTTCTCTCACGCCGCTGGCTTCCTTCGCGGCGTCAGCCGTTCCATGCGAGTCGTACAACGCAGCGGTCTGTGGATGGGATGTTGCCCGGTAAAACAGTACCCCGAAAGATCCAACCACCAAGACTCCAACCGCTGCGAGGGCCCAACGCAGCCGTGGCCACGTAAGCAATCCGCCTCGCGCGGGACGCAGCACGGGAACCATCGCCTCCTGGGCGGGCAGGCCAAGTGCGACAACCTCTCGACATTCCGAGCATCGGGCCAGATGTTCCAGAACCTGGCTTCGTTCGGGGCCAGACAGAGTTCGCTCAGAAAACGCCGTCAGCAGGTCCGCATCAGGATGATCCACGTTGACCGTGTCCGCCCGAAGCCGATCCGTCACGATTTTGGGTACGCTCTCCATCACTGTACCGCCGCCTTCCTAAGCGGCTGTCGCGCATTAGAGGCGCAGGCGTTCCCGCCGGCTGGACTGCCCTGAGGCAAGTCGAAGGGTGACGGGCATCTTGCCCGCGCCCGGAGCACACCCCAGCCGTCCGCCTTTCTCCTACCCTTCGCCCTCCGGAACCCTGGCCTCCACTCTCTTCTCTGAGAACGGCGCCGCGGGCGATTCTTGCGCCAAACTCCGGCGAATATCCACCTGTAAGTCGCGAACATCCACTTCCAATGCCTCTTCCGCCTGGCGCCGTGACATTCCGCTCTTGGTCAGCCCCGCAACAATCTGCTTTCGCAGTGATTTGGCTAATTTGTCCAGTTTCCGGCTGATCGTCGACTCATGCACCCCGAGCATCCGCGCGATCTCAGCCAAGGTCCGGCCATCCAGATAATACGCGCTCAGTACCATCCGGTCTTCCGCGGGAAGTTCCGCCAGCGTGGCGTCGGTGGCGCGAGCCAGGCGCGTGTCGGCCGGCGTTCCAGGTTCCGTCTCCGGGGCCCGAAACTGCACTCCGTCCTCAGATTCCTCTTCCAGGCTGACCAGGCGCTTTGTGCGGCGATACCGGTTCACATACTCCTGTGCCAGCACGGTGCGAAGCCAGCCCTCCAACGATCCGCGCCCGGAGTACGAGGCGAGTTTGGAAACGCGCTGGCCCTCACGGGTAGTAGTGCCATAGAGATCGGCATAAAGAGTATCGGCAAGTTCGCGCGCAGCGGAGTCCTCGCGCGCAATGCGGAGCGCGGAGAGATAGAGTTTTTCCCGGTACTTCGTCAGGAAGATCTCCCATGCCGAGTTCTCGCCGGCAGCGCAGGCCCGGGCCAAAGCAAGTTCGTCGACCCGCAGGCTCACTAAGAAACTGCGGACCTCAGCTTCGGACGTAGCGCCGCATTTCGCCCCGACTTCACAGAGAATGGTGGAAAAGGAATCGCGGGTGATCCCGATTCGTTCGCACCCGGCCTTGGCATGCAGTTCTGACAGCAGTTCGTTGACTACCGACTGCACAGCCGAGTTGGGCTTCGACGAACTCATGGCGCGACTAAGGATTTAGACACCCCGTGCCACCGTTCGACCAATTGGGTGCCCCACTTCAGGCCGGTTTGGCCAGAAGGAGGATTTGCCACTCCTAAACTACCGCCCGCGCCCCTTGCACTCTTCGCACGGGCACACTTCTCGCAGAAACTTCCAGGAATAAATCCCCAGGTCGTGGTTATCATTCCACGAGAACTTGATCGCGTATCTTCCCACTCCCTCGGCCGAGAGAGGCTTGGCGGTCGGCTTAAAGATCAATAACGCCCCGGGTGCAGCAGTCGCCGGATCACCCGGCCGCCGTCCAGTTTTTCCCCGCTCTTCTTCGCACATCGCGCAGGGACAGGCGTCCCTCAGATAGACAAATGCATAGTGGGAAACGTGCCCATCCAGCCACTCGATGTCCATCCCCGCCCCGCTAGTGAGATGCACCTTAACGGACTTGGGATCGGTGGCGGCGGTAGGAGTCTGTAGCGGAGACTGCATGCGATAAGTATCGCATAGAGTGATGGGATGCCCCACTTCTGGCCGGTTTGGCCAGAAGTGGAAAACTGATCAGGCTGCCGGGATCAACAACTCCGTCCGCAGCCGATCCTCGGGCGTAACCTTCGGATCGTTCAGATAATTCTCGACGCAGCATTCCTCTCGCAGCGCCTATTTTGCGAGAAGTTGGTGGACGCGTAGTTGTCACACTGGCTTCTTCCGATGCATTCATCTTTGGTGCGACTGACAGCTGCAGCGCACATCCAAACTGGCATAAGATCCTGTTTCGGAGGGCACAACAGAGTTGGCGATCAAAACCCCGTTGCTAGAAGCGAATAAGAAGCCTGGGATCCACTATGCGTTAACGGCGGACGCGGTCGAACTACCGGTCGTGGATGTGACGAACCCTGCCTTCGCATTGTCAATAACGGCCGCTGAGCAGCAAGAACTTGTGCAGTCATTCCTGAAGGAACGACGGCAATTCGAACGAATACCCAGAGTGATTCGAGGCCCTCTTCTTCGTTTCTTGCTTCGGGGGTCAGTCCTCGCTCGTGGCATCCAGCAGAGCAAAGGCGGGTTCCTGAGTGGTACCGATACGTACCTGTTGAAACTCGGCCCCGAGATGCTGGGCACCGCGTACGCCAAGCCAATTGACAAGAAGATCGCAGCCTCTCTCCCATCGCTCGGAGTACGGCTGAGACTGCAGGACGTAGCTCAGATGCTGGCTGATTGTCTGAGTGAAGCCTTGTCACGCGACTCGCTGCGGCCAGTACATTTTCTGAATGTTGCGGGCGGCCCCGCTATTGACAGTCTGAATGCTCTCATTCTCCTCAGGAAGAAATCGCCAGGCGCACTCGCTGCGCGGAAAATAACGATTGATGTCCTTGACGTTGATAGTGCCGGACCCAAGCTCGGCAAAGCCGCACTGCAATCCCTGGCGCAAGACGGTGGTCCGCTTCAAGGCCTGTCTTGCGCTTTCCGGCACATCCGCTACAACTGGGCGCAAGCCGACGATCTTCAACCAGTGCTGCGTGATGTGCGGTACTCGAATGCACTTGCAATTTGTTCCTCAGAAGGAGGGCTGTTCGAATACGGATCAGATCAGGAGATTCTGGAAAACCTGAGAGCCCTCCGCGATTCGCAGGCGGTTTTTGCCGTGGTCGGATCGGTAACTCGAGATGATGAGCCAACTCGCATGCTGCACCAGACTGGTGGCGCCGCCGTACGTCCTCGCGGCTTGCCTGCTTTCGGTGCTCTGGTGGAAAAGACAGGCTGGAATGTAACGCGCGCAGTCGAACGTCCCTTCAGCGACCAAGTTATCCTCACACAACGGGAGAGCGCTCTTTTCAATCCGGGGTAACCCTCCCACAGAATCCAGCCACAGGTCGATCAGGGCGCCTGTGTCGCCTAGCCTCTGCTTCCAGAAGCTGCGAAACTCCGCCGTCCCAATCGATTTACCTTTGTAGGTTTGGAAGAATTCACGCGCCGCCGCATAGAATGAGCCGTTGCCCATGGTCTTCCTGATTGAGTCCAACATCAGCGATCCCTTGTAGTAGCGGACCACGAATCCCGATCCGTCGAATGGCACTTTGGCCAGCGACGGAGCATCCGCGGGCAAGTCGCTTACCTCGCGGCGATAGCCCTCCAGTACCTTCTGGAACTCCTCTTCCGACACAATCCGCTCCACTGCGACCGCCGACCAATATTCCGCGAACGCTTCGTTGATCCAGTCTCCTTGTCCTACGCCGAAATCCCACCAGAAGTGCGCGATCTCGTGCGCGACGTCCTGCAACAGGGAGAACTTTGGATCCTTCGCCAACGCCTCGAGCAGCCTACCCTCGGAAGTCACGATCATCCCCGGGCGCGCAATCCCGGCTCGTCCCTGCCCCTTGCGCTTCGGAGAAAACACGTGCTTCACCGTCCCCGAAGGGATCGTCGTGCTCCCCAATTCCTGGGTGAATAAACCCATCACCGCGGCGATCTCGCCACCCTCTCGATTGATGAATTCCTCCGGCAATTGCGTGTAGTAAATCTCGATCTGCCCGTCGGAAACAGGGATCACCTTACGTTTGTAGTTCGGAGCCGCCGCGATCAGAATGTCATCGTCCAGCGGCGATGACCAGCGCGTCACCGGTCTCCCGTCTTCTTCCTGCTCATCGAGCTTCTTGCCGGAGCAGATCGCGATCCATCCCTTGGGCAGGGAAACTTCAAGCGTCGGTTGAATCGGATGCCCGTAAACAAAAAACTGCGGATACCACGAGGAATAGTTCGCCAATTCTACGAGTCGTGAATTGATTTGATCATCCATGGCCTGTTTCTGATCAGGATAAGTCCCGAACTCGGGAATCTCCTTCAGCCGCCCGCTGTACTCGAGTTCTACAAGAGCGTTCCCCGATGCAATGGGTGCCGGCAGGTTCACGAGCACCTTCCTTGTGGCGGGAAAGAAAGGACTCGGGTCGCCCGGCTGAGTCGAGAATGTCGCCCTTCGCCCGTTGACCAGCAGCTTCCTGATCGCGAACGTCTCGTGCAATCCGAACTGCAATGTCTTGGCTCCCGCTTCGACCGGCACCACAATGCGCCCGCGTACTGCAATCGTGCCCTGCTTGGGCTCAATCCTGACTTTAAGGTCATACGAAACAGGAACTGCTTTCTCCTCCGCCAAGGGCACGATGTTGAACGCCGCAACAACAATCAAGAGAAAGAGAAATTTGACAGCGCCCCACTTCTGTCTTGCCGTTCCGGGGCCGCATCGGGTACGTATCTTGACCTTCGCCATAATTCCTCCCTCAAGGTATGACAGAGTATGTTGTCCAACTGTACTGCCGGAATGATGGTATTAGATTACTCGCCACGAGCCCACCGGCTGTCCCTACGCGGTTGTGCGTTACACTGCCCTAAGTGTCGTCTCTGTCCGATCAACTCGGCTTCAGTTTTCGCCCTCCCGAACGGCAGGTGTGGAAGGTGCGCGAGCTGGTGGCTGCCGTCCGCACCCACATTGAACGGGAATATTCCGACACCTGGGTGGAAGGCGAAATCTCCAATTTCCGCGCTCCCGAATCCGGACATCTCTACTTCACGCTGAAAGATGGAGATTCTCAGATCCGCGTAGTGATGTTCCGCTCCTCGGCGCGGCTGCTGCGTTTCCGTCCGGCAGATGGTCTGCAAGTTGTGATACGCGGACGGGTCACCATCTACGAGGATCGCGGCGAGCTGCAGATCTCCGCGGAATACATTGAGCCTAAGGGCGCAGGATCACTGCAACTCGCCTTTGAGCAGCTCAAAGCGAAGCTGGAAGCGGAGGGACTCTTTGCTGCCGACCGCAAGAAGCCCATCCCCTCGCTGCCTTCACGCA
>Ga0335070_10003345_pt1 | contig 18709 bp, 17 predicted proteins | sample Lox_Sample_13_FD_206722 | JGI IMG/M metagenome (GOLD analysis project Ga0335070, IMG submission 206722) | Soil microbial communities from Loxahatchee National Wildlife Refuge, Florida, United States - Lox_Sample_1.3 | ecosystem: Environmental > Terrestrial > Soil > Wetlands | place: USA... | reverse complement strand
CGCAGCAGTGCGAGCAGTTTCTTTCCAAGCTTAGTCAGTTGCGACATATCCTCGGTTCCAATTCGCCCAAGTTCTTCTGCAGAAAGTGATCAGTCAGACACTATGCGGCCTGCTCGTGATGATTCACTACCAACCCTCACGGCTTCTTCCGGAAGATGCGCACGGCAGACCCCGCCGAGCACGGGTTCGTTCGAGGGGAAGGATCAAGCTCCACGTAACCGGGAGTGGAATGGAAGTATTGATCCCATTTCGCATCATAGCGATCCGCTGCAATGAGGATAAAATCGGCGCCATCCTTCCACTGGTCCGCGGCAGCCTGGTTCCACAGCCCGAACATCAACACCCGGGTGGTATCCGCATCCGGGCTGAAGCTCCAGAAATTGTAGATCTGTCCTGGCAGGATTTCAATCCTGGGCACGTAAATCAACGGGGCAATGGAACTGCCCCCGTCCCAATACACCTTGCTGCCGGGAGGGACCGCCTCGGCCAGATACCTTCCGACCCGTTCGTAGGCCTGAAGGTTGTTCGCCTGGCAGTCGTAGGGCTGCGGCTCGCCGCCCATCACGGGTGTGGGTGACAGGAGCGTGCCGAGACCCAGGACGACGGCCAACGTAAACGGCATCCAGCCATATCCGGCCCGGCGCACATAGACCCTCCAGATGATCCAAGTGACCAGGAACAACGCCAGGGCGATCAGGAAACCCGCAATTGCCGGAGCGGCGCGGCGCGCCGCCTGGTAGCCCAGGTGGAAGGTCGACTCCAGGACGTCCCATACGGCGTAGCTTTGGGGCGGACCGCCCGCCAATAAGAGGGTCTTCAAGCGCGGGATGCGCAGGTTGATCAGCCAAACCCCGGTCGTTTCAAAAGAAGCATAGCCGACCGCAACCAACAGGAGCAGGATGAAAACCAGGACAATGGACTGGCGTAACAGGGAGGCTTTTTTTACGCCCTGCGAAAACACGGTTACGGCAAGCAGCACGGCAGCCAAGCCGAAAAATGCAATATATGGTGATACACAATAAACACAGAAGTTGTTGAACAACGAAGCCCACAGATGTAAAACGAGCAGAGAAAAGAAAAGCACCGCCAGAATCACGCTGGCCCGGTAGCCGGAGGGCTGCTTCCAGCCGCTCCGCGGCGGCCACAGGAGGAGAGCGGCGATGCTCCCTGCCAGGGGTGCGAACTGTAGACGCAAACCGGACGTCAGGGAGAGCAGCTGGTCGCGGAAGATCGTGGGATAGAGCAGGGCGGACCCCTCCGGCGGCGGGCGAAACGCGTTCAGGAAGGGCGTGAGCTTCGCGGGCAGCCAGGGCGCCCAAATCTGCAGGATGCCCGGCCAGTAGATCAGGTACCCGAGGACGACCGTCAACAGCCCGGAGGCGAGCGCCCACACGCCGGCCCTTTTCCCATGCTGCCAGAAGACGTAGACCAGGTAATAAGGCAGCACCGGCGCCAGGTTGTGACGCGTCAACAGGATCACCCCCGCCAGGACCGAGCCGGACACGACCTGCCAGAGCGGGCGTTTCTCCCCCAGGACGAGCGCCAGGCAGACCGCCAGCATACAGGCGATCAGGATTTGGGAGATGGCCAGGCTGTAAAGCTTGATCGCCGCCGGGTTGAGCGCCAGCACCCAGACCGCCAGGGCGGCCCACCATTTTCCCGCCAATCGCCGGGCCGCCGCCCAGACCGCCACCAGCATCAAGGCTCCGAATAAGATGGTGAAATACCGTCCAGTCCGCAGGCCGGGGCCAAACCACTCCTGCAGATAGCCCCAGATCAAATAGGAGAGCGGTGCGTTGTACATCCACGGACCGTTCGCCTGGAAGGGATGGTAGACGCCTTTCGCAAACAAGTAGCCCTGATAAAGATAGGCCCCCTCATCCAGCTCCGACGTCTGGCCAAAGACGTACAGGATATTTTGCAGCGAGTAGACCAAGCCACCCAGGAGTGCAACGCCCCCCGCAAAGTGCGATCGAGAGAAGGTTGATCGCAGGTCGAAACGCTTTCTAAACATCAAAGTTCTTCATCCACCAGGCGCGCCAGGTAATGGCCGTAGCTGCTGTTGTGCAGCTTTCCCGCCAGGTGGCGCAGCTGGTCCCGGTTGATAAAACCGACCCGGTAGGCGACCTCCTCCGGGCAGCCGATCATCAATCCCTGGCGCTCTTCGACCGCCTGGACGAAGTTGGCCGCCTGGAGCAGGGTCTCGTGGGTGCCGGCATCCAGCCAGGCGATGCCGCGCCCCAGCTGCTGGACGCGCAGACGCCGCTGCTTAAGGTAGACCCGGTTGACGTCGGTGATCTCCAGCTCGCCGCGCGGCGAGGGCTTGAGCCGGGCGGCGATGTCGAGCACCTGGTTGTCGTAGAAGTACAGGCCTGGAACGGCAAAGTTCGAGCGCGGCCTGCGCGGCTTTTCCTCCAGGCTGACGGCCATCCCCTGGTCATTGAACTCGACCACCCCGTAGCGTTCCGGGTCACGCACCGGATAGGCGAAAATCAAGGCTCCCTCGCGCAGCTTGGCCGCATCCTTGAGCAGGTCCCACAACCCCGTGCCGAAGAAAATATTGTCACCCAGGATCAGGGCGACATTTTCGCCTCCAACAAAGTCTTTCCCGATGAGGAAGGCCTCCGCCAGGCCGCGCGGCTGGGGCTGTTCAGCATAGGAAAATTTCACCCCCCAGGGGCCGCCATCCCCCAGCAGGCGGCGGAAGTCAGGCAGGTCCTCGGGGGAGCTGATCACCAGGATCTCGCGGATGCCTGCAAACATCAGCATGGAGAGCGGATAATACATCATGGGCTTGTCGTACACCGGCAGGAGCTGCTTGCTGACCCCCAGGGTCAACGGGTAGAGCCGGGTGCCGTGCCCTCCGGCAAGCAGGATGCCCTTCATTTTTTGTCTCCTCGGCCTGCATAATTGCGCTGCAGCCAGCCCTCGTAATCCCCCCGGCTGCGCACGCTTACCACCCAGTCCGGGTGCCCCAGGTACCAGTCCACCGTGGCGCGCAGGCCGCTCTCCAGGTCGTGGCGCGGCTGCCAGCCCAGCTCGGTCCGGATCTTGGTGATGTCCATGGCATAGCGCCGGTCGTGGCCCGGTCGATCGGCGACCATGCGGATCAGGCCGGCATGCTCCGCGCCGGGGGCTTTTTCGTCCAGGATGGTGCAGATTTCATTCACCACGTCCAGGTTGGCGGGCTGGTTGTTTCCGCCGACGTTGTAGGTCTCGCCCGGGCGGCCGTCGCGGAGCACGCGATGGATCGCCTCGCAGTGGTCTTCCACATACAGCCAGTCGCGCACCTGCCGCCCGTCCCCGTAGACTGGCAGGGGTTTCCCCTCCAGGGCGTTCAGGACGATCAGCGGGATCAACTTTTCGGGGAACTGGTTGGGGCCGTAATTGTTCGAGCAGTTGGTGATGCTCACCGGCAAGCCGTAGGTGTGGAAGTAGGCCCGCGCAAGGTGGTCGCTGGCCGCCTTCGAGGCCGCGTAGGGCGAGCGGGGGGAATAGGGTGTGGTCTCGCCGAAAGCCGGATCGGAGGGATCGAGCGAGCCGTAGACTTCGTCCGTGGAGACGTGGTGGAAGCGCCGCTCCCCGGACCCGGTGCCGGCGTCCCCCCCCCAGGCATTTCTCACCGCCTCAAGCAGCGTGAAGGTCCCGATGACGTTGGTCTGGACGAAGGGGGCCGGGCCGAGGATCGAGCGGTCGACGTGGGTCTCGGCGGCGAAATGCACCAGCGTGTCGATCGCGTGCTCACGCAGCAGCCTCTCCACCCGGTCCCGGTCGCAAATGTCGCCGCGCACGAACGTGTGGCGCCCCGGGTCGGGCAGATCCTTCAGGTTTTCCAGGCTGCCGGCGTAGGTCAGCGCGTCCAGGGTCACGACCCGGACGTCCGGCTCGGCCCGCAGCAGGTAGCGGACGAAGTTCGAGCCGATGAAGCCGGCACCTCCGGTGATAAGCACATTGCGCATCAGAAATCGAACTCCTGAACGGCGCTGACGACCTTCGCCAGGTCGTCCTCAGTCAGAGCGTTGTGGAACGGCAGGCGCACGAGCTGGTTGCTGACCTGCTCGGTGACCGGGCAATCGCCCGGCTTGCCGCCGAAGCGCACGCCCATGTCGGACAGGTGCAGCGGCAGGTAGTGGAACACGCTGGCGATGCCGCGCCGGCGCAGGTGGGCGATGAAACCCTGGCGCAGCTCCAGCGTCGGCAGGAGCATGTAGAACATGTGGTAGGACTGCTCGCAGGTGGACGGCACGTACGGGAGATGGACCTCGTGCGCCAGCGCCCAGTCCTTCAGATTCTCATGGTAATAGTTCCAGACCTTCCGGCGGTGGGCCTGGATCTTTTCACGCTGCTCCAGCTGGGCGTACAGGAAGGCCGCCAGGAGGTCGGAAGGCAGGTAGGAGGAGCCCAGGTCCACCCAGGTGTACTTGTCCACCTGGCCGCGGAAGAAGCGGCTGCGGTTGGTCCCCTTTTCACGGATGATCTCGGCCCGCTCGGTCAGGGCCGGGTCGTTGATCAAGAGCGCCCCGCCCTCGCCGCAGGTGAAGTTCTTGGTCTCGTGAAAGGACTGCGCCGCCAGGGCACCGAAGGTGCCCAGGTACTTACCCTTGTATTTTCCGAACAGGCCGTGGGCGTTGTCCTCGACCACCGCCACGTTGCGCCGCCGGGTGATCTCCAGGATGGCGTCCATCTCGCAGCCGACGCCGGCGTAGTGCACCGGGACGATGGCTTTCGTCCGGGAGGTGACGAGTGCCTCCAGCCGGCTCTCGTCGAGATTAAGGGTGTCCGGGCGCACGTCGGCGAAGACCGGGCGGGCGCCGCGCAGCACGAAGGCGTTGACCGTCGAAACGAAAGTGAAGGACGGGATGATCACCTCGTCGCCCGGTTGGACATCGAGCAGGAAGGCGAACATCTCCAGGGCGTGGGTGCAGGAGGTGGTCAGCAGGACCTTGGGGACACCGAGCTCTTTTTCGAGCAGGGCGTTGCATTTCTTGGTGAACGGCCCGTCGCCGGAGAGCTTCCCCCCGGCGATAGCCTGGGCCATGTATTCGTTCTCCCTGCCCACCATGACCGGGGAGTTGAAATCCACGAGCAGCGGAGTCTGGTCGGTCATCGCATCCTTTTCGGAAAGTCATCCCTTGCGCACCAGGAGGGTGAAGTCGTACAGGGTATAGTCGTGCAGCAGCGCCACGTTCTTGGAAAAGTTGCGCTTGCAGTAGTCAAAGAGAAAACACGGATCGGCGTAGTAAAGATCGACGCGCATCCGCTCGGCGTCGGAGTACTTGGTCAGGAAGTTGCTCGCGAATCCCCGGCGGCTGAGCTGGTCGAAACGCCGCAGCACTCCGACCACGTACTCGGTCCAGGCCTCGAAGGAGGTATCGGCGCGGAAGTTAAAGATGCCGCTGGCAACCACGTAATCGCAGACCGGTAGGCTGCCCTCGTCGGAGGTGAATGCCCGTTTGGGCTTGCCGGCGTGATGCCGGCGGGCTGCCTCGATCGCCTTCTCGACGATGTCGAAGCCATAATAATCGGCCTGGAATTCCTTTTTGACGAGGTACTCCGCCAGGGCGCCGGTGCCGCAGCCGTAATCGAGAATCGAGAAGGGAGCGGACGGATCGCAGAGCTTGAGCAGCTGGTCGAAGCGGGTCTCCTGGGAGGCCTCCGAGTTCCAGTCGGCGCCGCGCGCCGAGGTTCCGTGGGCGTCGAGGCGCTCCTGGAAATAGGCTTTTACCGGGTCGAGGTCGGGCGGTTGGGTCATGCCTCTTTTCCAAAAATGTATTTGGGAGCCTCCGGGCCGGTCATGAACAGCAGGTCCAGGATGGAGACGAAGGCATCGTAAGGCGGGTAGAGCTGCGGATACTCCGGGTAATTGTAAACCATATACTCCAGGCCGATACCGGAAGCCTTGAACTTGTCGTCCTCGATGTAATCCCGCGCCGACGGGCCGCTGATGTATTGATCCGCGCCGACCTTGGCCAGGACGGCGATCAGCCGGTCGGTCTTCTGGCCCTCGACGGCGAGCTCCGAGGAACGCAGGAAGCGCACGTGCCGGATGCCCAGCTCCCCGGCCAGGGCGATGGTGAAGTCGATGGTGAAGTCCGCCAGGTGCTCGTCATGCCGGGTGTAGAACTTTTCCAGCAATGGGACATAGCGCTCGAAGTGGGGCGCCTTGCCGTAGGCGTGCTGCAGCGACTTCCAGTGGTCCTCGTTCCAGGGGTTGTCCCACACGATGCGGATCTGGTCGATGGCGATGTGCTCGGTCTGGGCGCCGCGGCTGTAAACCGGGATGGTCAGCCACTGCTTGCCCCTGGGCGTCTTGATCTGGTTGCGGTTGCGCCAGCCGCGCTTGTCGTACTGCACGTCATCGTAGAAGACGAAGACGTCGGAGCGGTTGATCTGGTCGAAGACGCCGCGCCAGGGGATGTAGGACGGCTGGAGGATGACGCATTTCATTCCAGGCGCTCTCCGGTCGTCTCGCCGATCGCGTAGCACGGCCGCGCCGCGGTGCGGTCGAAGATCCGCGCCAGGTATTCGCCGATGATCCCCAGGGCGAAGAGCTGCGCCCCGCTGAAAAGCGAGATAAGCGACGCCAGGAAGGGAAAGCCTGGGATGGATCCGGCGGTAAAGTACACGATCACCACGTAAAGGAACGCGGCGACGCCAAGCAGGGTGAAGACGAAGCCGATGATGCTCGCCAGGCGCAGCGGCGCAGTGCTGAACCCCGTCAAGACCATGAAGGCCATCTGGGCAAGCTTGCGCAAGTTGTAATTCGAGGCGCCGTTGCTGCGCGGTGCCTGCTCCACCGGGACGCTGGCAAAACGGGTCGTTCCCCAAGAGAGCAGGACGTCCAAGATCAGCTCGGGACTATCAAAATTTTCGAAGGCCTGGCGCAGGTGCGCCCGGAAGGCGCGGAAGGAACCGATATCCCGGACGGTCCGGATACCCATCACAGACGAGAGCACGGCTTTGGTAAAGGTCGAAAAGCCGTTGCGCCACCAGTTGTGCGGCTGGCGCCTGGGAATGCCGTAGACGACGTCGTAGCCTTCTTCCAGCTTGGCCAGCAGATGCGGAAGCTCCTCCGGCGGGTGCTGCAGGTCGTCGTCCATGGTGACGATCACCTCGTAGCGCGCCGCCCGCACCCCGCACAGGGTGGCATTGTGCTGCCCGTAATTGCGCAGCAGGTTGATGCCGCGCACCCACGGATGATCCTGAGAAAGCCGCCGGATCACCTCCCAGCTGCCGTCCGGGCTGCCGTCGTTAACCAGCAGGACTTCGTAAGCCTCCGCCAGGCCCGGCAAGACCCTGCCCAGCCGCTCGATCAATCCGGGCAGTGTTTCCTGACCTTTATAGACTGGGATGACGACGGAACAATTCATAGACCTCCAACATGGGCTAGATTCTACCACCTACAGGCACCCGCCCGAGGACCTGGGAATGGCTGGTCGATGCTCGCGGCGGGCAAAGCGGACGCCGGTCCGCAGGCTCCCCGGGTCTTCGACGCATGCCTCAGAAAAATCCTCTACCTTGAGTCTAGGGGCAATTGGCCGGTGCCTGGCGGGGGATAAGCAGGAGCAAATCCAGGAGGGACAAATTGGGAATTGGTTCGTATTTGCACAACAAGGGCTGGGACACCCTCAAGACCCAGATGTCGTTTTCCTCCCCAAAGACATGGCTGGAACCCTGCAACGTTGTCGGCAGCTCCTTGACAACAATCAGGCTGAAGCGGTGATCGGAAAGGTCCTGATAGAAATGACCGAGGTAGGTCTGATTATTCGACATGACCATCTCCGTGAGGGTATCGTTCTCGTAGTCGGGCACCATGGCAACGCCACTGACATAACCAAAGGTGACAAGCTGTCGCTCGCTGATAAACAATACCTGCCCTCTGGCAGCCATCTGCCCGACATAGGAGTTCAGTGTAGCCAGTGCATTTTCCACTGTCGGGCGATCGTACGGAATGACCAGTTGCGTACTCTGGGACGCAACCAGGGTTAAAATCAGCAGAGCGGTCAATGGCCATGGAGGCAGGGCCGAGACAGCCGGAGCCTCGGGGGTGAAGCGACCGAAAAAGATATATGCTCCCACAATGAGCAGCATGGTGCGGTACGCATCCATGTTGTGCAGATCCGCACCGCCCCCGATTTTGACGCTGGCAACCAAGCCGCCGAGGTACAGCACCAGGAGCATCCCCACCAACCCTAACAAACGCAACACGTGGATCCGTCGTTGGCTCAGGCCCCATCCTATCACCAGCCAGACGGGCAGCGAGATGGCCAGACTGGCGGGCAGGACGCCGAAGCGATAGGTAGGATTGGGAAACAGGCGATACCACAGAAGAGGCGAGGAGACAGCCGAGATGATCTTGGGATCGCTGCCGGTAATCAGGATCGCCAGCAAAACACCCGCGACCGCCCCAACCGCCCCGATGATCAACCAGGCCAAGGGGATGATTGAATATCGAACCAGCCGACGATAGCCTCGAACCGGCTCTTCCATCAAGTAAAGCGCAACCGCCAGCATGCCCGGAACCGGGTACCAGTTGATCCGGTCCATGCCCACCCACAGCGAGGCAATAAAAATACTGACCAGGGAAAGCCAGGGTTTCCCTGCCGAGACCCCCAGGAGCACAATTACAACCGACAGCAGCAGGTGGTAGTACACGCCGCCCTGCTGAAAAAGGATCAGGAAACAACAGGCAGCCGCCAGCGCCTGGGGTAGACGATCCGAGATTTTCAGGCGCCGGACGAGAAGGGCCGCGGTCAGGGCTGCCATGCCCAGGGTCAGGCTGATCGACCAGAGCCGGAAAACCCAGATAGGCAGCCTTCCAAACAGAAACAGGATCGAATTGAGCATGTCGAATGGCAGGTCGATGAAGTTTGGCCGGTAGGGATGGTTGTAGAGCTTGTTTGCAAAGAGCAGGGAGGCATAGTACCACCGGCTGCCTTCCGACCAGTTCAGTGAAAACGGGTAGGTCGTTAGCGAGGGGATAAAGGAAAACACTTTCAAGACGAATGTTTCACCGACGATGGCGGCCATGAGCGACTTGCCCTGTGAAATCCCCTCCCGGCTGGCCTTTAAAATCATGGCTGCAACCAGTCCAAAGAACCAGAAGAACCACCACTGAAACCCGGAATTGAACAATGCCTCAAAGCCGGGGAGGGGGTTGACCAGGTTTCCGTAAACCAGGTCGACGATCCGCAGGTGTCCGTTCTGCTCGCCCAGGGAGATCAGCGTTCCGCTCGAATTGGTCATCAGGAAGCCCCGCAGCGGCGAGAACATCACCAGCCAGGAAAATGCGCCCAGCAGCAGAACAAAGGCCAGCAGGGCGAGCCGGCGCATCCAGGCCCGCGGCAGGCGGGCGGATGCGACGCCCTCCAGGGACTGGGCGACCTTCCTGTTCCAGGTCAGGCCGAGGAACACCAGCTCGAAGGCGGTGAGCAGTGAAAACAGACCCAGCAGGAGCAGCCACCTGGTCTGAGAGGTTGAGATGCCCAGCATGTGCATGGTCCGGAGAATATCCACCAGGGCCCAACCGCTCAATCCAGCCGAGACCAGCAGATTCAGACGCCAGAACGGAAGTGATGGCTTCATGCAAAAACTCTTATCCCTGGATCAAAGAGAAGGAGCATCCCCGGACGCAGCCTAGGCCAGCCGGACCCCGTGCCGGTCGGCGAGGATCCCGAGCGCCCGTTCCACCTCGGCCTGCTTTTTCTGTGTCGACCAGTCCAGTACCGCTCCCAGGGCCTCGGCCAGCTCCTCGACCAGAGGGCGGGTCAGCTGGCCGAGATAAGCCAGCATGCTGCGGCGCAGGAGCAGGTCGTCGAGATGGACGATTTTTTCCTTTTCGGCCAGGAAGGCGACCTCACGGCGGGTCATGTCAGGCCTGTTCTTCAGGGCTGCGTCCTCTCCCGAGGCCATATAGGCTCCAATCTCCCTGGCGCGCGTGCCGTAGCGGTCGAACAGGACCTTCGGCCTGGTGGATTGCAGGCCGGTCTCCCCTGCAACCCGGTTGAAGAACTGGATCTGGACGTAGCCGGTTCCGGGATACTCGCGCCCGCCGCCGATCGGGAGCGCTCGGGTGTTCGCCCTGCGCGACCGGCCGAGGAAGGCCAGGACCCTGTCGGTCACCTGCTCGGAAAAGGCGCGGAAGGAGGTCCACTTGCCGCCGACCAGCGAGTAGACCGGGATCTCGCCGAGCCGGTCCTCCTGGACGTGGTGGTCGCGCGTGATCTGGCCGGCATTCCTGGCCTGGGTATACGCCAGAGGGCGGACGCCGGAGAAACGGAAGACAATCTGCTCTCGGGTCACTTTGATGTCCGGGAAGACGCGCCTCACCAGGTCGATGAAATAGCCCTCCTCCTCCGGCGTGCAGCGCACCGGCTCGGGCTCCTCGACCGGGATGTCGGAGGTGCCGACGATGACTTTGTCGCCCAGCGGGAAGATCAGGACGATGCGCCCGTCCTTGTTTTCGAAGAAGAACTCGTTCCGGCCGATGGCGCTGCGCAGCTCGGGGTTGTCGACCACCATGTGCGAGCCCTTGGTCCCGCCGATGAAGTGCGTCGACAGGCCCAGGGTCCGGTTGGCCTGGTCGATCCACGGCCCGGCGGCGTTGACGATCAGGCGCGGGGTCAGGGCGAAGGTCCGCCCGGTGACTTCATCTTTCAGGCTGACCTGTTTGCCGTCCGCGCCCGCCAGTGATACGTAGTTCAGGGCGCGGGCGTGCGGGCCCTCGGCCTCGCCGTCCAGCAGGACCTCCACCGCCAGGCGTTCGGGCGAGAAGATCGAGCCATCGTAGTAGGTGGCAGCGTATTTGATCGCCGGGTTCAGGCGGCGGAATTTTTCCAGCGCCGCGGCGCGGTTGTCGAAGACGTGCGGCGGGACGGTGCCCTGGCCGCGGGTGAAGGCGTCATAAAAGAGCAGGCCGATCTTGATCACCAGGGCGCCGCGCTCGGCGGGGCGCTCGAGCAGGCCGAGAAACTTCAACGGGGCATTGAACAGACCGGAAAACACCTTGAAGATCGGGATGGTGGTGGGCAGCGGCCTGACGATGTGCGGGGCGTTCTCGATCAGACGGTTGCGCTCCTGCACGGCCTCGCGCACCAGGCGGAACTCGCCGTTCTCCAGGTAGCGGATGCCGCCGTGGGCCATGTGCGAGGAGGCCGCCGAGGCGCCGGAACAGAAATCGGCCCGCTCGACGAGCAGCACGTCCACGCCCTGCAGCGCCAGGTCGCGGAATGTCCCGATGCCGTTGATGCCCCCGCCGACGATCAGCACGTCGGGGGAATGGGTTTTGAGGGAGGTGAGGATGTCTTGGCGATTCATAATTTCCATCCGTAGGGGCGACCGGCCGGTCGCCCCTACAATCAATCAACCCAATCGAACGTGCGGGTCACGGCCTTCTTCCAGCCGGCGTAGAGTCTATCACGTTTGGACGCCTCCATGGCCGGCTGCCACTCCTTGTCCCTGCCCCAGTTGAGGCGCAGCTCGTCGAAGCCCTTCCAGAAACCAACCGCCAGCCCGGCGGCGTAGGCCGCACCCAGCGCGGTGGTCTCGGCCACCTTCGGCCGGATCACCGGCACGTTCAGGATGTCCGCCTGGAACTGCATCAGCAGCTCGTTCACCACCATCCCGCCGTCCACCTTGAGGGCCTTGAGCGCCACGCCCGAATCCTTTTCCATGGCATCCAGGACCTCGCGCGTCTGGTAGGCGGTCGCTTCGAGCACGGCGCGGGCGATGTGGCCCTTGTTGACGTAGCGGGTCAAGCCGACCAGGACGCCGCGGGCGTCAGAGCGCCAGTAGGGGGCGAACAGCCCGGAAAAGGCCGGGACGAAGTAGATGCCGCCGCTGTCTTCGACGCTGCGGGCCAGCCCCTCGACGTCGGACGATTTCTCGATCAGGCCCAGGTTATCGCGCAGCCACTGCACCAGCGCACCGGTGATGGCGATCGAGCCTTCCAACGCATAGACGGCCTTCTGCTTCCCGATCTTGTACCCCAGGGTGGTCAGCAGACCGCGGTTGCTCGGGACGGGCAGCTCGCCCATGTTGAGCAGCATGAAGCAGCCGGTGCCGTAGGTGTTCTTGGCCTCGCCCGGGTTGAAGCAGGTCTGGCCGAACAGGGCCGCCTGCTGGTCGCCCAGGTCGCCGGCGACCGGCACGCCTTGTAGTGGGGGCGACGCATGCGTCGCCCCCACCTCGCCATATATTTCAGAGGAAGAGCAGATCTTTGGCAGCATGCCGCGCGGGATGCCGAGCAGCTTCAGGTTCTCCTCGTCCCAGTCCAGGGTGTGCAAGTCCATCAGCAGGGTGCGGCTGGCGTTGGTCACGTCGGTGACGTGCACGCCGGTCAGATTCCAAAGCACCCAGGTGTCCATGTTGCCGAAGAGCAGCTCGCCCTTTTCGGCCTTTTTGCGCGCCCCGGGGACGTTGTCCAGGATCCACTTGATCTTGGGCCCGGAGAAATAGGTCGCCAGCGGGAGGCCGGTTTTGGCCCGCAGACGGTCCTGGCCGCCGCCTGCGCTGAGCGAAGTCGAAGCGTCCCTGGCCAGCTCGTTGCAGATGGCGTCGGTGCGCGTGTCCTGCCAGACGATGGCATTGTAGACCGGCCTGCCGGTGGATTTCTCCCAGACGACGGCTGTCTCGCGCTGGTTGGTGATCCCGATGGCGGCGATGTCCGCGGCTTTGACCCCACCCTCGACCAGCACGCCGTTCATGACCTCCTGCGTGCGCGCCCAGATTTCCATGGGGTCATGTTCGACCCAGCCCGGCTGCGGGTAGATCTGCTTGTGCTCCTTCTGATCCACGGCGACGACCTTCCCGGCGTGGTCGAAGATCATGAAACGCGTGCTGGTGGTACCCTGGTCGATGGCAGCGACATATTTCGGCATCTGGTGCCTCTCTTTCAAACACAAAGGTCACAATGGTTACAAAGGGGGCCGGGAGTCTCTACGTGCCCGTCGCATTTAAACCCAGTCCCGTGCCCCGACCAGGAACGCTTTTCCCGGCATCGGCTTTTTACCGGCCGGCTGGACTTCCTCCAGGACGAGCAAGCCCTGCCGCGTGGCGACCGCGGGGCTGCCTTCGACGATGAGCCTGCCTCCCGCCCCGAGACCCTGCGCCTCGCCGATGCGCGCCCGCCAAATTTTCAGCGGAGCATCATGCCAATCGAAGAACGCGCCCGGGGAAGGGTTCAAGGCACGTATTCGCCGCTCCAATTCGACAGCCGGACGATTGAAATCCAGCAGCTCATCATCCTTCTTGAGCATGGGCGCGTACGTGGCAGCCTCGTTCTCCTGCGGGCGGGGCTGGAGCTTTCCTTCGAGGTAATTGGGCAAGGTGTCGAGGAGCAACTCCGCACCCAGCGGGGCCAGCTTTTCGAGCAGCGCCCCAGCGGTGTCTTGCGGGCCGATCGGCAGGATCCGCTGGCCCAACAGCGGGCCGGTGTCGACGCCCGCGTCCATTTTCATGATGGTGATGCCGGTCTGCGCATCACCGGCCAGGATGGCTGCCTGGACCGGTGCGGCGCCGCGCCAGCGCGGCAGCAGGGAAGCATGGACGTTGACGCAGCCGTAGCGCGGCAGGTCCAGCACCTCCGGGCGCAGAATCTGCCCGAAGGCCGCCACGACGATCAGGTCGGGATTCCATTCCCGCAGCGCGGCCATCGCCTCGGGCAGGCGCAGCTTCTCGGGCTGCAGGAGGGGAAGGCCGAGGGCTTGGGCGGCCCGTTTCACCGGCGGCGGCACCAGCGTCATTCCCCGTCCCGCCCGACGGTCCGGCTGGGTGATGACCCCTGCAAGTGCATAAGATCCGGCCAGCGCGTTCAGCACCGGCACGGCAAAGTCGGGGGAGCCCATGAAGACGATGCGCGGCTGGGAGGTCACGCTGGAATTTTAGCACAGTCCACGTTGAAGATAGTACTTAAGCGTCATAGCGCCGGTTGCTTTTTGCATAAATTGGATGTAAAATAGCGCAAACTAATCATCATTCTTAATTCAAGAGGAGAAAAAATGACCCAGCAACCAGCTTCCGATATTACCAGCGATGATAAACTTTGGGCTGCACTTGGTTACCCGATTTTCGTCATCGCCCTTGTCATGCTTCTCATGGAAGACAAGAAGAAGCGGCCGTTCATCAAGTTCCACGCCGTCCAATCCTTAGCAATAAACGTGGTCATATGGGTTGTCGCGATTATTCTCACCGCAATCACCGTGGGCATTGGTGGACTTTGTGTCCCGGTCCTGTGGCTGCTCCTGATCTGGCCCGCCGTCCTGGCCTACCAGGGCAAGTATTTTGACATTCCCGTCATCGGCAAGTTCATCCGCAACCAGCATTGGGTGTAGTAACACCGCTTGATCATCTCCACAGAGGCCTGCCTGACAGCAGGCCTCTTTGATTTTTGAAGAATAACCGGACCAGGATTGATCCAGCATTAATCCATGGTAGACTTAAGCCACAAAATTCCACATGCTCAAGGAGAGGACCATGAACATCGGCAAGGCATTTTCCTACCCGTTTGAAGACAAAGAGTGGCCGACCAAGGCGGGGCTGGGCGTGCTGATCACCCTCGTCCCCATTCTGAACTTTGCCGCCTTCGGCTGGGTCATCGAGATCATGCGCCGGGTCGGGAAGGGCGATCCGCAGCCGCTGCCGGGCTGGGATGACCTGGGGAAGAAGTTCATGGACGGGCTCATTCTCTTCCTCGTCGGCCTGATCTACGCCCTGCCCATCATCCTCCTGGTCGGCGTGCCGATCGCCATCATGACCATCCCCGCCATCCTTGCCGGCAACAGCAACATGCAGGATACCGCCAAGGCCATCGCCACGGCGGGCGGGATCGTCAGCCTGTGCCTGTCCTGCCTGTTCATTCTGTACGCGCTGGGCCTTTCGATCCTCTTCCCGGCGATCTACGTCGAGTACGCCCACAAGGGGACTTTCGCCAGCTGCTTCAACTTCAAGGAGATCTTCGCCCAGATCGGCAAGAACACCGGGGCCTTCTTCACCGCCTGGGGAGTCTACCTGGGCACGTCGATCGGCGCCTCGCTGGCGGCCGGCATCGTCGGAGGCCTGCTCGGCTGGATCCCCTGCCTGGGACAACTGGTGGCCGTGGTGGTTGGCCTGGCGGCAGGCGTTTACATCCTGCTCGTCTACGCCCATTTGTTCGGGCAATACGGGGCGACGGAAGCTGCGTCAAAACCTGCGGCGGCCTGATCTGGCAACCTGGGTTCGGGATTTGCGTATACCTTCCTAGCAAACGATCATCTTTGTGAGGAGATATGCCATGAATAATCCTGAACCCCTTTTGCTCCCCGGCGCGTCCAAGCCCGGCATGGTGACCGCCATCGGCGTGCTGACGCTGATCAGCGGCATCGTGAACATTCTTGCCGGACTGGGAATCGGGGGAAGCCTGGCCGTGAGCGTTGTCCTGCTGTGCGTTGCCCCGTTCGGTGCCCTGCCGATTGTCCTGGGCGTCTTCGAGATCCTGTACGCCCTCAAGCTGCTCTCGGATCCGCCCCAGCCGGTCCAATCCAACCAGACGATCGCGATTCTCGAAATTGTCTGCTTCCTGTTCGGGAATGCCGTCGCGGGAATCACCGGAGTGCTGGCCCTGGCCTTCTACAGCGATGCCAACGTCAAGGCGTATTTTGCCCGGCTCACTACCGCTCCGCAGGTCGTCGCCTGAACCTTGCTGTGCGGAATCAAAATGACCGGCCGGGGGTGCCGGTCATTTTTTTAGCCGCACCTGCTGCAGGGCTTCGAGAGCAACCGCGAGGCCTGCCACTCGTATATAATGTCATAGGACCTCATTCCAGGAAGGAGAATATCTCATGACCATGCAAACCCCCGCCCTGGGCGGATCACAAAAACCCGGTAAGGTGCAGGCGATCGCCGTCCTGACCCTCGCCAGCGGCATCACCAATATCCTGTGGCCTTTGTTTCTGATCCTGATCTACCTGATCTTCGTGCTTGCCACCTTAGGGATCGGAATTATCTTCTGTCTGCTGGTGCCTTTGGTGATTCTCCCGATGGTCCTTGGTATCTTCGAAATCATCTACGCGGCAAAACTGCTGCCGACACCGATCAAGCCGGTCAAGCCCTCCCAGTCGATTGCCATCCTGGAAGTCATCTGTGCCCTGACCGGCAACTTGATTCCGGTGGCAGCCGGCATCGTGGCGCTGATCCTTTACAGTGATCCGGAAGTCAAGGCTTATTTTGCAAAGTACGCTCCGGTCGCAGCGGTCAAGCCGCCCATCCCGGCGCCGGGACCGGCCCGGGTCGAACCGGCGCTCCCGCCGGCCGCGCCGCTGCCCGAGTCGCCAGTGAAGATAGCGGAGGCGATCGTGCCCGCCAGCGTCGAGCCCGCCGCCACCGTGGTCGCCATGCAGCCGGTGCCGCCCGCGGTCAGCGAAGCGGGGCAGCCAAAACCTGTTTCCCCTGCGGCCAGTGAATCAAAGCCGGCCAAACCCAAACCAGCCGCAGCCAAGCCGTCCAAGGCTGCCCCAAAAGCCAAGGCCGCCAAACCGGTCCCGGCTGCCAAAACCAAGTCGCCAAAACCCAAGCCGGCCGCCAAGCCCGCCGCCTCGAAGACCAAGAAATCGTCAGGTTAATCTCTTCCGCCTCTTGACTTCTGCTTCCCTCTCTCGTAGAATGAAATCACAAATCAATTCGAAAGGGAGCAGGGAAGAGACCCCAACCGACAGCTCCGCCGTGGAGACTGCCAGGGGCGCCGAAGGTGCAAGTCCGAAAGCTGGCGAGACCGGACGAAACTCTCAGGCAAAAGGACCCTGATCCATTTTCCTCTGGAAAGTCCCCGCGGCGGGTCACTCCTGCCACGGGACACCGACGGGGCAACCCCGAGGCCTTGCTTGCAGGGCGCGGGGGAATCTCTCAGGTCAACCATAACAGAGGGCGCACATTCTGTCCGCGTGCGCCCTTTTCTGTTTCCTCAAACTGCTTTAACCGCCAAGACGCCAAGGCACGGAGTTTTCATGGAGACGCCAAGGGAACTCAAGAAAAAGGAGCCAAGTGTAGAACTCGATCGACTGGCGCATCAAGTTATAGGTGCTGCGATTGCAGTCCATCGTGCTTTGGGTCCGGGCTATATCGAGAGCGTCTACGAAGAAGCGATGTGCGTCGAGCTTGATCACCAAGCGATCCCTTACCAGCGCCAGTACAAGGTCGCAGTTCAATATCGAGAGCATCTGGTAGGAGAAGGTCGTCTGGATTTGCTGATCGCGAAGATACTGCCAGTAGAGTTGAAAGCAGTCGAAACGCTCGCCGCCATTCACCAAGCCCAGTTGTTGTCCTACCTGAAGATGACCGGCTTTCAACTTGGCCTGCTGATCAACTTTAATGTCCCCGTTTTGAAACAGGGGATCAAACGCGTAATTCTCACAGTGTGATTTTGACGTTCTTCACTTGGCGTCATTAATTTTGCCTTGGCGTTCTTTGCGTCTTGGCGGTAAAAATAAAAAGGAGCGTATCCAATGAACATCCCCACAAATCTCAAATACACTAAAACCGACGAGTGGTTTGACCCCGCCAGCGGCGCGATGGGCTTGAGTGACTACGCCCAGGGCCAGCTCTCCGACATCGTCTTCGTCGAGATCGTCGTTTCGGCCGGCGAGACGCTTGCCCAGGGGCAGGCCATCGCCTCGGTCGAGTCGGTCAAGGCGGCCGCGGAGACGTACGCCGCCGCCAGCGGCAAAGTGGTCGCCGTCAACGAAGACCTGTCCGCCAGCCCCGAAGTGCTGAACAAGGATCCCTACGGCGCCGGCTGGATGGTCAAGGTGGAAGGCGGCAAGCCGGAAGGCCTGATGGACGCTGCCGCCTATACCAAGTTTTGCGAAGAAAGAGCGCACTGATTCGAGCACGCTGAATCGCTGATTCGCCCATCCTTTGCCGCCGACCCACCCCCACGGATCAGCGATTCAGCGAACGGCAATTTACGGTGACCCTATGACCTATATTCCCCATTCCCCGCAAGAACGGGATGCGATGCTGGCCGAGATCGGCGTGAAAAGCCTGGAAGAGCTCTTCCGGGACGTGCCGGCCAAGTACCGCTTCCCCAAATTGGATTTGCCCCCCGCACTGACCGAGATGGAAGCCGCTGCGGAATTGGACGAGCTGGCCACCAGCAACGAGAACATCCGCACCGACCTGGTCTCCTTCCTGGGCGCCGGGGCGTACAATCACTACATCCCCGCCGTGGTGGACCACATCTTGAGACGCGGTGAGTTCTACACCGCCTACACTCCCTACCAGCCCGAGATCTCCCAGGGCACGCTGCAGGCGATCTTCGAGTACCAGTCCCTGATGGCTGCCTTGACTGGCATGGAAGTCTCGAATGCCTCCCACTATGACGGCGCCACTGGCGTGGCCGAAGCTGCCAACATGGCTTACGCCCAGTTCCGCGGCAAGCGCGCCCGCATCGTCATCTCCCCCACCGTTCACCCGCAGTACCGCGCCGTGATGCGCACCTACACCCAGGGCATGGACCTGGAGCTGGCTGGCGACGATCCCACGGCGGACCTGGACGCCGGCCCGGAAAAACTGTCCGCACTGGTCGACGAGAAAACCGCCCTGGTCGTCATCCAGTACCCCGATTTCTTCGGGCGCATCTACGACTACACCCGGCTGATCGGGCTGGCTCACGCCAAGGGGGCGCTGGTCTGTGTGGCGGCCAACCCGACCGCCCTCGGGCTGCTCAAAACCCCCGGAG
>Ga0335070_10003344_pt1 | contig 18709 bp, 18 predicted proteins | sample Lox_Sample_13_FD_206722 | JGI IMG/M metagenome (GOLD analysis project Ga0335070, IMG submission 206722) | Soil microbial communities from Loxahatchee National Wildlife Refuge, Florida, United States - Lox_Sample_1.3 | ecosystem: Environmental > Terrestrial > Soil > Wetlands | place: USA... | reverse complement strand
AGGGGCTCGGACCTGAGGCGTACTTGTCAGTACGTCGCAAGGTGAGCTTGTCCTGAGCCTGTCGAAGGAACACCCGAGGACGCCCGGAAGGACGGCCATATCCGCGGTCGTAGCAGATGGTTCGTGCATAATGCGGGCTAGAGCGGCCTTGGGCCGTCCGAAGCATATGAGTAAAGACAGGGTTCAAATCAACATCGACCATCGGCTGGTCAGCGTCGAAAAGGGCGTGACCCTGTTGGAAGCAATGGTGTCTGCCGGCGTCCTTGTCCGCTCTGATTGCGGCGGCCGGGGTCGCTGCGGCAAGTGCCTCGTCGGTGTCGCCGGCGGAGGGCCCGGCGCACTGAGCGCACCCGATGAGGAGGAGCGCCAGGCTCTCGGCGCGGACCGCTTGGCGCCTGGGAGGCGCTTAGCCTGCCGAGCCCGAGTGCTCGGGGACGTGTCTCTGGAAGTGCCCGATGAAAGCCGCCTCACGCCGGAGGTGGTGCACAAGGGCCTGCCCATCCTGCTGTCACGGCTGGAATCACTGCCAGCCGCTCGACGGGCGCCTCTTTTATCTGGTTATGGGATTGCGGTAGACGTCGGTACTACGACCATCGCGATTTATTTGTGTGATATCGAAAAGGGCACCGTCGCGGCCTCAACCTCCCTCAGAAACCCGCAGGCCATCTTCGGTGACGATGTCGTCAGCCGGATCAGCGCCGTGCTCACGGATTCCGCAACCCTGCCGCGGCTGCAGAACATGGTCGTGCGTGCCGTCGATTGGGCTGTTCTGGCCCTCTGCCGCGGGACACAGATTGACCCCCAAAGGATCGGCTCTCTCGTGGCAGTCGGCAACAGCACCATGATTCACCTGCTGCTCGGGGAAGATCCCTCCTCGATCGGGGTTTTCCCGTATTCCCCAAGGTTTGTTGAAGAGAGGCGCCTTCTCGCTGGGAGCATTGGTTTGAGGTTTAACCCCGATGGCCGCCTCCGCACGCTGCCGCTCATCAGCGGCTACCTGGGGGCAGACATCATCGGTGCCGCTCTTGCCGCGGATCTTTCAGAGATGCCCCCCGGCACTATGCTGGTCGACGTGGGAACCAACGGCGAAGTCATGCTCAGGACGGTCCGCGGCCTTGCGGCTACATCTTGCGCCACCGGCCCGGCCCTTGAAGGCGCCGCCGTCCGCCACGGCATGCAGGCCACCTCCGGCGCCATCGATTCCGTGTGCTTTGATCGCGAGACCAGATCTCTTAGTTACACGGTGATTCAGCGTGAGACCGGACCTCCAAAACGGCCGGCCGGTATCTGTGGCTCAGGGATCGTCAGCACTGTGGCGGAGCTCTTGCGAGGGGGGGTGATCTCAAAGAGCGGCAGCCTCGACCTGAGTTGTTCGTCTCCATGCTTGCGAAGGGGCGCAAACGGTTCCCTCGAATTCGAGATCGTTCCTGAGCAGGCATCCGGAAACGGTCGCCCGATCACGCTCACCCAGGGAGATGTGCGTGCGGTCCAATTGGCCAAGGGCGCTCTGCGGACGGGAATCGATCTGCTGTGTCGAGAGAACAAGATTGCCCGCCCCGCCAAGATCCTTCTCGCAGGGGCATTTGGTAGCCATATTGAAAAGACAGATGCCCTTCAGATAGGGATGTTGCCGGGCGTGAAGGAAGAGGAGATCGAGGTGGTAGGAAACGCAGCCGGCGCAGGGGCAATCCTTGCCCTCTGCGATGAAGGGTATTTCGAGCGGGCAAAAGACCTGGCGAGGGTCACGCGGGTGTTTGATCTCGCCGGGCATCCGGATTTCCAGGCCATGTTTGTCCAATCCCTTGCTTTCTGAAATCTCTCAGCTTCCGGTCACCCAGGCCTTCGTTCGTCAAATCGGCGCCGACGGGTACGGCACGAGACGCCGGAAGCGCGACAAGACTCGCCAAATCCCTCCTGCAGTAACGGGTCATCAAACCTTGCCGGTGTGCTCCCCGCTGCCGGTCTCCCCTTCGGCCCCATGAATAGTGAAGCCACCGTGCACCGTGAAGGTGGCTTCACTATTTGAACTGGTCGAGGGCAGCCCTGGCGGCGTTCCAGAGGTAAATGGAGTCCAGGCCGAGGGCGATGAGCCTGAAGCCGTCCTCTATGTATCCCTTGGCGGCCCGAGTGTCACCGGTGAAGATGCCAACGGGAATCCCCGCCTTGTCGCACCGGCGTTTCACTTCGTCGATGGCTTGCTGTACCTGCGGGTGGCTGATCTCACCCGGCATGCCGAAGCTCGCGGAGAGATCATAGGGCCCGAGGAAGACAGCGTCGATGCCCGGCACGGCCACGATGGTTCCGATGTTTTCCACCGCCGCCCGGTGCTCCACCTGGATGACGACTACAACCTCGTCGTTCGCTCTCTTCACGTAGTCCTGGAACGACATGCCGTAGTCGTGGGCCCTCGCGATCCCCACACTCCGCCTGCCGGCAGGGGGATAGAGGCAGCAGTCGACAGCGCTCTTTGCCTCGGCCGCGGACATGACCAGGGGTACCACGATGCCGCTACAGCCGGTATCCAGGGCCTTCTTGATCCAGCTCTCCCGGTTCTCGACGATCCTCACCAGGCAGGGACAGCGGCCCCCCACAGCCTGAATCATCATCTGTGCCTGAACGAAATCCGTCGGCGCATGCTCGGTTTCGATCCACACGTAGTCAAAGCCGACGAGCGCCATGATCTCGGCGATCTCAGGCGAGGGGAGGGTCACCAGCGTCCCAACGAGGGTCTCTCCACCCTTCAATCGTGCTTTCAGACTGGGCGGCATAGGGTCATCCTTTCTCCGTGCGTTTCACCTAGATCGGAATCTCTCGAGGTGCGCCAGGTGAACTCGACGCCGTCTTCCACCGGTATGGCCATGATAAAGAAAATCTCCAGGAGATGCCAGAGATTCTGCTGGTCGTGAGGGCGGAGAGGGAGACCGAGGGGTCTCTTTGAGCAGCCCGCATTATGCACGAACCACCTGCTACGACCGCGGATACGGCCGTCCTTCCGGGCGTCCTCGGGTGTTCCTTCGACAGGCTCAGGACAAGCTCACCTTGCGACGTACTATGAAGTACGCCTCAGGTCCGAGCCCCTGTGGTTGCCCGGTGGCGCGACCATCTCCACGATCTCGCTACGGCGTCTCGTGCATAATGCGGGCTAGGGATGAGATGATGGTGCGCCGGATTCCCGGGCTGGAGCCTCTTCCAGGGATCGTCGTGCACGTTCAGCAGCTTTTGCCGCGAGGCAAACGGAGCTTCTGGCCTGCGATCACGGCCCTCCCCTCGAGATCGTTGACTCTGATGAGCACGGCTAACGGCACGCCCGTCTTTCTCGCGATCTCTCTCGCGGTGTCGCCGGACTGCACCACATAGTGGCAAGTAGCACTCCGTTCCAGGCGCCGGGAGGCCTGGCGGTTGAGGTGCCCGAGGGCAGCGGGGAGCTTGACCCCGAGTCCGGCTGGGACCTTGATTCGGTAATGGCCGGCGCGCAGGTAGTATCCGAGTATCTCGGGATTCAGCTCCTTCAGCACCTCAAAATCGGTGCCGAGAGCCCGGGCGAGGTCGGTCAGGTGGAGGGGGGCGTTGATCTTTACAGGTACGTTTTCGTACCGAGGTTCTGGTAGCTCCTCCTCGCAGGGACTGATCGCCTGCACCTGAAAGGGAGGCTCGCTGAAGATTTCTCTGGCTACCTCCCCGGAAATTACCGTTTCGAGAAAGTCGAGGTCTTCGTCGGCGATGGCAACGAACTGGGCGTCAACGCCAAGGCGTGTTCTCCCGTCCTCAGAATGGAACAGGGTGGTCCAGGCCGCTCTGACGGTGATCTCCAGGGGGTGGCGCTCAGGAGGGCTGAGGAGCATCCGAAAGCACCCCTCGGTGGGAGGGGCCTGCTCACAGGAGATGAGAACGCCTGTTAGGTTGATGTTCTCGCTCTCCCCCTCGATCTGGGCCCGAGGGGTGAGAACCAAGACCGGCCATCTGATGGCGAGTCTCGAGTGGGCGTGGCTTTTCGTTGCTGGAGAGGTATCCCTAGCCATACGGCCAACCCCCTCTTCTCGCCTCGTCCACCCGCCCCGGTGGGAGGCCTCAACCCCCGATTTGCGTTGATAATTTGATTGTTTGGGGACATCGCCTGCCGCTCCCCGAACCCGGCGGCCGGCGCTCGCGCACACTGCTTGTGCAACCCATATGCCAGGGGCTTATAGCCTGCATTATAAAGAACCACCTGCTGCGACCGCGGATATGGCCGTCCTTCCGGGCGCCCTCGGGTGTTCCTTCGACAGGCTCAGGACAAGCTCACCTTGCGACGTACTGAAACGTACGCCTCAGGTCTGAGCCCCTGTGCTTACCCGGTGGCACGACCATCGCCACGATCTCGCGACGGCGTCTCGTGCATAATGCGGGCTACGGGAATCGATGCATGTTTGCAGAGACCATGTAATGGGAAGAGTAGGATGGGTGAGAGGGGGGGTCTACTTCTTCGCCAACCGCTCGGTGATGGCCTGGTGGAGGAACTCGCGGTCGTCGTAGAAGAGCTCCAGGAAGCGTAACCCCACGCCGAGGAGGGTATTGCGTTCATCGGAGTTCAGGATATCAGACCAGGCTACCTCGGCGTTGATCAGGAGAGGCAGACGGCCGGGGAGCTTGATGATCGCGCCGACCCGCTGTTTCGGACGGAGGGGCAGGGCCTCGAGATGAGGCTTGTAGTAATAGACGTAAGCGCCGTTCACGCTGATATTTCTGGTCATCCCGTGGACTGCATGGTCCTTGGTCAAAATACTCACCGGCCATCTGACTTTGACTCGTGGGTAAAGACGTTGGTTGGCACCCATAGCTCGGTTCCTGATGTACGACGCGGCGGTCGCGGTGCTGCCTTCCGAGACCACCCGGCCACAGGAGGGCGTGTCGTGCCCACGATCCCATTCACAAATCGGGCCAAACTGGAGACCAGAGGCCTTAGCAGGTTGCTGAAAAACCCTTGTTACGCTCTGGAATGACTGTGCGTTAGGAGGCCGGGGGCTCTCCTCGCCAAGTCTGCATAGTCGCGGCAACACGCAGGCGCTGCCTGCGGCGAGTCAGGCGGGAAAGGACGTCAGGCGAGAAATGACAAAGATTGATCCAATTGCTTGCATTTCTCGCCCTGAGCGAAGCGAGAGCATGCGCCTTGTCTCGGAGAACCCCCGACCTCTTCTGGCGGCGTTGTGCTTGTGGCGAGGCCGGGGGCGCTCGAGCAAGCCCCTTTCTTCGATCAGAGCTCCACATTTCCCCCGGGCTTGAGGAGGGCCACCCGGGTCGCCGTCTCCTGCTCCACCCGTTTCTTCCACGCCGCGGGGTCCTGCTTGATCACGTCGAAGGTGTCGTAGTGGATCGGCACCACCTGCCGGGGCTGGATGAGCTTCACCGCCCGGAGGCTGTCATCCGGCCCCATGGTGAAGTTGTCGCCGATGGGCAGGATGGCAAGATCGATCCCCTCCTCGCCGATGAGCTTCATGTCGTAGAAGAGACCTGTATCGCACGCATGGTAGATCTTCTTGCCCTTGACGTAGAAGAGAAAGCCGCACGGGTTTCCGCCATAGGAGCCGTCGGGAAGAATAGAGCCGTGGTGGGCGATGGTGAGCTTGACCCGACCCCAGGGGTAGTTAAAGCCGCCACCTATGTGCTGCGGGTGAACGTTTTGAACGCCTTGGCCCACCAGCCAGTTCTGAATCTCGTAGTTCGAGATCACCGTCGCCCCGGTTCGCTTCGCGATCTGGATGGTATCTCCCACGTGATCGCCATGGCCGTGGGAGACAAGGATGTAGTCGGCCGGAACCTGGTCGGCCTTGACGGGCGCCAGGGGATTCCCGGTCAGGAAAGGATCGACCAGCAGGTTCGCATCACCAGTTTGAATCAGGATGCAGGCGTGACTGTACCAGGTCACCTTGATGCTCATCTGTACCCTCCTTTCTCTTTACTGTACTGGGTTCTTATCGCGAGCCTCGAATGGCATCGGGGAGCTCACTCGGCCTCCGGAGAATCCTCCAAGGCCCGTACTCTCCGACGGCACGGATGAACGGCTCCACCTCCTGCGGGGCCTTGGGCCAGAGGGCGCCAACGAAGCGGACCCCGGCCGCTCGGGCCGCCTTCGCATCTCCCGTCGAATCACCCACGTAGACGGCTTCTTTAGGCTTGAGGCCGAGCCGCTCCAGGGCGAGAGAAATCCCGTCCGGCTGGGGTTTCGGTTGATCCACCTCGTCGTCGGTGACGATAGCATCGAAATCCCCAAGACCGATCGCCTTGCTCGTCACCTCCCAGGCGGCGTGACTCTTTCCGGTGACGATACCGAGCAAGACTCTCTGGTGGCGCAGCTCGGCAAGCATCTCCACAATCCCTGGATAGATCCCGCCGAACAACTCCCCGTGAAGCGTCCGGTAGATCCCAAGGAACTCCCGGTGGGCGTCCGCTAGCCTGGAATCTCCCACCACCGAACGGAGAAGGCCGATCTCGGAGACCGGGTGGAGGCCGATGAGCTCAGCGGGCGACAACCGCCGACCCACATACTTCTCCAGGGTGCGGATGTATGCCTCAATATAGAGGTCCCAGGTGTCAAACAGGGTCCCGTCGAGATCGAAGAGCGCTCCGCGAATCAGGAGCGGCCCGCCGTTGTACTTCATCTCAGTCCTTTCCTCCCCGTGCTTAGCCCGCATTATGCACGAGCCACCTGCTGCGACCGCGGATATGGCCGTCCTTCCGGGCGTCCTCGAGTCTCGGACCTTGCGACGTACTGACCTTGTACGCCTCAGGTCCGAGCCCCTACGGTTGCCCGGTGGCACGACCATCTCCACGACCTCGCTACGGCGTCTCGTGCATAACGCGGGCTAGGTCGAGGCTTCAAGTTTACCATTACTTCTCCCTGCACTCGAGTCAAGAGATGACGGGTTCGTAAAAAGTCCATCTGCGGCGTTGCGCTTCATCTTTCGTCATTGCAGCGTGCTTCTCTGTACGCCTCATTCCTCAAGATTCGCGCGCCTTGTCCCGCCTCCGGCGGGAGAGCTAGTGCCGTCTACCTGGCGACTTCTTACGAAGTCGTCAAGAGACGAGAAGAACCATCACAACAGAAAAAGAGACCGGCGAGAGGATGGTGGAATGGAATCGGTCCTTGGGGTAGAATAGGCGACGGGAACGAGGTCCCCCGGCGAACAGAAGGAGCAAAGCGACAATGAGCGATCAGGATAACGACATTTACCTCAAGCCGACGGCCATCATCGACAGCGATCACCCTACAATTCAGGCCTACGCCCGGGACACAGTGGGAGAAAGCGCCAACCCGTTAGAACGAGCGATGAGGCTCTACCTGGCGGTACGGGACGGTATCCGGTACGACCCCTACGCGCCCTTCTATCTTCCCGAGCACTATCAGGCGAGCAAGGTTCTGGAGGGGCGCCGCAGCTTCTGCATCCCCAAGGCCGCGCTCCTCTGCGCCCTGGGCCGCGCCGCCGGGATCCCGGCCCGGATCGGATTTGCCGACGTCCGGAACCACCTGGCCACCAGACAGCTCCTCGATTACCTCGGGAGCAACCTCTTCGTCTACCACGGCTATGCGGATCTTTTCCTGGAGGGGAAGTGGGTCAAGGCGACGCCGGCCTTCAACCGGGAGCTTTGCGAACGCCACCATGTGCCGCCCCTGGACTTCAACGGCAGGGAGGACTGTCTGTTCCATCCCTATAACCACGAAAACAAGAAGTTCCTGGAGTACGTCACCTACCACGGGACCTACGCTGATGTGCCCGTCGAGGAGATCCTCGTAGCCTGGAAGCAGGCCTATGGCGAGGAGCGCATCGAAGGCTGGATCAGGATGTTTGAGGAACGCGGGGTGGAAACGGGCCGTGATTTTTCCCGCGAGGAAGTATACCGGGGCTAGGCCCGTAGCACGCTCCCCAGCAGACTGCGGGAGCGGCTCCCCCGCCGCGATATAGCCATGCCGGTTCGGCATCCCGCCCCTTTTTCTCCCGCCTGAAGTGGTCGAAAATGGATTGTGGAAAAGAAAAAAGGGTGCTATTCCTTCCCTCTATAGACGCGCCTCGAGAGGACAGCACCACCCTGTGAGAAACCATCTGTTCCCATGGGCCATCATGTGGTGGGAGAAGCCCACCCTACATTCTGCGGAGCGGTATCCGCGATCACTGACGATCCGCATGAAAGATCTTTCATCGTGAACCGAGAGGGGTGGAGGTGTCGACGGCTGTGGGTCTGAGAATCGTGCGCAACCTGCTGTCGCTCGGATGGGCAGTCCTCATGGGGATCATCCTTTCCGGAGGATGCTCGGAGACGGGGAAAAATACGTTCCAGGGATACGTGGAAGGGGAGTTCGTCTATGTCGCTGCGCCCCTGGGCGGCCAGTTGGATGTGCTCTCGGTTCGCCGCGGCCAGTCAGTGAAGGTGGACGATCCCCTGTTTCAGCTCGAAAAGGACTCGGAGACGGCTGCAGTAGAGGAGTCTCTGGAACGGCTCCGTCAGGCGCAGAACCGGCTTACCGACCTCCAGAAAGGGAAGAGACCATCGGAGATTGCCGCCCTGGAGGCGAGGATCAAGGAGGCCGAGGCGACGCTTCAGCTTTCCGAGGAGACCCTGAAGCGCCGGGAGAAGCTCTACCGCGAGGGGAGCATCTCCCGGGAGGAACTTGACCGGGCGAGCACCACCCAGGAGCGGGATGCGTCCCGGGTCAGAGAGGCCAGGGCGGATCTGGAGACGGCCGGACTCGGCGGCAGGGCTGACGAGATCCTGGCGGCCAAGGCCGAGGTGCAGGCGGCTGCCGCGCGGGTGGAGCAGGCGCGGTGGAACCTGGACCAGAAGTTCCAGGCGGCACCCAGACAGGGGCTCGTCTTCGACACCCTGTTCCGGGTAGGAGAATGGGTTCCCTCCGGGCGCCCGGTGGTGGTGCTCCTGCCGCCGGAGAACATCAAGATCAGGTTTTTCGTGCCCGAGAAGGTCGTGGGCTCCCTCGCCGTGGGCGAGCAAGTGCTTGTCTCTTTCGACGGCGGCGAGACGCCCACCGCCGCCGTGATTAGCTTCATCTCCCCCGAAGCCGAGTACACCCCCCCGGTGATCTACTCGAGCCAGAGCCGGGCAAAGCTCGTCTTCATGGTGGAGGCGAGACCAGAGCCTGGAGCGGCGGAACGCCTCCACCCCGGGCAGCCGGTGGACGTCTGGCGGACCGGACAAGGAAGGGCCCATGGAGCACCGTGAGCTCGTCATCGATGTTCGCGGCATGACCAAGAGCTTCGGCCCGAAGACGGTGGTCAGAGATCTCGACATGCAGGTCGGCCGCGGCGAGATCTACGGCTTCCTCGGCCCAAACGGCTCGGGCAAGACTACCTTCATCCGCATGCTCTGCGGCCTCCTTCGCCCCGACTCGGGGAACGGCTTCTGCCTAAGCTACGACGTCATCCGGGAAGCGGACAAGATCAAGCCCCACGTAGGGTACATGGCCCAGAGGTTCAGCCTGTACGAGGATCTCAGCGTCACCGAGAACCTTCACTTCATCGCCAGGATGTACGGCGTCACGAACCGGAACCAGACGGTGGAGCGCTGCATCGAGCGGATGGGCTTCGGCCCCTATACGAAGCACCTGGCGGGTCAGCTCTCGGGCGGCTGGAAACAGCGTCTGGCCCTCGCGGCCTGCATCCTCCACGAGCCGAAGCTCCTCCTCCTCGACGAGCCCACGGCCGGCGTCGATCCAGGCGCCCGCCGGGACTTCTGGGACGAGGTGCATGAGCTCGCCGCCGATGGGATCACCGCCCTGATCAGCACCCATTACATGGACGAGGCGGAGCGGTGCCATCGCCTTGCCTACATCGCCTATGGCGATCTCCTGGCCGCCGGGACGCCCGAGGAGCTCGTGGCGAACTCGGGGCTCATCACCTGGGCTGCCTCCGGCGATGACCTCCACGGGCTCGCGGCACGGCTGAGGGGCCTTGCCGGAGTCGACCAGGTGGTGGCCTTCGGAAACACCCTCCACGTGAGCGGCGGGGATGGAGAGGCGCTCGAGGGGAGCATCAAGCCCTTCATGGGCGGCGAGTACCGATGGAGCCAGATCAGGACAAGCCTGGAAGAGATCTTCATCAACCTCATGGAGAAGGCGAAGAAGCACTAGGTCATGGCGAGCGGATTTTTCTCTCCGAGACGGTTCTGGGCGGTGGTGGTCAAAGAGTTCATCCAGATGCGCCGCGACCGCCTCACCTTCGCCATGATGATCGGCATCCCCCTCATCCAGCTCATCCTCTTCGGCTACGCCATCAACGCGGACCCGCGGCACCTCCCGACGGCGGTCCTCTCGGGAGACAACTCCATCTTTTCCCGCACCATCGTCAGCGCCATGCAGAATAGCACCTATTTCGATCTGGTGCGGGAGATCCGTTCGCGGGCCGAGGCGGATACCCTCCTCAGGCAGGGGCGGGTCCAATTCGTCCTCACCATCCCGGAGCAGTTCGGCCGGAGCCTTCTTCGCGGCGACCGGCCGGTGCTGCTGCTCGAGGCGGACGCCACCGACCCGTCCGCAACGAGCAACGCGGTTGCCAGCTTCCGGGAGCTGGTTGACCGGGCGCTCAGGCGGGATCTCACAGGATCTCTCTCCCATCTTCTTCCCGGCGACTCGGCCGTGACCCTTCGCATCCACGCCAACTACAACCCCGAGGCGATCACTCAGTACAATATCGTGCCCGGACTTATGGGGGTCATCATCACCATGACCCTCGTAATCATCACCGGGTTAGCCATCACCCGGGAGCGCGAGCGCGGCACCATGGAGAACCTCCTCTCCACGCCGGTCAGGCCACTCGAGGTGATGGTCGGTAAGATCATCCCCTACATCTTGGTGGGCTACATCCAGATGACTCTCATCGTGATCGCATCACGATTCCTGTTCCAGGTGCCCATGCAAGGGAGCCTCGCTCTGGTATTCGTCCTTTCCCTCCTCTTTATCGCCGCGAACCTCGCCGTGGGCATAACCTTCTCCACCATTGCCCGGAACCAGCTCCAGGCCATGCAGCTCTCTTTCTTCTTCTTCCTGCCCTCGATTCTCCTCTCCGGCTTCATGTTCCCCTTCCGGGGGATGCCCGTCTGGGCGCAGGCGGTGGGCTCCATCCTGCCCCTCACCCATTACCTCAGGCTGGTCCGGGGCGTTCTCCTCAAGGGAAACGGCCTCGCCGAGATCTGGCCCAACCTCTGGCCTATCGCTCTCTTCCTGGTGGTGGTGCTCACGGTGGGCGTCAAGCGCTACCGGCAGACCTTGGATTGAGTCGGCAGGGTTCTATCCGTTCGGTGGGCAGTGCCCACCCTACAGGAGAAAAGACTTTCCTCTCCCCCTCGGGAGGGGGAGAGTCGCCGATCCATCCTCCGTAGCGGGCTACTGCGGAAGACGGGCGCGCCATAGTCCCGCCAGGCGGGACGACGGTGCGGACGAAGGTGAGGGGGTGAAGAGTGATGGGCGACCCTGGCTCCGACTATCGCCGGCGGTCGGGTCCCTTGTCATCCTGCAGGTACTCCCCGAGAAGCCCGCGGCTGTGCTCATCCTCGTGGCAGTAGACGCAAAGGTTCTCCCAGTTGGAGCCGTCGGCGGGGTTGTTCCGGTGGTCGCCGTCCTTATGGTGCACGGTGAGGAGATGGCGGTCCTTGTGGCTGAACTCTCTGCCGCACTTGGCGCAGATGAGTCCATGAATCTTCAGGGCGCGTTCCCGGTAGTCGCTCGGGGAGGAGGATGTCATTCCCTTCAACTCCCGCACGAGCTCGTCCACGGATTTCGTACTCTCCGTCTTTTGAGATCCCGGTCTTCGGGTCGCCCGAAAGCGTCTGTCTCTCATGCCGATATCCTCCTACACACGGCCCGGGCCGAACTGTAGGGTGGGCGTCGCCCACCCTACAGCTACAACTCAGATGTCTTTCATTCCGCGTCGCTGCCGCGCCAACCATTGCTCATCGGCCAGGACCACGGACGTCTCGATCTGCCGCTCAGGAATGGACCAATAGGTCCGGAGCAGTCGATTCTTCTCCTCCGGCGTTACCCGGTGGAACCCGTGCTTTTCATAGAAGCGAACCGCCCAGGAGGCGTCAGCCCAGGTGCCAAGGAGAAGGGGCCGCTCCGACTGCGCCCTGAGGAAGGAGAGCAAGGCACCGCCTACCCCCTGCCGCTGCCTCGCGGTGCGGACGTAGGCGTGCCTGATGAGCGCCACATCCTGAACATCCTGGAGCCCCATGACGCCGACAAGCGCGCCCTCTTCCTCGTAGCCCCAGAAGATCACCCCCGCAGCGATCTCATCGCGGAGCTCCTCCCGGGGCATGTAGGGAGTCTTCCAGCGGTCCGGCGGGATGACCCCCCGGTAGGCCTCGGCGGCCTCGTTGATGACGGTGTAGATCGCCTCGGAGTCTTTGTCAATGCAGCGGCGGATCACGGGTTCTCCTCCCGCGGGTTGCTGAAAAACCTTTCTCATGCTCACGGAAGAGGCTGCCGGTCGAGACCGGGGGATCTTCGAGACGAGGCGCCAGTACCGGCCGCCGCCCCGGTCCGTCTCAAGAGCTCCTCCCTGATCCTCACCATGCCCAGGGTGTCGTGGCTACAGTAGGCGAGGAGATCCTGCCTGATCTTCGCCCTCTCGGCAAAGGGCGTAGCCGAGTCGAGCATGCGGAGGTAGGCGAGGGAGGCGAGGCTCCCCTCCCGGATCGCGAGGCTCTCGTAGCTCAGCTCCGGAACCAGGGCGGGAAGTACGGCCTTGAGGGAGAAGGAGCCGTAAAACCGCGGATGGTAGTAGGAGCGCCTGATCACGGCTTGGAGGTCCCTGAACCGAGCTGCAGGGGCTAGCAGCCGCTCGCCGTACTCCGGGAGCTCCCTGGCGAGTCTGGTGAGGATCTCCCGCTCGTAGTTCGTGTAGATAACGATGGTTCCCCTCGCACCTATGGTGTCGAGGAGGGTGGCGGCGAACTCCTGCCGCGGGTCCCGATCCTCGCCGCACAGATAGTACCGATGCTCAAGGTTCCCGGTTTCGCCAAGGATGTGGTCTGACCACTGGAAAGGGATGGCCTGATACGGCCTCGTCCCCCGGTGGCGGGGTATGGCCGGGGCCATGGTTTCGAAGTCGACGAAATGAACAGGGTACTCAACATCCCGGAGATCCCGGACAAGCTCGGGGGCGGCGTACTCCTTGTCGTTCAGCACCGAGTCCCTGATGCGGGCCTGGAGCTTGGAGAGGGGAAAGGCCGACGGGATGTCTCGGGTGTCGTCGATTCCGAGCAGCGCCAGCCGGTCGAGCTTCACCTGGGTGATCCCGGAAAGCTGGAGCACCCAGAATTCCGGCATCGCTGCGGTGCAGTGCTTCCAGAACTCGCACGGATAGGGGCTGAGACAATGGCGGGAGGGACGAATGTCCGGGGCCTTCGGCCGCGTCAGCATCTCCTTGAGAAGGGGAAGCCTGGCGGGGATGCTCTTCTGGAGGGCGACCACCGTGTCGGTGAGGTCGGAAAAGGTGAAGAGCGACCGGAGGTCCAGGGTGCGGCCGTCATACTCGTACTGCCTGTTTAGATGCAGGATGCCGGCGCGGGCGAGCCTCAGGCCAGAGCCGACTAGGACGTGGTACTGAATCGACAGGTCCGCGAGGTACACCTCCTTGACGGAGGTGGAGGACTTGACCTCCACCAAGCTCCAGCCGTTCGCTGTGCGCTCCAAGATGTCAGCCCGCACCCGGACGCCGTCATGGAGGAAGGCCGCCTCGAAGAGGGCCGGAAGCCCTTGATTTTCCATGGCCGCACGGGTGGCGAGCACCGCCTCCTCGTGATGCTGGTAGTCCGGTTCGATGAGCATGCCCTCGGGGTGGAGGCCGGTGGCGAGGGTTCCCACGTCTCGGCCCGCCTGGAACATGGCCTCCTGAGCGGCGGAGACGGGCGAGGCCAGCTCGGGCTGGTAACACTGGTACCAGAGGCGAAGGTGACACTGGAGCCCGGTGAGGAAGCGCGACTTGGAAAGGAGGGGAGACTCGGGTCGGGCCATAGCCTGCGGTGTATCGCTCCCTGGCCAGAGAGGCCGATAGGCTGACGTTTCAAGGTGTATGCCGAGGGCTTCGCTCCCGCTGCGGCGGTTGACTTTACCTGAACGATACTTTACAAGAGACTCAAGGGTCAAGGGATCTTGCAGGGAGGTAAGTGCCTCTCCATCGAGATTCCGCCGTGTCGCGGATAGGCCTGTGCTCAGCAAGACGCTCCTCATCGGGGTTCTCGTCGTCACCTTCCTCCCTCATCCGCTTCTTGCCCAACAGCGAAATGTGATCGAGACGGCGGAGGTCGTTGTGCTCTTCGACGAGCCGCTGCGAAGCGCCGCCGAGGTCGTCGCTGACGGGTATGGCTCTCTCAAGCTCGAGCTCGAGACGATCTTGGGATGGAGGGTCGATTTCGTTCCGGTCGTGGTGCTCGTCAAGGAAAGAAACGACTTTCAGCAGATCACTGGAAGCAGCCTCGTTGTCGCCGTGGCCGCTCCGGACAGGAACCTGATCATCGTCGACTACTCGAGGATGCACAGCTATCCCTTCAGCCTCGGCACGACACTCAAGCATGAGCTCTGTCATCTCCTCCTCCACCACGCCATCACGGGCGGCAACCTGCCCGCCTGGCTTGACGAGGGTGTCGCCCAGTGGGTGAGCGACGGCCTGGCCGAGATCCTTGGCGACGGCAGGGGTTCGGTGCTGGAGGCGGCGGTGCTTGCCAACAACCAGATTGCCTTGAGCAGTCTCATCAAAGGATTTCCCGCCGACCGGGAGTCCTTGCCCCTGGCCTACGAGGAGAGCAAGAGCCTGGTGGATTTCATGGTGAGCGAGTTTGGCCGGACTGCCCTGCTCAACATGCTCCAGTACCTCAGAGACGGCGACGGAGTGGACACGGCTGCCAAGAGGGGTTTCGGGGTCTCGATGGCTGAGCTCGAGAGTCGGTGGCACGATCATCTCCGGGCGAGGAGCTCCTGGTTTCCTGTCGTCACGAGCAACCTTGTAGAGATTCTCCTGTTCCTGGCGGCGCTCCTCACGATCGCTGGTTTCCTTAGGCTGATAAACAAGAAGCGACGATACCGGGATGAAGACCTCCCGGAGCGTTGAAACTGATGTTCGACCCCATCAAGAAGGCCGAAGAGACCGCCCGGATCGTCACGAGGGGAGAGCAGCGGAAGTACTACCGGTTTCGGCCGGCGCGGTTCTATGGCGGGATCGCCACGGGAGATTGCGTCGGCTGCTGTCTCCGCTGCCTCTTCTGCTGGTCGTGGCGAGAGGTCGTGGGTGCGGAAAGCTGCGGCGAGTTCCTGTCCCCTGGGGATGTGGCGCGGCGGCTGACCGGTATCGCAAGGAAGAAGGGCTTCCGCCAGGTGCGGATCAGCGGCAACGAGCCGACCCTTGCGAGAGAGCACCTTATCAAGGTACTCGAGCTGCTCCCGCCGCAATTCCCCTTCATCCTCGAGACGAACGGCATTCTCATCGGCCACGACAGGACCTATGCCGAGGAGCTGGCCAGGTTTTCCCGTCTGTACGTGCGGGTAAGTCTCAAGGGGACCGACGAGATGGAGTTCTCCGCCTTGACCGGAGCGGCACCTTCGGGCTTTGGGCTCCAACTCCGGGCCCTGGAGCATCTCGCCGGGGCGGGGGTGAACTGCCATCCCGCGGTGATGGTCAGTTTCTCACCGCGGGCGAAGGTCAAGGCCCTTCGCAAGAAGCTGGAGGCGATGAGCGGGGCCTTCGAGGATGTGGAGCTCGAGGAGCTCGTCCTCTGGCGGGATGTGGAGGGGCGGCTCCATCGCGCCGGCCTCGAGTACCACACCGCCTACCAGCCGGACAGGATGCCGCCGGAGCAGGTGTAAGGGGGGCTGGGTTATGACCATGACCAAGACCTCAAGGGACGCCATCTTCGGCCCCATGCGCATTCCCTTCCTCATCCTGAACCCAGCCTGCGTGATGCTGGGCGCAGCCACAGCGGTGCGGTCAGGGAGCGCGCTGAATCCCTGGTACCTGGTCCTGGCCTTTGTCGGTGCAGTTTCGGCGCACATCAGCGTCAATGCCCTCAACGAGTACCATGACTACAGGAGCGGCCTCGACTTCACCACCCGGCGCACCCCATTCAGCGGCGGGAGCGGCACTCTTCCGGAAAGTCCGGGCAAGGCTCACGTCGCCCTGGCAACGGGAGTTCTCTCCCTGGTGGTCACGGCGATCATCGGCATCTTTTTCCTGAGGGCACGGGGGTTCTGGCTCCTGCCGCTCGGGCTCCTCGGGATGGTCACGGTCGTGGTCTACACCGCCTGGCTGACCCGAGTACCCCTCGTCTGCCTCGTCGCTCCCGGGGTGGGCTTCGGAACGGTCATGGTCACGGGGACCCACTTCGTCCTCGCCGGCTCCTACTCCTGGAGCGCCTTCGTCGCCTCTCTCGTCCCCTTCTTTTTGGTGAGCAACCTTCTCCTCCTGAATCAGTTTCCCGATGTGGAGGCCGACCGCGGCGTGGGGCGGCGGCATCTCCCGATCGTCATCGGCAGAAAGGCGAGCGTCTGGGTCTACGGCGGCTTTCTCGCCGCCACCTATGTGGCCATCATGTTCGGATTCCTTGCCGGGCTTTTCCCGTGGCCAGGATTGCTGGGCCTTGCCACGGTGCCTCTGGCCGTGAGCACAACGCGCGGGGCAGCCCGATTCGCCGAGAACATCCCCAATCTGATCCCCCATATGGGACGGAACGTGGTCATTACCATCCTCACGCCGGTTCTGCTTGCGATCGGGCTTTTCATCGGCAGGTGAGGCGCCCCGCCCCGGTCTTTCTTTAGCTCTCACAGGGCTCTCAGCGAAAATGCGGGACAACCCATAATCTCCTACTTGCTGCACGAGTCGAAATCGCGGTATTCGACTACGGTCGCCCAGAAGGAATCAACCTATGAAGAGATCTGAAATCGGCGGTGACAGCCAGCCCATGCAAACGCGCGCTACCACACGTCTCTATTTGCAGGACGACCACTGTTTTGAAGCTGAGGCGATCGTCGTTGCGGTCCGAGAGAATGCCGTTGCCTTCGATCGAACCTGCTTTTATCCAGGCGGGGGCGGCCAGCCTGCCGACGAGGGCGCCGTCAGGGTAGGGAGCGGTGCGGTGCTTGAAATCGTCTCTGTTCATGCGGATCCGGAGGAGATCGTTTGGCACATCACTAAGTCTCCGCCATCGCCCAACGTCCTGGGACAGCCCGCCAAGCTGATGGTGAACAGAGAAAGACGGCTTGCTCTCATGCGTTACCATACCGTCCTTCATATCCTTAACACGATTGCTTTGAGGGACTACGGCGGCTGGATCACCGGAGTGCAAATTGGAGTGGACTATTCGAGGATCGACTTCAAGCTGGAAGGTTTCTCCGCTGCAATGTGCGCTGCGCTGGAAGAGAAGGTCCGCACCGTCCTTGACGGGAACCATGCCGTGAAGTCGTACTACCTTCCGGAGGAGGAATTCCGCAAGCGCGACGATTTGCTGAGAACGCTGGAGGCGAGACCGCCGGTCTCTGGTGGGCGAGTCCGGGTCGTGGAGATAGAGGGGTTTGATGCGCAAGCGTGCGGAGGAACCCATGTGCGCACCACGGCCGAAGTGGGGAAATTCTCGATCTTCCGCACCGAGAACAAAGGAAAGATCAACAAACGGCTTTATGTCCGGCTCGAGCCGGCTGGGGGCAAGGGGAAAACGGATGAATACATCATCGACGGGGCCGCACCAGTTTGAAATGGCCGGCTGGATAAGTTGTGCGCCCTTCGAGCGGCTGTTGAATATGGAGATTGTCGAGGCCTCCGACGGGCAGGCGATCCTGAAGATGCCCTTTCTCATCGACTACGCCCAAGGTGGCGGGTTGATGCACGGCGGCGCCCTGGTGAGCCTCGCTGATACCGCAGTTGTCATGGCCATCAAGAGTCTCATCCCCGCGCAGTCTCACTTTGCGACTATCCGCTGTGAAGCGAAGTTCCTCTTGCCGGTCAAGAAGGGAATCGTTACCGCCAAGGCCCAGGTGGTTGAGAGAGAGGGCAGAACGTTGAAGGGACGAGCAACCGTGTATGACGAAGAGGAAAGAGCCGTAATGGAGTTCGCCTCTACCTTCAAGATCGCAAGAGATACGACCATCAAGGGGATTATTTTCAGAGAGATCTGACCGATAGCAAGCCTGCCTCAGGCATGGCGGTTTTGACGTGCCGGCGCAGTAAACCGGAAGGAGGAGAGCATGGCCAGCGACGTTGATAGCTTCAACGATCCGAACACACTCTTCGGGAGGCTTCGCTCGGCGTGCGCCGATGAATGGGATGGTTACTGCAGCCATGAATTCGTACGCCGCCTCGGCGATGGGACCTTACCCCGGGAAAGCTTCCGCCACTACCTGGAACAGGATTACCTCTTCCTGATTCACTTCTCTCGGGCCTGGGCTCTTGCGGTCTACAAGGCTGATACACTTGCCGACATGCGCGCCGCAGCTTCAACCCTGGATGCCCTTCTCAACTATGAAATGGGCCTGCACGTGCAGTACTGTGCCGGCTGGGGGCTGACGGCGGAGGAGATGGAGCGACAGAGCGAAGCGAGGGCGAACATGGCCTATACTCGCTACGTCCTGGAGCGCGGCCTGGCCGGAGATATCCTGGACCTGCATGTCGCCCTTGCACCCTGCGTCATTGGCTACGCCGTGATCGGCAAGAATCTGGCGGGTGATCCGAACACTCGATTCGAG
>Ga0335070_10003343_pt1 | contig 18709 bp, 11 predicted proteins | sample Lox_Sample_13_FD_206722 | JGI IMG/M metagenome (GOLD analysis project Ga0335070, IMG submission 206722) | Soil microbial communities from Loxahatchee National Wildlife Refuge, Florida, United States - Lox_Sample_1.3 | ecosystem: Environmental > Terrestrial > Soil > Wetlands | place: USA... | reverse complement strand
ATCGGCGACATCGACGCCGCCACCATGTCCTCGAAGACGCGGTTCATGCGCGCGGTCTCCGCCCCGAGATCGACGCCGACGAAGATCGACGCGGCGAGATCGAGCGTGAGCTCCTTGAAGGCGGGGAAGGCGAGCAGCTCGCGGCGCTCGCGCCAGCCGTCGAGCGCGGCGCCGATCGCCGGCCCCATGCGCTCGGCGTAGGCGCGCAGCGCCGGGCGCTTGAAGGCCTCGTGCATGATGCGCCGGTGGTGCTTGTGCTCCTCGCCATCCCGCAGCAGCAGCCCGTTCGCGAAGATGCGCCCCATGATCGCGTCCCAGGGCTTCTTCGCCGAGAAGATCCCGTCGCGGTCGAGCAGCACCAGGCGGTTCGCGTCGGGCCCGAACAGGTGCGCCATGCGGAACCAGTGCGCGTCGTGCAGCACGGCGTTGCCGTAGCGGTCGTGCATCTCGCGCAGCGGCGTCAGCATGTCGACGCGCAGCCCCGTCCCGAACAGGTGGCGCAGCATCGCGAAGCGGCCGCTGCGCGGGATCTCGCGTCGGGGCGGTAGCATCGGCGGCTCCTCCAGCCCTCTCATCGGCGCGCCGCGCGCGCTCCTGAGGCGCCTGGTATCGTCGGATCGATCGGAGGACCCGATGATCGCCACTCTTCCGTTCGGCCGCACCGGTCACGCGAGCACGCGGCTCGTGTTCGGGGCCGCCGCCCTCGCGAGCGCGAGCCAGGCCGAGGCGGACCGCGGCCTCGAGGAGATCCTCGCGGCCGGCGTCAACCACATCGACACCGCCGCCTCGTACGGCGACGCGGAGCTGCGCATCGGCCCGTGGATGGCGCGCCACCGCCGCGACTTCTTCCTGGCCACCAAGACCGGCGAGCGCAGCTACGCGGCGGCGCGCGAGCAGATCCGCCGCTCGCTCGAGCGGATGCGCGTCGACTCGGTCGACCTGCTCCAGCTCCACAACCTGGTGAAGCCCGACGAGTGGGAGCAGGCGATGGGCCCCGAGGGCGCGCTGCGCGCCGCCGTCGAGGCGCGCGAGGAGGGGCTGGTGCGCTTCCTCGGCGTGACCGGCCACGGCACGCGCGTCGCCGCCATGCACCTGCGCAGCCTCGAGCGCTTCGACTTCGATTCGGTGCTGCTGCCCTACAGCTTCGCGGCGATGCAGGACGCCGAGTACGCGCGCGACTTCGAGCGACTGCTGGCGCTCTGTCGCGAGCGCAACGTCGCCGTGCAGACCATCAAGTCGATCGCCCGCCGCCGCTGGCCCGAGGGCGCGACGCCGACCCACACCACCTGGTACGAGCCGCTCACCGATCCCGCCGCGATCGAGCGCGCCGTGCACTGGGCGCTCGCGCGCCCGGGCGTGTTCGTCAACAGCGCGAGCGACCTGCGCCTGCTCGGCCCGATCCTGCGGGCCGCCGCCAGCTTCGGCGCCGCACCCGGCGACGCGGAGCTGCGCCGCAGCGGCGCCGGGCTCGGCGCCGAGCCGCTCTTCATCCGCGGCTACGCGGCGCAGGCCTGAGCCCGTCGGAAACGGCGATCGCTGGACGCGGCCACGGGCCCTTGGTTATGGTCCGGACTCCGTGGCCCGGTAGCTCAGTTGGTAGAGCACCGCACTGAAAATGCGGGTGTCGCCAGTTCGATTCTGGCCTGGGCCACCAGCCCCCCTCACGAGGTCTCGGCACCCGGCGGGCGCCGCACGAGCCCTCGATAGGCCTCCAGAGCGGTGATCTCTCCGCGGACGACGCGGTAGATCTCCCGCGCGATCGGCATCTCGATGCCGTGGCGCCTGGCCAGCTCCGGAACCAGCTCGCAGGTGTGAACGCCCTCGGCCACCATGTGCATCTCGGCGACGATGTCGTCGAGCTTGCGCCCCCTTCCGAGCTGTTCCCCGACGTGGCGATTTCGGCTGAGCGGACTCAGGCAGGTGGCCAGAAGATCCCCGAGGCCGGCGAGCCCCGCGAAGGTCCGCGCCTCGCCACCCATCGCGACCCCGAGTCGGGTGAGCTCCGCGAGGCCGCGGGTGATGACGAGAGCGCGGGTGTTGTCGCCGACGCCGACGCCATCGGCCATTCCGGCGGCGATCGCGACCACGTTCTTGAGCGCTGCCGCCACTTCCACTCCGATCACGTCATGCGTGGTGTAGACGCGGTAGAGGCCGCGGTTGAACAGGCGCTGCAGGCCTTCCGCGACGACCGGGTCGCGGCATGCCACGACGGCGCCCGCGGCGTAGCCGGCCATGATCTCGCGTGCCAGGTTCGGCCCGGACAGCACCGCTCGCGGGTTGTCGGGGAGGAGCTGCGCGATCACCTCGGTCATCCGCAGCAGCGACTCCGGCTCGAGTCCCTTCGCGACGCTCACGACGGGCACCGAGCGCCGCACGAACGGCGCGGCCTGCTCGAGCACCGCCCGAAAGTACGGCGACGGCACGGCCAGCACGACGACCTCGGCCTGGCGCGTCGCCTCCTCGATCGAGCGAGTCGCTCGGAGCGCGCTCGGAAGCTCGAAGCCCTTCAGGTAGAGGCTGTTGGAGCGGCGCTCGTTGATCTCCTCGACGACCTGGTCCTCGAGCCCCCAGATCGTGGTCGAGCCGCGCCCTGCACACATCGATGCGAGGGTCGTGCCCCAGGATCCCGCACCGATCACCGCGAGGGCCGGCCTCATGGACGCATTCTCTCCTCCCCGCCGGCGTGCACGCCGAACGCGTGGCCGGCAAGGGAACCGAGGTCGCGTCGATCGCCGACTCCGCCGTCCTCCGGACGCAGCGCCTCGACCAGCGCCGCGCGCACCTGCTCGCTCAAGCGGTGGCGGTCCTCGAACGTGAGGCCGACGGTCGGGATCGGGCGGAGCATCTCGACGACGACGCGGCCGCCCAGGATCGTGAGGTATCCATGAGCCGGCATGACTTGCGCCGTGTTGTGGAGCGCGACCGGCACGACCGGGACCTGTTGATGGATCGCAAAGACGAAGGCGCCTCCCTTGAATGGGAGCATCTGCCCCGCCGGAGCGCGGGTGCCCTCGGGAAAGATCACCACCGACACGCTCCTCCCGAGCCTGGCCGCGGCCTCGTCGAGCGTCCGCTTGGCGAGCGCCGGATCGTCCCGGTCGATCGGGATCATGCCGACTGCCCGCATCGCCCTTCCGAGCACCGGTTCGTCGAACAGCTCGCGCTTGGCCGCGAACCGTACCGCCGGGAGCGCCGCCATCAGCGCCGTGATGTCGATGTGACTCCGGTGATTGGGGGTGAACACATAGGCTTGATCCGGGTCGAGCTGGTCGAGCCCGATCACGTCGACCCGCGCGCCGACGAGCCGGTTGGTGAGCCTGGACGACGCGGCGAAGATCCGCCCGCCATGGCCCCGGTCGGGCAGGATCCTCTCGACCCAGACGACCAGCGAACCGACGCTGAAGATGTGGGCCCGCCAGATCAACCGGTTGAGCGTCACCCGCCAGCCCCGGTGGGGTGACTCGCCGGCCGCCTCGGGCTCGTGCCCCGCCTGCGTCTTCATGGAGACCCCTCCCACTGCGTCGCCGGCTGTGTTTGACAGCATTCACTGTAACAGTTATTGGTGGTACATGTCGAGGATTTTGGGAGTCGGCGTGCTTCGCCGGGCGGACTGAGATGGCCGCCGGCAAGCCTGCCTCCGAAGCGCTCCGCGAGTACACGGTGGACGAGCTGGCCGTCGCGACTGCCGTGCCGAGCCGGACGATCCGCTTCTACCAATCCAAAGGCGTGCTCCCGCGGCCGGCGCGACGGGGACGCGTGGCCCTCTACGACGATCGGCACATCGAGCGACTGCGCCTGATCGGCGAGCTGCAGGATCGCGGTCTCAGCCTGCGCGCCGTGCGCCATCTGCTCCGGGAGGATTCCCAGGACGCACGCCTGCTGAGCGGCTGCCTCGGCCTCGGCGAGACGCTCGAAAAACCCTGGTCCGACGACCGTCCGCAGACGGTGGGTCAGGAGGAGCTGGAGGAGCTCGTGGGCAGGCGGCCACCGGGAACGATCGCCTCCCTCATCGACTTCGGAGTGGTGGAGCGCGCCCGCATCGATCCGGCGCCGTCGTACCGGATCGCGAGCCCCGGCCTGCTCAGGGTGACGCTCGCGCTGCACGCGAGCGGCATCGACGTCGAGACCGCGGTTCGTGCCGGCGAGATCCTCCGGCGGCGTCTCGGGACGGCGGCCCGCGAGCTCGTCGACCACTTCTCGAGGCGCGCAGGCCGAGGCTTCGGGCGAAGCAGCGCCCCCGACGAGATCGGCGCTGCGCTGGACGCGCTTCGCCCCATCGCCGGCGAAGCGGCGCGCCTGATCTTCGCCAGGCAGATCGAACGCGCCCTCCGGGAGCGCAGCCGATCGAGCGGACCGCGCGCGTCGCGCCGCCGGCGCCGCTCGAAGCGCCGAGGGCGGTGAGAACGCCCGCTGAGAGATCCGCGGCCTCCGGCGCGCCCCGCTCACTCCTGCAAGCGCGCCGCCGCCCGTGTGCGTGCCGCAATCTCGCGATCCGTGATCACGCCCAGCAGGTCGCGCGCGCTGGCGGACTCGCGGCTGCGCGCAACCAGGGCGATCGACGCCGACGCCGCCTCCATCTCGCGGAGCACGTCGTTCAGCCGGTCCTGCGGCTCGACGGCGACGTAGCGGGCGCCGTCGGGGAGGACGCCGGCGATGCGGTCGTCGCGCACGACCACGATTCCGGCGAGCTCGCCGCTCATCACGTCCTGCGCGCGAGGCGTGCCCAGCGTCCACGCCTGTAGTCCCTGCGGCACGACGACGCCCCGCCGCAGCAGCTTCAGTGTGTAGATGCTCGCCGGCGAGAGCTGCTGCCGCAGCGCGTAGGCCGTGACCGCGGTCAGGATCACGGGGAGGATGGCGCTGTAGTTCCAGGTCATCTCGAACACCATCACGATGGCCGTGACCACCGCACCGGTCGTCCCCGCAACCATCCCGGCCATTCCGGCGAGGGCGAAATGCTCCGGTGTCACCTCGACGCCGGGAAGCAGCGCGCGGAGCAGGCCGCCGAATGCCGCGCCGAGCGCGGCGCCGAGGAAGAGACACGGCGAGAAGATGCCGCCCGAGGCGCCTGAGCCGAGCGTCAGGCACGTGACCAGCAGCTTGGCTCCGACCAGCAGCAGCAGGAAGCCGGGCACGCCGAGCTGGCCGCGCAGGATGTCGAGGATCGTGGCGTAGCCGACGCCTTCGACGTAGTAGTGGCCCGGCTGGCCGAAGAGCGGCGTCGAGAGCGTCAGGAAGGCGTACAAGACCAGGCCGACCGCCAGCATGCCGAGCATGTGGCGCGTATAGTAGTTGCCGGGGAGCGCGTCGAAGCGGTCCTCGAACCAGTAGATGGCGCGCGTCGTCAGTGCGGCCAGCAGCCCGACCGCGAGCCCGCACGCGAGGAACCACGGCAGCGCGCCGAGCGACGCATCGGCCGGCTTCATCGCGGCCAGGCCGGGCGCGTGGAAGGCCGGCAGCGCGCCGAAGAAGGAACGCCCGATGCCGGTCGCCACGGCGGTGGCGAGCGCCACCGGCAGCAGCGAGCGCGCGCCGACTGCCGGCAGCATCAGCTCGATCGCGAAGGCGATCCCCCCGATCGGCGCGTTGAAGGTGGCGGCGATGCCGGCGCCGGCGCCCGCCGCGATCAGTAGGATGCGCTGGCGCACCGGCATCCGGATCAGCTGGCCGAGCGTCGAGCCGAAGGCGGCCCCGATCTGGACGATCGGCCCCTCGCGACCGACGGAGCCGCCGCTGCCGATCGAGAGCGCCGAGGCGATCGACTTCGCGACGGCGACCACCGGGCGGATGCGGCCATCGCCGCAGTAGATCGCGTCCATCACCTCGGGGACCCCATGGCCCTTGGCCTCCGGTGCGAAGGTCCCGACGATGAACGCGACGCCGAGGGCGCCGAGCACGGGCGCCAGGATGATCCCGGCGCCCCACGGGCCGGCTGGCGCGTGGAGGTTGCCATCGTAGGTGACGGAGAGCTGGCCGAGGAAGAACAGGTCGTGGATGGCGCTGATCATCGCCCGGAAGACGACCGCGCCGTAGCCGGCGACGACGCCGACTCCCACCGCCAGCGCCGCCACGGCCCACCCCGGGAGCGGCGGCGGATCGGGCGACTCGGGCGCTGCCTTCGGCATGCGTTCGAGACTCTATCCGACGGGGCGTTCCCTTCGCAGCGCCGCTGGTGCAGAATGGCGGGCGCGTGCTCCCGCGCCGAGGGGGCTTTCGATGACCGCCTTCATCGACTCCGACCAGCACCTCTACGAGTACCGCGGGCTTTGGGGCGAGCACATCGAGCCCGCGCTGCGCGACGAGGCGATCCGTTTCGTCGACGACCGCCTCGGCCACGTGCGCGTGCAGTGGCGCGACCAGGTGCTCGCGGCCGCCGACGTGCAGGTCCCCGGCGAGACCGACGCGATCGGCGAGCGGCGCCGCCGCGAGCGCGCGGGCCTGCCGCCGCTGGCGCGCTACGACGAGGCGCTGCCGCGCGACTATTGGGACCCCGCCGCGCGCGCCGAGCGCCTGGGCACGATGGGCGCCGACGCCGCGGTGGTGTTCCCGAACTACGGCCTGATCTGGGAGCGCACGCTGTCGAGCGACCTGCGCGCGCTGCTCGCGAACATGGCGGCGTGGAACCGCTGGTGCGAGACCGTGGTCGCGGACGGCCGCGGCCGCCTGTACCCGGTGGCGCACCTGTCGCTGCGCGACCTGGATTGGCTCGAGCGCCAGCTCGCGCGGCTCGCCGCGGCGGGCGTGCGGCTCGCGATGATCGCGCCGGCGCTGGTGGACGGCCGCCGGCTCTCCCACCCGGACCTCGAGCGCGCCTGGTCGGCCTTCGAACACCATGGTGTGTCGCCGGTGTTCCACGTCGCGGACCAGCCCAAGGTCTTCGACGAGGCCTGGTACAGCGACCGCGGCGAGCTCGGCGTGTTCGCGGTCGACACCATCCTGCTCTACGTGCCGGCCGCGCTCGCCTGCACGGACCTGATCCTGAACGGCGTGTTCGAGCGCCACCCGGGGCTGCGGCTCGGGATCGTCGAGCTCTCCGCCGTCTGGGTGCCGCTCTACCTGATGATGCTCGAGGGCGGGAGCCAGTTCCTGGCACGTCTCAACGGCCGCGCCTCGCCGCTGCCGCTGCGCCCGAGCGAGTACTTCCGCCGCCAGGTGCGCGTCTCCTCGTTCGCCTACGAGCAGCCGCAGCGCCTCGCGCAGATGCTCGGCGGCGCCGACCTGCTGATGGCGTGCAGCGACTACCCGCACTCGGAAGGCACCGCGCAGCCGCTCGCGGACTACGCCGCGGCGGGCCCCTTCGCGGCGCGCCCGGAACAGGCGCGCGGGCTGTTCCGCGACAACGCGGCGTTCCTGCTGCGCAACCCATGAGCGAGGACGAGGACATGAGCGAGACCGGGGCGGCGATCCCGCGCTTCAACCACGTGGCGCTGACGGTCGCGGCGGAGCAGCTCGCCGCGGCCGGCCGCGCCGACCTGCTGCGCTTCCACGAGCAGGTGTTCGGCTGGACCGAGATGCCGACGCTGACTCGCGACCGCGAGCTGCTCGTGCTGCGCGCCTGGAGCAACGAGCAGTTCGTGTACCTGCACGCGAGCGCGCAGCCGATGCGCACCGGCGCCTCCGAGCACTTCGGGCTCTCGGTTCCCAGGCGCGATCAGCTCGACTCCCTCTACGAGCGTGCGGCCAAGTACCGCGAGCGCGACCCGCGCGTCGAGCTCGAGCCGCCGCACACCGACGACTTCCACGTGCTGAAGCTGCACGCCTTCTACGTGCGCTACCTGCTGCCGCTCCGCATCGAGGTGCAGCACTTCGAGTGGGCGCCGGGCTTCGACGCCCAGCGCACGGCGTAGGCGCGGCGACGCCGGGCCAGCCCGGCCAGGGCGGCGGCGACCGCGGCGCCCAGCGCCGCGCCGTCGGGCTCGGGCACGAACGAGGCGGGCACGGCGGCGGACCAGAAGAAGTAGGTGCCGGGCAGCGTCGCGACGAACGACTGGTCCCAGCTCGCACCGTTGAAGTGGAGGCGGAGCAGCCGGTTCTTGTAGGGATACGCGTTCGGCACGTCGATCACGTAGATGTCGTTCGGCGAGGCGAACTTCATCGCCACCGGACACGTGATCAGGCCGCCCGTCGAGAGCGGCACGATGGGCCCCATCGGGAGCACCCACTGCTCGACCCCCTGGCTGCCGTCGGGCGTGTTGCAGTTCGGGGGCTCCTGCGAATAGGCGAGCACCCCGGAGAGGAAGTCGACGCCGCCGATGTGCGGCCCGACCAGCGTGGTGTACCCCCCGCCGGTCGGCGGGTACTGGATCACGTCCGAGGGACGCGCCACGAAGAACGCGTCGAGCGTCGCGCCCGTCTCCTGGATCGCGAAGTCTTGCGGGTTCTGGAGGATGCCGAGGCCGCTGTCCGAGAACAGCAGGGTGGAGGACGACCCGAGGATGACGTCACGGTTCACCTGGTAGATCGCGCCTGCCGACATCACGAAGAGGTCGCGGGCGTCGAAGAGGCCCGAGGTGTAGTCGCTGATGTCGAGGCCGCGTGGGTACATGCCGACGTCGATCGGCCCGAGATCTCCGCTGATGGGCGAGTAGGCGTGGACGACGGACTGCTCCCGGGTCGCCGGGTCGACGTAGATCAGGCTGCTCAGGCTCGCGTCGACCACGAAGATCTCGCCGTCGGGATCGACGGCGATCCCCTCGGGCTTCACGAGCAGGTTGGGTCCCGACCCGGCGCGCGGCGTGAGGTTGGCGACCAGGCCGCTCGCCGGGTCGACGTGGAGGATCCGGTGGTTGGTCTCGTCGCTGATCAGCATGTCGCCCGGATGGAGCTGGAGCGCTCGGGCCTGGCCCGCCGCGAGCAGGGCGAGCAGGCAGGAGATTCGGCGCAGGCTCGGCATGGCAACCTTCCCCCCCAGCGCTCCCGAAATCCCGAGGCCGCGGCATTGTATCCGGTGGTGCGCCCGCGCGATCGCGTCTAGGCTGATGCCCACGCCCGCCACCGAAAGGAACCGCCTCATGTCGCTCGTCGTGCTCGGGGGCAGCGTGTCCCCCTTCACCCGCAAGGTCCGCGTCGCCCTCGCCGAGAAGGGCCTCGACTACCAGCACGAGCAGATCAATCCCTTCGCCGCGCCGGCGGGCTGGCGCGAGATCAGCCCGCTCGGGAAGATCCCCGCCTTCAAGGACGGCGAGCGCACGCTCGCCGACTCGTCGGTGATCTGCGCCTACCTCGAGCGCCGCTTCGCGCAGCCGGCGCTCTACCCGTCCGATCCCTACGACTACGCGCGCGCCCTCTGGTTCGAGGAGTACATGGACGGCGGCTTCGTCCCGGTGGCGGGGCCCAAGGTGTTCTTCGCGCTGGTGCTGAAGCCGCTCTTCGGCGGCAAGGCCGAGGCCGATCCCGCCGACGAGGCGACCGCGCGCAAGGTGGTCGAGGAGGAGCTGCCGGCCTTCTGGGACTACCTCGAGCGCGAGCTCGGCGATCGCGACCATTTCGTGGGCAGCCAGCTCACGATCGCCGACATCGCCGTCGCGAGCCCGCACGTGAACCTGCGCCACGCCGGCGTGGCGCCCGCGCGCAAGCGCTGGCCGCGCCTGCGCGCCTTCCTCGACCGCATGCACGCCCGCCCGTCGTTCAAGAAGGTGATCGAGGAGGAGACGCCGATCTTCGGCAAGCGCTCGGTGAAGATCACCGATTGACGCGCTGATCCGCGGCGGCGATCCGGAGCACGCCCGCGACCACGGCGCGGGCGTGCTCCGCCGACAGGGGGAATCGATGCCGCACTGCAGGCTCCGCTCGGCGTGCGCCGCCGTGCTGCTCGCCGCCCTCGCGCTCGCCTGCGGCAGGCACGAGGGGCCCGGCACGATCGAAGGCAAGCGCGTCCCGGACGCCGTGATCGCGCAGCGCGCGGAAGCGGAGCAGACCGCGGCGCGCACGCTCGCCGAGCGCAGCGTGACACCCGCGCCCGCCGAGCAGATCCTGTTCGGCGACCTCCACGTCCACACCACCTACTCGGCCGACGCCTTCATGATGGGGCTGCCGGTGCTGCAGGGCGAAGGCGTGCACCCGATCGCGGACGCCTGCGACTACGCGCGCTACTGCTCCGCGCTCGACTTCTGGAGCATCACCGACCACGCCGAGGCGATCACGCCGGCGCGCTGGCGCGAGACCAAGGACACCGTGCGCCAGTGCAACGCCCTCGCCGGCGATCCGGCCAATCCCGACCTGGTGACGTTCCTGGGCTGGGAGTGGACGCAGATCGGCAAGACGCCGAAGGACCACTACGGCCACAAGAACGTGATCCTGCGCGACACCGACGAGGATCGCGTGCCGCGCCGCCCGATCAACGCGGCGGCCTTCGCGGCGGGTGCGATGCGCCAGAGGGTGCCGCTCGGCCAGCGCCTGATCCTGCCGCTGCTCGACTGGCCGAACCGCCAGATGTACTGGAACCTGATGGAGTTCCAGCGGGAGCTTCGCGACACCCCGATGTGTCCAGAGGGCGTCGACACCAAGGAGCTACCCGAGAGCTGCGCGGAGAGCGCGGCCACGCCGCAACAGCTCTACCAGAAGCTCGACCAGTGGGGCTTCCCGGCGCTGGTGATCCCGCACGGCACGACCTGGGGCCTGTACACGCCGCCCGGCTCTTCGTGGGACAAGCAGCTCACCCCGGAGCAGCACGACCCGTCGCGGCAGAGGCTGATCGAGGTCTACTCGGGTCACGGGAACTCCGAGGAGTACCGCGACTGGAGCGCGGTCGAGTACGACGCCGCCGGCAACGCGGTGTGCCCGGCCCCGCGCGACGGCTACGAGGCCTGCTGCTGGCGCGCGGGCGAGATCATCCGCGAGCGCTGCGACGACCGCAGCTCGCCGCTGTGCGAGCAGCGCGTCGCCGAGGCGCGCGCCAACTACCTCGCGGCCGGCGTGCAGGGCCGCTTCACCGTCCCTGGAACGCAGGTGGCGGACTGGGGCAACTGCGGCAGCTGCCCGGACTGCTTCCTGGCCTCCTACAACTACCGGCCGCAGAGCTCCGTGCAGTACACGCTGGCGCTCACGAACTTCGACGTACGGGGCCAGCCCGAGCGCAGCTCGGGCGACCCTCAGGCTCGTGGGCGAGCCCCCGGCGAGCCCATGCGCTTCCGCTTCGGCTTCATCGCGTCGAGCGACAACCACACCGCGCGCCCGGGCACCGGCTACAAGGAGGTCGGGCGCATCCCGAACACCGAGGCGCGCGGCGCGATCGACCCGGCCTGGCGCAAGCGCTTCGTGCCGCAGAGCGACGAGGCGCCGGCACCCGAGTCGGTGCCGTTCGATTCCAATTCGCGGGCGATCCAGGCGTTCCAGGCGCTCGACTTCGAGCGCCAGGCGTCCTTCTTCCTGACCGGCGGCCTGGTGGCCACCCACGCCGCAGGCCGTTCGCGCGAGGCGATCTGGGACGCGCTCCAACATCGAGATGTGTATGGCACGAGCGGCGAGCGCATCCTGCTGTGGTTCGACCTGCTGAACGGGCCGCAGGGTCCCCTGCCGATGGGGAGCGAGACGCGGCTCGGCGAGAACCCGCGCTTCCGGGTGCGCGCGGCCGGCAGCTTCAAGCAGAAGCCCGGCTGCCCGGAGGTGTCGACGCAGGGGCTCTCGCCGGAGCGGCTGGCGCGGCTGTGCCGCGGTGAGTGCTACAACCCGAGCGACGAGCGCCACGTGATCACGCGCATCGAGGTCGTGCGCATCCGCCCGCGCGTCCGGCCCGACGAGCCCCTGCGCCCGCTGATCCAGGACCCCTGGCGCAGCATCCCCTGCCCCTACGACGCGGCCGGCTGCAGCGTCGAGTTCGAGGATCCCGAATTCAGCGCCGGACGGCGCGAGGCGATCTACTACGTGCGCGCGATCCAGGAGCCGAGCCCCGTGGTGAACGGCGCGGGTCTTCGCTGCACCTACGACGCCGAGGGCCGCTGCATCGAGGTGCACCCGTGCTACGGCGACTACCGCACGCCGGCCAGCGACGACTGCCTCGCCCCCGCCGAGGAGAGGGCCTGGTCGTCGCCGATCTTCGTGTCGGCGGCGAACTGATGGCTTCGCTCGCCTTCGGCTCGCTGCGCGCGCTCGCTCCGCGAGCGCTGGCCGATGCTCCGGACGATCGTTCTGCGTGACGATGCCGAGCCCGCCGCCGCGTCGCGTCTTTGCGCCCGACCTGATGGCGGGGCAGGTCGCGCTGGTGACGGGCGGTGGCACCGGCCTCGGGCGCGTGATCGCGCACACGCTCGCCGAGTGCGGTGCCGATCTGCTGCTCGCCGCGCGCCAGCTGGAGCGGCTGGAAGCGGCCGCGCGCGAGATCCGCGCCGCGACCGGCCGACGCGTCGAGGTGTCATCCTGCAACATCCGCGAGCGCAGCGAAGTGGAGGCCCTCGCCGGGCGCGCTGCCGGGTGGTTCGGCCAGGTCGACGTGCTCGTGAACAACGCCGGCGGCCAGTTCCCGTCGCCGGCGCGCGCGATCCGCCCCAAGGGCTGGCACGCGGTGATCGACCTGAACCTCAACGGCACCTGGAACATGACCCAGGTCTTCGGCAACCAGATGCTCGACGGCCGCGGCGGCAGCATCGTGAACGTGATCGCGGTGATCGGCCGCGGCTTCCCGGGCCTCGCGCACACCGCGGCGGCGCGCGCCGGCGTGCTCGAGCTGACGCGCACGCTCGCCTACGAGTGGGGCACCAAGGTCCGCATCAACTGCGTCGCGCCCGGCCCGGTGCGCACGCAGGGCTTCGACGAGACCTACGAGGTCGAGAAGCTCACCGGCATGGAGTCGATCCCGCTGCCGCGCTACGGCCGCCCGCAGGAGGTCGCCAACGCGGTCGCGTTCATGGCGTCGCCGGCCGCCAGCTACGTCACCGGCGAGGTGCTCTACGTCGCCGGCGGCCAGCAGCTCTACGGCCGCAACCAGGCCCTGCTCGACGAGAGTTTCGAGCGGCCCCCGAAGCCGGCCGGGGACTCGAGCTAGGCCGCCACCGTCTCGCAAATTCCCTCGGGGGACCGGACCGGCGCCGTCACTTTTCTGTGCACCATGGCGTCCCGCCGTGGCATGATGGGCGCTCGCACGGAGCTGTCGCCCCCTCCGCTGGCCGGGTCGTGCAAGCGTTTGCGATCTGAGGAGCTCCAGCGCGGGCGCCGCGGTGCGGTCGCGGAGCCCTTGATGCAGCGCTCGAACGAGAGACGCGCGGCGCGGAGTGCGCCGGGCTCCGGCCGGGCGCGCGCGCGGCGCCTCGTGCTGCCGCTGGCTTGCGTCTTCCCGCTGTTCCTGACCGGTCTCGTCTGCGGGCAGCGCGATCCCGACGTGAACGACGACGGCGGCGTCGACATCCTCGACGTCTCGCTGGTGTCGAGCTGCTTCGGCGCCGACCCGGCCAACGACTGCCGCTGCGCGAGCGCCGACATCGACCGCAACGGCAGGATCGACCAGGCCGATCTCGAGCTGGTGCGCGAGATGTTCGGAGCGCGCAACTTCGACGTCGCTCCGGAGGCGAGCGCCTGCACCGCGCGCGACCCGGACGTGAACGACGACGGCGTCGTCAACGTGCGCGACGTCTCGCGCGTCGCGAGCTGTCTCGGCAGCGATCCGGTCCTCAACTGCAAGTGCCTGAGCGCCGACGTGAACGGCGACTGGCGCGTCGACGCCTCCGACCTCGCCAGCGTGGTCGACGGATTCGGAACGAGCGGTTATCCGGTGGCGCCACCCGACGCGACGGCGCCCGCGCTCGCGATCGACTCGCCCGCCGACGCAGCGGTGGTCACCGGCGCCGCGGTTGAGCTCGCGGGTCACACCGACGATCCCGGCGCCCTCGTGCTCGTCGACGGCGAGCGCGTGGCGCTCCCGCCCAGCCCGACGCATTCCTTCCGCACCCGCGTCGCGCTCCAGCCCGGCGCCAACGAGATCACCGTCTCGGCGGCGGATGCCTCCTGCAACGAGACGCACGCCGTGGTGCACGTGACGCGTGCCCAGAGCCAGGGCGCGGCGCGCGGCGTGGCGACGGGCACCGTGTTCGACGCCGCGTCGGGCCGGCCGCTCGCCGGCGCGCGCGTCGAGCTGCTGAGCCTCGACGGCACCGCCCCTGCCGCGCCGCTCTCGACGCAGAGCGACGCGCGCGGCCGCTTCCGGCTCTCGAGCGCGCCGGGACGGGCGCGCTTCCGCGTCACCCGCGAAGGATACACCGAATCACGTCGGGAGGCCTCGGTGGGCGCGGGCTTGCGCAGCGACGTCCTCGACGCCGAGCTGACGCCGCTCGCCGCGGCCACGCCGGTGTCCTCGCTGCTCGGCGCGCAGCTCCGCTCCCCCGACGGCGCCGCGACGCTCGAGCTGCCGCCGGGCGCGCTGCCCGCGGACGCGAGCCTCGCCCTCGGCGTGCTCGCCCCGCACGGCGTGGCCGCCCCGCCGCCACGCGGCTGGTCGGTGCGCGCGGCCGCCGGGATCGCGCCGGCCGGCCTCGCCTACTCCGCTCCCGCCGCGCTGGAGATGGTGCTCGGCGCGGCCGATGCCGCGGCGGTCGCCGGCGGCGTGGCCGCGCGCTTCGACCCCGTGAGCGCCGCCTGGATCGCGCTCGGCGCGCCGTCTCCGGGGGCGACACCCGGTGCCGTTCGGGCCGACGTCGCGGGCAGCGGGCAATTCGCGTTCCTCGCCCCGGATGCGCCGCCCTGGACGCCGCCGGCCGCCGTCGCGGGGCAGCCGCTGGCCGGCGCGGCGCCGCCGGCGAGCGCGGGCGCCCTCGCTGCCTCCGTCGTCCCCACCCCGCGCATCCTGTTCGCGGACCCCGCAGCGCTCGCGCGGGTCGAGATGGCGCTCGCCGGCGCTCCGCTCCCGAGCGGCGCGGTGCTCGCGCTCGAGCGCGAGGAGTCGCTCCAGTTCCTCGACGGCGGCGTCCTGCTGGCCGACGCCTTCACGGAGAACGTCCCGCTGCAGGCCGGCGTCGCCGCCGACGGCACGCCGCAGCTGCGCGGCGCGCTCCCCGTCGGCCCCACCGCCGCCTTCGACCCGCTCGCGCTCGGCGAGGGAGCGGTCGTGCTGCGGGTGCGCCCCTCGACGTCGGACGGTGAGCCGCGCGGCCTCGTCGTCGACGCGGCGGGAGGGAGCGCGCCGAGTGCGGACGGCACGCTCCAGATCCTGGTCCCGGCGGGCGCCGCCTCGGGCGAGGTGCCGGTCGGCATCGCGCCGCTCGCAGCGGATCGCTTCGCTCCGCTGCTGGGCTCCGGCGGGGTCGCGATCGCGGCCGCGTTCGCGATCGACCTGCGCGGCGCCTCGCTGACCCGCTCCGCCCTGGTGTCGCTGCCGACGCCGCCCGGTGTTGGGGTCGGCGAGTCGCGGGTCGGGCGCAGCGCGTTGGTCGCGGTGGGCCTCACGGACTCGCGCAGTGGCCGCACCACCGTGGCGGCCGATCCGCTCGCGACCGGGGCGCCGCTGCCCGGCCTCCTTCAGGATGGGAGCCACCTGCTGCTGCGCGTGCCGGGCGGGCTCGCCTTCGCCAGCGGCCGCGTGCTCGCCCAGGACGGCGGGCCGCGCGCGGGCGCGCTGGTGCGCGCCGAAGGCCTTCCCTACGGCGCCGTCGCGGGCGCCGACGGGCGCTACGCGCTGCCGCTTCCGCCCGGCGCGCACCGCCTCGTCGCCGTCGACCCCGAGACGCACGACGAGGCGTCGGCGCAGCTCACGCTCGCAGCGGCTGGTCAGAGCGCGACGGCCGATCTCTCGCTGTCGCAGACGCCGCCGCACGTCGTCGGCAGCGATCCGGTCGACGGCGCGACCGCGGTCCGCCTCGCCAGCGTGCTGCGGGTCGACTTCTCGGAGCCGATCGCTCCCGCCAGCGTCGCCGCCGACGCGCTGGTGCTGATGCAGGGCGGCGCGCCGGCGGCCGGCGACGTCTCGCTCTCGCCCGACCGCCTGTCGCTGCGCCTCGTCCCGGCGGCGCCGCTCGGGTCGGACCTCCACTACGACCTGCACGTCTCGGCGGCGCTCGCGGACGACGCGGGCAACGCGCTCGGGCACGAGGTCGTGGTCGGGTTCCAGAGCGAAGACCGCACCCAGCCGGCCGCGCCGGCGCCCGGCCAGGTCACCGCGAGCGTGCCGGGTGTCGGCCCGAACGCGACGAGCGCGATCGCGGCCGGCCCCGGCACGGCGGAGCCCGGCGGGCTCGCGGTGGTCGTCGACCTGGCGACGGGCGTGACGGCGAGCTTCGCGCCGAACCCGGACGGGAGCTTCTCGGGATCGATCGCCGCCGCGCGCACCGATCGGCTCGAGCTCCGGCTGCGCGACGCGGCCGGCAACGAGACCAGCGTCGCGCTCGGCCCCTTCCACGATCCCGACGGGCGCACCGTGGTCGGAGCGGCGGGCGGGCGCGTCGAGGGCGCGGGCGGCGCGTTCGTCGACGTGCCGCCCGGCGCGCTCCCCGACGGCACCGCCGTCCTGGTCCAGACGATCCAGCAGGCTGACCTCGCGCTCGCGCCGCCGCCGGGCTTCCCGTTCGCGGGCGGGATGCGCCTCGACCTGGGCGGCGTCGAGCCGCTCGCCGCCCTCGACGTGGGGGTCGCAGCGCCCGCCGACGCCGCGCCGGGCGACCAGGTGGTGGTCGCGACCGACGTCGCCACGCCGACGGGCCGCGGCTGGACGGTGGTCGAGCGCGCCCACCTCGAGAACGGCCGCTACGTCACCGCCTCGCCGCCCTTCCCCGGGATCACCCACGAGGGGACCTACGGCTTCCTGCGCTCGACACTCGGCTGCGTCAGCTACGTCGAGGTCACCTTCAGCGTGACGGCCGGCTACCTGATCACGCCGCTCGATCCGAGTCAGAGCTTCGTGTACCCGACGACGGACGCCTCGGTCGCCGTGATGCCGGCGGTCTGCAACGCGAACCTCGACATCCGGGTCGTCGACACCACCGGCGCGCCGGTGCTCGGCGCGACGCGCCGCGCGCCGCCGGTGGCGGACCAGATCGCGCCCCCCGACGCCATGCTGACCGACGACCGGAAGCCGCCCGAGGTGCTGCGGATCGCCGCGCCCTCGGGCGGTCAGCCGCGCCAGCTCGAAGCCGATTTCTCCGAGCCGGTCGACCCCGACTCGGCGAAGCGCGGCTTCCTGGTGGTCGACGACGCCGGCAACCGCGTCGCCGGCCGGGTGGACCTGCGCGCGGGGAACGAGGAGGCCGTCTTCCTGCCGGACGTCCCGTTCCAGATCGGGAAGTCGTATCGGATCATCCTGTTCGGGATCCGCGACCCGGCCGGCAACGTGCTCCAAGAAGCCGAGCAGAGCTTCACGCCCTTCGACCCCGGCGACCCTCTCGCCCAGCTCGGCGCGGACCCCGTGCTCGGGCCCGCGCTGCGCAAGTGCACGCCGACCGGGAGCTGCTCGACGAGCGTGCGCGAAGCCGTCCAGATCGGCGACGTGCTCTTCCTCGCGAACGGGCTCGCCAGCAACGGCGAGAGCTATACCGCGCCGGGCGATCCGAAACGCCTGATCGCCATCGACGTCTCGGACCCCAGCACCCCGCACGTCATCGGCTTCCACGCGACCACGACCAACCCGCTCGCGGTCGCGGCCGCCCCCGCGGCGCGGCTCACCCTGCCCGACGGCACGCCCTTCGCTGGCGACCTCCTGCTCGTCGCCGGCGGCGGCAAGGTGCCGGGCGGCGAGCTCGCCGGGAAGATCGAGGCCTGGGACGTGTCCACCTGCACGCGACACCTCGCCGTGTCGAACTGCCTCGCCAACGGCCTGCGCGGCTGGAAGCTGCTCTCGACGCCTGCCGAGACCTTCCCGCAGGAGGGGGTGCCGCCCGAGGACGGCGTCCCGCAGCAGCTCGCCGTGCTGCAGCAGCACGTCCCGGGCGGCGACGACGTGCTCTTCGCCTACGTCGTGGTGGCGGCGATCGGCCTCGAGGCCGCCGACGTGGCCAAGACCTTCAACCTGACGACCGGCGCGAGCCGCGGCCCGGACGGGATCCGCCGCGGCGAGTTCGTGGACGTGGCGGTCTCCGACCTGCGCGGCGTGGTCGCGGCGATCGACCTCGACCCCGGCTCCGGGCAATCCCGGCTCGACGTGCTCGCTCCGGATCTGGGCAGCCAGACGCAGATCCCGCTCCCGACCTCGGCGGCGCGGCTCAGCCTGCTCGAGAACTTCGCCGTCGACCTCGACGGCGACGGGAACCTCGGACCTCCCGAGGACGCCGACGGCGATCCGACCAAGGCCCGGGACGAGTTCTTCGATCTCGCGCTGCTCGGCAGCGGACCGCTCGACAGCGGCTGCAGCGGCAGCTCGCCGTGCGGGGCGCTGCTCGTGGTCGACATCAGCCCGCTCACGGCGCTCGCGCACGCCGGCAGCGCGAGCGTGCTCTCGCGCATCCCGCTACCCGGGCCCGCCTTCGACGTGGAGGTCGACGGCGCAGCGGAGACGGCGTACGTCGAGATGCGCGGCGCCGGGCTCGCGATCGTGGATCTCTCGTCGCTCGAGCTGCTGCTCAAGCCCGGCGTCCAGGTCGCGGCAGTCGAGTCCGCCGCGCAGTCGCTGCTCGACCTCGACCACAACGGGCGCGACGACCGCGTGCTCGGCGTGACCCCGAAGTCCGACGTCTTCGCCGGACAGCTGGGGCTCGATGCCGCACGCGGGCTCGCGTTCGTGAACGGCTCGGTGACGGGCCTCGACGTGGTGCGCGTCGCGGACCGCTGCACCGACCTCGTCACCGACTTCCAGAGCGAC
>Ga0335070_10003341_pt1 | contig 18715 bp, 19 predicted proteins | sample Lox_Sample_13_FD_206722 | JGI IMG/M metagenome (GOLD analysis project Ga0335070, IMG submission 206722) | Soil microbial communities from Loxahatchee National Wildlife Refuge, Florida, United States - Lox_Sample_1.3 | ecosystem: Environmental > Terrestrial > Soil > Wetlands | place: USA... | reverse complement strand
ACTCAGTGCCTATTCGCCGGAGAATCTATATGAATCGTTCATAAGGAATGCTATTCTCCGTCGCTATTTAATTTTTGGCACAAATTAGAGTAAAATACACATCTATTGAATTTCAAAAGGTTTCTTGAGAACTTCTCAGGCTCGACAGGAGGTGTCTATGGGGTATGTAAATGGTCTTAAGTGCAGAGAGTGCGGCAGGGAGTATCCCATTGATCCCATATATGTCTGCGAGTTCTGTTTCGGTCCGCTGGAAGTTGTGTATGACTATAAGAAAATAAAGCGAGTACTGAAGAGGAAAAACATTGAGAAGAGGGAAGGGAATCTCTGGCGCTACAAGGAACTCCTTCCCATAGACGGAGACCCCCAGGTGGGTCTGGAATCAGGGTACACCCCGCTTATCAAGGCAGATAACCTGGCCAAAGAACTGGGAATGAAAGAATTATATATTAAGGATGATACCGTTGCCCATCCCACGCTTTCGTTTAAAGACAGGGTTGTGGCGGTTGCCCTCACCAAGGCAAAGGAGTTTGGGTTCGATACGGTTGCCTGCGCATCGACAGGAAACCTTGCCCACTCTGTTTCTGCCCACGGGGCAAAGGCAGGGTTCAAGAGGTTTGTGTTTATCCCTGCCTCACTGGAGCCGAGCAAGATTGTGGCATCCCTTGTCTATGAGCCCAATGTCGTGGCTGTTGATGGGAATTATGACGAGGTGAACAGGCTTTGCAGCGAGATCGCAAACAAATATAAGTGGGCATTTGTGAATATCAATATCAGGCCGTTTTATGCCGAGGGCTCCAAGACGCAGGGGTTCGAGATTATTGAACAGCTGGGATGGAAAGCCCCTGACAATGTGGTGGTTCCCTGTGCTAGCGGTTCTCTTCTCACAAAGGTCTGGAAGTCCTTTAAGGAATTCAAGGCCATAGGAATAATAAAAGAGCTCGAGACCAAAGTGTTTGCTGCTCAGGCCACGGGATGTGCTCCCATATCCGTTGCACTGAAGCAGGGCACCGATGTGATAAGGCCCGTGAAACCGAATACCATTGCCAAATCCCTTGCCATTGGCAACCCGGCAGACGGATTTTACGCAATACAAGCCGTTAAGGCGACGGGTGGATACGCTGAGGACGCTTCTGACGAGGAGATCATAGAGGGCATGAAAATGCTCGCGAGGACTGAGGGGATTTTTGCAGAGACAGCAGGTGGCGTTACCCTGGCATGTGCACAGAAACTTATCGAATCAGGCAAGATTCCCAGGGACGAGACAACGGTCCTCTGTATTACCGGCAACGGACTCAAGACCCAGGAGGCGTTGAACGGCCATATGGAATCACCCCATTATATAAAACCGAATCTTGCATCTTTTGAGGAAATACTTCAAAAAATCGGGCATTAGTTCCCGCTGCAAAGTGGAGACTGCGGACATTTGAACAGGAGGTGGTATAATGGCAGTAAAGGTAAGGATCCCTACACCGCTGCAGAGATTAACGCAGGGAAAAGAAGAAGTTGAAGGAGTACCGGGCAGTGTAATGCAGCTCGTTACCGACCTGGACAAGAGGTTCCCCGGCCTTGGGGAGAGGATCTCCGAAGGGGGCAAGATACGGAGGTTTGTGAACATCTATGTGAATGAGGAGGATATCAGGTTTCTGAAGGCAGAGGATACCGAAGTGAAGGACGGAGATGAGGTTTCGATTGTCCCTGCAATCGCCGGAGGAATGAGGTAGTCAGCAGTCTTGGGCAGATGGTCAACTTCGGATTGTATCCTTAAAAGGAGGATGTATGAAAAGGCGTGTTAAGTTAACCTTCCCGCCGCAGCTTATCAGGGAACCGGTGATCTTTACCATGGCGAAAAGGTTTGAGGTGATGCCTAATATAAGGAGGGCAAGGGTTACCGAGACGGTTGGTGAAATGGTGCTTGAGTTGGAGGGCACAGAAGAGAATCTCGGGAAAGGCATCCAATCGCTCAGGGACCAGGGGGTGGATGTGGAACTTGTGGAAGGAGATATCATAGAGTAGTCATTTCACATTCCCTTGGAGTTCCGGGTAAAACAACATCGATTAGTTAATAGTTGAGACTATAAATGTGAACTTTATTGTCCGTGGATGTCCGTAGTGACGGCATAGGACGGTGGAAGAAATAGCATGAAATATATAGTGATCGTGGGTGATGGGATGGCAGATAGGCCGTTGAAAGAACTGGGTGGCAAGACCCCTCTTCAGAAGGCCTTTACGCCAAATATGGACAGACTTGCCAAGGAGGGCATCATCGGCTCGGTAAGAACCGTGCCCAGAGGCCTTCATCCCGGCTCTGACATTGCGAATCTGAGTATCCTGGGATACGACCCTAAGCTTTTTTACACGGGACGTGCACCGCTTGAGGCTGCGAGCATGGGTGTTGAGCTTCGAGAGACAGATGTGGCATACCGGTGTAATCTGGTCACGCTTCGCTATAACAAAGAGAGGACAAGAGCGGTAATGGAAGATTATAGCGGTGGTCATGTGTCGACTGCTGAGGCTGCGTTACTCATAAGAGAGATCGATGAGACACTGGGAACCAGTGATATCAAGTTTTATCCCGGGGTGAGCTACCGTCATCTTATGGTGTGGAAGGACGGAGAACTGAGGGTGGAGTGTGTGCCTCCTCATGATATCCTTGGAAAGGATATTTGCGATTATCTTCCCACAGGCTATAGAGAAGAGGTTGTCAGGAAGATGATGATGGATTCGGTGGGCATCCTGAGCAGCCACCCTGTTAATAAAGAGCGGCTTGCAGCGGGGAAGAAGCCCGCAAACAGTATATGGCTCTGGGGACAGGGGAAGAAACCCAGGATTCCCAGATTCAAAGAAAAGTATAACCTCGATGGCGCCCTTGTCTCGGCGGTTGACCTTACCAAGGGACTGGGTGTATATGCCGGATTTGAAATCCTCAGGGTCCCGGGGGTCACCGGATATCTAGATACCAACTATACGGGAAAGGCGGAGTATTCCCTCAATGCCCTTGAGAATGTGGACCTCGTATATGTCCATGTGGAGGCGCCCGATGAAGCAGGGCATTCCGGGAATTATGTTGATAAGGTGAAGGCTATAGAGGATTTTGATGCCCTTGTGGTGGGTACGATCATAAGGGGTGCAAAACACTTTCAGGCATATCGTATCCTGTTGATGCCCGATCATGCGACTCCCATAGAGGCAAAGACCCATACCGATGAACCGATACCTTTTGTCATTTACGACAGTCGTGCCATAAGAAACAATGAGGGTGCCACCTTTAATGAATCCATCGTTGGGAGAAAAGATATCATGGTGGTGGAAGAGGGGTATAAGCTCATGGACTATTTTATCAAAGGAACGCTCTAAACGGGCCCTCTGTTGAGAGACGTATGCAGGAAGGGTTCTCCTTCGGTGCATTGACTCGCGGATCACAAATCTTTTAAACTTCAGTCTAACGTTTTTGCTTGCCTGCCAGGGTATGGTCGTAACCCAGAAGGGAGAGTTGCCGGACACAACGTAATTCTTAAAGAGAGGTAAGAAATGAATGATGAGCATATAGAGAAGAAATCCCCTGATGCCAAGAAGGCAGAACTGCATAAGGACCGTGAAGAGAGTTTCGCGTCATTGCTCAAAAGGAGCAGTATGGGTGAAAGACTTTATCCGGGACAGAAGGTCAGGGCGAAGGTGGTAAGTATATCGGGAGACCTTGTGTATATTGATCTTGGGGGAAAGAGCGAAGGGGCCGTGGACCTGGCCGAATTTGTGAATAAAGAGGGATTACTCAGTATCCGTGAAGGTGATGAGATAGAGGCGTCTTTTGTAACGGTTCAGGACGGGTTGATGAAATTGACCACCCTTGTGGGCGGATACTCTGCCCTCACATTGAACTCCATCAGGGATGCATATGAGGGAGGGATATCGGTGAACGGTGAGGTTAAACAAGAGATTAAGGGAGGCTTTGTGGTGTCGGTAGGCGGAGTGAGATGCTTCTGTCCCTTCTCCCATATCGACCTGAGAGGTTCACGCGAAGGCAGTGCCTATGTCGGACAGACGTTCCCGTTTAAGGTATTGGAATACGGTGAGGAGGGGGGAAAAATAGTCCTCTCCAGAAGGGTGCTCCTCGAAGAGGAAAAGAAGGCAAGGAGGGAGAAGTTCAAGGAGAGGCTCACGGTCGGCATGGATGTAGATGCTGAAGTAAAATCAATACAGAAATTCGGGGCCTTTGTGGACCTGGGAGGCATCGAAGGTTTGATTCCTGCGAGCGAAATATCATGGGACAGGACAGTGAACCCCAATGATGTACTCTCCATCGGAAAAAACATAACCGCAAAGATCATCTCTCTTGACTGGGAGCACGACAGGCTCACACTAAGTTTAAAGGCCGCGCTGCCTGATCCATGGGCTTCAGTCGCCGATAAATACCCGGTGGATAGCAGGGTCAGCGGCTCTATAGCCCGACTCTTGCCCTTCGGTGCGTTTGTAAGGCTTGAACCGGGGATTGAGGGCCTGATCCATATCTCCAACCTTGGAGCCGGCAGGCGTATCAATCACCCCAAGGAAGTTGTAGAGGTGGGGCAATTGGTAGAGGTCTATGTCCTCGCAGTGGATCAGCAGAACAGAAAGGTGTCACTCTCCATGCAGCCAAAGGCCGAGCCTGTGAAGGTCGTTCTTCCCGCAGCGGGAGAAATCCTCGACGGTATCGTTGAAAAGGTGATGCCTTATGGAATTTTTCTGAAAATGAATAATGGCATTAAAGGATTGATTCCCAGTGCGGAGATGGGGACGCCATCAGGCACAGACCACAGGCGTATGTTTCCTCCCGGAACTGAGATGCAGGTTGCCGTGATTGATGTGGATACCATACATAATAAAGTCCGCCTCAGCCGTAAGGCGGTCCTCGAAAAGGCGGCACACGACGAGTTCGCCCATTACACGGAATCCGCAAAAAAGTCTGCTGAGTCGTCCAGGGGCCTCGGGAGTCTCGGTGACATACTCAAGGCAAGACTGGAAGAGAAAAAAAACCGTGGCTAGCTCATTGGAGAACCATTATGTGCAGCGCTCAGGACTGACCTGACACCTGGCTTCCTGTCTTCTTTCATTAACCCGTTGCGCTCTTCTTACCTTTGCCTCACGGTTGCGCCGAACTTCATCCTCAGTTTCCAGGATAAGGGGTGGGACTTCCCTCGGTTTCCCCTCTTCGTCCAGGGCAACAAAGGTCAGGTATGCGGAAGCGGTATGCCTCACCTGCCCTGTCATGAGGTTTTCAGCCTCAACCCTTACCCCGATTTCCATTGAAGTCCTCCCCACCATATTTAAGCTTCCCTTTAACACTAGCAGGTCTCCCACAAACACAGGGTGATGGAAATCCAATCTATCGATGGAAACGGTCACCACATTACTGCGCGCATGTCTGCTGGCTACCACCCCTGCGGTGGTATCGATGAGTCTCATGATGACACCACCGTGAACATTTCCTGAAGGATTCACATCCTGGGGTACCATCACCTGGGCAATGGCAACGCTGCTTTCCTTTACCTTTTTGGCTTCCATAGTAAAGTGCCGACAGGGTTCATTACGCGTTGTTCATGCATTGTGAGTTGTAATGCCTAAGGGCTGTATTTCCCGGCTGGGTGGAGGGTCTTGAGAGCATCCGGGAGAAGAAATTGTACGCTATCCTCAATGCCATCCTTCTTGACCTTTATCGTGAGCTTCCAGTGGCCTTCTTTTTTCAGGTCAAGGTCTGACACGATGTAAAGGCCTTCTCCCTTCTCTTTTACCACAGGGGTCTGAGTTGATGGGCGGCCGGTATCACTGTTCCGGAAATCGATGGAGATGGCCGCCTTTTCCACATCCTTATCGTTGGCGTTGTGAACTACAACGCCGATCACATTCTTACCGATCTTGTATTCCTTGTCATCCAGTAAAATTTCGATGCTGAACTCAGCCTTCTTGCTGATATCAAAGAGAGTCTCTTGGAAGTGTTTGGTGAATATGCGCTTAGCGTTCTTATCAGCTTCAGCCTGGACATACGATGCAAGCACGGTGAGCAGAAGACCTATTCCCAACACTGTAAGTAATGTCTTTGGGAAAAAAAGTTTCATATGCATCTCCTTTTTGGGTTTTTGGATTTTATCTTGTTGTATGTTTATTTTACACCATATTGTCCAAAAAAATAGGTGGGAAGCTGTGACAAAATACGGTACAATGAGGAAAAGAATGGCTTACTATTCCTGGCTGAACATGAGAAGCCTAAGAAATGGAGCGAAAGAGTTGAGGCCATCTGAGGAGCATAATCAAAAACAAAGGCTTAATAGCACGACTGAAATACTATTCATTGGAAAGGAGAGGATATGAGCAAGAAAGTCTTTGTGGGCGCCTTAATCTTCGTGATAGTGGTGGGGGGAATTTATTTCTACACGTTGACCGTTGTCTTCCCTTCGCCAAAAAACTGCAGCGTGTGCCATTTCATCACTCCGTTTTACAAACAGTGGCAGACTTCCACTCACAACAAGGTTCCCTGCCTGAAATGCCATGAGTATTCACCCACCAAGGCTCTAGTGGGTCAATTCATGTTCTTGTCCGGCTCATATAATCCTCGTCCTCTTACCAACGTGCCGGATAAGAATTGCCTCCAGTCCGGATGTCATGATAAGAGGATGATTGATTCAAAGGTGACGTTTACCAAGAGGGGCATCACCTTTGATCACAAAACCCATTTTACAGAAATGAAAAGGGGGATAACACTCCATTGCAGGAGCTGCCACTCCGATATCGTACAGGGATCGCATATCAAGGTTTCTATGAATGTATGTTACCTCTGCCATTTCAAGGGAGTCCCCCATGATCAGGCGCTCACCGGTTGCCCCTCCTGCCATTCTTCTCCCACACAGCCTATTGTGGTTATGGGAAAAACCTTCTCCCACGTCGAAGCGTTAAAGGCAGGGTACAAATGCAATCAGTGCCACATAGAAGTAACGAAGGGTGATGGCGTGACCCCAAAGGACAAATGTTATTTCTGTCATGTGGATAGAACGGAAAAATACAGTGACGTTAAACTCATTCATAAAAAACATGTAACTCAGAAGCAGATAGACTGCCTGTGGTGTCATACAAAGATAGAGCATGGAAAGATAGCCATGGCGGAAAAAATACCTCTACGCAGGTAATATTTTTGCTGGAGCGAAGAACAGAAATGGAATTCACTAACCCAGATAATCCATAAAAGCAGGAGAGGTATCCGGCTCGAACGGCAAGACTCAGGGTTATATGACGGTCCGCAAGAGCGGACCTTGACAAAAAGTGAGAACAGAATGTTCTTAGATGCGCAGAGCCAGGTATAGTCAATAAGGGCTATTGTCTTGCCTGGAGACGGATGCCTTTCCTATAAGAAAGAGACTCATGAAAAGAATTGGCTAAGTCGAAGAGGGGGACGGCTTTCTTTGGCGTCCCTCCTGCTAAAGCTTCTTTCCGCTAAAGGGTGCGAGCTTCCGTAGTCCCTCCATGAGTTTTGCAAAGTCCTCGACTCTCAATGACTGGGGACCATCGCAGAGCGCCTTCTGTGGATCGGGGTGAACTTCAACCATGATGCCGTCCGCGCCGCATGCCATGGCAGCAAAACAGAGAGGGGACACGTAATTACTTACTCCAGTGGCATGGGATGGATCTACAATGATTGGCAGGTGGGACCGTTCATGAATCACCGGTATCGCAGAGATATCCAGTGTGTTACGTGTGGCATTTTCGAAGGTTCGGATGCCCCTTTCGCAGAGGATGACCTCCTTGCAGCCCTCGGAGAGAATATACTCCGCAGACATGAGGAATTCCTGTATGGTAGTTGACATGCCCCGTTTCAGCACAATGGGTTTGCCGAACTTGCCGACCCTTCTGAGAAGCGAGAAATTCTGCACGTTCCTTGCCCCTATCTGGAGCACGTCCGCGTATCTTCCCACCAGTTCCACGTCTTCCGGATTGATCACTTCAGTAACAAAGGGAATGCCGGATTCTTGCCTCGCCTTTGAGAGGAGTTTCAGGCCTTCTTCTTCAAGGCCTTGGAAGGCATAGGGTGAGGTCCTTGGTTTAAAAGCTCCGCCCCTGAGCATTCTGGCGCCTGCCTTTTTGACTTTTATGGCGGTCTCAATAATCTGTTTTTCGCTTTCCACTGAGCAGGGCCCAGCCACCACTCCAAAATGTCCTCCACCAAACAAAGCACTGTCTACCTTCACTATGGTGGGTTCTTTCTTGATCTCTTTGCTCGCAAGCTTATACGGCTGGAGGATGGGGACCAGCTTTTCCACACAGGGAATCGCCTCCAGTGCGTAGAGGAGGTGTTTGTCACGGTCATCGCCCACGGCCCCAATAACCGTTCTTTCGACGCCAACGATTGCATGGGCCCTGAACCCAAGGTCCTTCACTTTTTTTATGATTGACTCAACGGTCTTTTTCTTGCAGCCCTTTTTTAGAACGATAATCATATGGCCTTACTTTAGAATCTTTTATTGGTTCAAGTCAATGGAGGGGCCTTTCATGCATTGGGGTCTCACTGCAGAACGGTGCTGCGGTGAGTGCTTTTTGTGAACGAATTGCTCTTTTCCACCGGGAATAATCCTTATGAATTAAAGGGAATTAATTGATGTGGCGTGGCTTTCCGTGTTATAGTACATTCACATAAATTCAGTTATATACGCTTTTTGAGGAGGCTTCTGCAGGCATGCTCATAGTCCAAAAATATGGCGGCACCTCTGTTGCAAATGTGGAGAGGATTAAGGCGGTTGCCGGTCGGGTGGTAAAGGCTACCCAGGAGGGGAACCAGGTTGTGGTGGTCGTGTCAGCTATGGCAGGGGAGACTGATAAGCTCATCAACCTTGCCCATAAAATTTCACAGAACCCGTCTGATAGGGAGATGGATCTCCTCCTCTCTTCTGGTGAGCGCGTCACAAGCGCCCTGACCGCCATTGCCATCGAATCCTTGGGGCACAAGGCTATGGCCTTCACCGGCAGGCAAATGGGGATCATCACCGATACCGTGCATACAAAGGCCAGGATAGAGAAGATCACAGGGGAAAGGGCGAAAAAGGTCCTGGACGAAGGGTATGTGGTGGTGGTTGCTGGATTTCAAGGAGTTACCGAACATAAGGATGAGGTGACCACCCTCGGAAGGGGAGGTTCTGACCTTTCTGCAGTGGCCATCGCCCAGGCATTGAATGCAGACCTCTGCGAGATTTATACCGACGTGGACGGGGTTTACACTACAGACCCCAATATCGTCCCTGAAGCAAGAAAGCTGGATAAGATCTCTTATGAGGAGATGCTCGAACTGGCGAGCCTGGGGGCAAAGGTGCTCCAGACAAGGTCTGTGGAATTTGCCATGAACTACGGGGTGCCCGTGGTGGTCAGGTCAAGCTTCAACAATAACCCCGGCACGCTTGTTACCAAGGAGGATAAGGATATGGAGAAGGTTGCGGTTTCAGGGGTTGCATACGATAAGAACCAGGCCAAAATTACGGTAACGGGTGTCCCGGACAAGCCCGGTATAGCCGCAAAGCTCTTTAAGGGAATTGCCGATGCCAACATGATTGTGGACATGATCGTTCAGAATGTGAGCAGTGACGGGAAGGCTGCAGACATCTCATTCACCGTGCCCAAGACGGAGAGCAAAAAGGCACTGAAAATGACCGAAGCGATTGTACGGGAGCTGGGCGCAAAAGGGGTCACGTTAAGGGATGATATCGCAAAGATATCCATCGTGGGTGTGGGTATGAGGACCCATTCAGGCGTGGCAGCAAAGATGTTTGATACCCTAGCGGGCCATGGAATCAACATTGTAATGATCAGCACCTCTGAAATAAAGGTGTCATGTGTGATTGATGCGAAATACACGGAGCTCGCAGTAAGGGTCCTGCATGATGCGTTTGAACTTGAAAAGGCGTAAAGAATGAATCTTTCGAAGGGAATATCCGGATACTCAATAGGGCTATGGGAAAAGCAGCGCGAAAGATAGAGTTATTTGATACGACCCTGAGGGACGGGGCCCAGACAGAGGACATATCCTTTTCTGTTGAGGACAAGCTCCGCATTGCCGAGAGACTGGATGAGCTTGGCATCCACTACATTGAGGGAGGCTGGCCCGGTTCCAATCCAAAGGATATAGAATTCTTCAAGAAAGTAAAGAAACTTAAATTGAGGAACTCCAGGGTCGTTGCCTTTGGGAGCACCTACAGGCCGAAACACAGAGTGGAGGATGATGCCAATATCAAGGCACTCCTTAATGCAAAGACCGACATTCTCACCATCGTGGGAAAGACTTGGGATTTTCATGTGAGAGAGGCGTTGAGGATCACCCTGGAGGAGAATATCGAGATCATTCATACAACGATTTTATATCTCAAGAAATATGTAGATAAGGTCTTCTTTGATGCTGAGCACTTCTTTGATGGGTGCAGAGACAACCCTAGGTTTTCCATGAAGTGCGTTCTCGCTGCCCAGGATGCGGGTGCCGACTGTATCGTCCTTTGTGATACCAATGGAGGGACTCTTCCCAATGGGGTGAGGGAGGTGACGGAGAAGGTTTCGGGAGCGCTGTCTGCGCCCATTGGAATCCATGCACACAATGATGCGGAATGTGCGGTTGCCAATTCCATCGTCGCCGTGGAGGCCGGGGCATCACAGATCCAGGGGACCATGAACGGGCTTGGTGAACGGTGCGGAAACGCGAATATCTGCTCCATAATCCCTAACCTTCAGATCAAGCTCGGACTCAGGACAGTGACTGATGAGCAACTCATGAAATTGAGGGAGGTCTCCCGATTTGTGAACGAGATCGCCAACCTCAGACATTTCAAAAGGCAGCCCTTTGTGGGCGACAGCGCATTTGCCCATAAAGGCGGAATCCATGTAAGTGCCATTGTAAAAAGGCCGGAGACCTATGAACATATCAGGCCTGAATCGGTGGGGAATTCCCAGAGAGTGCTCATTTCAGACCTCGCAGGCAAGAGCAATATCCTGAGGAAGGCTGCTGAATTCCACATTACCCTGGACCCTGATGCGCCGCAGGTCCAGGACATTGTGACAAAACTGAAGGACCTTGAAAACCAGGGATTTCAGTTTGAAGGTGCCGAGGCATCCTTTGAACTCCTCATGAAAAAGTCTCTCGGTCTTCACAAGACATTCTTTGATCTTATCGGTTTTCGCGTAATTGTCGAAAAGAGAAAGGAGAAAGAGGAAGCACTGAGCGAGGCGACCATCATGGTAAAGGTGGGAGGCCATATTGAACATACTGCGGCAACAGGCCAGGGCCCGGTGAATGCCCTGGACAATGCGCTGAGAAAGGCCCTTGAGAAATTTTATCCTCAACTGAAAGAGGTAAGGCTTCATGATTACAAAGTGAGGGTCCTTGCTGCAGGGAAAGGAACCTCGGCCAGGGTGAGGGTGCTGGTGGAATCAGGGGATGAGGAGATACGATGGGGCACCGTGGGTGTTTCGGAGAATATCATAGAGGCATCATGGCAGGCGCTGGTTGACAGCATCGAGTATAAGCTTCTGCGGGGAGAATAAGCCATTAGATACGTATAATTTATCTCTGGAATTAAAACCATATAAGGAGGAAGGAACAATGAAGGTCTACTACGATAAGGATGCAAAAATGAGTGTGCTCAAAGGCAAGAAGATAGTCGTTGTGGGGTACGGAAGTCAGGGACATGCTCATGCCAACAATCTTAAGGAGAGCGGCCTGGATGTGACGGTGGCCGAGACAAAAGGGAGCAACTGGGAAAAGGCTGAGAAAGCGGGGTTCAAAGTACTCACCGCCGCTGAGGCTGCAAAAAAAGCGGACGTGATCATGATGCTCGTTCCTGATGAATATGCCGCGGACATCTACAAGACCGAGATCGCCCCGCACATCAAGAAAGGCGCTTACCTGGGATTTGCCCATGGGTTTAATATTCATTTCGGCCAGATAGCCCCTCCGCAGGACGTGAATGTCTTTATGGTGGCGCCAAAGGGACCGGGACACTTGGTGAGGGCAGAATATACAAAAGGGAGCGGTGTTCCCTGTCTGATCGCGGTCTTTCAGAACCCTTCCAAAAACGCAAAGGATGTCGCCCTTGCGTATGCATCAGGCATAGGAGGCGGACGCGCGGGAATCATTGAGACCTCGTTCAGGGAGGAGACGGAAACGGATTTGTTTGGCGAGCAGGTAGTATTGTGCGGAGGGCTCACGGCCCTCATTCAGGCAGGGTACGAGACACTGGTTGAAGCAGGGTATTCACCCGAGATGGCATACTTTGAATGCCTCCATGAAGTGAAGCTCATCGTTGACCTCATTTACGAGGGCGGCATCTCTACCATGAGATATTCGATAAGCAATACCGCGCAGTACGGTGACCTGACCAGAGGACCGAGGGTGATCACCGATGAAACGAAAAAAGAGATGAAAAAGATCCTCACAGAAATCCAGGACGGAGCCTTTGCCAGGGAATGGTTGCTGGAATGCAAGGTAAACAAACCTGTATTCAATGCATTGACACGGAAGGGCGAGGAACATCCCATTGAACAGGTGGGGGCGAAGCTGAGGGCAATGATGCCATGGCTTAAGAAGGGCAAGCTGGTAGATAAATCGAAGGCCTAGTGGCTAAGCAGGAGACATACAGCCTCAGGATTTTTATAATCGACAGGATATTGAAATGGCAGAACCTGGCACCGTTAGGCATGGGTTTTTCTCCCGTGCTCAACAGGGTTCTTTTTTTAAGGTGTCGTATAAAAATCCTTTGTCTGCCTGTCTCCTGGATTACCCGTTTTATCTTCCATGACCTTTCCTTGCCTGTCTTGGGATGAGGATGATTAAACTGGCCCCTGAAGGTAATCCCTTCATTCTTGGTTTCCTCGGTCTGACGATACTCGTGGATCTCTTCGCCCCCTGGGGGGCGCTGCTTCCTTTTGTACTCACCCTTTTTATGGTCTACTTTTTTAGAGACCCTGAACGGCGCATACCTGAGGGAAACAATGTTCTTGTATCGCCTGCAGATGGAAAGGTCATCCTGATACAGAAAGTATCTGAAGATAAGTTCCTCAAAGCAGACGCGGTTGAGGTGAGCATCTTTATGTCGCCCCTGGATGTTCATGTAAACAGGGCGCCCTGTGAGGGAGTGGTGGAAGACGTGGTGCATACTTCCGGAAGATTTCTCTCTGCCTTCAGGCATGAGGCATCGCTCCAGAATGAAAACATCGCGATGCTTCTTACTACAAGATACGGCAGAATCTTAGTCCGGCAGGTGGCAGGGTTTCTGGCAAGAAGGGCTGTCTGCAGAGTAAAGACAGGAGACTCCCTCCGCAAAGGTGAACGGTACGGCATCATCAAGTTCAGTTCGAGGCTGGACATATACCTGCCAAAGGAAGTTCAGATGAGGGTGAAACTGGGTGACAGGGTCAAGGCAGGGGAGACGGTCATTGGGGAAATGCCTTCAGGACATTAAGCTGTCCGGCGGTTTTTCTGCGGTACAGGAGCAATCACCTGTGCTAAAGAAACGACGGTTATTACCTTGTTGTCGAACTTGTTGTTGTGTGCTTTATTGTTGCTATTAGTTATAGTTGGTTCTGTCATTCTGTATTTCTTCTTCCGCTACTGTGTCAGTTATCTCTGTGTATTCTTCCCTCACTTCTTGCAATGTGAAGGACAGTACAAATAGCAACTCAAGAACTGCGTAAGTAACAACTGCGACAGCACTATTCAAAACTGCTAAATCTATTGCTGGTGTTGACGGTAAAACCTTACCCACTGCAATTACCACAACAGCAAAACATAGGAGATAATAAACACCTGACGTCGTATTAACGTGAAGTTTCGCTAAAACACGCCTAATGAAAAGCAAGGATAACTGATTCATTTCTTGTTCGAGAGGGAGTAGGTATCTATAAAGGAGTGTATGCAGTCCTGGAGGTGGGTTATCCATCTTCAGTAACTTGGTTAATTGGTCATCTATGCCCTTTTCCCAGTTCTGAAGATTTTCAATTTGTGTCCAGTCGCGCAAGCTCTTTTCTGCTAACGGGCGAATGTAGGATGCGAACAAATCCCCGTCCCCTGAAAAGGCCCTGTCTCTACTTTGAAAATGTCTACGTAATGGGGAAGCTTACGCACGAACTTGATACGATACTGTGGGGATTAAGTAAAACGGTCTCGTCCGTCTGTACGCAGAATCTGGAATAATGATAAAATAACCTGTGCAATTCGAATGGGACAGGGAAAAGGCAAGAAAGAACCTCAAGAAGCATAAAGTATCTTTTGATGAAGCGGTAACGGTTTTCTATGATCCGTTATCGGCAACTTTTAATGATCCGGACCACTCGAATGATGAGCAGAGATTGATAACTGTTGGTTACTCTTCCCATAGACGACTGCTTGTGGTAGCACATGCGGAGAGGGGAAAAACAATACGCATAATCAGCGCGCGGTCCGCAACCGCGCATGAAAGGAAACGACATGAAAGTTAAAACAAGAAAAGTCAAAGAGGAATTGCGCCCCGAATACGATTTTGATTATTCAAAAGCCGTTCGTGGAAAGTACCATAAACGCCTCACGACTGAAGGCGCTAATATCGTCATGCTTGAACCAGATGTGGCGAAGGCATTTGTTGATTCCGCCGCAGTCAATGATGCACTAAGATCCTTACTTGACTTGACGAAAACCACACAGCGCTTGACAAGAAAATCCAGCGGACGGGGAATTGCTGCTCATTGATTTTGGTAAAAGGTCATATGCCCTGCCGCTGATTTAGGTCGTTATCGACCTCCAATAATAACCCTCAGTAAGCTCCAAACTTCAAGTGTTGCGGTGTTCAGGAGGAAAAACGCACACCAGCTGAGTTACTGCACATTCATATTCTGAAGCCCGTGAGGATTATGAATGGGCAAAGAGAATTACAGCTTCTCAATGAGTTTGAAAAGGACCGTAAAATCGTTCTGTGTTTCGGCAATGTCAGTTTTGGCTGCGCAGTCCACCAGCGAAGCAATACTTTCATAGGACCGAAACTTCATCATGATTACAATTGAAATAAAACACGTTAGGGAAACATTCAGTAGATCATTGCCGCCAAGTCTGCTACAATGATAACATGGATGCAGATAAGCCTCTTGCGATGAATAATCGGAACTTACGCAGAGCATAATCTCTCTAATTGTTGAAGGGGTGAGAGTTGAAATTCAGAACCGTCGCAATTCTTTGTGCTGGCTTCCTATGTATTTCAGCCAACCTTGCCGGCGAGACATCCGAAGGAGTGGATGAGTCGCTCAAGGCCGCGCAGTCACAATTCGAGACCGGAGCATATTCCTCCGCCATCACAACCCTTCGAACCGTCATAGCCCGGAATCAAAATAAAGCTGACGTGTTTTATTGGCTGGGACGCGCCTACTATGAGTTGCACGATTACGACAATGCCATCACACAGTTGAAACGCTGTGCGAAGCTCGATAAGCGGAATGCCCTTTATCACCAATGGCTCGGTCGGGCCTATGGTGGTAAAGCAGGTCGCGACCGGAATTTATTTGTAGCTCTTAAGGTCCAGAAGGAATTTGAGGAAGCAGTCCGCCTGGATCCCTCGAATATCGGTGCAAGGCGAGATCTTCAGCAGTTCTATATGGTGGCCCCCTGGATTATAGATGGCAGTGAGAAGGCTCGTGAGATGGTGGATGCCATATCTGCGATGGATGAGGTTGAGGGCCACCTCGCACGCGCTCAGTGGTATCTCAAGGATCTTAAGAAACCTGACCTTGCCGAGAACGAGTATATCCTTGTCTTGGATGCCGAGCCGGGCAGGCTTGAGCCATATCTTGAGATAGCGGTTTTTTATCAAGACCAAAAGAATGGCGCTGCCATGGAGGCAACTATTCAAAAGGCAGAACAGGTGGATCCTTCGGATCCCCGGCTCACTTATTATCGTGGAGTTGCGGGTATAATTACCGGCGAGGACCTGAAAGCCAGTGAGGAGTCTTTAAAGTCCTATCTGTGTGGAACCCCTGAGCGGAGCGACTGGCCTTCTCATGCAGCCGGCAACGAGTGGCTTGGAAGGCTTTACGAACAACAAGATAAGCTCGCAGAGGCAGCCGAACAGTATCGGGCCGCATTGCAGATCGATCCCGATCGGAAAGAGGCGCGAGAGAGACTTGAACGCTTGGAAAGGTTATCCCGGTAGTTGCTAAGCCCCTGCAAGGTTTCTTTTGGGAACAAATGTCGGGTGTTGCCCCGTGGTCTGTCAAGCGTAAGGCGTCAACTATAGGAGTACTTCTCGCCCACTAAGTCCCTGTAATTTTGCGCAGTACGAATGAAGAGAAACAGTTATCAGACCACGAAACCGCTGTGGACTACAGAAAGAACGTCAAGCCGGCTTAGTTACTGCTCATTCATGTCAAATGTCGTAAGGATTACAAAGAAGTAAAGGCAACTACAGCCTCTCAATGAGTTTGAAAAGGGCAGGGTAATCGTTCCGTGAACCGGCAATGTCAGCTTTGAGAAGACGTACTCCTTCCTTTACGTGCTTAAGAAAGTATCTCTTTCCCTTTTTCTGTGAAAGAAACGCATACGCGCCGAGGGCCTGCATATGCCTCTGGAGCTTGCATGGCAGGAGGGTTGCAGTAAAATCGTCCCCGGGAAACTTCTTGTCATCTTCCATTCGTCGCGAGACGTAATATGCAAGGAGATAGTTCTGCATGTCATCGCCCAGCGGGTGATAGGGGTCCCAAAGGATTGATGCAAGGTCATAGGCGGGTGGCCCCATTCTCGCCCCCTGATAGTCGATCACCCTGGGCACATTCCCTTCCGTAATCATGATATTCTGTGACTGAAAGTCCCGATGGATTATGGTCTTGGGAAAGGCATCGGCGATTGATGCCAGTGTATGAAACTCTTGTTCGAGCGCATCCGGTTCTTTGGTTATTATTTGTCTGAGATCGGAGACAAACTGTTTAAGGAAATAGGTTGTCTCCCAGCGAAAGTGGTCGTAGTCGAATACGCGCCCTCGCAGCACCGGACAGTCATCAATGCGACGGGTGGTATGTCCATGGAGTTTCACAAGGATTTCCATTATCCTGCAATAAATATCCGTGACGCGCTGCTTATCACGGGGCAATTTGAGGTATGAGTAAAGTGATGTGTCTCCCAAGTCCTGGAAGAGGGCACGCGTATGCGCAGCATCCGCTGCGAGGAGCCTGGGGACTGGTATTCCGCAGGAGCCGAAAAACTGCGTGTAGGTAATCTGACGCTCAAAATCCTGATCAACGGTGCTGCATTCCATAAGGACTGCACTCTTTTGACCACTGCGTATTCTGAAGAAGCGACGGTCCGACCCACCAAATCCAATCAGAATCGCTTCGGTTGTTCTTTCATGGGGCAGAGCGGATCTCTCACCTTCTTGGTTGAGGTAATCCGCAAAAAAAGAATCCGACAGGGAGACGGTCTTCTGCTCTGAGGCATGGAGGGACGGTTGCATCTCAGATTCAGCAAGGTCAATCGTATAGTCAGGCCCGATGATCCGGTTTTCATGGGTGCCAAAGACCTTCGCTCCAGGCAAGACGATGCAGTTCCTGAGGCAGGAGCCATTTGCAACCTCGCAACCGGCCTCAAGGACTAGATAGCTGTCAATATCAATGGCTCCACAGCGCGCCTCCGGAGAACAATAGACCATTTCGCCATTCAGTTTGAGCGCGTCCAGAATCGCTGAGGCGTATGTTGCCGGAATACCCACATCGGTCCAAAGACAGCCGGTGATGTCAAATGTCTGCACTTTGTGACCGGCTGCTGCTGCGGTGAGCCACGCTACGGTTACATGCGAGACCCCTTTCGAGAGAAATTCGAGTATCTGGGGGGAGTAGAGAGCAATGCCGGTATAGGCAACCTTTCTTGCTATGCGATCAGGATTCGGTCTTGATTCTCCTGGATTTTCCACATCCACGACATGGTTGAATTCGTCTATCACCACATTGCTCAGTCTCGGGTGCTGGTGGGTTACGATCGTGGCGATGTTCCCCGAAGAAAGATGTGTCTCAACAAGAGAGCCAAAATCCATGTCCAGGATAATGTCCGCATTATGGACCAGAAAGGGACCTTCGGAAAGAAAGGTTTCTGCATTCTTCAGTGCGCCGCCAGTTCCGAGGACTGGGTCCTCAGGGAAAAAGGTGATGCGTTCAGAGTAGGGGGAATTCCTCGCCCACTCCCTGATCATCTGGGACTGATAATAAAGGTTCATCCCGATCTTCCCGGTGCAGACAGGGGTGACCTTTTCAAGGATTATCTCTATGAGAGGCCTTCCAAGGACAGGCAGGAGGGGTTTCGGAAGATGCTCGGTGATGGGACGCAGGCGCTCGCCGAGCCCTGCTGAGGGAAGGAACAGAGTTATGGGCTCACTCATAATGCAGGAAGCGTTTCCTTATGGTTCTATTGAAGTGTATGCATTGTTCTTGCCACCACTGTTCCATACGGTCCAGTTCTTCCCCTTGCTCGATCTCTTTCCGCACTCTGCTGGTCCCTGCAAGGATGTCGAAGGGCACTCTCTTGGTCTCATACTCGTAGGGAGGGTCTCTCCACAGTGATTCAGAGGGATAAAGCTCTCTCACAGACGCTAAGATGGCGACCGCTGTCTTGAAGGGCCGGAACTTCTCCCTGTTCATTACGTGTATCTGCGTTCCACCGCAAAGCATGCGGGCATGTTTTTGGAAGGTGGGCTCGAAATAGAGGGGTCTGAAGAAG
>Ga0335070_10003340_pt1 | contig 18717 bp, 13 predicted proteins | sample Lox_Sample_13_FD_206722 | JGI IMG/M metagenome (GOLD analysis project Ga0335070, IMG submission 206722) | Soil microbial communities from Loxahatchee National Wildlife Refuge, Florida, United States - Lox_Sample_1.3 | ecosystem: Environmental > Terrestrial > Soil > Wetlands | place: USA... | reverse complement strand
CGCACTTTCTCGCCGTCACGGATATTCAGCGATCTTGCGTCGTCCGGGTTCATCTCGACGAAACCCTCGGGATAATCGAGGAGCAGGATCCCGTACTCCCGTTTAAGCGTCTCGCTGTGCTGGACCAGCGCGTTCTGGTGCCAATAGTAGAGCGAATGGCCAAACCAGATCACGAAAGGGAATTCCAACGTATCCGGCTCCTCGGGAAAGACCGGACTCATGGCCTCGAAGCGGAAGGGGTGGGGGTTTTCACCATCGGCGAAGAGATGAGGCGTGCCGAGCGGTCTCTCCTTCGTGCAGGGCCACTGCCGACCGTACTCACGGGTAAGGTTGCCATAGGTCGCGCCGGAGTAGGTCGGGACGAGTGAAGCGACCTCCTCCATAACGTCCTCTGAAGAGACGAAGTTCCACGTTGCTCCCAGGCGTCTTGCCACTTCCGCGACCTGTTCCCAGGCAGACTTCAGACCCGACGGAGGCTCTACGGTTTTTACGGCCGCCTGGATGCGCCGCTCCGTGCTCGTAAAGGTGACGGTCTCCTCGCCATACGCCACGGTGGGCAAAACGACGTCCGCGTATTCCGCCGTACGCGTCAGGAAGAGGTTCTGGAGGACGACGAAGTCCATGCGGTCGAGAGCGGCTCCGGCGTCACAGTACGTGGCGGAGACGACGGGATTATGGCGGTCGAGCCAGACGGCCCTGAGCGTGCCTGTTTCAGACAACATCTCGGCGGTCTCAAGCCCTTTCGCTTCAGGGACCTTTACGTTCCATCGGTTCGCAAAGCGTTCTCGCGCGGACGATTCGTTCACATCGGCGTAACCGGGAAGATATCGCGGAAGCACGCCCATGTCGCATCCGCCCTGGAGGTTGTTGTGCTCGGCCAGCGGCATGATCCCCGAACCGTGGCTGCCAAGGTTACCCGTGAGGAGCACCAGGTTGACCATCGCACGGAGGTGCTCCTTACCGCGGGCTTCTGCGCCCGTGGAGTAGAGCAACACACCGGGCTTAAGACCCGCGAACTGGATCGCCGCCTCCTCGATGAACGAAGGCGGAAGGTCGCAGCGGCGTGCTGCCAGGAGGAGGTCGAAGGACCTTATGTTATGCAGGAAATGCTCATAGCCTTCGCAATGGGAGCGGATGAAAGCAAGGTCCATCATGCCGCGGTCAACGATGACTTTGGCCATGGCCGCGTAGAGAAAGGCTTCCGTTCCGGGTCGGATATGGAGGAAGATGTCTGCGTGCTCCGCGACCCTGTGCCGTCGCGCTCCGACGACGATCAGCTTCGCGCCCCCGAGCTTGGAGCGAAGGAGGACGCCGCCGATCGTCGGGAGCTGCTGGCCCACGTCGATCTCGTTCAGGATGATAACCTTACTGTCGAGGAGTGCGCCTATGGAGTTCGTAGCCGCGGGCACGCCGATCATTTCCCGGAGGACTTCGACGCTGTTCGTACGATAAAGGCTCGTGCCCTGGTCTACGTTGTTGGTGCCGATCACCGCGCGGGCGAACTTCTGGAGGACGTATCCGTCTTCGTTCGCGCAACGCGCGGAGTTGACGAATCCGATGGAATCGGGACCATAGTTGTCCCGGACCTCTGTCAGCCGCGAGGCGATCATGTCGTACGCCTCATCCCAGCTCACGGGTTCGAGGTTCCCGTTCTTGCGCACGAGAGGGCTGAGAAGACGGTCAGGAGAACTCGCGACCTCATGGACATGCCAGCCGCGGACGCATATCCGTCCCTGGTTGGCAGGATGGGACATGCTGGGGTAGGTCCCGGTGATCTCGTTACCCGTCGTTTCCAGGTAGATGCCGCAACCCACACCACAGAACGTGCAAGTCGTCAGGGAATGGCTCACGGAGGCTCCTTCTGATTACAATCCTTCTTTCGTGAAGGAAGGGTTTATCCTCTTCGCCTACCCCCTCAAGATGGTGTTCCACCATTCCTTAATAAAGAGCACTGCTTCCCGGCCATTCTCGGCGCTGTAGATAAGGTCGCCATCGGGTGTGCATAATCGTGAGAACTCGGTCGGGTGCTCCCTGGCAAGCCATGCGACAAAGGCTTGAAGTCTCTGCCTGATTCTGCGAGAAGCCTCTTCTTCAATGGTCGCAACGAACTGCTGAATCCGTCCTTCTTTTAGTGAAATGATACACGAAGTGTAGAAGACGTTATCAATCCCCATAGCCCTTAATCTGTCGTTTCGGGCGATAAGCTGACAGGTCAATCCGTTGCGATTGGGCACGAAATTGCTGAATCGTAACTCTGTGTTTGCCGCGGCATCGTATTCGAAGACCTTGCTGATCTTCTCCTTACCGGTAAGGGTGGAGTGGCCTATGATCTGAAACTGGGCGTCCTCGTTAAACAGGTCCAAAAAATCATTCACCCTGTATTGATCCGTTAGGGCCCGAAGCTGTTGCACCAGACTCAGAACATCTCCCTGGGCGTCCATGAGGTCTCATCCTTTCTTACCGAGCGAAATGATTGTCATCTCTCCGCGCTCCGGAGTGTGAGTTAATAAGAACTAAGGATTATTCCAGGAAGAAGCTTGGTCAAAGGTTTCGAATTCAAAAGTCTCAGTGTATTTTTTTTCTATGCATTACCATGGGTAAAAATCGATGTCAATGTGCACAGGTATAACAAAACATATACAATCTTGTATCAAATCATCTACAAAATGTATACAAAATGTATCCAAATGCTATACAAAATCGAGGCAAAATACCAGGACAAAGCAATATCAAAAATCCGATGGCATCTTATTATGATGCTCCAAAAAGAGAGAGACGGATATCTCGGGGACCCCATTGAAATATTTGATGGGGATATGATATTTCTTCGCCCTCTTCTTTGCTGTCCTTCTGTCCATGACTCGCATCGCCTGACAGATCTCTTTCCACCCCCTAAGAATAAGTCTCTGGTCGTTCATTGAACCCCTCCTTCTGCAATCCGGGCGACTCCTGGCATCCAAAAAGATATGAACACCCGGAAGTCAACCCTTCGACTCTCCGACCTGAAAGCCAGAACTTGCCTTCGACCCGAGCTTTCCGACAGGCTCAAAGTCCAATTTCCTCCAGAACCGCCCGAACCGTTGGTTCGACGCTCCCCGCGACTTCAGGGGACAGCTCTTCCGAGAAATCGGAGGTTGGGACGATCCCGACACCAAAGATAACAATTTCCGTCGGGAGTTCGGCCCCTAATCTGCGGCCCATTTCAAGGGCAGCTTTAAAAGAAGTGTCATGCGGCGAGTCGACATGATTCGACTTTGGCAAGTCGTCCAGAGTCAGTCGACGCAACGTCCCAGGCACTCCGCTCAGGTCCTCGATGGAGTCGACAAGGATGGCCTTCTCGTAACCAATCAAACGCTCCATCAATGCAATACCACCTCGATAAAACGACTCGATCTCAACATTTCGACCCACCCAACCGCTCAATCGCCTCTCCACTTCCCGGACAACACGGCAACCGATGCCGTCATCACTTCGGATCGGGTTTCCCAAACCGAGGACGATTGTATGCATTGGCACGCTCTCTTTTAGCCACCCATCTTGATACAAACCACGAAAAGGTCATTGGCCATTAATCTCGCCTTAACACCTCGACGACATGCCCTTTTGCATCATAGATTTTGACTTCAAGAGGCATCTGTCCCGGGAGCGAGTGGGTCGCGCAACCAAAGCAAGGGTCGTAGATGCGGAAAGCCATTTCGACCCGATTCAACAGGCCCTCTGTGACGACCGTCCCCTGTTTAATGAAATTTTGCGCCGCTTTTTTGACCGACATGGCGATGGGGGCGTAGTTGTTGGTGGTGCCAACGACTAGGTTCACTTTGGTCACTACGCCTCGCTCGTCCGTCCAGTAGTGGTGCGTCAGTGTGCCGCGCGGGGCTTCAACGATACCCACGCCTTCGGTCGGCTTTTCAGTCGGCACCGTGTGAAATTGATCCGAGGTGATCTCAGGGTCGGTAGCCAGCTCAACCCAGCGTTCCGCAGCGTAGAGCAACTCAATCAGGCGTGCCCAGTGGGTGGCCAGGCGGTGGTGCACCGGCTTGCCGCCTAGGGTGCTGAAGAAAGCATCGTATTCCTCGTGAGCGAGCGGTGTCGCCATCCCATCCGCTGCATTCAGACGCGAAAGCGGAGTGGCACAATAGACGCCCGAGTCTTTTCCATCGACCAACCCCTTCCAACCCACCGGTTTAATGTACGGGAACTTGAGATAGGTCCAGGGCTCGACGTGCTCCGCGATCCAACTCGTATATTCGCCAGCCCCATAGCGGCAGATTCGCTTTCCTTCGGGGTCAACAATGCTGACTTTGCCGTCATAGAAATTAACCTTATTGTTCTCGTCCACCGTTCCTATGTAATAGGTGCGGTGGACATAGATATCGCCCATGATCAGGTCGAGATAACTTTTATTGCCAAGCACGAACCCTTTGAAGAGCTTGAGCGTAAACTGGGCAAACTCAATCGCCCAACGCCCCATTTTTTCTATCTCCTGGCGCTGCTCTTCGGTGATGCCCTTCGTCAGACCGCCCGGGATAGAAGTGCAGGGATGCACCTTTCGGCCACCGATGATCTCCACGACTTGGTGTCCATACTTGCGCGCCTGGAGAACCTTCCCTGCCACGTCGAGGCCCACTTTGTGGATCACACCCAGGATATTACGCTCGGCCACCGGAGCATCAGGACCCATCACAAAATCAGGGCCGGCCAGGGCGTAGAAGTGGGTGGCATGATCGGTGACATAAAAGGCGCTATAGAGGAGCTCGCGCAGTTTCTTGGCCGCGGGGGGCGGATCGACATGATAAACGGCATCGGCGGCCTTGGCAGCGGCCATATGGTGGGCTTCGGGGCACACGCCACAGATGCGGTTGGTGAGCAGTGCCATCTCCTCGACGGGCCGCCCCACGCAGAAGCGCTCAAAACCGCGCAACTCAGGGATCACGAGATAGCAGTTTTCAACGTCTCCGGCTTCGTCGAGGAAGATCTCGATTTTGCCGTGGCCTTCCAGGCGAGTAATGGGATCGATCGAAATGCGTTTTTTCATCAGACACCTCTTATTCGTTCTTCCAAGCGGATTTGCTCGCACGGAGCAGGGAACCGGCAAGATTAAAGCGATAGAACTGGCCCGCTGGGTCCGGGAGACCATCCAGGATACGGCTGATCTCTTGCGGGTCTTTACTTTCAACCACCGATGCAAAAGCCGACATCAAACGTGTGCCGAAATCGACGACGCCCTCAGCCGGGCCATAGCAGCCAATACACTGTGCATTGGCCTTGGGGCAGACCGCACCGCAGCCGTTGCGCGTCGCAGGCCCGTTGCAGGGGATCCCCTGTTCCAGCAGGCACAGCTCCGCGTCAATGGTCTTCATCTCCTGGATGCGGACAAATTTAGCGATCTTCTTGACGTCGCGCTTGCGTGGGCACTCATCGCACAGCGTAGAGACGCCGGCACCGATGGTGGCGCCTTTGGGCGGAAGCTGGGCCTTCTCCTGCAAGACACCGATGACCAAGTCGATCACTGTAGCAATCTGCCCGGACTCCGGGGGGCAGCCGGGCATGTTGTAATCCACCGGGACGACCTGGCCGAGCGTCTTCAGTACCCGGTAGAGCGTTGGGAGGTGCAGGTCACCTTCCGGAACACGAAAACCCGGGCCAGGGCAGATCCCCTGCGAGTTGTCCGTGCTGACGGTGTGGTAAGCGGTATCAAAGATCGATCTCAGAGGATTGAGATTGGCAAGACCGGGAATACCGCCCTGGCACGCGCAGGAGCCAAAGGCTACCAGGAGTTGGGATTTGCGGCGGAGCAGGCGGGCCATCTCCTCGTTCTCATCGTTCCGGATGCCGCCGTTAAAAAGGGTGAGCAGGATCGATTGATCCGGGAGAGCCTCGACATCCTTAACCTTACCGTCCATGGCCACCGGCCAGAAGACCGGTTCAAAATGGGCGTCGAAATCGAGAATCTTCTCGTGAATGTTCAGGGTTGCAATTTCACACCCGCCGCAGGCCGCAGCCCAGTACATCGCAAATTTCGGCTTGCTCTTCGTGGTCATGCTGCCTCCTTCCCGGACGCTCTTTCATTCGCAGACGCCTGCTCCCATTTTGGCCAGTGGAGCGGACCCAAAGCACGGACCTGCTCCACGAACTTCGAAATCTCCTCAGCCAGAATCTGACTCTCAGCTGCGCTCGCCCACACGAGATTCAAACGCCCCGGCTCAAGCCCCATCTGGATCAGGGTGCGACGGAGCAGTTCATAGCGGCGCATGGTTTTGTAGTTCTGGTCAATATAGTGGCAGTCCCCCGGATGACACCCGGTGATCATGACGCCATCGGCGCCTTCTGCGATTGCCTTCAAGACAAACTGGGGATCTGTCCGTCCTGAGCACATCAGCCGGATCAGGCGCACGTTGGGCGCATATTTCATGCGTCCCATCCCGGCGGCATCGGCCGCGCGATAGGAACACCAGTTACAGGTAAACCCTACAATGACAGGCTCAAATCTGTTTTTTTCAGTCTCGGCCATATCCCTTCCTCCTCCATCGCGTTACGGTTGCATCGGTGCAAAGGGAACCTCCAAAAGACCTTTAATCTGCGCCATGATCTGTTCGTCGCTGAAGTGGGTGCCTATGATCGCCCCTGCCGGGCAGGCCGCCACGCAAGTCCCGCAGCCCTGACAAAGGGCAGGGTTGACGAGGCTGACTTCTTTATCCATATCAAAGGTGATCGCGCTAAACGGGCAGAGGTCGTTGCAGGTGCGGCAGGCAGAGCATCTGTCTTCGATCACGTTGGCCCGCACGGGTTCCAAGGCCATCTGGCCCTGCTGGATACGTCCGATAATCCGGGCGGCAGCCGCCGCACCCTGCGCCACGCTGGCCGGGATATCCTTGGGACCCTGGGCGCAACCCGCAATATAGACGCCTTCTGTCATCGTGGCCACGGGGTCCAGCTTCGGATGGCGCTCGATCAGCCAACCATCCGCAGCACAGGAAATGCCAAATTTCTTGCCGACCTCTTTGGCATCCGCCCGAGGTTCCAGGGCTGCCGAGAGGATGACCATATCGACGGGAATGCGGCGCTGCATCCCCAGCAGCGTGTCAAAGACCTGGACGATCAGCTTGCCCTCTTCTTCCGCGCTGCGTGCGATGTTGGTCACTTCACCCACCTTGCCTCGGACAAAGATTGTCCCCTCATCTTGGATCCGCTTGTAAAATTCTTCATACGATTTGGCCGGCGTACGGATGTCGATGTAAAAGTTGCAAACCTTGGCACCCGTCTTCTCATGGGCCAGGTGCGCGAACTTCAAGGACTGCATGCAACAGATGGATGAGCAGTACTCATTATAGTTTTTATCCCGGCTGCCGACACAGTGGATGATCCCAATCGATGTCGGAACCGTCTTTCCATCCTTAAGCAGTACCTTTCCGGCTGTGGGCCCGGACGCGTTGGTCATGCGCTCAAACTCCAAACTGGTGATCACATTGGGCAGGACGCCGTAGCCGTACTGCGGCATGCGGCGACAGTCAAAAGGATCATAGCCCGTGGCCAGGAGGATATTGCCGATGTTGAGCTTGAGAACTTGATCTTCTTGGGCGAAGTCAATGGCATCGGTCGGGCAGAAGTGCTCGCAGATCTTACACTTGCCTTTTTGGAAAAAAGTGCAGTTCTCGGTATCGATCACGGGATACTTGGGCACCGCCTGAGGGAACGGGACATAAACCGCTTTGCGGTTAGCCAAGCCAACTTCAAAAACGTTGTCCACGACTTTCTTCGGACATTTTTCTTGACACACCAAGCAGCCCGTGCACAGGTCTTCTTTGATCTTGCGGGCCCTCTTGCGGACCTGGACGGTGAAGTTCCCCACGTACCCCTCCACCTTTTCAACCTCACTCCATGTCAGCAGGGTAATGTTGGGATGGGAACCCACTGCGAACATCTTGGGGGTCAGGATGCACGCGGAGCAATCCAGGGTCGGGAAGGTCTTGTCGAACTGGGCCATATGACCGCCGATCGATGGCTCCCGTTCCACCAGGTAGACATGGCTCCCGCTGTCGGCGATTTCAAGCGCAGCCTGGATGCCCGCCACACCGCCGCCAACAATCAGCACGTTCGGATCGATCTTCACGATAAACGGCTCCAGCGGTTCATTGTAAACCACGCGTTTGATGGCTCCTTCAATCAAGGCCTTGGCTTTTTGGGTGGCAATCTGCTTATCCGTCGTCACCCACGAAACCTGCTCGCGGATCGACGCCATCTCAAACAGGAACGGGTTGAGACCCGCCCGCTGGCAAGCCCCGCGAAAGGTGGGCTCGTGGAGGTGGGGCGAACAGGCGGCAACCACCACCCGCGTCAAACCAAGTTCCTTGATATCCTTTTCGATCAGCTCCTGGCCCGGGCTGGAGCACATGAATTTATAGTTCCGGCTGACCGTGACTTCGGGGAAAGTCTCCTGCGCCCAGAAACTGGCCTCCTCCACATCCACCACACCGGCAATGTTGCTGCCACAATGGCAAAGATAGACTCCGATTTTCTCGCTCATGGATCACCTCGGTTTTCAAAGAGCTGCGTTGACCAATTCAATCAAATCCTTGACCGCCAACTTCTGTTCTTGCCCCGTGGTCTTGACCGCATCGCCGTACATTCTCATGTCCTTGGGGCAACTGACCACGAAACACTGGACACCATCCAAACCAACCGCCTCACGGATGCGCGACTCGCTGGGCCGTTCCTTGATCGCCTTCTCCTCCATCCAGATGCGGCCGCCGCCCGCGCCGCAGCAGAGGGCACGCTTACCGTTACGAGGCATCTCATGGATCTCGCAGCCGGTGGCTCTAATCACACGGCGCGGCGCCTCATAGACCATGTTGTAACGTCCCAGGTAACAGGGGTCCTGATACGTGACTTTGTAGCCCAGGCTCTTGCTGAATCGCAGCCTGCCGGATGCAATCAACTGGTCGAGGAGCTCGGTGTAATGGAGCACCGGCCGGCCGCCGATCAGATCCGCAGGATATTCATGTTTGAGGGTGTTGTAAGAGTGAGGGTCGGTGGTCACGATCGCCTTGAAGTTACATTTGGCCAGAGCCGCGCCATTCTTTTCGGCCAGCATCTCGAACAGGCCCTCTTCGCCCACGCGCCGAACATCGTTTCCAGCGTTCCGTTCCGCCTCGTACAGGATTCCAAAATCGATCCCCGCTTTCTGGAAGACGTTGGCCGTGCTCCGGGTGACATCGGTCAACGCCGGACTGTAGGACGCATAATCGCCGACAAACCACAAGTATTCAACCGGCCCCTTGCGCGCATCCTTGATCTTCGGCTCCAGCGTTTGTGCCCACTTTGCGCGCGCTCGCTCCGACTGGCCAAACGAGTTGCCGTAGCGTCCCAAGCTGTTGAGCACGTCCTGCGCCTTGGAATCGAGGCGGCCTTCGCTGACCAGGTAGCGCCGCATATCGACAATGGTGTCCACGTGTTCGTTCAGCACCGGGCACTCCTGGACACAGGCGCCGCAGGAGCTGCAGGACCAGAGGATATCCTCGGTCAGACCTGGTTTACCGATCAGATCAGGACCTTTCCCCTCTCTCTTATCCAGGATCGCTCCATCGCTGTGCAGGGCGTTTCGAAGGCCAAGCATGATCTCTTTCGGGTTAATCGGCTGGCCCGCGGCATGGGCCGGACAGGCATCCTGGCACCGGCCGCATTCGGTGCAGCCGTCGCCGTTGAGCAACTGGCTCCAGGTGAGATTGCACAGGCTGCGGGTGTAAATGGGAACCCCCTTCGCATCCTGGGGGACGGGAGCAAGCTGGCCTAGGGGTCGATTCAGTCTTGAGAAGAAGACATTGAGCGGGGTCGTCAGGACGTGGAACATCGGGGTACTGGGAAGAAGTACAAAGAAGAGGCAGACCAGCAGCGGGTGAACGACATAGAAGACGTAGTAAATGGCGTAGAGCGTTGCTTCACTGGCTCCTGTGATCATCCAAATTTGAGACACTGGGGAAGCGACCGGTGACCACGCCGCCCAGGCAGGCTGCTGGATTGCCAGGCGGAGGGACTCCACCATCAGACCGGTGACCACGATAAAAGCGATCAGGATCAGGGACCACGAAAACCGGTCCTCAAACGTCAGTCGCTTGGGTTTTTGGACCCACCGCCGGTACTCCGCGAGCATGACTCCGATCAGGAAGACCGGGACAAAAAGGTCCAAAATCAATTTATAGTACAGATAAGGACGCCCCACCAGGAACGGATAGACGCGCGTATTGATGACCGCCGCCGCCGTGCCGGCAAAAAAGACCAGAAAGGACCAGAAGATGGCAACATGCATCAGGCCCGGATAAAGTTGTCCCATCACTTTACTCTGGCCAAAGATATACTGGATCACCCGCCAGAAACGTTTGAACGGTTGATCCCAGCGCTTTTCAGGCCGGCCCACTTTCCACCACAAGCGTGCCTGGAGGTAGAGGCGATAGAGCATGAACAAAAAGCAGCCAATCACCACGACATAGACGAGGATATGAGCCCATCCCCAGGGGACGCCAAAAAAATCGGTTTTCTCTGGCATTTAGCCTCCTTTGATCTTGCGGATCGCTTCGCTGAGCGCCGGCATGAGGTCGAGCATGTTCACCTCCGTGCCATATTTCGCCATCCCGAAAATTGGCGCTGCCGGGTCCGTGTTGACCGCAATGATCATTTCGCTGCCGGTGATCGTTTCCGCATGTTCCGGAGCACCGCTGATACCGCAGGCAAGGTAGAGTTTGGGCTTTACGGTTTTGCCGGATTTTCCGACCAGGCGTGACGTGGGAAGCCAGCCCTGATCCACCACCGGACGGCTGGCGCACACCGCGCCCCCCAAAGCTTCTGCCAGTTCATTGGCCAGTTCCAGGTTATCCTGACGCTCGATCCCCCGGCCAATGCCAACCAGGACCTTCTGCACAGTAATATCAATGTCCCCGGTCTGAGGCTCAATGTACTGCTTGAAGGTAACTCTTAATCCGGATAAATCGGGTGCTGGCAGGGGGGTCACCTCAGGCCCTTTTGCGCTCTGCCCTTGCTCGACTTTGAAGCTGCCTGGGATCATCGCCACCAGCACGGTCTCCGCTGGCAGGTCCCCTTCGACCATCATCTTGCCACCGCAGATCTTGCACATGTATTTGCCCGCCCCGACGCGCAAACACGAGGTGATCAGGGGCAGTCCCAGCCGGGCGGAGAGGAGACCCGCAAGCTCGGCACCGACGGTCGTATCCCCCAGCAGCACCGCGCGAGGCGATTTTTCCTTGATCACACCCGCCAGAACCTTTCCATAGGCTTCACTCGCAAATTCTGCCAGGGCAGCTTGATCGATCGTCCAGGCGCTGTCGGCAGCCAGATTTTTGGCCAGACCGGACGCATTATTCCCCAGCAGGAGAGCAACCACCTTGCCCCCCGTTTCTTTTGCTAACGCCTGCGCCTGGGCGAGAGCAACATAGGTAATGTCTGCTATCTGTCCACGTCTATGCTCGATGACAACAAAGATATCCTGATTCATTGGGCTCCTCCTGTCTTAAACCAAACCCTGTTCTTTCATGATCGCCGCCAGCTTGGCCGCGACTTCTTCGGCGCTGCCCTGGATCATCGTGGCCCGTTCAGCAACTTCCGGTGGAAACATCCGTTTCACAGAAGCCGCACCTCCAAGGTCGAGTCCGCCCGCATCCTTTGTATCGATTCTGCTCGTCTTCATGACCTGACGCACCTTGCTGATCGGGACATAACGCGGCGCCGATTCGGCCGACGAGATACCCAGCACCGCCGGCAGGGCGACTTCTATTTCGGCTCTGAGCCCGCCGGGGTAGTCTTTGTGAAGGGTGGCCTTCCCGCCCGCCACCGAAACTCCCGAGATATAGCCGACGTAAGGGACAGCGAGATATTCGGCCATAATCGCGCCAACGGCGCCATCCAACCCGTTGTGAGTCTGCACACCGGTCAGGACCAGGTCGGGCTGCACCTCCTTGACCCAGGGGAGAAAAGCACGCGCGACGGCGTGTTCATTAAAACCGCCTTCGAAATCACCCGTCAGTTTGATCAGTTTATCCGCTCCCTTGGCAGCCGCGGCAAAGAGCACATCGTCAACACCCTCCAGGTCGGGCGCCAGGACGACCACCTCGCCCCCTCCCTTTTCCTTGAGCAAAATCGCCTGCTCGATGGCATGGTCATCCGGCTCACTCAGTTTCCAGCGTAAGGATTCCCGATCGAGCGCAGCCCCGCTGCTGTCAACCACCAATTCCTCAACCAAGTCAGGAACAAGTTGAATAGGAACAACGATTTTCATGGCATCTTCTCCTTCTCGACTATTCCATCGCATCTGCAAGCAGCTCACTCAGGTCTTTAATCCCCAGTCCTTCCGCTCCCTTCACCGTCTTTGTTGCGTCTTCAAACCTGGGTTTTTCATAAGGGCAAGCGACCGCCAGGATCTCGGCGCCCGCGCTCAAAGCCTCCCTCAGCCGCCATTCCGAAAGGCGAACACCCGCCTTTTCCCACTGGAAGCCGTCCATCCACATGCCGCCGCCACCGCCACCGCAACAGAGACTTGTGCTGTGATTGTGGGCCATTTCCACCAGCGTCAAGCCGGGAATGGCGCTCAGCAAAAGGCGCGGCTCTTCGTAAATTCCGTTGACCCGCCCCAGATAGCAGGGGTCGTGAAAGGCCACTTTGGCATTGACTTTACGCTTGAGCAATGGCTTCAACACCTCGATCCGCTCGGCCAGAAACTGCGTATAATGCTGCACCGGGTAGGATATGTTCAGGGATGGATAATAGTTCTTGAACGCATTATAGGCGTGGGGGTCTGTGGTGACGATGACCTTGAATTTGTAGCGGGCAAACACCTTGGCGTTCCTTTCCGCCAGCGCCTCAAACAGCCCTTGTTCCCCGGCCAATCTCTGTGAGTCGCCATCGCTATTCTCGTCGTTGCCCAGAATGCCGAAGCTGATTCCCAACGCATGCTGTAGCCGCGCAAAAGCCCGCCCTGTGGGTTGGACACGCGCGTGGTAAGAAGGGTAATCTCCCACGTACCACAAGACATCGACTTCTCGGGTATCTTTGCCAAGGATGGGGATGACGACACCGTCTCCCTGGATCCAGTTGATCCGTTTGCGGGGCGATTCTCCCATCGGATTGCCATAGCGCTGAGAATTCTCGAGAGCCGCCTGCAACTCCGTGGGGATGCTGCCTGCCAGCAGAAGTTCTTCCTTCGTGCGGGTCATCAGGTTTACCGTTAATGGAATCTTCGACGGGCAAACCGAGGTGCAGGCGGAACAGGCAATGCACATCCAGACCGTATCGGTGGAGGTAACGCGCTTAAGCATCTCCGCCCGCAGGGCAGCGATCATCCTGCTGGGAGGAAAGTCCATCAGGTAACCGAAAGGACAGATCCCACTACAGGTGCCGCACTGGATACAATGCTGCAACTCAGGATCACCCCAGAGACCCGGGCTTTCACCGATGGGGTTGGGAGAATTCTCCGGCACGACGGTTCCACTCATAATCCACCTCCTCTGTGAGGGTGACTTGAACACAATTCGATTCAACTGAAAGTCAACCGCCCACCGTTCTGGACGAGAAGCGTCCTTTAGACCTTGATCGCATTCAAGATATCGGTGTTGCTCAAGATTCCGAGAATATCCTTGCCGTCGAAGACGACCGCCCTTCGGACCCCTGTATGGTTCATCAGCCGGGCGCAGTACTTGAGCGCAAGGCTGGGTGAAACCGTCACCACAGGTTTGGTCATGATCTCAAAGACCTTTACGTCAGCAGGATTTTTCCCGGGATCTACGACCTTTGTCACCACATCTTTTCGGGTCACAATCCCCCAGGCGTCCTCGTGCTCCCTCCGGTTCACAACGAGACTCGAGACCTTCTGTTCTCTCATCAGTCTGATCGCATCGGACACAGACTCACCGCCGTCGATGTAGACCACTTCCTTGGTCATCACATCCGCGGCCTTGGTAAAGCGAATCAGCGACATATAACTGTATTTCGGCACGGGCGTCCCTCCTTCCTCTTTCTTTCGCGTCTGCCCAAGTCACCTCGCTAAAGTGCCAACGTGACTCTGCAGAGGTTGTCTTCAAAGGGTCTTGTCGTAAATCCCAATTTCTGACAGACCTGGAGCATCTTTCTGTTATTCGCCAACACGATCCCGTAAAACTCCTTGAGCCCCTTCTCCTGCGCAATACCGATAAGCACATCAATCAGTTTATTCCCTACCCCTCTCCGATGATAATCATCACGGACGACTACCCCAAACTCACCACTCCTCAGATCGGGATCGACCATAAGCCCCGTCACACCGATAATCTTTTTCGAACCGTTTTCTCGAACTTCGGCCACCATAGCGATCTCCCGATCGTAATCAATGTTGCAGAGTTTGATCAGCATCTCGTGGGTGATGTCCTTGACCAATTGAAAAAATCTTTCTTTCAAGGTCTCTCCGGAGAGGGAGGTGAGCATCTCCTTCACTAAAGGCTCGTCTTCCGGTTTCACCGGTCTGAGAAGAACCTCCGTTCCATCCGAGAGCGCCCACGGCGTAATGTATCTTGTGGGATAAGGGGTGATGACGAGATGGGGGTAGAGATGGCGGTGGTCCAATCCCTCTGTGTCAATGATGATCCGGGCAGACAGGACAACGGCTTTGCCGTTTGAAATAGCGAGAGGATTGATGTCCATCTCCGCAATTTCCGGGAAGTCCACGACGAGGTTAGAGAAACTGACGATGATCTGTTCTAACTGCCTTAGGTCGGCAGGCGGTTTCCGGCCGTATCCTTGAATCATCTTGAACACCTCAGTTTCCTCCATCAACCTTCGGGCCAACGCTTGGTTGAGAGGGGGCAAGCCAATCGAAAAATTCTTGAAGATGTGAACGCCCATCCCGCCTATTCCCAGCACAATGACGGAACCGAACGTCTCGTCTTTTTTCGCTCCCAAAAAAATCTCGTAATCGATTTTCTCGATCATTTTTTGGACCACGATCCCCAGGACTCTTGCCTTTGGGGCATACGTCTTTGCCCTGTCCATGAGTCGGTCATACTCTGTCCGGAGTTCGTCTTCGGAAGAGATTCCCGTGACCACTCCTGCAACATCCATCCTGTAGATGATGTCCGGCGAGGCAATCTTCAAGACGACGGGGTACCCTACTTTTCCGGCAACAGAGAGGGCTCCCTCATGACTCGTACACAATTCGGACTTCATGACGGGGATTCCGTAGGTCGTCAAGAAGCGGTTGGACTCTCCCTCGTTCAGGACAATCCTTCCTTCCTTGAACACGCTGTGGATAAATGCTTTCAGACTATTTTTAGAGGGTCCCTGGTCGACGGACAGTGCCGAGGGGGTTTCGTATTGGGTTTCAAGACACCGCTGGTATTGGCACATATAATGATACGCTCTCACTGCATCCTCGGGTGTTTCATAAGTAGGAATGTGATTTTGGAAGAGGATCTCCCTTCCTTCCTGGACTTCTTTTCCGCCCACCCACGCAGTGATGATTGGTTTCGAGGACATTTTCGCAAGCTCGATGATGGCGGCGGCCAACTCTCGTGGCTGCGGTGTCTCCTGTAACGTATAGATGATCAAGACCCCATCCACTCCGGGGTCCTGCAAGAAAACCTGAATGACGTGGAGATATCTCTCCATGCCCGCGTCCCTGAATACATCGACAGGATTCCCTTTGCTCCAATGGGGGGGCAGGACAGCATCTAAGCTTTCCCGGCTTTTCTCTGAAATCGAAGCCACTTTCCCTCCTAATTCGAGCAATGCATCCATTGCCATCACACCCACTCCGCCGGCATTCGTGACGATGGCGAGTCGAGGCCCTTTCGGAAGGTGCTTCGATTGAAGAACCCTCACGGCGTTGAATAGATCCGTGATTTCTTTCACCCGGACGATGCTCATCCTCTTGAACGCTGCGTCGTAGACCTGGTCACACCGGACCATTGCGCCTGTGTGAGAAAGGCAACGTTTGGGGGTTTCCAAAAATCTTCCAGGTTTGACAACGATGATCGGCTTATACCTCGCGAAACCCTTGACCGCACTGACAAATCTCTTCGCATCGCCGATGCCTTCTTCCATGTAAAAGACAATGCTCCGGGTATGAGGATCACTTCCAAGGAAATCCACGAGATCACCATAGTCAAGATCCACCATCGAACCCAGGGAAGCAAAGATGCTGAAACCGGCATGGGCAACCATGGCCCAGTCAAACACGGCCCCTCCCAACGCCCCTGTTTGGGAGATGAAAGCAATGTTGCCTCCTTTCGGCAGGACCTTTAAGATAGAAGCATTGAGACCGATATGGGGTCGGATCACCCCCAGACAGTTGGGGCCAATGATCCTCATTCCATAGCGATCTTTGACGGCCTTGATCTGATTCTCCAATTCTTTGCCTTCCTCCCCGACCTCCCTGAAGCCTGCTGAAATGATGATCGCTCCCTCAATTTCAGCCTTTCCGCATTCTTCAATGATTTCCGGAACCGTCGGTGCGGGAGTAACGACAATGGAAAGGTCAACATGGTCTGGTACGGCTGAGATCTCGGAGTAGCATTCATGGCCCATGACTGTCTTTCTGTGAGGATTGACCAGAAAGATTTTTCTCAAACCCGTTGACCAGGCAAAGAGGTTTTCCAACAGCGTCCTTCCGGGGGTGTCTTCTTTTTCAGTGGCTCCGATCACCGCGATGGTCGCAGGGTTCAGCATTTTCTTGATGTCGCCTTTAACCATGACCTATGTTTCCTTCTTTCGTGTCGAGCAAAAAGCCGCCCGCAAGACATTCTTTACCGGCCGCCTATAACACGGGGATAGGAATGCAGAAGAATCTGTTATCCGGAGATTTTGGTGTGAATTTTTGAACAAGAAATGTCGGTGGTTGGCAGGGTTAATTCTGTGAAGAACTATCCGATCCCTGGTGTTGCCCGAGAGGGAGGTCCAGAAATCTGTCCTGGGCACCCGGATCATGGTAGAACCACATGTGGTGGCCTAAGCCTTAGCAAAGGCCGATGTGAAACTTCACAGCAAAAACAGAGAGCGGCACGTCAGCACTTGAGCGAGGTCTGAGATCATATGTGGCAGGCTGAGTAAGGAAGTGGAGGATGAGATCTTCAAGTGCCGCTGACTGGCAAGGGTGTAATGCGGTGTCTCTCTTTCAGGTCCGAAAGAGGTAATCCGTTCCATCAAGGGTTTTCTATCAGGGGATATTCTTACCTTTAAACCATCCATCTTATTCCCCTCGGTTGCGGCAGCCATTATTCATCAAAGGTTCCCGCAGGTCCGATCCGAATTACTTCTCAGAAGCCCTTATGGTGTCAATCAATTTCCGTTTCGCGATGAGGTAAACTCAAAATCGCGAAAGAGATACGGTTTGTCTTTGCTCCTCCTTTCACCAGAGATTGTCTTGATAATGCATATCTTTTTCATAGTATATTTTTTTTATTCGGTTTCAAAATATCACAAAAAAATATTTTGTCAAGAACTATTTTTTAGCCCAAAATCGCTTCCGTAAATTTTTTACCGGTGATTTTCTTGATTTAATCGTAAGTAATTAAATTTAAAAGATAATCCATTCTTGTGAAAAAAAACACTTCAGCCATGGGAAGCAGTCAAGACATACTGTTAGTCTCCCGCGAATTCAAAAAAATACTCCATCCTTTATCTAGAAATACAGGGTCCAACCTATAGTTTCTTTCCCATCATTTGCATAGAATAAAATTCTTAGGACAGGCCATTCGCCGGCAGGAGAAAGCGCAGTCGCAGCCTGCTCGGTGGTGAGGGACCGAAGAAAACAGATCTACAGGAGGAAACATGACAAAAATTAATTCAAATCCCGAAATGATTTATCGCATTCTCGGCAGCACAGGAGAAACGGTCTCGGCAATCGGAGTTGGAGGCTTTCATCTTGGGTCTGAGAAGGTTAATGAACAGCTGAGCATTCGCATCGTCCGGTCCGCGATCGACCGCGGCATTAACTTTCTCGACAATTGTTGGGACTACAACGAAGGCAGCAGCGAGATTCGTATGGGCAAGGCGCTCCGCGATGGATACCGAGACAAAGTCTTCCTCATGACAAAGATCGATGGCCGGTCGAAGAAAGAGGCAGAAAGGCAGCTCGACGAATCGCTGCGACGCCTCCGGGTGGATCATATCGATCTCGTCCAGCACCATGAGGTTCTCCGGTACGAAGATCCCCACCGCATTTTCGACGAAGAAGGGGCACATGCGGCACTGGTGGAAGCGCGCAAGGCCGGCAAACTCCGCTACATTGGGTTCACAGGGCATAAGGACCCTCGCATCCATCTTTATATGCTTGAAGTCGCGGCCAAGCATGCCTTCAAGTTCGACGCGGTTCAAATGCCGCTCAACGTCATGGATGCTCATTACCGAAGCTTCGAAAAAGAGGTCTTGCCCGAGCTGGTCAAACTAAACATCGGCATCCTCGGAATGAAGAGCATGGCAAACGGTATTCTTCTCAAGTCGAACACGGTGACGCCTTTAGAGTGCCTGCACTATGCTCTGAATCTGCCGACATCGGTCGTCATCACAGGGATCGACAGCATGAAGATACTCGATCAAGCCTTCGAGGCCGTGCACACGTTCCGTCCCATGAGCCAGCAGGAAGTGGGGTCATTGCTGGCGAAGACTCTGAGGGTAGCAGTGAGCGGCGAGTTTGAACCCTTTAAGACAACGTCACTCTTCGGCGGTACCGCCCGGAACCCGGAGTGG
>Ga0335070_10003339_pt1 | contig 18724 bp, 19 predicted proteins | sample Lox_Sample_13_FD_206722 | JGI IMG/M metagenome (GOLD analysis project Ga0335070, IMG submission 206722) | Soil microbial communities from Loxahatchee National Wildlife Refuge, Florida, United States - Lox_Sample_1.3 | ecosystem: Environmental > Terrestrial > Soil > Wetlands | place: USA... | reverse complement strand
CTTCGCTCATGACTGGCTCCTGGATCTCAAACGGCTCGGCGGTAGCGGTGCGGAACGAACGGCATGGGTGCGACTCGCGCGGGCATAGGCTTGCCCCGCACGATCAGATCGATTTCGGTGCCGTCGGCGGAAAAAGCGGTCTCGACATAGCCCATGGCGATCGGCGCATTCAGGCTCGGGCCGAAGCCGCCGCTGGTGACGGTGCCGATGACGCGACCGGCTTTGTCGGCGATCGTCGTTCCTTCGCGCGCCGGAGCTTTGCCGTCGGGGCGGATGCCGACGCGCTTTTTTGCGCTGCCGTTGAAGATCAGGTCCATGATCCGGGCGGCGGCCGGAAAGTCCCGGTCGAGTTTGCGGCGCTTCGCGATCGACCAAACGAGGTTGGCAGATACGGGATCCGTCATGGTGTCGATGTCGTGGCCGTAGAGGCAGAGCCCGGCCTCGAGGCGCAAGGAATCGCGCGCGCCCAGTCCGATCGGCAGGACGTCCGGATCGTCCAGAAGACGGCGCGCGAACGTCTCCGCGTCACGCGCCCGCATGGAGATCTCGAAGCCATCCTCGCCTGTGTAGCCGGACCGGGCGACCGAGCATGCCATGCCGTCAAACTCGGCGCTCGTCGCGGTCATGAAACTCAGCGGCGCGGCCTTGGGGCAGTGCCGGACGAGCACAGCCTCGGCACTGGGTCCCTGGAGCGCAAGCAATGCCCTATCGTCGGCGAATTGAAGCCTGATGTTCGCGGGCAGGCGCGCCTGGATGAAGCTGTCGTCGACGCCGCGGCCGGAGGCGTTGATCACGAGGCCCAGGGCGCCGTCTTCCGCAGGAGAGGCCGGGCGCGTCGCCATGAAATCGTCGACGATGCCGCCCGCCTCGTTGAGCAGCAGGCCGTAACGGATCCGCCCCGGCCGCAAAGTGAGGAAGTCGGACGGCACCATGGTTTCGAGAGCGCGCGCCGTGGTCTCGTGATCCGGGCCGACCAGGGTGCGCTGACCCATGTGCGAAACATCGAAGAGACCCGCCTTGGCGCGCGTGTGCAGATGTTCCTTGAGGACACCTGTCGGATACTGGACGGGCATGTCGTAGCCGGCGAACGGAACCATCTTGGCGCCGAGCTCGACATGCAAAGCATGCAGCGGCGTCTTCAAGAGGACTTCGTTCGTGTCGGCCATAAAAGGTCCGTGTACAGAGTTTACGACGGCGCGCCCGCACTTCTGCGGCACTCGCGCCCCTCTGTCATTGGACCTGAGAGATTTCCCGCCCTGCCCGATCGATGAATCGGGCGGCGGTTACCCCTTCGGTGGCGACCGCCCCACCGGCGACCGCGCTTTCCAGAAGTTCATCTCCAATCGCGGTCCTTTTGCCTGAGAGTTTCCGGGGCGGTTGCTCCTTCGGCCTCGGGATTTTCCCGATGTCTCCCGCGAGGGATCATATGTTGGCCACGGCCTCGCGCCTCACGGCGGAACGCGGTGTTGGAGGCATTTTAAAGGGGGTGTTCGGCGAGTCAACGAAAGGCGGAAAGAAGCCGGTTTTACTCACATTCTTTGGGGCACTTCGATACCCAGAATGCCCAGGATTTTGACAAGTGCGGCCAAAGTGAGCTGGCAAAGTCCCAACCGCGACGCGCGCACGCCGGGATCTGATTCGGACAGGATATGGTGCTCGGCGTAAAAGCGGCTGTACTGCTGTGCAAGGGTAAACGCGTAATCGCAGAGAATATTCGGTGCACGGGCTTTCTCGGCGTTCGCCATGGCGTCCGGCAGCGCGAGGAGTTGGAGAAACAGGGAGCGTTCTTCGGCCGAACGGATCGCCGGTGCGCCGGTCGCATATCCTTCGCCGGCGGCGCGCCGCAAAATCGATTGGATGCGGACCGCCGCATATTGCAGATAGGGGCCTGTCTTTCCTTCGAACCGCGAAAAGCGCTCGAGGTCGAAAACGTAGTCGGTAAGCCGGTAATTCGACAGGTCCGCGAATTTCAGCGTAGCGATGCCGACTTTCCTGGCGATGTCGGCGCGTTCGTCGTCGGGATAGTCGGCGCCTATCCCCTGCTCTGCCAGCCGCTTTTCGGCTTCCGAGGTCACCATCGCGATGAGGTCGAATAGTTTCATCACTCCGCCGGCGCGCGTCTTGAAGGGCTTGCCGTCAGTTCCGTTCATGGTGCCGAAGCCGGCATGCTCGAGGACAGCCTTGCCCGCGATGCCCGCCTTTTCGGCGGCGCGGAAGACCTGCTCGAAATGCAGGTGCTGGCGCTGGTCGACGACATAGAGAATCAAGTCCGGATTTTGCTCGCGGACGCGGTCGATGATCGTCGCGAGGTCCGTGGTTCCGTAGAGCACGGCACCGTCTTGCTTCACGAGGATCAAGGGCGGCATTTCCTTTTTGTCGGTGTTCCGCTCGACCGTCACGACCAGGGCGCCCTCGCTCTCGGAGGCGACGTGTCGTGCCTTCAGGTCCTCGATCATCGGACCGACGATGGGATCGACGCTGGCTTCGCCCTTCCAGAGGTCGAAATGAACGCCGAGACTCTCATATTCGCGGTCGAGGCCGAACTTGGACACGTTGAAAAAATGCTTCCACAACGCCCGGTAACCGGCCCGGCCAGCTTGCAAATCGGCTGTCGCCTGACGTGCCTCGCCAAGGCGCGCTTCGTCCGCCTTACAGGCCGCGACCGCTGCCGGGTACAGCTCTTCGAGATCGTCCATCGTCACCGGCGACTGCTCGGGATAGGGCCCGGTAAAGTCCGGGTCGAAGTAGATCGGCGCAATCGCGCGGTGACCTATTTCGGAGATGAGCTGGCCCATCTGCAGGCCCCAGTCGCCAAGGTGCACATCGCTGACGACCGTCCAGCCGTTGGCCCGATACAGGCGTTGCAGCGAATCGCCCAGGATCGCGGAACGCAAATGGCCGACATGCATGGGCTTGGCGATGTTGGGACCGCCGAAGTCGACGACGATCGTTCGTCCCAGTCCTGTTTGCGGCGCGCCGAGGCGGGCATCCGCCGCGAGCGCAACGCCGCGCGCCGTCAACGCCGCGTCCGTGACGTCCAGATTGACGAAGCCGGGGCCAGCAATCTCGACCTTAGCGAAAAGCGGATCGGCTTTCAGACGCGCCGCGATCTTTTCGGCGATGGCGCGCGGGTTGGCCTTGGCCTGTTTGGCGGCGGCCAGCGCGCCGTTGCATTGGAACTGAGCGAGGTCGGGTCGGTCCGAGGATGTGACCAACCCGAAGGACGCGGAAAGCCCCTCTGCGGCGAACGCGGCGCCCGCGATCGCGCTCAGCTCGGCGCTGAGCGCGGTCATGGCGAGAAGCGTCCCATCTTCTTGTTGTAGTCGAGCTGATCCTGCGTCATTTGCACGCCCACGAGGAAGCCGTAGTCGTAGGGCAGCTTGCCGTTGTCGAGCCGCGTGACGAGCGACGGGATGTCGGCCGTGAACGTCGTGGTCGCTTCCCCGGGCTGGAAAGTGAACGGCGTCGCGTAAATCTGCCTGCTGACGATCCTGGTCCCGTCGCGCGTCAAGACGACGAAATACGGAAGCGAGTAGGACGCCGCGTCACCTGTCGGCGTCCGCGTCGCGCGGAAGGTGATGGTCAGGCTCGAGTCCGTCGTGCCTTCGTCCCTGTCGAATGTGCAGTCGGTGGTGACGCCGCCGGCGACGACCTCATAGAGGATGCCCGAGGGATCTCCGACCGCCTTGTCGCGGAAGAACGACGCATCGGCGGTGTTGGCGAGCACGCTCGCGCCGGGACACATTCCGTGCTTTCGGTCGGTTGAGCAGGCGGAAAGCGCGAGCGTCGAAAGCAGGACGACGGCCGAGATACGCACGAATCGGTTCATGACGAATTCTACAGGGTCTTGTGCGTGCCGTCGCAAAGCGGGGCCGACTTGGTGTTCTTGCAGCCGCAAAACCAGACGGTCTTCGTCGTGTCCGCCTTGTACTCGACCGGCGTGAACAGGCGTTCCCTGTTGTGGCTGCCGTCGCAGAAGGGCTGATTCTTCGATTGGCCGCAGGCGCACCACCAATAGGATTTGCCGGCCTCGACTTGCGCCGAGTAGGGAGACTTCTGTGCGACGACCGGAGTGGCCATTTTTTGCCCTTCGCTTGACATTTCTCGGATCGCAGCCGACTTCTGAAAAGCGGCGCAAAACGGGCCGGACTGTAGCCAAGCAGGCCTTGAATGGGAAGCGCGGACCATGGCGGTCTACACCGACGTATCATTTGAGGAGCTGGAGGTCCTCCTCTCCGGCTACGACGTCGGCCAGCCGCTCAGCTTCAAGGGCATCGCAGAGGGGGTCGAGAACAGCAATTTCTACCTCCAGACCGATCGCGGCAGCTATTTCCTCACGCTCTACGAAAAACGCGTCCATGAAAGCGACCTCCCGTTTTTTCTGGGCCTGATGGAGCACCTCGCCAAGCGCGGTATCGCCTGCCCCCAGCCGATCCGCCGCAAGGACGGCGGGCAGTGGTGTCAGGTCAACGGTCGCCCTGCGGCGCTTGTCAGCTTCTTGAACGGCCTTTCGGTGCGGCGGCCGGAGGTTGGGCATTGCGCATCTGCGGGCGACGCCCTGGCGCGACTGCACGAAGCGGGGAAGGATTTCGCGATCCAGCGTCCGAACGCGTTGGGCGTGGCGGGATGGCGCGATTTGGTCGAGAAAACCGCGAGCGGCGCGGATAGCATCGAATTGGGTCTGAGCGACCTCATCGCCGCCAGCTATCGGGAATTGTCCGCGCAGTGGCCCGCCGGACTGCCCAGCGGTGTCATCCACGCGGACCTGTTTCCCGACAACGTTCTGTTCATGAATTCGCAGGTCTCCGGACTCATCGACTTCTACTTTGCCTGCGATGACGCCTTCGCCTACGATCTCGCGATCATGCTGAACGCCTGGTGTTTCGAAGCGGACGGCGCATACAACATCACCAAGGGCAAGAGCCTGATTTCCGCGTACCGCAAGAGGCGAGAATTGACGGGCGAAGAGATCGCCGCTTTGCCGGCGCTTGCCGCGGGCGCGGCGTTACGCTTCCTCCTGACCCGACTTTATGACCGCCTCAACCACGATCCCATGGCACTGGTGCGCCCGAAGGATCCGCGAGATTTCAGCAAGCGATTGAGGTTCCATCGCACGATCCGCAATCCCGCCGAGTATGGGCTGTGACGGACGGCATCATCGACATATTCACCGATGGCGCCTGTTCGGGGAATCCCGGTCCGGGCGGATGGGCGGCGATCCTCCGCGCGCACGGCCATGAGCGTGAAATCTCGGGCGGCGAGGAACATACGACCAACAACCGCATGGAACTGATGGCGGTCATACGCGCACTGGAAGCCCTGAAGCGCCCCTCGGCCGTCCGGTTGCACACGGACTCGCGCTACGTCATGGACGGCGCATCGAAGTGGATGAAGAATTGGAAGGCGAACGGATGGAAAACCGCCGACAAGAAGCCCGTGAAGAACGAGGAACTGTGGCGCGTGCTCGATGCGGCCATGGGTGAGCACACGATTGCCTGGAAATGGGTCGCCGGGCACTCCGGCCATTCGGAAAACGACCGCGCAGACGCTCTCGCCCGCGCGGCCATCCCGGCAAAACGATTGCCCTAGAGTTGTGTCAGAACATGCTCGGCGCTCGAGACAGCGAATGCGCCGGGCTCTTCCACATTGAGCTGCTTGACGACGCCATTGTCGACGATCATGGCAAAACGCTGGCTGCGCTTGCCCATGCCGAACCGGCTGCCGTCCATTTCGAGTCCGAGCGCCTTGGTCAGGTCGCCGTTTCCGTCCGCGAGCATCATAACCTTGTCGCCGACTTTCTGCTGATCGCCCCAGGCACCCATTACGAAAGCGTCATTGACGGACACGCAAGCGATGGCGTCGACACCCTTGGCCTTGAGCGCGTCGGCATTCTGCACAAAGCCAGGCAAGTGCTTCGCCGAACAGGTCGGCGTAAACGCGCCGGGAAGCGCGAATACGACGACTTTCTTGCCGGCAAACAGATCGTCCGTTTTCACTGGTTTCGGGCCGCCATCCTTCATCTGCATAAGCGTGGAGGATGGGATCTTGTCGCCGACTTTGATGGTCATGTCCTGCTCCTTGAGGTTTCGAAGTGGCGGGCGTTTTACCGCACAGTTCGTCCGGTCGCAAAGGGGCCCGGAAAGTCGTAAGTTAAGCCCATGGCATCGCTAGATTCGCCGCACGGGAGGAACAGCGACGGCTTCCTGACGGGAAAGCTGCTGATCGCCATGCCCGGCATGCCGGACGCGCGTTTCGAACGGAGTGTGATCTTTATCTGTTCGCACTCGGCCGATGGGGCGCTTGGGCTCATCGTGAATAAGCCGCTGGAAGGGCTTCCGTTCCGCGAACTGATGTCGACGATGAAAATCCCCGTTACCGACGCTACGCCGAGCGTGCCGGTGATGTTCGGCGGACCGATGGAGACCGATCGCGGCTATGTCCTGCACAGCAACGAGAGCCGGAACGTTCAGGCGTCGATGAGCGTGACGTCGGAAATCTCGCTCACGCCGACCGTCGACATATTGCGATCCATCGCGCGCGGGACCGGCCCCCAGAAGTTTCTGTTTGCCCTGGGCTACGCCGGATGGGGGCCCGGCCAGATCGAGGACGAGATCGCCGGTAACGGCTGGATCCACTGCGACGCCGACACCGACATCATCTTCCGCGGCGATGCAGCCGCGAAGTGGCAACTCGCGCTGGCAAAGTTGGGCGCGAACGTCTCAGGCCTTTCCAGCGACGTCGGCCACGCTTGATCGAGCGGCCTGGCCGTCGAAGTGCATGGCGATGAAATTCAGCGCTTCGGCCGACGGCAGCGGCTGTGAAAAATGAAATCCCTGCGCATATTCGCAGCCGAGCTGCGCCAGCCAGGCGGCATCCTGCGCATTCTCGACACCCTCGACGACGACGCTTCGCTTGAGGTCATGCGCCAGGGAAATGATCGACTTGAGCACGACGTCACCGTCGGCCTTGGCGAGCGGATCCTTGTGCTTGGCGAGAAAGCTCTGGTCGATCTTGATCGTATCGAATGGCAGATCCTTGAGCTGGCTGAGGCTCGACGCTCCGGTTCCGAAGTCGTCGATCGTAATTCCTGCGCCGAGAGAACGGCAATGTTCCAACGCTTCGCGCACGTCCTGGTGCGCCGCGACCGTGCTTTCGGTGACTTCGATTTTAAGCGAAGCCGGGGCGATCCGGGCGTTACCGATGACCGCCGACACGAACTTGCCGAAATCCTCGTCGCGCAACTGTCGGCGCGATACGTTCACGCTCACGAAGAGCGGCGGATCGAGCGGAAAATAGCGCTGCCAATGACCAAGGTCGTTGGCCGCGCGCTCCAGGGCGATGCGGCCTAGCGTGACGATGGTTCCCGTCTCTTCGGAGTGGGCGATGAAGTCCGCGGGCGTCACGAGCCCTTTGGACGGGTGGTTCCAGCGCAGCAGCGCTTCAAAACCGGCTATGGCTCCATCGGAAAGCCGGACGATCGGCTGGTAGTAGACGTCGAGCTGCTTGTCCTCGATCGCCCGGCGAAGGTCCGTTTCCAGCGTCACCGCATCTTCGGGCGCGAGCATTTCGAGTTCGCGAGAGTAGCAGCGCGCGCAACCGCCACCCAGCCGCTTAGCCTGCATGAGCGCGAGTTCCGTGTTCTTGAGCAGATCCAGCGGGTCGCGCGCGTCGCGGCCGAGCGCGACACCGACGCTGGCCGGAGCGAATATGTTGCGCCCGTCCAGTTCGTACGGCGCACTACACGCTTCGATTAGTTCGCTGCCGACGGCCGAGGGTTCGTTCACTCCGTGGGAAAAGATGATGGCGAAAGCATCTCCGCCGACGCGGAAAACTTCCGCGACGCCGGCAAAACGCCTGGTCAACCGTTCGGCGACCTGGCTGAGGATTCCATCGCCGCCCGTGTCGCCGAGGCTCGCGTGGATCGTCTTGAACCGGTCGATATCGAGCAGGGCAAAGGTGGTGTCTGCGAAGTGAGGTCCGCGTTGCTCGAGCTCCTCCATCATCGAGACGCGATTTCCGAGGCCCGTGAGCGGATCGCGTAACGTGCGATTCAGAAGCTCGGCTTCGGTCTCCTTGCGCGTCGTGACATCGGCGAGCAATCCTAGGCATCGGCTGGCGCGGGCGTCGTCGCCCATCATCGTCGCGCGCAGCTCGAGCCAGGGAAATCGGCCGCTCTCGGCCCGGGCACGGAATTCGATGCGGAATGCGAGCCCGGGATGTTCGCGATAATCGTTAATCGCGTGGCGATAGATCTCGCGGTCGTCCGGATGCAGACGTGCGATCCAGTCCGCGTGACGCAATCGCGCGCTGGACTCGGACAGTCCCATCAGACCCGCAGCCTCGCGCGAGAGCTTGATCGTGTCCGCGCCGAAGTCTAGGTCGAAGATCCCTTGATGCGACGCGGAAATCGCCTGGAGCGCGGCACCCGTCACGCTGCTGCGCACCGAAGCATTTTCGGCGTCGTGCGATTGGCTCGGGCCTTGCGGCAGGGCGGCCACGGACTGAAAGGGCAGTATGGCTATGCCCTCGCCTGCCGCCACGGCGAGCGCCAGCAGGACCGAGCCTGCTGCCGCGAAAGCGCCGGCGGCGAAATTGGCGACCGAGTCGCTGGCGCCGCCGACCATGGCAAGCGCCGAGGCGAACGTAACAAAGGCAAATACCAGGGCACTCGGAAACGACACGCGAGCTGCGCGCGATCCCAGGCGGCCGTTGTGGAAGAGATAGGCCGCGATCGCTGCCGTGCCGGCGACCAACAGGATGTCGCACAGGACTGTCGCGCCGGGTATTCCGACAAACGCACAAACCGATAGCGCGACGAGGCCGCCCTGTCCGCGTCGGAGCCAGCGCACATGACGAGGCCAGATATCGCGCAGCGGCACGATCGCGTCGGCAAGCTCGGTCGCCGCAGCGAGGGAGAAGCCCGCGAACATGGCGATCAACCCGTATGGGCCGCCAACGCCTGTCGCCAGACTACCGTCGAACAGCCCCGTCTCGGCGAGGCGTTCGCAGAGGACGAGAGCGAGCGTGAATGCCGCCCACCGTGCCGGTGCGTGACCCAGCATGACGGCCAGGCCGCCGACCAGCAGCGCGGCGGCGCCGATGAAGGCCCACACGGCGGTCGTGAACATGGCGAGTTGGCGATTGTGTGCGGCCAGGGCCGGCTCGGTCCAGGCGCGCAATGTCGGGGGATCACCTGCATTGACGAGCTGCACGACAATCGCGACCGACGTCGCCGGCGGGATGATGACCCTGTAGGCCCGTCGCCCGTACGCGTTCAAATTCTCGATGTTGACCGCCGAGTCGGAGCTCGCAACGCCGATGATCGCAGGGCGGGTCGGGCGCGGCAGGAAGCGGAAACTGACGCTTGGGGTCTGCGTGGCGAGAAAGACGCGACTCGAAGGCCGCACCGCGCTGTTCGTGGCCTTGATCAGATACCAGTTCGTGCCGTCCGGCTGGCTGTTCGAGGGTCCGTGATAGGGCTCAAGCTCGCTGCCGAGTTCGAGGACCGGGGCGGGGTTTGCGAAGTCGAACAATGGGGCGTCGCGCGTTTGCGCCGTCGCCGGTGAGGCGAACAGGAAAGCGGACAGCGCCGCGAGCAATGCCAACCCTGTCTTCACGGGCGTATATACAGTCCTGGTTTGTGACGGCCCGGTAGGCGCGTTGTTTGATTCTCGGGTTTCCTGCCGGCCAACCCCCTCGGCGGCCGAACTTGCTCTAACTTACCTGCGCCTCGTCCGAGAGCAAAGCGAACAGGACGTGATCACGCCACTCGCCGTTGATCTGGAGATAGCGCAGCGCAACGCCTTCCTGGCGAAAGCCGACCTTCATGAGCAAATTCTGCGATGCCTGGTTAGAGGGCAGGCAGGCCGCCTCGATCCGGTGCAAGCCGAGTGTCGAGAAAATGAACGGCACGAGCGCCCGTACCGCCTCATACATGTAGCCCTGACGCGAAAACCTCTCGCCGATCCAGTAGCCGAGCGCACAGCATTGCGTGACGCCGCGACGAACGTTTGAGAGCGTACAGCCGCCCATCAGCACATCATCTTCCTCCCGGAAGACGAAGAAGGCATAGGCCGAATCGAGCCGCGCCTCCTTTTGGTACCGTTTGATGCGGCGGCGAAATGCGCCCTTTGTGAGCTCGTCGCTCGCCCACACGGGCTCCCAAGGCGAGAGAAACGCGCGGCTTTCGCCGCGAAGGCGTGCCCAGACCGGAAAGTCGGCAATGCGTGGATAGCGCAAATAGACGCCGCGGCCCTTGATGATCGGTTGCTGGCCGCCGGGAAACGTCAGTCCCCGCATGAATGCCATCGGACCCGTATTCATTCCGCCTTCGCAAATCCCAGGGCGGAACGGTCCTGTTCGTTCCCCACGCGCGATCTTGCGCCGGCGGTGCGCGAAGCCGAGGCGCCGCCGAAGCGGCCAGCGAAGACGCTGTGTTTTTCGAGGCGACCCACGGGTCCCACTGCCGCCATCGCGGGGTTGACGCCCTGCATCACGCGTTCGCCGAAGCGGCGGACGGCGGCGGAATCGATCTGATCCAGCTTCGCCGTCATTTCCTCGACGGGGAAGACGCGGCCATGGGAAAACATTTGGCTGGCGATTTGTTCCGCCCGCTGGCCGGGGCGTTCGAGGCCCATCAGCAGGCTCGACTTTATCTGCGCCTTGGCACGTGACACTTCCTTGTCCGTGGCGCCGCTCGCCAAATTCTCCATCTCTCCCGCAATCACGGCTGAGATCTCGCCCGCTTCGGCCTCGCCCGTCCCGGCGTAGACTCCGAGCGTTCCGCTGTCTCGGTGTGCCTGGGCGAATGCCGAAATCGCGTAGCAGAGTCCGCGTCGCTCGCGCGCTTCTTGAAAAAGGCGCGAGGACATGCCGCCGCCGAGGGCCATCACATAGACCTGGGCTGTGTAGTAGTCGGGATCGGAGCTCGAGATGCCCGGCAGTGCATAGACGATGTGCGCCTGCTCGAGATCCTGGTTGGCGCGGTAGTCGCCGCCGACATAGCGCGCCGGAACGGGCGCCGGCGCAGGCCCTCTGCGTAGGGCCGCGAACTTTTCCTCGACCAGGCGCACGATCGTCCCGTGGTCGACCGATCCCGATGAAACCAGCGTCATCTCGCCCGCGCGATAGCTGGCCGCCATGTAGGTCCGAAGTTCATCCTGCGTAAAGTTACTGACGGTTTCGTCGCTGCCCAGGATCGACCAACCCATCGGCTGATCTGGATAGATCACCGATTGCAGGTGATCGAATACGATATCATCTGGTGTATCGCGCGCCTGACCGATCTCTTGCAGTACGACCTGACGCTCGCGCTCCAGCTCGCCCTGCTCGAAAGCTGGCTGCGTGAGGATGTCCCCAAGCAGGTCGATCGCGAGCGGCACGTCAGCCTTCAGCACGCGGGCATGGAACGCCGTCTGTTCTCGGCTCGTATAAGCGTTGAGATAGCCACCGACCGCTTCGATCTCCTCGGCGATGTCGCGAGCGCTGCGCATCACCGTGCCTTTGAACGCCATGTGTTCGAGCATGTGCGACACGCCCATCACGTCGCGAGTCTCGTTGCGCGTTCCGGCATTCACCCACACGCCCAGCATCGCACTCTCGAGCTGAGGCATCGGATCGGTAACGATAGTCAAGCCGTTGGAAAGTCTTGTTATTTCTGGGGTCATGAAGAGCGGAGTGTAGCGTCGATGAGCGCGCGGACCAAGGCCTTGTCGCTACCCAGAACGGTGAACCTTTCACGGGCCTGATAGAGGCCTTCCAGTCGCCGCGGGAGTTCAGGCCTGACGCCCGTTGCTTCCCTTACGGCATCCGGAAACTTCGCCGGGTGAGCCGTCGAAAGCACAACCAGCGGACCGCTTTGGCGCTGCCGTATCTGGTAGGCGGCGTGCAAGGCGACGGCCGTATGTGGATCGACGAGCCGGCCACTCCGAGCGTGCAGAGCCTTGATCGTCGCCAGCGTCTGGGCATCGTCGCACCGCACCGCGTCATAGCGGGCGCGGAGGCTGGTCACGACCTCTTCGGGCAAGCGCAATTTTCTGTCCCGGGCGAACGTCACCATCGCTTCCCCCACCCACGCCGAGTCCCTGCCCGAAGCCTCGAACAGCGCCCGTTCGAAATTGCTTGCGACCTGGATGTCCATCGAGGGACTGATCGAAGGATGCACGGCACCCGAGGCATAGATGCCATCGGTCAGCGCACGGGCGACGATATCGTTGGCGTTGGTCGCGACGACCAGCTTGTCGATGGGAAGCCCCATGCGCATAGCGACTTCGCCAGCGAATATGTCGCCGAAATTTCCGGTCGGAACGACAAAGCTTGCCGTCCGACCGAGTCGCGCCGCTGTCGTGAAATAATAGACGCACTGCGCCGCGATGCGCGCAAAATTAATGGAGTTGACAGCAGTCAAGTTCACGGCGCGCGTGAATTCGCGATCCGCAAAAAGATCTTTGACAATCGCCTGAGCGTCGTCGAACGTGCCTTCCAACGCGATGTTGTGAACGTTCGCGTGCGGCGAAGTCGTCATCTGTCGACGCTGCACTTCGCTTACTCTCCCCTTGGGGTGGAGAACGAAGAGTTGAACGTTGGGCAGTCCGCCAAGCGCAGCGATCGCGGCGGAACCTGTGTCACCGGACGTTGCGCAAATGACGGTAGCTGAACCGCCGCGTCTGCCGAGCTCGCGCGAGAACATGCGCCCGAGCAACTGCATCGCAACGTCCTTGAACGCGAGCGTCGGACCGTGAAACAATTCCACGACGTAAAGGTCTTGCTCGATCTCGACGAGGGGCGCGATCTCGGCGGCGTCGAACGTCGCGTAAGCGGCGTCGATGTCGGCCGCGATCTCAGTCTCGCTGAACGAAGCGCCTGCCAGACTGCAAATGATTTGGCGCGCCACGTCGCTGTAGGCGCACGTGCGGAATGAAGCGATTTCAGCCGAAGAAAATTGAGGCCAGAATTCGGGCACGTAGAGACCGCCGTCAGGCGCGAGACCGGCTAGCAGTACGTCGGCGAAGCTCGCTTTCGGCGCCCTGCCGCGCGTGCTGATCATCGCTGGATAAGTCTTGGTCACGACAGATTCCCGAACCTCAGGCGTCCCTGCGACACATGATAGGCCAAATAGACGCCGACCAGACCCGCCGCCATCAGGAACCAGGTAATGGCATATTGCAGGTGCTCGTTGCGGAAATTCACTTCGGTTTGGCCTCCTTTCGGCCAGCCACCCGGATTTGGCGTGGCGTCCGCCTCCACCAGAACACGGGCGGCGAGCTGCTCCTGGTCGACGCGGGCGATGCCATCGACATCCCTCGAGTACCAAATTCTGTGCGCAAGGTCCGGTGACGGCGTGAACGTTCCGGGCGGATCGGGCGCGCGCCATACGCCTACCAGCATAGTCTCGCCTTGCACGAGCCCGCGTGTGCGGGTCGCCGGATCGCGCAGATCGCGCGGCACGATACCACGGTCGATCAGTAACGTTTTTCCCGTCGTCGTGGTGAACGGCACAATGACATGGAAGACCGGCGCTCCTTGAAGCCCGGTGCCGTAGACATATGCCTCTTTTGCATTGTCGAAACTACCGAACAGTCGCACCCGGTGGTATTGCGCCGCTTGGCCGATCGCGAGCGCCTGGGAAAGCGTCAGCGGTTCGGACACCATATTGCGCTTCACTTCTGCGATCAGGTCGAGCTTCCACCGCAGACGGTCGAGTTGCCAGATGCCGAGCGCGACAAGCGCCGCCAGCAAGATTGCGCAGGCGATCGTAAGCGCCGGCAGCGGACGGAAGGAAAAGGACATCAGTCTGCGATCTTACCCTCGCCGGCCCGCTGCTGGTACTGCACGACCAGCAGAAACGCCTTGACGACGCGCAGGAAGACAAAAGTCAGAATTACGATTGCGGGGGTCCATAGCACCGCGTGAACCCAGAGCGGGGGCGAATAGGTGAACTCCACCCAAAGCGCCGCCCCGCAGACAATGGCGCCCACGACAAGGATGACAAGTGCAGGCGCGCCGTCGCCTACGTCGAAAGTCGCAAAATCGAGGCCACACGCCTCGCAGCTTGGAGCGATCGTGAGATAGCCGTTGAACAGCGCGCCGCGTCCGCAACGCGGACACCGCCCCAGCAGGCTCGCCGTGAAGACGCTGGGGCTTGCCGACATCTCAGCCTACGCTTACGGGCCCCTGCCCCCACACATAGATGCAGGCGAACAGGAACAACCACACGACGTCGACGAAGTGCCAGTACCAGGCGGCCGCCTCGAACCCAAAATGGCGCGTCGGGGTGAATTGACCCGCTATGGCGCGGAACAGGCAGACCGAGAGGAAAATCGTGCCGATGATCACGTGGAAGCCGTGGAAGCCTGTCGCCATAAAGAACGTCGAGCCGTAGATGGCGTCGAAATTTCCGACGCCCGCGGCCAGCGACGCGTGCGCCGGATCCGTGAAGGGCACAAGCGCCAGGTGATTGAATCCGAACGTGAACGGCGCGTGCGCATATTCATAGGCCTGGACGCCGGTGAAAGATGCGCCCAACAGGACCGTCAAAATAAGGCCCTGCACCGCGCCCTTCTTGTCGCCATGCTGAATCGCGTGATGCGCCCAGGTGACGGTCGTCCCCGAGGTGAGCAGAATCAGCGTGTTGAGCAGGGGAAAATGCCACGGATCGAGCGTGACGATACCGGAAGGTGGCCAGGAGCCGATCGAAGCATCGTTGTAGAAGATCGCGTAGTTGAAATAGGCCCAAAACCACGCGACGAAGAACATTACTTCGGACGCGATGAAGAGCAGCATGCCGTAGCGCAGATGCAGTTTGACGACGGGCGTGTGATCGCCGCGCACGACGGATTCGTTCACCACATCGCGCCACCATCCGGCCATGGTGAAAAGTACGAGGCCCAGTCCGACGAAAAAGATGACGGGCGTGCCGTTGACCGGCAGGCCGAAGAAGCCGGTGTAGTCCTTGTTCATCCAGAACACGGCGCCAACCAGCATGACGAACGCGCCCATCGAGCCGACGATAGGCCACGGGCTTGGATCGACCAGATGATAGTCGTGCTTGACCTCGGTATTGGCCATGACAAGAACCCTTCCTAGCTACGGCTGAACCCGCACCATCGTCATCAAATAAAACAGCACCACCAAAGCACCCAGCGCAAGAGCGATCGCGATACTGCGCCGGCGCCGCGCTTTGTCCTCGATATCGCTCATGAGCATGTCCTCACACCCATCCGGCGAAAGGCGCGACGTGAAGGAGCCGCTCCGCAATCAGCGAGGCAAAGAGCGAGAACATGTAGACAAGCGAGACCCTGAACAGCCTGTGCGCCGCCGGCTCTTCGTCCTCGTTCTGCTCGAACGCGACCGCCAAAGCCTCATATCCGAACCAGGCGCCGATGAGTGACGCGGCGGCGAGGTAGAGCGGTCCGGCCAGCCCGACCGCAGCCGGGGACAGAGCCGTTGGCAGCAGGATAGCGGCATAGAAAAGTATCTGACGCCGGGTCGATGCCTTTCCACGCACCACGGGCATCATGGGGACGCCTGCCCTCGCGTAGTCACCGGAGCGCCAGAGCGACAGCGCCCAAAAATGCGGCGGGGTCCAGAGAAATATGATGGCGACCAGCAGTAGCGGTGCGAGGCTGAGCGAGCCCGTAACCGCAGCCCAGCCGATGGCCGGCGGCAATGCGCCGGAAAGTCCGCCGATCACGATGTTCTGCGGTGTTCGGCGCTTCAGCCACAGCGTGTAGACGCCGACATAGACGAAGATCGTTAGAGCGAGCAACGCGCCCGCGAACATGTTCACCAGCAGTCCCATGACCGTCACCGCACCGACGGCGAGAGTCCAACCGAAACCAAGCGCCTCGCCGCGCGCGATGCGGCCGGCCGGGATCGGACGGCCGGCCGTGCGGTTCATGACCGCGTCGATGTCGGACTCGTACGCCATATTGAGCGCTCCGGACGCGCCGGCAGCGATGGCGATACTCAACAGTGCGGTAAATGCCGTCAGCGGATTGACCGTGCCAGGCGCCACCACGATTCCCGCAAGACCCGTGAAGATCACGAGCGACATCACGCGCGGCTTGAGCAGCGCGAAATAGTCGCTGACGGTCGCGATCTGAGGCTGTGCGGTGAGCGCGGCAGTCGTCATCAGTTGATCTTCGGCAGCTCGTTGAACTGGTGGAACGGCGGCGGCGACGGCAACGTCCACTCCAGCGTGGTCGCGTAGGGACCCCAAGGATTGTCGCCGGCCACGCGCTTGCGGAGGAAGGCTTCGGCCAGCACCACGAGGAAGATCACCACGCCGAAACCAGCGATGAACGCGCCGATCGACGAGATGTAGTTCCACCCGGCAAAAGCGTCCGGATAGTCCGCGATGCGCCGCGGCATGCCGGCTAGCCCCAGAAAGTGCATCGGGAAGAAGGCCAGATTCACACCGATGAACGTGACCCAGAAGTGCAGCTTGCCGAGGAACTCATTGTACATATAGCCCGTGATCTTCGGGAACCAGAAGTAGAATCCCGCGAAGATCGTGAACACGGCGCCCAGCGAGAGCACGTAGTGGAAGTGCGCCACGACGTAGTAGGTATCCTGGAGCACGACGTCGATGCCCGCGTTTGCGAGGACGACGCCAGTGACGCCTCCCACCGTGAATAGGAAAACGAAGCCCACGGCCCACAGCATCGGCGTCTTGAACTCCAGGCTGCCGCCCCACATGGTCGCGATCCAGGAGAAGATCTTGATGCCAGTCGGCACCGCGATCACCATTGTCGCGAAAACGAAGTAGGCTTTGGTGTCGACGCTGAGGCCGACCGTATACATGTGGTGCGCCCAGACGAGGAAGCCGATGAATCCGATCGCCACCATCGCATACGCCATGCCGAGGTACCCGAAGATCGGCTTCTTGGAGAACGTCGAGATGATGTGACTGACCATTCCGAAGCCCGGAAGGATCAGGATGTAGACTTCGGGATGCCCGAAGAACCAGAACAAATGCTGGTAGAGCACGGGATCGCCGCCGCCAGCCGGGTTGAAGAACGACGTGCCGAAATGACGGTCGGCGAGCAGCATCGTGATCGCGCCGGCGAGAACCGGCAGCGAGAGCAGAAGCAGGAAGACAGTCACGAGGATCGACCACACGAACAACGGCATCTTGTGCAGCGTCATGCCGGGCGCGCGCATGTTGAAGATCGTGGTGATGAAGTTGATCGCGCCGAGAATCGACGAGGCGCCCGCGATGTGCAGCGAGAAGATGGCTAGATCCATCGCCGGACCGGGCGAACCGTAGGTCGAGAGAGGTGCATAGATCGTCCAGCCGCCGCCCACGCCGATGCCGCCCGAGTCTCCTTCGACGAACATGCTCATGACCAGGAGCAGGAACGAGAATGGAAGCAGCCAGAACGAGATGTTGTTCATGCGCGGGAAGGCCATATCCGGCGCACCGATCATCAAGGGAACGAGCCAGTTGCCGAACCCGCCGATCATGGCCGGCATGATCATGAAGAACACCATGATCAGACCATGGCCCGTCACGAAGACGTTGAACGTATGAGGATCCTTGAAGATCTGCAGGCCAGGATACATCAGCTCTGCGCGCATCATCATGGACAGGAAACCGCCGACCAGGCCGGCCACGACCGCAAAGATCAGGTACATCGTGCCGATGTCCTTGTGATTGGTCGAATAGACAAAGCGGCGCCAGCCGGTCGGGTGACCGTGCGAGTGGTCGTCATGCGCGTGGGCCAGATCAGCCATGTGCGTTGTCCCTGTTACTGCGCTGCCAAGCGCGTGTTGGTGGCGTTGTCGATTGCGGCGAACTTCTTCTTCGCGGTCTTCAGCCACGCCGCATACTCGGCGTCGCTCACGACATGTACTTCGATCGGCATGAATGCGTGCTTCGCGCCGCAAAGTTCCGAGCATTCGCCGTAGAACGTGCCCGTCCGGGTTGCCTTGAACCAGGTATGGTTCAAGCGGCCGGGGATCGCGTCCATCTTGACGCCCATCTCAGGCAGTGCCCAGGAGTGAATGACGTCGGCGCCGGTCGTCTCGACCTCGATCACCTTGTTCACGGGGACGACAATGGCATTGTCGACGCCTAGGAGGCGGGGTTCGTTCGCCGCCTTTGCAGCATCGTCCGTAAGACCAAGCGAGTCGAATTGGAAATTTCCATCGTCGGGATACTGGTAGGTCCAAAACCACTGCTTGCCGATCACCTTCAGATGCACGTCAGGCTTCGGAATTGTCGCCTCGAAGTACAAAAGCTTGAACGACGGGATCGCGATGATCACCAGGATGATGACCGGGATGATCGTCCAAGCGACCTCGAGCAGAGTGTTGTGGTGCGTCTTGCTCGGCGTCGGATTTGCCCGACGGTTGTACCGAACAATGATCCAGATCAACAACGCGAGGACGAAAAGGCTTATGGCTACGATGATATAGAGCAGGAGCTGGTGGAAGTTTTCGATACGCTCCATCACCGGTGATGCAGCAGGCTGCAGGCCCATTTCGTAATTGTAGGGCGCGGCCAAGGCAGCGGTCGTCCAGGAGATGGCCGTCGCGGCCAAGCCTATGCCAATGCCGGTTTTCTTCTGGGACATGAAGGCGACCTCGCGATTTTGAACTGCGGGGTGGCCCGGCCCCCCGCTTTTAAGATTCTTGCGAACGATTTAGAGGCGCTAAGCCCCTAAAGTCATTGCGACCTTCTGGCACGGGGTGGGCGTTCGGCGCGCCCGAACACCCCCTC
>Ga0335070_10003338_pt1 | contig 18724 bp, 15 predicted proteins | sample Lox_Sample_13_FD_206722 | JGI IMG/M metagenome (GOLD analysis project Ga0335070, IMG submission 206722) | Soil microbial communities from Loxahatchee National Wildlife Refuge, Florida, United States - Lox_Sample_1.3 | ecosystem: Environmental > Terrestrial > Soil > Wetlands | place: USA... | reverse complement strand
TCCGTCCAGAGCGTCTTGCCGAGCCTCCCCTTGTTGTTGCTCACGACGGCGGTGGCGACGTCCAGGATGGACTGCGTGGAGCGATAGTTGCGCTCCAGCCGGACGATCTTCGTTCCGGGGAAGACGTCGGGGAAGGACAGGATGTTCCCCACCTCCGCGCCGCGAAAGCGGTAGATGGACTGGTCGTCATCTCCCACGACGCAGAGATACGTTTCGGGCCGCCACAGCTCCTTCAGCAGCTCGAACTGGGCGATGTTGGAATCCTGGTACTCGTCCACGAGAACGACGCTGAACCTCTGGCGGGTCCGGTCTCTCACGTCCGGGTTGTTCCTCAGGAGCCGGATGGGAAGGAGGATCAGGTCTCCGAAATCGACATTGCCGCTCTTTCGCAGGGCTTTTTCGTACGCGCGGTAGACCTCGGGATCGCACCCGGCGCGCGCAATCTCCTCCGACGGGGCGTCCGCCGAGACCGCGACGTCCTTGACCCTGCTGATCTCGTCGCACATCGCGCGGAGGGAGCCCTTGTCCTCACCGAGGGACGCGCCTCGCCCGGTGTCCGCGAGGCAGCTCTTCAGAAGGGAGACCGAATCGTCCTGGTCGTAGATGGAGAAGTGCGGGCTGAGACCGGCCCGGGCCGCGTTGACGCGCAGGAACCACGCGCCGAAGGAGTGGAAGGTCCTGACCATGACCTCCTCCGCGCGCGGAACGATGGCCAGGACGCGCTCCTTCATCTCCTGGGCGGCCTTGTTCGTGAACGTCACCGCGAGGATGGACCGGGGGCTCGTGCCCATGCGGTCAACGAGGTAGGCAATCTTGGTTGTGATCACCCGTGTCTTGCCCGAGCCGGCGCCGGCCAGGATGAGGAGCGGCCCTCCCTGGTGCACGACCGCCTCCTTCTGTTCGGGATTGAGCGCCTGGAGGTACGCCGGGTCGCTCACAGGGCGTCCCCCTCGAGGTCCACGCCGTTGCGCCGGGTGATACGCACGCGCACGCGGGTTCCGGGCGCGGCGGTCCCGTTCACGACAACGAGCCCGTCCACGTCGGGCGCCTGCAGGTAGGCCCGCCCCAGGCACATGCGCTCACCTTCAACCGTTTCCTCCACGAGCACGTCCAGCGTGCTCCCGACCCGGGAATCGAGAAAGCGCTCCGTGATGGGAACCTGTCTGATCTCGATCTGCTCCCGCCTGCGCCGGGCGGCCTGCGCCGGCACGCGACCGGTCATGCCCCAGGCCGGCGTGTCCTCCTCACGCGAGTACGTGAACGCGCCCAGCCAGTCCAGCCGCGCCTGCTGCTGGAAATCCAGAAGCGCCTGGAAGTCCGCCTCCGATTCCCCCGGGAAGCCCAGGAGGAACGTGGACCTGATCACGGCTTCGGGAAGCCTCTCGCGGATTCTCGACAGCAGCTCGAGGTTCCGCGCCGGGTCCCCGAGCCGGCCCATGGCGCGCAGGATGGGCGGTGAGGCGTGCTGGAACGGAACGTCGAAGTACGGCAGAAAGCGCGAGTCTCCCTGGATGACGTCGAGGATGCGCGCGTCGAACCTGTCGGGATGGATGTACAGGAGACGCACCCAGAAGTCCCCGCGCAGCGCGCTGAGCCGGGACAGCAGGTCCGCGAGCTCGGGCGCCCCGCGGTCCCGCCCGAACGAGCCAAGATCCTGCGCGATGAGAATCACCTCGGAGATTCCGCGGTCCAGGAGGCCCCGGATCTCCTCCACAATGGACGGGACGTCGCGGCTCCTCAGGTCCCCCCGGATCAGGGGGATGGCGCAGTACGTACAGCGGTTTGAGCACCCGTCCGCAACACGGACGTAGGCGCTGCCGGGAAACGACAGGAGCCTTGTGCGGTCCTGGCGCACCGGAGACGGCGCCGGGGAAGGGGCGCTGCCCGGCCGGCGGCCCTCCACGAGGTCCACGATGGCCGACGGGTCGCGGTTTCCCAGAAAACCGTCGATCTCGGGAAGCTGGCTGCCCAGATCGGACCCGTAGCGTTCCGTGAGGCATCCCACCATGATCACCTTCTTGCCCGGGTGGCGCGCCTTGAGCTCGAGACCGGTCTCGATGGACTCCTTCTTGGCGTCGGAGATGAAGCCGCACGTGTTGACGATGAGAACCTCCGCCGCCTCGGGGCTGTCCGCGAGCTTCCAGCCCGTTCTCTCCAGCGCGGCGATCATCAGCTCGGAGTCTACCTGGTTCTTCGCGCAGCCGAGACTTTCGACGTGAAAGGAGCGGGGGGATTTCCCGCGGCCGGGGCCGCGGCGCACCGCGTTGGGCCTAGTAGAGCGCGGTGATCTCGAGGACATACCCGGTCGCGGCAGGGTCCTTGCGCCAGGCGATCTTCCGGGTGGCGACTTCTCCGAGGGCGCCGAGCTCGAAGTCCTTGTTGTCCACTCTCATGCGGGTCGAGCCGGCGTTGGACAGCCAGATCGTGACCTGCCGGTGCACCGACTCGATGCTGAACTGCTCCCCCTTCTGGAAGAAACGGTCCTCACGGTCCTTGTCGTCCACCAGGAACCGGAAGAGGCAGTCGTTCTTGAAGGTGAAACCGAGAGTGAAGACGCCGGAATCCGGGGTCTTCATGATGGCGACGGGGGAGAAATCAGCCCCGCGCACCGGTGGAGTGACCGCGGCAACGGGAGCAGTCGATGCGGCCGGGGCGGAGGTACCGGCGCCGGCTGGCCCGGCGGCGCCCGGGGCCGTGGCACCCTGGGTTGTCGTTCCCCCGGGAGATACGCCTGCGGGAGCGCCCGTGGACGTGCCCGTGCCGGCAGCAGCCGCGGCGGCGGCAGCGGCGTCCGCGGCCTGGCCCGTGGTCCGGTAGAGGCCGAGATTCACGCGCTTCTGCGGGGAGGTGCGGTCGACGTCGTTCCAGACGATCTTGATGTCCGGGTGAGAGTCCCCCTGGAGATCGATGTACCTCTCCTTGCCCAGCCCGAGGTCTACAGTGCCTCCCGGCACTTTGAGAGTCAGGTTGTCTCCCACGGCGCTCACCTGGATCTGGTAGTCCTTGCCGGAGAGCGGCACGGAGATGACGTCACCGACGGCGAACCACTTCGTCCGGACCTCGTCCTGGAAGACGAACTGCTCCCGCTCTCCCGCGGCGGTCCTCTGAACGCCCGCAACGGGCCCCGCGCCGCGCGAGGCGGCCCGGTAGACGAGGTAGCCGGTGGCAAGAAGGACGAGCGCTGCCGCAACGGCCGCCAGCACGACGAGCAGCGGCGGGTACTTCGGCTTTGATTCCAGGAGCTCATTCATGGGGAGGGGCTGCTCCTGGATCTTGATGTTGCGGTAGGCCCCGATGAGCTCTTCCGCGTTCAGCCCCAGGTAGTCCGAGTAGTTGCGGAGGAAACCCATCACGTAGGTTTCCCCGGGGAAGACGGAGAAGTCCTCATCCTCCAGCGCCTTGAGGAACCTCTTGGCGACGTGGGTGTCCCGCGCGATCTGGTCCAGGGTCAGGTTGTTGCGCTCACGGGCGCCCTTCAGCCTCTCGCCAATGGATTCCATAGGCCTCACTCTTCCGGATCGAACAGCCAGTCCGAGATGACGTTCGCGTAGGCTGGCGGGTCGTACTTGAACCGTTCATCCGGCACGCCCTGGTTGACCCGGATGTTCGCGATGTCCATGGTGATCTTGTCCCCGTTGACCTGCGTGCCTTCGATCCGCCGGATCAGGTTGTCCTTCACCGAGATGATGAGCTGGCTGAAGCCCGTGGTGCCGTGAGAGCTCAGCTTGAGCTTGGTGACCATTTCCCGCGAGCCGTCCTCCAGGGGAACCGGCGCCGGGCCGGTCAGGTAGGCCACGGAGTAGTTCTTCTGCAGCAGGGACAGCCCCTGGCTCGTCGTCAGGCCCTCGATCTGGGCCGCGCTCTTCTTCTTGTACTTCTGCTCCAGGACGACCTCGTACTGCGGCGAGAAGAACGTGAGCTTCTCCCCGTCGAAGACGACGACCTGCCCCTTGGGATCATCGAAGTCGATCCGCAGGTACAGCGGAGACTTGTAGGAGAGCTTGCCGTGGGACGTTGTTTTCCCCTGGACGATCGTGACGGCCGCCTCGTAGTCCTTCACGCTGCCAAAGGCGCTGGAGAGCGCGGCGAAAAACTTCTCCGCGGACACCATCTCCTGCGCAAAGACGGCGACCGGAAGGAGGAGGACCAGGAGGAGTATGGGAACAAGGGCTTTTCTGCTCACATCATGCACCAGTGGACGAAAAACATACTAATGATGGAAAGCGCTTTGTCAAGGTAGACGGCGTGCCGAATGCGCCTCCGGTGCACGGGACGAGCCGCCGTCACCCGGTCGGACGCGCACACGAGCCCGTTGTCAGTGAGGCGCGGCGTCGATGGCGCGGGAGAGCAGCCACTTCAGGCTGTCCTCCGACAGCTTGAGAAACTCTCCGCAGTCCGGGCAGAAGAACCTCATGTCGCGGATGTGCTGGGATGCGCAGCCCACGCAGTAGATCTTCCCGCAGCGCGGACACCGGCCGGCCGGCGCGTCCGCCGGCGGCTCTCCCCGCACTCTGATCCCCGGCTGGGGCTCCAGGTTCCGCGGCGCCCACCAGGAGCGGCCGCAGCCGGCGCAGGAAAGGGAAATCTCCCTCTGGGACTGGGCGCGCTCCAGGACCTTGCGCGCGCGCTCGTGCCCCGGCGTGCGGGCGAGCACGGATTCGAGGATCTCCTTCGCCTTGTCCCACGCGTTTCTCTGCAGGTGGAGCATGGCCAGGTTCACGGAGAGCTCGGCGTTCCCGGGGTCCCTCTGCAGGCCGGCGGTGAACGCGAGCTCGGCCCGGGGCAGCTCTCCCTTGAGGACTGCAACGTTCCCCAGGAGGTTATATACCGAGGCCGAGGGATGGTCCTGCTCCACCTGGGCGAGCAGCTCCTCTGCCCGGTGCACCATGTCGATCTCGATGCACGCTGCCGCGCAGTTCTCCTTGTACACCGGGCTTTCCGGGTCGCGGCGGATGGCTTCCTCGTACTCCGCGACCGCCTGCGCGTAGTCCCCCGCGTCCGCGCGGAGGTTCCCCCGCTGGTTCGCGATGCGCGCGTCCGGTCCGACGGAGGCATCGAGGCCGTCCAGCAGCGCGAAGGCTTCCTCGTCCTGCTCTTCGGCGAAAAGCGCCTCGGAGAGATTGATTGCGATGTCGATCTCCGTCGGCGCGGCCGCGGCCGCCTTGCGAAGCAGAACCACGGCACCGGCACTGTCGCCGGCCTCCAGCCTGATCATGCCAGCCAGGTTGTTTGTCCACGGGTCGTCCGGAGAAAGGGTGAGCGCGCGCTCCAGCACCGGCCCGGCGTCGCGGCCCAGCAGGTGCAGCGTTTCGGCGAGCCGGAACTGGTACAGGGGGAACGCCGGCTCGGCGGCCGCCGCCCTTTCGAAAAGCGGCAGCGCTTCCTCCTTCCTCTCCCGGGCGCTCAGGATGATGCCCAGCAGGTAGCAGACGGAGCTGTCCGCTGATCCCTCCGCGACGAGGGCGCTGAAGATGCGCTCTGCCTCCTCGGTCTTTCCCTCCCGGTAGAGCATCCGTCCTTCGAGCGACCGGGCTTCCGGATTGGAGGCGTCCAGCGCGTGGAGCCGGGGCAGGAGCAGGGAAAGCTCGTCGAAGGTCTCCTCCGCGAACAGCTGGCGGGCCGCCCGCAGGTACAGCGCTGCAGCCTCCGGCCCGCGCCCGTCCTTTTCCAGGCTGCGGGCCGCGTTGTTCAGGAACGGAGGCATGTCGGGCTGGATCTCGACCGCTTTCAGGTACGCCTCCGCCGCCTTGGACCAGTTGCCCAGCGCATACTCCGCGTTGCCCAGCAGGTTCCAGGCCGCCGGACCGGGAGCGAGCTCGGAACGGCCTAGCACGTCCAGCAGCGAGTCACGCGCCTCCACGACGCGATTCGACAGGTAGAGGATGTTCGGCCTTTCCAGGCGCGCCTCGCGATGGCCGGGCTCCAGGCGCAGGACCGTGTCCAGCTCGGCCAGGGCCTCGGCGTACAGAGAGGCGCGCGCGTAGCACTCTGCCAGGAGGAAATGCTCCTGCGCGGTCCCTTCCCGGTCCTTGAGAGCCCTCTTCAGCTGGATGATGGCCGCGCTGGCATTGCCCATCTGGAACAGCGTCTCTGCCAGTCGGACGCGCGCGGGAGGAGAGACCGGGAAGTAATACGTCCACCGCAGGTGCTCCCGCTCCACCTCCACGGCGCGCGCGTTCACGGCGAGCCTCCGCAGGCGGAAGCTGCTCTTCCCCGCGCCGGCAAAGTTCTGCGCGGCGAATCCCATGCCGCCGGAGGGAATGACCTCGTCATCCGCCTCCCCCACCCACTCGTCGTCCACGATGAAGGAGAAGTGTGACCCGTGCGCTACCACGACGAGCCGGCGCGCCGGCCCGTCCGGCTCGGGCAGGCGCGTCCACTCGACGAGGTGCTGGGGATGGTTGTTGAACAGCAGGTCGAAGCGCCAGTTTCCGCGGGAGGACATGAGGAAGAAGTAGAAGTTCTCGTCGTTCACGTGGCGCAGAACGACCCCGGCAGCGGAGTGCCCGTTGGACGGATCGAGCTCGATGTCCGCTTCCAGCACGAAGTCGGAGAACCGCTGCTCGGAGGACATCGTCTCCCACGCGAAATAGCTCGCCTTGGAGAGATCCAGGCGGTACGCCCCCCGTTCGTAACGGGCGGCGTACCACTCCTCGTCGGCCGGCGGGAGGATCTTCCTCTCCAGCCAGCGGAAGGATGTGGAGATCCTCTCCGGCGGTGTTCGCGGGCGGAAAAGCGACAGCATCAGCGTGCGTCTCAGTACACGAGGATGGTGGCCGTGAACTCCAGGGGCTCGACCCCGGTGTTCTCGATGGCGTGGCCCCCTCCGCCGCCGGTGAGGACCGCGTCTCCGGGCCCGACGGGAGAGGTCTGATCTCCCTCCGTGACCATGCCCGAGCCGCTGAGGATGTAGAAGACCTCTTCCTCTCCGTCGTGGAGGTGATAGCCGATGGAGCTGCCAGGTGGGAGACGCAGGCGGGCGAGCAGGCGCACCTTGCCGCGCAGCTCCTCGCGGCGGAAGATGTGGAGGATTTCCACGGCTCCTTTTCCGTCGCGCATGCGTTCACGCACTTCTTTTTCCATCTCGGATTTTCTGCGGATCATGACCTTGTCTCCCGGGGGAGGATAGCAGTGGCGCGGAGAAAAGGGAAGGGATCCGGCGCTCCCGCGGCCGGTCAGTCCTCCGACGGGGTCTCCGTCTCCTCTGCGTCGTCGGCATCGGAGCTCTCAAACTCGCGGATGCGGTCGCGAAGCGACGCCGCCTTCTCGTAGTCTTCCTCGTCGATGGCCGTCTTCAGCTCGCCCTTCAGCACCTCCACCGGCGAGTCCTTCTTCTCATGGATCTGCTTCAGCGTGGCCTTGAGGTAGTTCAGCGAGCGCACGCGCTCGAACTGGAACGCCGGCGTATCGATTTCATGCATGCCCTCGATAGTATTGATGGCGCTCGTGATGATGTCCTCCGCGGCGTCCTTCATCTCCTTGTGCAGGGAGATCATCGCGCGAGAGATGGCGTTCATCCGCAGCACGTAGGGCTTGTACTGGAGCAGCTCCTTGCGGTCATCCTCGCTCTCCCCGTACTTCTCCACGAGAGTGAACAGCGCGAGGTTGTGGTCGGTATCCCGGCTCGTTCGGACGAAGTCGCCGATCTGGAACAGCACGAGGTAGCGGAAGTAGTACAGGACCCCTTCGCCCTGCAGGTGACCGAAGTCGTCGTGGGTGATGGTGAAGCCTTCATCCGTGCCGCGCGCGGATCGGTAGTTCTCCAGGCGCGCCTGGAACTCCTCCACGACGCTCTCACGCCCGAAGGGATGCTTGCCGTCCGGGCGTCCGTCCAGCTCGTACTGCTCGATGCCCATGGGCTGGCGCACCTGGAGCACCTGGCGGCCGTCGTCAGCCTGGATGATCCGGATCTGGTTGTCGGAGTCGAACTCCCATTCCCGCAGGATGTCCGTAATGTCCGTGCTCATGGTTCCCGCTCCCTAGTCACCATCAGCAATGTACCCCCGGGCGTCAGGTTCGGCAATGGCGCCGGGCTCGCACGAACCGTCCGGAGGCCCTATTTCCCGCCGTTTACCGCGTTGATGACCTCTCCCCTGGTGAGGAAAGCGCCGATCTGCCGGGCGATCATGATCGAAACATTGACCTGCGCCTCCCCGGTGGACGCTCCGATGTGCGGCGTGGCAACCACGCGCGGATGCTTCGCCAGGGTCCAGTCCTCCGGCGGCTCCCTGTCATACACGTCCACGCCCGCTCCCCGGACCGTTCCGTTCTCCAGAGCCGCAACGAGGTCCTTCTCCACGACGATCCCGCCGCGGGCGCAGTTGATGATGAACACTCCCTTCTTCATGGAGGCGAACGCCTTGGCGCCGAGGAGGCCCTTCGTTTCCGCCGTCTTGGGCGCATGGACGGAGATGAAGTCCGAGCCCGCAATCACCTCGTCGAATGTCGCGGCGCGGAACCCCAGGGACGCCGTCTTCTCCGCGGACACGAACGGATCATACGCGATGACCGTCATCCCGAGGCCGAGCGCCCGCTTTCCGACGATGCTGCCCACGTTGCCGATGCCGACGAGCCCGAGGGTCTTGCCCAGGAGCTCGATGCCGCCGCTGAAGCTCTTCTTGTCCCAGGTGCCTGCCTTCATGGAGGCGTCCGCCCGCGGGATTTCACGCGCCAGGGCGAACATCATGGCCACGGCCAGCTCCGCCGCGGCCTCCGCGTTTCCGCCGGGCGTGTTCAGCACCAGGATCCCCCGCTCGGATGCCGCGGGGACGTCGATGTTGTCCACCCCGGCGCCCGCGCGGCCGATCACCTTCAGGTGCTTTCCCGCCGCGATGATCTCCCGGGTGGCCTGCGTGGCAGACCGCACGACGAGCCCGACGCTGTCTCCGAGCTCGGCCGTGAGCTTGTCCGGGGCAAGCCCCGTCTTCACCACGAGCTCGAGATCGGGGAACTTCGCGAACTCGGCCATTCCTTCTTTTGCAATGGAATCTGCGATGAAAACCTTCTTCTTTTCCATGGTCCAGATATAGACTCCCCGGCCGGGTTTTGCAATAGTGCTTTCATGAAGCCCGATGTCACGGTCATTTCTCTCGGCGGCTCGATCATCGCTCCGAAGGGGGTGGACACGGCGTTCCTCACGAGCTTCACCGGGCTCGTGGACCGCTACCTCCGCGCGGAGGAGAGCCGGAAGCTCATCATCGTCTGCGGGGGAGGGAGCCTGGCCCGGGACTACCAGGCCGCGCTGCGGGCAGCCTCGCCCGGCGCGGCGCCGGAGGACCTGGACTGGGTCGGGGTCGCGGCAACGCGGGTGAACGGCGAGCTGGTGAGGCGGATCCTGCGCCCGTGGTGCGTGGAGGACCTGGTCACGGACCCGACAGCCGTCTCGGTCTTCACCGGCCGGGTGATGGTGGCCGCGGGCTGGAAGCCGGGCTTCTCCACGGACAACGATGCGGTGGTGCTCGCGCAGAGGTTCTCTGCGACGCGCCTCATCAACCTGTCGAACATCGCCCGTGTCTACTCCGCGGATCCGCGGCAGGACCCTGCCGCGCGGCCCCTGGACGCCGTCTCATGGAAGGACATGCTCGCCATCGTCGGCTCGGAATGGGTTCCGGGCAAGAACACGCCGTTCGACGCTACGGCGGCGCGGGCGGCGGCGTCATCCCGGCTCCGTGTCGTGTTTGCCGAGGGCAGGGACCTTCAGAACCTGGAACGGATCCTCAACGGTGAAAGCTTCACGGGGACGACGATCGGACCGGACTGAAGCGCGGCTGTGGCCGCGCGGGCTAGGCGGACTCAATCTCCCGGATGCGGTCGCGGAGGCGCGCGGCTTCCTCGTAGTTCTCTTCTTCAATAGCGGCCTGCAGGCGCTTGCGGAGGCTCGCCATCTCGTCTTCCGGCACGAGCGGGGCCACTTCGGCAACGGTCGGGGTCTCTGTCTCCTCGGTCGTCTCCGCTGCCGGCTGCTCCTGGCGAAGCTCGCGGTTCTTTTCCTCCACCATCTTCACGGAGATGCCGGCTTCGTCCACGACTGCCTCGTCGATGTAGATGGGGCATTTCACGCGCACGGCGAGGGCAAGACAGTCCGACGGGCGTGCATCCACGGCGATCTCGGAGCCGGAAGAATCCAGGATGAGCTTTGCGTAGTACGTGCCTTCCTTGAGCGCCGTGATCTCCACGCGGTTGACGGAGGACTCCAGGCTCTCCAGCACGGTGATGAACAGGTCATGGGTGAGCGGACGCGGCATCTTCACGCTTCCCAGCCCGATGAGGATGGACTGCGCTTCCAGGGGCGCAATGAAGATGGGCACGGCCACGTCGAGGCCGAGCGGCCTGACAAGGACGGCGTTGCCCTGCTCGGCTTTCGCGACTGTCCACACCTCGGCGGGAACCAGCATCTCTTGCTCTCTTCCGTTAATGATAGAGCAATTGCGCTGAAAGGACAATAGACGAAAGGCCCGGAGATCGTTGTATATATGGAGTGTGAGCACATCGAAGAGAAAAGATCCCTTCGGAACCGTACGAACGATCAAGACCCTCGCGGGCCGGGTCTCCCTGTACAGCCTCGCATCCCTCCAGAAACAGGGAGTGTCGCCCGTGGATCGCATGCCGTTCGCCGCACGGATCCTCGCGGAGGCCGTCCTGCGCGCCATCGACGGCACCCTCGTCACGGAAGAGGACCTGCGCACCGTCTGCGGCGCCACACAGTCGGACGCGTCGCGGCGGGAGTTTCCGTTCATGCCCGCGCGCGTGATCATGCAGGACTTCACCGGCGTGCCGGCCATCGCGGACCTCGCCGCGATGCGGGACGCCATGGCGGCGTGGGGCGGGGATCCCTCGCGGATCAACCCGGTCATCCCCGTGGACCTCGTCATCGACCATTCCGTGCAGGTGGACCGCTTCGCCTCGCGCCGTGCGCTCGCCTCGAACGGAGAGCGGGAGATCCAGCGCAATTCCGAGCGCTACCGGTTCCTGCGCTGGGGCGCCGGCGCGTTCAACGATTTCCACGTCGTGCCGCCCGCAACGGGAATCGTGCACCAGGTGAACCTCGAGCACATCGCGCGCGTCGTGCAGGTCCGTGACGGTGTCGCGTTTCCGGACACGGTGGTAGGGACAGACTCCCACACCACGATGATCAACGGGATCGGGGTGCTGGGCTGGGGGGTCGGCGGGATCGAGGCGGAAGCGGCCCTCCTTGGCCAGCCGCTGTTCATGCTCGTGCCCCCGGTGGTCGGAGTGCGCCTCAGCGGCAGTCTCCGCCCGGAAGCCACGGCAACGGATCTCGTCCTCACCCTGACGGAAATGCTTCGCGCGCGCGGCGTCGTGGAGAAGATCGTGGAGTTCTTCGGCCCGGGACTCGAAACGCTCACCGTTGCGGACCGCGCGACCGTGGCCAACATGTCCCCGGAGTACGGGGCTACCGCCGGCTTCTTCCCGGTGGACGGAAAGACCCTGGCGTATCTGCGTGAAACCGGCCGCGCCGCGGAGATGGTGGACCTGGTGGAGCGCTACTGCAAGGAGCAGCAGATCTTCCGGCAGGAGTCCGCCCTCGACATCGCCTATGATGAGGTCTTCGAGCTGGACATCTCCACCGTAGAGCCTTCGATTGCCGGGCCGCGCAGGCCGCAGGACCGCATACCGCTGTCCCGGGCAAAGAGCTCCTGGCGCGAGGCGTATCCGGGCGCTGGAGCCCGTGCCGCGGAGGTGGACATCGGAGACGGAAAGGAGATTCTGAGGGACGGGTCTGTCGTCATCGCCGCAATCACGAGCTGCACGAACACGTCGAACCCGGCTGTCATGATCGGAGCAGGTCTGCTGGCCCGCAACGCGGTCCAGCTCGGCCTGCGCGTGCCGGCGCGCGTCAAGACGAGCCTCGCGCCCGGCTCCCGCGTGGTCACGCGGTATCTCGACCGGGCGGGACTCACGCCCTACCTCGAAGCGCTGGGGTTCCACGTCGTCGGTTACGGCTGCACCACGTGCATCGGCAACTCCGGCCCGCTGCCAGAGCCGGTCAGCGCCGCGATCCGGCAGAACGATCTGGTGGCGGCGGCGGTCCTCTCGGGCAACCGGAATTTCGAGGGCCGCATTCATCCGGAGGTGCGCGCGAATTACCTTGCCTCGCCGCCGCTCGTCGTGGCATATGCTCTGGCCGGGACGATGGACATCGACCTGCAGACCGAGCCCCTCGGGATGGACCGCGGCGGGCGCCCGGTCTTTCTCCGCGAGATCTGGCCCTCGTGCGAAGAGATCGATTCTGTCGTCAGGACCGCGCTTTCCCCGGAGATGTTCCGTGACGTGTACGCCTCTGTCTTCACCGGGGACGAGGCGTGGCAGACGATCGACGCGCCCGGAGGCGGCCGCTTCGCCTGGGATGAAAAGTCCACGTATATCCGGCGGCCACCTTTCTTCGATGAGCTCCCGCGGCAGGCGCCGGAGGTCCATGCCGTCCGCGGCGCCCGGGTCCTTGCCCTCCTGGGGGATTCGGTGACGACAGATCACATCTCGCCGGCCGGAGACATTGCGGAGCATGGTCCGGCGGGCGCCTGGCTTACCGGCAGCAGCGTCAGCCGCGCGGACTTCAACACGTACGGATCCCGCCGCGGCAACCACGAGGTGATGATCCGCGGCACCTTCGCGAACATCAGGATCCGAAATGCCCTTGTGCCCGGCGTGGAGGGCGGCTTCACTCTCCACCTGCCGGAGGCTGTCCGGATGCCGATCTACGACGCTGCCATGCGCTACCGCGCTGAGGGAGTGCCGCTCCTTGTCATCGCCGGAGAGGAGTACGGCACCGGGAGCTCCCGGGACTGGGCGGCTAAAGGCACGCTCCTTCTGGGCATCCGGGCCGTGATCGCGGTGAGCTTCGAGCGGATCCACCGGTCGAACCTCGTGGGCATGGGCGTGCTGCCGCTGCAGTTCATGCCCGGGGAAAGCGCGGCCAGCATCGGGCTTTCCGGGAAGGAAGAATACGCGGTCGATGCCCCGCGGGGCCCCAGGCAGGTCATGGTGGTCCATGCCCGGGCAGAGGATGGCTCGGAGAAGGAGTTCAAGGTCGTCTCGAGGATCGACACAGACGTCGAGATGAGCTACTACAGCAACGGAGGGATCCTCCCTGCTGTTCTTCGGGGATTCATCAAAACGTAGAAATATAGTTAGAAAAAGAAGTTAGAAAACAATTGACAAATACAAAAATTGTGGTAGCCTGATTATGCTCTGGCGTACCAGCCGGGAGCATAAGTACCAAAACGGAGGTGCGAAATGAAGAGGCTGACGCTTTTGTTCTGCGTGGCAGCGATCCTGGCGCTGGCCGTGGTCGGGTCCGCCTACGCGCAGAAGGGGGTCTTCATGGGAACCGCGATCCGGTCCCTCGAGAACCCGTATCACCTCGTCTGGTCGCGTGGCGGGCAGGCATACGCGGACTCCGTCGGCGGAATCCACGTTGTCCAGACATGCGAGGGCTCCAGCGAGAAGCAGCTCAACGACATCAAGGCGCTGATCGCCAAGGCGGGAAAGAACGCGGTGTTCTGCATCGACCCCAACGAAGCGCCCAACGCAGTGCCCATCGCCAAGGCGCTCGAGGCGGCGGGCGTCTACTACGTCACCTGGTGGAACAAGCCGGACAACATCAAGGCCTGGAACTTCCCCCATTGGGTTGCCCACATCGCGTTTGACGGGATTTCCACGGGCGAGTTCACCGCGACCGAGCTGATCAAGTCCATGGGCGGCAAGGGCAAGATCGTCGCCATCCAGGGAATGCTCGCGAACACGACGGCCATCGACAGGTTCCAGGGCCTCAAGAACGTGCTGGCCAAGAACCCGGACGTCGAGCTCGTTGCCCAGGACACGGGCGAATGGGACCGCAACAAGGCGTTCGACAAGATGAAGAGCTTCCTCTCCGCGAATCCGGACGTCGGCGGCGTCTGGTGTGCGAACGACAACATGGCCCTGGGCGCGCTGGAAGCCCTCCGCGCGGCCGGCCTGGCGGGAAAGGTTCTCGTCACCGGCGCCGACGGCATCACCGAGATGCTCAACGCCATCGACAAGGGTGAAGCGGCGGCTACCGTGCTGAACGACTCCTTCTGGCAGGGCGGGATCGGGCTCTCCCTGGCCATCGCGGCCAAGACGGGCAAGATCAACCTGAAGACCACCCCGAAGGACCATCGGCAGTACTACGTGCAGGCCATCTATATCAACCAGGACAACATCAAGAAGGTCATCGCCGAGCACGTCACCGGGACTCCGAAGTACGACTGGAACGATCTGTACGCCAACTACCTGCGGCCCATGCCCTGAGCAGCGCGGCCGGAGGACATGATCGTCTTTGATCGACCGAGCCCGCCCCGCATGCGCGGGGCGGGCATTTCAGAAACGCCCTCACGGAGACTCAGCAGATGAGCGGACAGGCGGCAGCGGGACGGCGGGCCGGTTTTTCCATTCGCCGCGCGGGGCAGAAGGCGCTGGATGTCATTTCCCGGGGGGTCGTGGGGCAGGTCGCCGCGCTGGCGATCGTGCTCGTGATCTTTGCCGCCGGCACGGAAGGGACGTACCTCTCCCTGAAGAACATCCTGACCATACTCAGCCTCGCCGGCATTCCCATGATCATCTGTCTGGCCATCCACCAGGTGGTCGTCATCGGCGGCATGGACCTGTCCACGGAGGGCGTCATCTCTCTGTGCGCCGTGATTTCCGGTTTCCTGATCAAGAACAACTTCACGGGTTACAACATCGGGTTCTGGGCGGTGCCGATCTCCATGACCCTCGGCGGGCTCACCGGCCTGGTGAGCGGTCTCCTGAATACGCGGGTGAAGATGCCATCCTTCATCGCCACGCTGGGCATGTGGTGGGCGGCCCAGGGGCTCTCCGTCATCATCGGCCGCGGCAACGCCGTCAAGATGCTGGACCAGCGGTTCCAGAACATCACCAACGGAGACATCCTCGGCATTCCGAACCTCATCCTCATGGCGGTTGCCATCTTCGCCATCCTGCTCGTGATCCAGCGGATGACGAAGCTCGGCAAGTATATCTACGCCATCGGAGGAGACGAGCAGCTCGCGCGGCAGGCCGGCATCAAGGTGGACCGGATCAAGGTCATCGTCTTCGTGATCACCGGGGTGATCTACGGCCTGGCGGCCATTCTTCTTCTCTCCCGGGTGGCGAGCTCCAACCCGCGAACCGGCAACGGCCAGCTCTTTCCCGCCATGACCGCGGTGGCCGTGGGGGGCGTCTCTCTCTCCGGGGGGATCGGAGGGGCTCTCAACGCCCTGTTCGGCGCACTGATCGTCACGGCGCTGAACAACGGCATGGTCCTGATGAAGATCAGCCCGTACATCCAGAGCGCGGTGAACGGCGTCGTTCTCATCCTTGCGGTCGCCGTGACCATCGACCGCAGGAAGATCGGTATCATCAAGTAGGGAGATGCTCAGCGCCATGGATGCGACTGTGCTCGAAATGAAAGGCATCACGAAGAAATTCCCCGGCGTCGTCGCCCTGAAAGGCGTGGACATGTCCCTGCGCGCCGGGGAGATCCTCGGCCTGGTCGGAGAGAACGGCGCGGGGAAGTCCACGCTGATGAAGATCATGATCGGCCTGCACAGCCCGGACGAAGGGGAGATCGTCCTGAGGGGCGAGGCGACCCGGCTCGACGGACCCGACAGCGCCATCAGGGCCGGGATCGGCATGGTCTTCCAGGACGGAAGCCTGATCCCCAACCTCTCCGTGATGGAGAATCTCTTCCTGCGGCACGAGGACGGGTTTCGGCGCTTCGGCCTGCTGTCCTCCGGCGCCATGGCAAAGAAGGCCCACGAGGAGCTCGACGGCGTCGGGCTCGGCCGGCTCAATCCCCGTACACGCACGGGAGACCTCTCGGCCGCCGAGAAGCAGATGGTGGAGATCGCCCGCCTGCTGTGGCTTTCCGAGTTGTACGGCGTGCGGAACCCCATCCTCATCCTCGACGAGCCGACCACCGTTCTGCAGGAGCAGGAGGCGAAAATCCTCTTCGAGATCCTGCGCCAGTTGAAGAAGAAGTCTTCCATCATCTTCATCTCCCACCGCCTGGAAGAAGTGGTCATGCTGTCGGACCGCATCGTCGTCCTGAAGGACGGGGAACGGATGGCGGAAATCGAGCGCGACCAGGCGGAGGTCCGAAGGATCGAGAAGCTCATGGTGGGCCACGAGCTCGCGGAGGAGCACTACCGGGAGTCACTCCAGACGCCGCCGGGGGACGAGGTGGTCCTGAAGGTGGAGGGCCTTTCCATGGACGGCCGGTTCCAGGACTTCAACCTGGAGCTTCACAAGGGAGAGATCGTGAGCCTCGTCGGCCTCCTCGGATCGGGCAAGGAAGAGGTGTGCCGCGTTCTGGGCGGGTCAGAGCAGCCCGGCGCGGGGACCGTCTTCGTTGACGGAAGGCGCGTGAGCTTCTCATCGCCCAAGGACGCCATCGCGGTGGGAATCGGCTGCGTGCCCATCGACCGCAGGAACGAGGGACTGGCCACATCCCTCGACGTCGCGGACAACATCAACCTGCTGGTCCTGAGACAGCTCGTCAGCGGCGTCTTCCTCAATCCCCGGCTGGAACGGTCCAACGCCGAGCGGTGGGTGAAGGAGTGCCTGGTCAAGACGCCGTCTCTGCAGACATCCTGCGCCAACCTCAGCGGCGGCAATCAGCAGAAGGTCGTCATTGCGAAGTGGCTCGCGGCGAACGTGAAGATCATGATCCTCGATCATCCGACGCGCGGCATTGATGTCGGCGCCAAGGACGAGATCTACCGCCGCATCCGGGAGCTGGCCGCTTCCGGGGTGAGCCTCCTCATGATGTGCGACACGCTGGAAGAGGACATCGGCCTGTGCAACCGGATGGTCGTCATGAAGGACGGGAAGATTGTACGCGACATCCCCTGCCCCAAGGGAGCCAAGCCCACGCCGCTGGACATCATCGGGTACATCGTATGAAAAAGACATTCACCATCCGGCCCATCTACATTTCCCTCGGGCTCTTCGTGGCCATTGTCGCGTTCTTCGGCATCGTGAATCCCAGCTTCATCTCCGCGTACAACGCCGTCACGGTTCTGAATGCCGCGATCATCCTCCTCGCCGTGGGAGCCGGCCAGGCCTTCGTCATCCTGACGGGAGGGATCGACCTTTCCGTGGGAAGCATCATGTCGCTCGTCTCCATCGTGTTCATGCTGTCCGTGGGCCCGATCGGCGCCTGGGCATACCTCCTGGTCATCGTGATCGGGACTGCGTCGGGCCTTCTCAATGGCCTGATCGTGTCCAAGCTGCGGATCCCGTCGTTCATCGCCACGCTGGGCACGCAGGGGATCCTCCTCAGCCTGGCGTATCTCCTGTCAGCGGAGCCCCTGACGGCACCGGACGAGGCGTACGGGCTGCTGGACCTCGTCAACGGCGCCATCGGCCCGATCCAGGCGGTGTGGATCAGCGGCGTGGTGATCTACCTGGTCTTCTACTACATCCAGCGCTTCACGCAGCTGGGCCGTTCCATCATCTACATCGGGGCGAACGAGCGGATGTCGTACCTCTCGGGGCTCAAGATCGATCGCGCCCGCATCTTCGCCTTCGCCTTCTCGGGATTCGGCGCGGCGGTCGCCGGCGTGATCCTGGCGGCCACGCTGTACTCGGGCTATCCGACGATGGGCGGCGTCTACGTGCTCAACTCCATTGCGACGGTGGTGGTCGGGGGGACGGCCATGACCGGCGGGGCCGGCGGCGTGCTGAACACGCTGGTCGGCGCCCTCATCATGGGCGTGCTCAACAATGGACTCACCGTCATCGGCATTGACGTGTACGCCCAGCAGGTGTTCCTGGGCGTTCTCATCATCATTGCGGTCGCGGTGACGTTCGACCGGAACAAGATCGCCATCATCAAGTGACGGGGCTCTATCCGTAGACGTGCTGCGGCGCGATGCCGAACGAGGGCGAGGCCGCTTTTTCCAGGATCACCTCGGTAATGGACTGGTTGAGCCGGCGGGTGTTGTCGAAATAGTCGGACCGTATCCGCCCCGCCTGCGCTGCCACGTTGCGCTTCTGGGCGTCCGGCTCGTGGGGCTTGTCCAGATCCGCGATGCCGCCCAGCACGTCCAGGATCCCCCGGTTCAGGGGCCAGTCCTGGTCATGCGACTTATCGAGAAATTTCCCCAGAGAGTTCACCTGCGCGATGCTTACCGGGAACATCTCGTACCCTTCGACAGCGGAAGAGTAGACCTTGGAGAGAAGGCCGAAGAAAACCCGCAGTGATTTCTCGTAGATCTCGTTCGCCTTCAGCGAAGCGAACGTGTCGAACACCGCCTTCACCATGTAGGGGTTGGGGACCACGCAGTCCAGGAAATGCTCCGGCTCGCGGCCTTCGAGCAGCGCTTCGATGGCGTACTGGTTGTTGCTCGCGAGCATCATGATGTACAGCGGGTAGTTGTCACTGGTGATCCCCAGGCGGCGGAGAAAGCTCGCGTAGGCCCACAGGGCATTTGCCGCCGCGGGCGTCCGGCCCTCCAGGATCTCGGTGATGGTGCGGTGCTTCAGGTAGTCAACGGCTTCTTCGGTGATGCTGCCCGTCTTCAGGTCTTCCCTGATCTTCTGGATGTCCATGCGCTTTCCCCTCCGCAATAACCGCGGGACGATGGCCGTCCCGCGGTCATGAGAACCTCTGTTCAGCCCGACTTCTTGCGCGATCCGCCCCCGACGGCTTCCTTCTTGGCCGCCGGCTGCGCGGACGCCG
>Ga0335070_10003337_pt1 | contig 18724 bp, 15 predicted proteins | sample Lox_Sample_13_FD_206722 | JGI IMG/M metagenome (GOLD analysis project Ga0335070, IMG submission 206722) | Soil microbial communities from Loxahatchee National Wildlife Refuge, Florida, United States - Lox_Sample_1.3 | ecosystem: Environmental > Terrestrial > Soil > Wetlands | place: USA... | reverse complement strand
GGCCGTCCGCCCCCAGGGCCCCCCGGCTTGCCCGCCGTTATCCGGTCAGAATCCCTCTCCTCGCCTCCGCGTTTTCGCGATGTCCGGGTCCTTTTCGGGGCCGTTCGCGTGCTCGATGTGGTGCCGCTCCAGGTCGGCCCGCAGGAACTCGTAGGCCTCCTCCGGGCTGTCGGCCCAGTGAATCAGGTCGAGGTCCGTCGCCGAGATCGTCCCGGCATCCACCAGCGCCTGGAAATCGACGATCTTCTCCCAATACTCCCGGCCGTACACCAACACCCCGATGTGCTTGGCCAGCTTCTCGGTTTGCGCCAGCGTCAACAGCTCGAACATCTCGTCGAACGTCCCGAACCCCCCCGGAAACACCACCAGCGCCTTGGCCAGGTAGGCGAACCACAGCTTGCGCATGAAGAAGTAATGGAACTCGAAGTTCAGGTCGGGCGTGATATACGGGTTGGGCACCTGCTCGAACGGCAGGTGAATATTCAGCCCGATGGTCTTGCCCCCCGCCTCTGACGCCCCGCGATTGGCCGCCTCCATGATGCCCGGCCCGCCGCCCGTGCACACCACGAAGCGGTGCCTCGGTTGCGCAATCGTCTGCGTCCACTTGGTGATGAGGAATGCCAGCCGCCGTGCGTCTTCGTAATAGCGCGACATGGCCACGTCCGATTCGGCCCGCCGGATGCGCTCGCCCAGATCGGCCCCTTCCGCGCCCGGCGCCCGCAGTGCCTGCAATTCCGCCTCGGTCGTCTCGCGGCTGCGAAAGCGCGCCGAGCCGAAGAACACGATGGTGTCCTGAATGCGCTCGCGCCGGAACTTCGACAGCGGCTCCTGATACTCGGCCAGAATGCGCAGAATGCGGCCGTCGGGCCCGTTCAGGAACTTCTTGTTCTCATAGGCCAGCGGCACCCGCTGGTTGGGATGCGGCAGCGGCTCGGGTTTGTCGGTATCTTTCTGGGCCATGAGGATAGGTATATCAGCCGCGCATCAATCGCCGCCAACTCCCACATGTCTTGTCATCCTGAGCGAGGACGCGCTGAAATGCGCGCGTCCGAGTCGAGGGACCTGCTTTTGCTTGTCATCACACCCGCGCCCCCTCTTGATTTGTCATCACGAGCCCGCGCCGCGGGCGAGGGATCTGCTTTTCTATCCACTATCCACTACCCACTGACTTGTCATCCTGAGCGCAGGCGGCGCCTTGCCGCCGGAGTCGAAGTTGAGGCGTTTTGCGGGCGTCTGAGCCCTCAGCCGAAATCCTGAGCGACCCTGAGCGCAAGCGAAAGGGAGCCGAAGGAGCCTGCCCTGAGCGCAGCCGAAGGGACCTGCTTTTGCTTGTCATCACACCCGCGCCCCAACGTTTGTCATCCCTCGCGCCTCTACCCCTTCACGTTTGTCATCCCTCGGTCGCCTTGCGACCGGGGGGCCGCTCTTTCTTGCGCCGTCATCCTGAGCACAGGCGGCGCTCCGCCGCCGGAGTCGAAGGACCCGCTGTCCTCAGCCCGCAGGGCGGAACAATCGTAGCCCGGGGCGTGAGCCCCGGGGGCAAGTGGGAGATTAACTCGAGTCCTTTTAGGAACGCCACAGTTTCGTTACAGACTCGTCCGTGCCGGGAATCCGCAAAATCAATCCCTGAGTCCCGCAAGGGACAGCACCCTCCCGCCGCTTTCGCCTCGCCCGCGCCGCTTCGTATCAGGGCACGACTTCAGTCGCGCCGGCACTGTCCCTTGATTTTGGGTGGAAGCGCCGGGCCTTTATGCCGGCGACACCCGCGCCCCCTCTTGATTTGTCATCACGAGCCCGCGCCGCGGGCGAGGGATCTGCTTTTGATTCGTCGTCTTGAGCGAGGACGGCGACAACAATCTACGCCACTGCCGAACGCACTTCCGCAAAAAGTGGTGCGCAGATTTTGTCGACAGCGGTTGCCATCGGTATAGCCGTGAGCCAAACTGTTATGCTCCGGGTGCCCGTGTTGATCTCTGCCTTGTGAAGCAATCGATTCCGACGGATCATTCTCTCCCATGTGCTCAGTCTGCAGGGATAGGCTAGGCACACAATGACTCGGTCTGTTCGCGCAAGACCTGCATAGGCGAGCACCTGAAGCAAATCGCCTCGATGCTGTTCTCGCACCATTTGTTCGACCGATCCCCACGCGCTGTCTTCCAGTTCGTCCCAGTGGCGCTTGTATTTTGCGTCAACGATGAGAGTTGTCGATCCGCATTCGAGCCACACATCAGGTACTAAAGCCTTTTGCGATCCGAGGTACGGCGGCTCCCACGATATCGGGTGCACAGTCTCCCTCTGCCTACCTGTCCGCACACTTGCGCCAATCAATCTAGCAACGGAGCGAAAGACCGTCTCGACCCAAGCTTCAAAAAACTGCTCCATCGGCATGCGCCAAGGGATCCCTTCCAAATCGCTGACACCAGCCAATCCTCGATCTTCGATCGTCCACTCAATTGCTTGGAGCCCCTCCAAATAGTGCTGAGTTCTCAACGGCCGCTGCAGCCAAGAGGACAGCGTGTTGGCTGAAGGCAACAGTGACGGGCTATTCTGAACCCGGCGTAAGAGATCATTGCAAAACGCGATAAGTTGATGGACAAAACCACCATGTTCTCGCTGCGACTCGAGGGCGCTACGTTGCTTTTCCAGTGAATACCGAATTGCGCCCGCCAATAATCGGTCATCCCGTAAGTCTGGGAAAGTGCAAGGAACAGAAAGAAACTGTCCAGTTGCAAGATACCGGGTTGCGTACTCGCTCCAGCGAACCGCGCCCCGAGGTGCCGATCTATTTTCGTTAACTAACTCGAAGCGCCTGTTTAGCGAATCCAGCAATGCCTTCAGTCGGGCAAGCACCATGCAGGAGATGACCCAAGTTGGCACCCTCCGCTCAGAGCGTTTCAAGAGAGGCAACTTCAGAGGAGTAGGGGCTATGCGCCAACCCATCTCCGCGAGCATTGGGCCAATACCCGGCCAGGGAAATCGGGGTTGGATTACCATTCCGTAGTCGAGCATTCCGCTCGTTGGAGAAAAGAGCGGAACTCCGCCGACTACATTTCCAGACTCCAGTGCAATGTAGACGTCGCTTCCGTCATATAACCGATTCAGCCGGATGTCCATCAAGGCAAACAGAGAACGGTTCTGAGCTTCGAATTGATCGGCCAACCTTGCCGCGGTAGAGGATGGGTCTCTGGCGGAGCCGCGCAATCCAAAGAACTCCACAGCCGATTTACGCATCACGGAGTTGTCTTGTAATTCCAGACACACTTCGCGTGCTTGCTGCGGACGCAGCAATGGCGACTTGTTTCCCCGGTAGACCCGAATTTTGCCTTGCTTCAGAGACTTTGCAGCCATTGTAAGTACGTCCGAATTGGCTCCGCGAACCCCGTGACGTACCCCTGGGCCAAGTACTCTTCCAACAGAGGTGCCAGATCGACTTTTAGGCTGACTTTGGCGGCGGCTTCGTCTGATTTCAGGAAATAAGAGTGACCTGGCACGAGTGAAAATGCATCCTCTCCAGCGTGCTCGATGAAGATGGAGACAATTCGCCGAAAAGCGTCGCGCATGAGTTCGCAACCATATTCCTCAACGACGCTCATCTGCGGCCAAAGTGAAACGAATGCAAACCGCCGCCTTACTGCGACATCGACGATCGCAATACTACGGTCGGCGCTGTTCATGGTGCCAAGAATCTGCAGGTTGTCGGGGAGCTCGAACTTAGCGTGGAACGGCTCGCCGAAATCGTACGGCAAATCAACTGCCCGGTGCTCGGTAGATTGCGACTCAAGCAGGTAAATCGCTTCCCCTAGAATCTTTGACAAATCTGCGCGATTGATCTCATCAATGTGCAGCAGATAAGGCCTGGGATAAACCTCTTTTGCGCGGAGGGCCGATTCCATAAGAAAGCCCGACTTCGGCGCGAAAGCGAGTCCTAATTGAGTTCCCGACTCTTGGGGAGCAAGACCACCGACGAAATTTTCGTACGTAGTATTTGGATGAAACTGAATACTCCGTCCCGACCCGGAATACTCGTCAGCTAGAAGTTGTAGTGCCATCCTGGTCTTACCAGTTCCAGGCGGGCCTTGGAGGATGACGAAGCGCCTCGAATCCAGAAGCTGGTGTACCTTGTCTCTCAACACAACAGGCATCAGAGAACCAAACCACTTGTTTCGGATCGTCTCCGCATCTTCCCTGTGCGTTGCGTTGACTTCGAACCCTCGCTCCTCAAAACACAAATCCAAGAGGGCGGTGACGGCTTGCTTCGTAATCTCCTTATCCGAGCTTGGTGTGAATAACGCATACATCACTTTCCCGTACCGATCGAGCACGGACTTATAAACATTCCACTGGCGCTGAAGTTCGCTAGGTATATCGATGTCTATGCGCGTTGGATCCTGCTTGGCCCATGCTATTTGCTTCCCTTTTCCGAACTCACTGTTCAACCAGGCACAAATCGCTTGGGCTTTGCGTGCGTGACCGGGGCGCCCAAGGATCGCTTCGTCAGGAGCAAGTCCCTGAGTGCCCACTACCAGCCCAACCAGACAAGGCGCGCCCTCGACAGGAAAGATGACAAACGAGAAGCCACCGTATGCGCCTTTGTTTGGATTTGATGGGTGAATGTAGGCAGCGAACGGTACTCCGGAGTCTTGATTCATCTCTGGGGCGCGAAGAGTGACTGACTTCTCAGCTGCCTTTAGGTAACGCCCCTCGGGGCTTCCGAAGAGCGCCTTGAACGCAACTTCATTTCGCTTGTTCCATTCGTCCATGGCGGTCGAATGGACGATCCGTACCAACAGGTCGAGGCTCATGTGATTTTGTGCACCCAGGGTAACCGGTTGGACCGAAGCGCACAAGTATCATGGCTTATTTCCGCGACGGGAACAGTTCGACGCATGGTCGTAACTCGAGTCGAGTACACAAGCGGTACATGCACTCCGGTCTTTCTCGGTTATCCAATTTCCGAGCACGTCCCGAATTGACCGCGCCCACTCCCCATTCCAACCATATTGGTACGCCCGTTCCAGCGCCTCTGCGTATTCCTTCATCAATTGCAGCGCCCTCTCCTCGGTTACTGTAAGGCTGTCCTTCGAAGCAAGGGCCTCTTGAACGTCCTCCACGTTAATTGTGATTACTAGTTGCTTCGTATCTGGGTGGAAGCCAGACGCTATTATTGGTCTGATGTTAACTGTGTCGTTAGGCATGTTGCCTCCATGAAATCGCGCTCAGTCTACTTCTTCAAGTGGCTTTAGGCCCGTCCAAAGTGATCGCTCGCTTCGGCGTGCAACATAATCGACCCGCGCCCGGAGCCCCAGGACCTGCCCTGAGCATGTCGACGGCTTCGCGCCGCGCCTTTCGGCGCCAACCCGGGGCGCTAGAAGCTGACTACCGCCAACTGGCTACCGGCAACTCTCAGCGGTGCATGTACCTTCGTAACTTGACTCCACCCACCCCGGCGCTAAACTCGGCCATGTACGACTGTTTGTTTTCGCCGTCCCCTCATCCCGGACGGCCTGTAGCACTGGAGAAGCTTGTATGTCTGACCATCTCCCAGAAGATGGCGCCCGCCGCGATTTCCCCCAGCCCGACTCCCCAGCCTTGCCCCGCCCCGGCCAGTTACCTCACGTAATTTCTCCGACACCATCCCTTTCCTCGCCCATAAGTCGTTTTAATAGAAGAATTTACCGATATCCCCTTTGGATTGAATATTTTACGCCGAAAGCCACAACTAACTCCATTAAAATGAGGAATTTCAGGGGGGAGGGGGGAGGGGGAGGGGGTACCCACCAACCCACACTTCCCAAAACAGGAATTATCCCCGCGGACTCTCTCGATACGTCACCGCTTCCGCGACGCCCATCCAGATGTCGATAAGTCCCAATCCGCTGACCAGTCCGCGGACGAATCCGTGGTTGAGAAACTCTTTGACCGCGGGCAAGCCGACCAGCAGCGAATTGTCCGTCCAGAGGCGCGTCCAGGGCAGCACGGTGAGAACGATGCCGACTTCCAGGCAGAACAGCACGAACACCACCAGCCACAGGCGATGCAGCCAGCGGTGTGAGCGGCTGGGCTTCTTCGCGGGCGGCATCACCAGCACCGGCCCGCCGGATTGCGGCTCGGCATTGCCGCCGCTCGCCTCCGCGAAGTAGGTGAGGAACCCGTTGGCCGGCGCGAGTGTGGGAGAGAGATCCATATCAGCGGATTGTACAGCGGCGGTGCAACGCGCTATGCCGAAAAACCGAAACGGCAGGGACCACGCCCTGCCGGGTTCAGAAGCAGATCCCTCGCGGACTACCGCCCGCTCGTGATGAAAAAACCAAAAGTCCTAGAGCAGCTCTTCGTTCCAGTTTTCCAGGAACTTCTTCACTTCCGCCATGAACTGGTCGGCGACGGCGCCATCGATGATGCGATGGTCGTAGCCGATGCTCATGTGCATCATGGAGCGGATGGCGATGGAGTCGTTGCCGTCCTTGTCGGTGAGCACGACGGGCTTCTTGACGATGCCGCCGATGCCCATGATGGCCACCTGCGGCTGGTTGATGATGGGCATGCCGAACTTGGCTCCGAAGATGCCCGGATTGGTGATGGTGAAGGTGCCGCCCTGCACTTCCTCGGGCTTGAGCTTCTTGGCGCGGGCGCGCTCACCGAGGTCGGTGATGGCGCGCTGCAGGCCGACAAAGCTGCGCTCCTCAGCGTTCTTGACCACGGGCACGATGAGGCCCCAGTCGAGGGCGACCGCGATGCCGAGGTTGACGGCTGAGTGATAGCGGATGTTGTCGCCCTCGACCGAGGAGTTGACGATGGGCCACTTGCGGAGTCCGTGGACGGCGGCGCGGGCAAAGAATGGCGTGAACGTCAGCTTGGAGCCGGTGGCCTGCTCGAACTTCGACTTCATCTTCTCGCGCAGGCGGACGATGCGGGTCATGTCGACTTCGAAGACGCCGTGCACGTGCGCGCTGGTGCGCTTGGACTCGATCATGCGCTCCGCGATCTTCTTGCGCATGGCGGACATGGGCACGACTTCGCCGGGCGTCACACCGCCCACAGGCTGCAGTGGCGTGGTGACGGCGGGAACGGCGGGAGCTTCGTAGCTCGGGGCCGGAGCGGCGGGTGCAGGAGCAGCGGCGGCAGGCGCAGGTGCTCCGGCAGCGTGCTTGGCGATGAAGGCCTCGATGTCTTCCTTGGTGATGCGGCCACCTAAACCAGTACCCGGAACCTTGGCGAGATCGACGTTGTTCTCCTTGGCGATCTTGCGCACGAGCGGGCTGGAGCGGACGCGTCCCTGCTCACCGGCTTCGGCTTCAGGCTCCGGCTCGGGTTCCCTGGCGGCGGGAGCGGGCGGAGGAGGTGGCGGCGGCGCAGCTTCCTTCTTGGCGGCCGGAGCGGGAGCAGCGGCGGCTTCGCCGTCTCCGATGACACCAACCACGGTGTTCACCTGCACAGTGGCGCCGGCCTGGACCTTGATTTCCTGTAGCGTGCCGGAGGCGGGGGCGGGGATTTCGGCGTCCACCTTGTCAGTGGAGATTTCAAACAGCGGCTCGTCGCGCTGGACTTTGTCGCCGGGCTGCTTGAGCCACTTGGTGATGGTGCCTTCGAAGATCGATTCCCCCATCTGGGGCATGACTACGTCTGTGGGCATGGTGTCCTTCCGCAGAAATACTGGTTAGAAATCGGGGCCAAACGCAATTTCACATTATATCGCGGGGAATGCGGTTGGCAGGCGACAGTGGTCAGGTGCAGAAAAGCGGGCGGCGAAGGCTGAACCAAGAAGGCGAGCTTCCCGTATCACGTGATTCGAAGGGGGAATCCATGGCTGGTCGGCTTCGCTGGCAGCGCATTCCGGTTGGCTCAATCCGCATACGATACCCAGGGCACGAGCTGGCGTTGCTGGTTGGCTACTCGCTCTTCTACATTGGGCTGTCGGGGTTGACCGCGCAGCTCATTTTACATCGGCCGCTGCCGCTGTTCGGTTCGCCCGATTTTCTTCTCGACTATTGGTACTTCCTGTTCTTCAAGATCGCGTTTCTGCTGGTGGTGCCGGCGGCTGCGTTTTGGGCGATCGGCTACCGGCCGCGCGATCTGGTGTATGGAGGGCTTTCGGCGCGCGACTTCGCGGGCGCAGCGGTTGGGCTGGCAGCCGGTTTTTGCATCAATCTCTCGTACGTGGGCGATGTCCAACGCCAACTGAACAGCGGAGCCATCAGGCATGGCTGGCTGCGAATCGCGGTGGCGGTGTTGATTGCGCTGTTCAATGCAGGGATCCCGGAGGAGTTCGTATTTCGCTACTGGTTGCAGACGCGCATAGAGCAGAAGTTCGGGCGGCTGGTCGCGATCCTGGGGACAGCGCTTCTGTTTACGGCGTGGCACATACCGTCGCGGTATTTCCTGGCGTTCGGGTCGGAAGGACGGGCAGGCAGCCTGACTTCGGTGGTTTTCCATACCGGATTGCCGGTGTTGCTGGTGGCGCTGGTGCTGGGGATTTTGTGGGACCGCTACCGCAGGCTGCTGCCGCTGATTGGGCTGCATTGGGGCATCGACATACTGCCGCTGGTCGGGGCGGCGCTGGGGGTTCCGCACTAGAGGCGAAGTTGAAAGGCAGCGAGAGCGCTTGTAACGGGGATGCAATCCCGCTCGTCTGACTCTCGCACAGTCGCCATATTCATGTTCCGGGATCTGCGATGAAATCGAAATCGGCCATGGGTGGTTTTTCGGTAGCGCTGTTTGTGCTTTTAGTCGTGGGCAGCGGGTTAGCCCAGATGCCCAACCAGTATGGCCCGCCCATCGCGCTGGTGGTTCGCGGCAAGATCGTGGGCGTGATAGGCGTTTTGGGCGGCACGAGCGCGCAGGATGGGCAGAGCGCCAAGGCGGGGGCAGAGACGGTGAAGTAGGCAGTTGCCAGTACCCAGTGGTCAGAAGATCGGGTGGTGAGGGCGGATCCCACCCTATCGCCAACAGACGGCGATTGTCACGGGGCAACCTGCCTTGGAATTCATCGTGGTTTTCTTGTTTCCTCATCATTTGACTCTCCTCGAAGGCTGTTCTAGCCTCGAGTGTTTGTACTCCCGTTACGCGCCCGAGTTCTCCTGCTGCGCGTTCCGAATGAAAGCGACGCGACATTTCCTCAAATTCGCGCTGATTTTTGCCCTGTGCGCCACGGCTTTAGCGGGCAACATGGTGCGGCCGACGCACGCGCCCAAGGCAATGGTCGCTTCCGTGCAACCCGACGCATCGGATGCCGGTGTCGAAATCATGAAGGCGGGTGGCAATGCTGTGGATGCCGCGGTCGCGGTGGGATTTGCGTTGGCGGTGACGCATCCCGAGGCAGGGAACCTGGGGGGCGGTGGGTTCATGCTCTTCCGGCGGCCCGATGGCGAGGTGCGCTTCCTGGATTACCGCGAGAAGGCGCCGGCAAAAGCCACTGCCAATATGTACCTGGACAAAGACGGCAACGTGATCAAAGACATGAGCACGCTGGGGTACAAGGCGATCTCGGTGCCCAGTTCGGTGGCGGGGCTGGCGTATGCGGAGAAACATTGGGGCAAGCTCACGCTGCGGCAGGTTATGGAGCCGGCGATCCGGCTGGCGCGCGACGGATTCGTGCTCGACTATGGGACCGCGATGGACCTGCGCGACGAGGACCTGACGAAGTTCGCCGAATCGCGACGGATTTTTCAGCGCGACGGCAACTTCTACCAGCCGGGTGATGTCTTTCAGCAGCCCGAGCTGGCGAAGACGCTGGAGCGCATCGCGAAGAACCCAGACGACTTCTATCACGGGGACCTGGCGCGGGAGCTGGCGGCGGCCATGCAGAAGGGCGGTGGATTGATTACCGCCGAAGACTTGGCGGCGTACGAGGTGAAGGAGCGGCAACCCATTCGCGGGACGTATCGCGGCTACGAGATCATCAGCGCGCCGCCGCCGTCGTCGGGCGGGGTGGCGCTGGTGGAGATCCTGAATATTCTTGAGGGCTACGACCTCGCGAAACAGGGCAACCGTTCGGCGGAGAGCATTCACTTGACGGCAGAGGCGTTCCAGCGCGCGTTCTTCGACCGGGCGGAGTTCCTGGGCGATCCCGATTTTTCCAAAATTCCGGTGGCGCAACTGATCGACAAGCGCTATGGCGAGGCATGGCGGGAGACGATTCCGCTGCGGCGAGCGACCCCAGCCGACCAGTTGAAGCGGCCGGCCATCTTCACTAAGCTCGACCAGTATGCGGCGGCGAATCCGCCGCCCAAGTCGGTGCGGGAGCCGGGGCATACTACGCATTATTCGGTGGTTGATCCCGAGGGCAACGCGGTGTCGGTGACGACCACGCTGAACGACAGCTTTGGCTCGCACGTCACGGCCGAGGGGCTGGGCTTCCTGATGAACAACGAGATGGACGACTTCGCGGTGAAGCAGGGCGTGCCCAACATGTACGGGCTGATCCAGGGGCCGGCGAATGCGGTGGGAGCGAACAAGCGTCCGCTGTCGGCGATGACGCCGACCGTCGTGCTGAAAGACGGCAAGCTGTTTCTGGTGCTGGGCTCGCCCGGCGGGCCTACGATTATTACCACGGTGGCCAATGTGCTGATGGGCGTGGTGGATTACGGCATGAATATCCAGGAAGCGGTGAATGCTCCGCGCTTCCATGAGCAGTGGATGCCGGACAGGATCGCGCTGGAGAAGTACGGCATTTCGCCGGACACGCTGAAGATCCTGGAGAACATGGGGCACCAGCTCAAGACCGACCGCGAATTCTGGGGCGATGCGGAGTGCATCGCCATCGATCCGAAGACCGGCGAGCGGTTGGGCGCCAGCGACGGACGCAATAACGGAAAGGCGGTTGGCTTCTGATGCGGCGTGCGATGTCCACGTTGGTGTATGCGCGGCGGGAGCGGTTGCACCCCGGATTGCTCGACCAGATGGTGAAAGGCGGCGCCGAGGCGATCGAGATTTTCGCAGCGCGCGGACACTTCAACTACAGCGAGCGGCAGCATGTACGGGAGATCGCCAACTGGTTTCGCAGCACCGGCGTTGGTTTTCACTCGCTGCACGCGCCGATGCACGGCGACGACGAGTTTGGACGCAGCGGCGCTCCTCCGCTGAACATTGCGGCGGTGGAAAAACGCGACCGCATCGCCGCCATGGACGAGATCAAGCGCGCGATTGAGGTGGCCGAGCAGTCGCCGTTCCACTTTCTGGTGCAGCACGTGGGCGTGGGTGGGGAGAACGCCAGCGGACAGAAGCTGGAAGCGGCCATGACGTCGCTGGAGCACTTGCGCGCCTTCGCCAAACCGCTGGGTGTGCAGGTGGTGGTGGAGAACATTCCCAATGAGCTTTCGACGCCCGAGGGACTCGTCGAGTTATTGCACACCGCACGCTTCACCGACGTCGGAGTTTGCCTGGATGTGGGACACGCGCACATGGCGCCGGGCATCCAGCACGCGTTTGAGACGCTGAAGGAGCTTATCCGCACCACGCATGTGCACGACAACGATGGCGAGCACGATGCGCACCTGTGGCCGGGTTCCGGGACGATTGACTGGAAGCAGACGATGGAACTGTTACGGAGCGCTCCGCATGTGCCGGCGCTGGTGCTGGAGATCGAGAGTGTGGAGGGCGAGAATGTTTCCGCGAAGATGGCGGAGGCGTACGGGAAGTTGGAAGAGTAAGGTTTGTAGGGGGAAAGCAGGTCCCTCGGCGGCTGAAGCCGCCTCGGGATGACAAAGATAAGGGATGGGTACGGCACGGCTAAAGCCGTGCCCTTTTGAAAACAACAAGGCGGGCGCGGCACCCTACGACTCGCTCAGGGCCGGCTTTGGAGCCGTGCCCCATTCAAAGACAGGACTCATGGACACAACGGCAGCAACGGTTACGACGATTCGGGAAGTGGGCAAGCATGAAGGCGAGGCGGTCATCATCCGCGGCTGGCTGTACAACCTGCGGGAGAGCGGCAAGCTGCTGTTTCCGCAGTTCCGCGACGGCAGCGGCGTTATCCAGGGCGTGGTGGTCAAGAGCGCGGTCTCGCCCGAGCTTTTCGAGTCGATCAAGACTCTGACGCAGGAGTCGAGCGTGATTGTCACAGGCAAGGTGCGGGCCGACAAACGCGCGCCCGGCGGCTACGAACTCGACGTCACTGACGCGCAGATCGTGCAGCGCGTGAATCCCGACTATCCGTATCCCATCACGCCCAAGGAGCACGGGGTTGACTTCCTCATGGAGCACCGTCATCTATGGATGCGGTCGCCGCGGCAGGTGGCCATCCTGCGGGTGCGGGCGGAGATCATCAAGGCAGTGCGCGACTTTTACGATGAGCGCGGCTTCACGCTGACGGACCCGCCCATTCTGACCCCGGCGGCGTGCGAGGGCACTTCGACGCTGTTTCCGGTGAACTATTTCGAGGAGCAGGCGTATCTGACGCAGTCGGGCCAGCTGTACGTCGAGGCGACGGCGATGGCGCTGGGCAAGGTTTACAGCTTCGGCCCGACCTTTCGTGCGGAGAAGTCGAAGACGCGCCGCCACCTGACGGAGTTCTGGATGGTGGAGCCGGAAATTGCCTACGCCAGCCTCGACGACCTGATGCAACTGGCGGAGGAGTTCATCACCTTTATCGTGAAGCGCTGCCTGGAACGGCGGCGTCCGGAACTGGAGACCATCGGGCGCGACCTCAGCAAGCTGGAGAAGATTGCCACGCCGTTTCCGCGGCTGAGTTATGACGATGCGGTGAAGATGCTGCAAGAGGCGCATGCCAAGGGCCTGCTGGAAAACAAGTTCGAATACGGCGGCGATTTCGGCTCGCCCGACGAGACCTACATCTCATCGCAATTCGATCGGCCGGTGATGGTGCACCGCTATCCTGCAGCGGTGAAGGCATTTTATATGGAGCCCGATCCGGAGCGGCCCGACCTAGCGCTGTGCGTGGACGTGCTGGCGCCCGAGGGCTACGGCGAGATCATCGGCGGCTCGCAGCGCATGGCGTCGTATGAGCTGCTGCTGCAGCGCATCCATGAACATGGGCTGCCGGAAGAGGCCTTCCAGTGGTATCTTGACCTGCGCAAGTTCGGGGGCGTGCCGCACGCGGGATTCGGCATGGGCATCGAGCGCGCGGTGGCGTGGATTTGCGGCCTGGAGCATGTGCGCGAGACGATTCCGTTCGCGCGGACGCTGACCAGGCTGTATCCGTAAGGGAAGGTGGGGATTTTAGTAATTCAAGGGGTCCCTCGACTTCGCTCGTCGCCGCGGCGACTCGCTCCGCTCAGGATGACATCAGAAGTTTGACGTCAGGATGACACATATGGCAACCAGTCCAGCGACCAAACCGCTGTTACACGTTGAAGTCCAGAAGCAGATTCGCATCATCGGGGTGCCGCTCGACCTGGGGCAGTCGCGCCGCGGAGTTGATATGGGGCCGTCGGCGGTGCGCGTCGCCGGGCTGGAGAGCAAGCTGGAGGCCCTCGGCTACAAGGTAAAGGACGGCGGCAATATCTCGGTTGCGGTGCTGGAGACGCGTCCGGAAGGCGACCCGCACGCGAAATACCTCACGGAGATCACCGAGACCTGCAGCAAGGAAGCCGAGATGGTGCTGAAGACGCTGGAGAGTGGGCACATTCCCGTGGTGCTGGGCGGCGACCACTCGATCGCAGCGGGCACCGTGTCAGGTGTGGCCGAGCATTACCGGCGGCAGAAGCAGAAGATCGGGCTCATCTGGATTGACGCGCACAGCGACATCAATACGCCCGATAGTTCGCCCAGCGGGAACGTGCATGGCATGCCGCTCGGCGCCATTATGGGGCTGTGGGACTCCCCGCTGACCAATCTGTACGGCTTCAGTCCCAAGGTGAAGCCGGACAATTGCGTGCTGGTGGGCATCCGCGATGTGGATGCGAATGAGCGCGACAACATCAAACGCTCCGGCGTGCACGCCTTCACCATGCGCGACATCGATGAGCGCGGCATGCGCACCGTGATGGAAGAGGCGCTGCGGCTGGCCGGGCGGGGCACGGTGGGCTACCACGTCTCACTCGACATGGATTGGATCGATCCCGAGGATGCGCCGGGCGTGGGCACGCCGGTGTGGGGCGGCGCGACCTATCGCGAAGGCCACCTGGCGATGGAAATCATCGCTGACCATGGGCGCATGCTGAGTTTCGAGATCGTGGAAGTGAATCCGGTGCTCGACGAGCGCAACCTGACGGCGGAGCTGGCGGTGGAACTGGCGCTGTCGGCGTTCGGGAAGAAGATTTTGTAGGCTGCCTGGCTACGACGCTCTGGTGTGGGCAAGAAGCGGATCCCTCGCTTCGCTCGTGATGACAACCCGTAAGTTTGAAACCACATGGACATCCTCCAACAACTCTTCGAGCAACACTTCCACTCGCATCCGACGCGGGTGCAGCCGATGCAGGGTCAGCTGGGTGGGTCGGGGCGCAACATTTTCCGCCTCGCGAATGACCAGCACAAGGCCATCGGAATTGTTTATGGCGTGCGCGAGGAGAACGCGGCGTTCCTCGACTTCTCGCGGACGTTTCGCCGCCACGGCCTGCCCGTCCCGCAGATTTACGAGGAAGACCTTGACCAGGGCGCATACCTCGAGGAAGACCTGGGCGACCTGACGCTGTACGAGTTTCTTTCGCAGAACCGCAAAGATGACGAGATTGCGCCCAAGGTCATCGAAGCCTATCGCAAGGTGGTGGGAATTCTGCCGCGCTTCCAGGTCGAGATGCGCCATAAGGTCAACTACAAGGTCTGCTATCCGCGGGCCAGTTTCGACCGCCAGTCGATCGCCTGGGACCTGAATTATTTCAAGTACTACTTTCTGCGGCTGGCGGGCGTCCCCTTCAGTGAGCAGGCGCTGGAAAACGATTTCGCGCGCCTCACGAAATTTCTGCTGGAGGCGGATCGCGATTACTTCCTGTATCGCGATTTCCAGTCGCGCAACGTCATGCTGGTGGAGGGCAGCCCGTACTTCCTCGACTACCAGGGCGGGCGCAAGGGTGCGCTGCAATACGACATTGCCTCGCTGCTGTTCGACTCCAAGGCCGACCTGCCGCCGGCGCTGCGCCAGCAACTCCTGGAGCGCTATCTTGACGCGCTGGCGACGTTCGTTCCGCTCGATCGCGACCTCTTTCTGCATTACTACTACGCGTACGTATACGTGCGGCTCATGCAGGCGCTGGGTGCGTACGGTTTCCGCGGGTTCTATGAGCGCAAGCCGATGTTTCTGCAGAGCGTGCCGTATGCGCTGAAGAACATCCGCTGGCTGCTGCACAACGTAAAGCTGCCGATTGAAGTGCCGGCATTGATGGAGGCTTTCACCGCCATGCTGGGGTCGGAGAAGCTGCAGAGCTTCGCCGCCGAACCCGAACGGCTGACGGTGCGCATCACCAGCTTCTCGTTTCATCGCGGCCTGCCCAAGGACGAGACCGGCCACGGCGGCGGCTTCGTGTTCGATGCGCGCAGCTTGCCCAATCCCGGCCGAGAAGAGCGCTTTAAGCCGCTCACCGGCAAAGAGGCCGAGATTGCCGATTACCTGAACCGGCACGAGAGTGTGCATCAGTTTTTCGGCCACGTGATTTCCCTGGTGGATGCCAGCGTGAGCAATTACCAGAGCCGCGGCTTCAAGAACCTCGCCGTTTCGTTCGGCTGCACGGGCGGACAGCATCGCTCGGTGTACTTGGCGGAAAAGCTGGCCCGTCACCTGCGCGAGCGCGGCGGGGTGGACGTGGTGGTGCAACACCGCGAACTGGAGAGTCCCGCGCCATGAAGGCCATGGTGCTGGCTGCGGGGCTGGGGACGCGCCTGCGTCCGTTGACCGATAGCCGTCCGAAGGCGCTGGTGAAAATCAACGGCCGGACGCTGCTGGAAATCACGCTGTCGCGTCTGCGTGCGTTCGGCGTGCGCGAAGTCATCGTCAACGTGCACCACTTCGCCGACATGGTGGCGGAGTATCTGGCTTCGCAGCAGAACTTCGGCATGCGGATCGAGGTTTCGCGCGAAGACGATGTGCTGCTCGATACCGGCGGCGGGCTGAAGAAAGCGGCGTGGTTCTTCCTTGAAGATGGCGGGGATGAACCGTTCCTGTTGCACAACGTGGATGTGATGAGCGACATCGACCTGGCTCAGATGGTCGCGTTTCATCGCGAACACGAGGCGCTGGCGACGCTGGCGGTGCAGCAGCGTGACAGCTCGCGCTTCCTGCTGTTCGATGAGCAGGGGCTATTGTGCGGCCGACGGTTTGAGACGGAGGATCGCACGGAGCTGGCGCGCCACGCCAAATCGCTTCAGCCCCTCGCCTTCTGCGGCATTCACGTCATCTCGCCGCGATTGCTAACTATGATGAGCGAAAACGGCGCCTTCTCCATCATCGAGGCCTACCTGCGCCTGGCGGTACAAGGCGAAAGCATTATGGCATTTCGGGCCGACGATGCCGATTGGCGCGATCTCGGGACGGTAGACAGTCTGCGGCAGGCCGCGGAGCAAGCGCCGCATCTCCCCAGCTAACGCCGTCCACAGGCTGGCGATTTACACTGCAATTATGAAGAAACTCCGCGTGGGTGTTTTGTTTGGCGGGCGCAGCGGCGAGCACGAGGTGTCGCTGCTGTCGGCGGCGTCGGTGCTGAACGCCATCGACAAGAAGAAGTACGAAGTGGTGCCCATCGGCATCACCAGGGAGGGCCGCTGGGTGACGGCTGCGCATGCCGAGCGGCTGCTGAAAGGCGAGAAACCACCAGCACGCGAGGCGCGTCACTTGCGGGCGGGCGATCCGCAGGCGACGTCGGCGGCGGCAGTGCTGGCCAAGGGCGAAGGCGTGGTGGTGCCGCCCATGCCGGGGCACGATCATTCGTCGCTGGTGCCCTTTGAGACGGACGCTCCGCAAACCCACGCGGCGACGCACGCTGTCGATGTGGACGTGATTTTTCCCGTGCTGCACGGAACGTTTGGCGAAGACGGGACCATCCAGGGCCTGCTCGAACTCGCGGACATTGCCTACGTCGGTGCGGGCGTGCTGGGCTCGGCCGCCGGCATGGACAAGGACGTGATGAAGCGGCTGTTCCGCGATGCGGGGCTGCCCATCGTGAAGCACGTTACCGTGCTGCGCAGCGCGTGGCGCGAGCAGCCGAAGAAGGTGCGGAAGCTCATCGAGGGGGGGTTGAAGTATCCCGTGTTCGTAAAGCCGGCGAACCTCGGCTCGTCGGTGGGTATCAGCAAGGTGCATGGTAGCTCTGAGCTGGCTGCGGCGATGGACGAGGCGGCACACTTCGACCGCAAGCTGGTCATTGAGCAAGGCGTGGGCGGAGGCAAGGCGAAGGCGCGGGAGATTGAGTGCTCGGTGCTGGGCAACGACAACCCCATAGCATCGGTGCCGGGCGAGATCGTGCCCATCAAGGAGTTCTACGATTACGACGCCAAGTACCTGGTGGAAGGCTCGCGCCCGATCATTCCCGCCGAACTTCCCAAGGGCAAGCTGAAAGAGGTGCAGAAGCTCGCCATCGCCGCGTTTCAGGCAGTGGATTGCTCCGGCCTGGCCCGCGTCGATTTCCTCATGGACCCGCGTTCCAGCAAGCTGTACGTCAACGAGATCAACACCATGCCGGGCTTCACGTCGATCAGCATGTATCCCAAGCTGTGGGAGGCGAGCGGGCTGAAATATCCCCAGCTGATCGACCGGCTCATTGAGTTCGGGTTGGAACGGCACGCGGAGAAGAAGCAGAACCAGTACAGCCGCTAGGGGTCGGTGTCGATGCCGAGTTAGACCAGCTGCACCACCCCGTCGAGGTTGCGCTCCAGCAGCGGATCGTAGGAGCGTCCGACGACCTCGCCCTTCATCACCTTCTGGAAGGCCACCTGGAACTGTTCCATCTCGGCCTGCGTGCCGACGGTGATCCGCACCCAGTCAGGCATGGAGGGCCAGGGGCGTCCGATGAAGACGTTCTGGTGCGCCATGGCGGCGATGACGTCCTTCGCGGGCTTGCCGGTTTGCAGCATGAAGCAGTTCGACACTGACGGCGTGTATTGGTATCCGTTCTTGTCGAGCCAGGCGAAGGTGGCCTGTCGCACTGCGGAATTCGATGCCTTGCGCTCCGCGACCAGGCCGGCGTCTTTCAGGCTGGCGATGGCGGCGGCACAGGCGGTGACGGGCATCGGGTCCATGCCGCCATAGGCGTCGATCTTCTTGAGAACATCGGGGCGAGCGATGGCGAAGCCGCAGCGCAAGCCGGCCATGCCGTAGATCTTGGAGAAGGTGCGCAGGACGACCACGTCCTTGCCGGCGGTGACCAGATCGGTGGCGGAAGGCGCGTCGCAGAAGTGAATGTAGGCCTCATCAACCAGCACGATCGAACCCTTGGGCTTGTGCTCAACCAGATACTCGATGTCTTCGCGGCTGCTGGTTGTGCCGGTGGGATTGTTGGGGTTGCAGACATAAAGGAGGCCGGCATCGGGAGCAGCAGCCAGCATGGCCTTCACGTCGTGCGCCCACGTCTTGGTGAGCGGGACAGTGACCACGCGCGCGCCCACGGCCTTGGCGGCCCCGGCTCCGGCTTCGTAGCCGGGTTCGGCGGTGACGAAGCCGGCCTTGGGTGAGGTGAAGGCGGCGACCGTGTAATACAGGCCGGGAGTCGAACCTGGAAACGGCAGCACATTGTCGGGCTTGAGGCCCAACTGTGTGGCGAAGGTCTTGACCAGCTCCTCGGTGAGGTGGAAGTGATAGCGTCCGCCTTCCGGAGTAATGGCGATGACGGCTTCGCGTGCGGCA
>Ga0335070_10003336_pt1 | contig 18727 bp, 19 predicted proteins | sample Lox_Sample_13_FD_206722 | JGI IMG/M metagenome (GOLD analysis project Ga0335070, IMG submission 206722) | Soil microbial communities from Loxahatchee National Wildlife Refuge, Florida, United States - Lox_Sample_1.3 | ecosystem: Environmental > Terrestrial > Soil > Wetlands | place: USA... | reverse complement strand
GCTTTACGAGGCTTTATTAAAAGAAAAGAATTTTTCAGAAAATATTTTGAGCAGTTCCATCAATGGGATATTGACTGCCGACATCCGAGGTTGGATTACTTCCATGAACCCAGCTGCTGAAGAAATTCTGGGTATAAAAAAAGAACAGGTTCATAATAGTTCCCTACGAGAGCTATTCAGCTCAATTCCAGAAATTGAAGAAGTGCTGAACAGGACTCTTGTGGAGCGTGAACGCATTAAAGGATATGAAAGTACCTTCAAAAAATGTGATGGCAAGAATGTAATCTTGAATATAAGTTCATCCCCCATTATAGACGATGACGGCAATCTTATCGGGACGCTATTGCTCATTCAAGATATTACAAGTGAGAGAGAGCGGGATGAATATTTGCAGAGAATGAGTCGATTGATCTCACTGGGAGAATTGGCCGCTGGTGTTGCCCATGAGATCAGGAACCCTCTCACTGGAATTGGAGTTGTTCTGGATATACTAAGGAATCGTCAACGGCTGTCAAAATCAGACAAAAATCTCCTTGATGAAGCTACGCTGGAAATAGAGCGCTTGGAGAAGATAGTTTCTGATCTTTTAGATTTTGCTCGGCCAAAAGCATTTAATTTTGAAATTGTCAATATCAACGACATAATTAAAAGCATTCATTTTCTAATCAGCGAGCAATGCAATAATCAGAATATAAAGTTGATCACGCGTCATAAACGCGGCTTGCCAAAATCATTGATGGATCAGGAAAAAATTCGTCAGGGATTATTGAATATTGTAATTAATGCCATTCAGGCTATGCCACGGGGAGGAAATCTGAATATAGAAACTGCTTGTCACATCCTTATAGACAATGGAAATGAAGAAAAGCAATTGATAATCACAATCAGCGACACAGGATCAGGTATTCCCGATCTTGTCAGGGATCGCATCTTCGATCCATTTTTTACAACCCACACCGATGGTACGGGTCTTGGCCTTTCGATTACTTACAGTATTATCAAGGAGCATAAGGGTACGATCAAGTTCGAATCAGAAGAAGGAAAGGGCACAAAATTTATCGTTTCGTTGCCTATAGTGTCCGGGTAAAGCTCACCACTTGAGAGGTTTATAACGTGAATAGTATTTTAATCATTGATGATCAGAAATTGATTAGAAATTCTCTTAAAGTGGCCTTGGAAAAAGAACAATATGAAGTGCATTTAGCCGAAACTGGGGCAAAAGGTCTTGATATCGTACACAAGAACAATATCGATCTCGTTCTGCTTGATATCAGACTTCCCGACACAAATGGCATCGATGTCCTAAAGAGAATCAAGGAGATTGACAACGATATCATCATCATTATGATGACAGGATATGGTACTGTAGAAAATGCTGTTTTGGCAATGAAGCTCGGTGCCATCGATTATATCAATAAGCCCTTCAAAACAAAAACCATTTCCACAATTATTAAACTGGCCCTGGAAACGCAGAAGCTCAAGAGAGAGGTGTGGGAGTTTAGAGATAAGAATAGGACTCTCTATGGGGCGGATAAGATCATTGGCAAAAGCAGAGCAATTCGACAGACCTTAGAAATGGTAAAAAAGATATCTAAGATCGACTCCTCTACTGTGTTAATTGAAGGTGAGAGTGGTACGGGAAAAGAACTTGTAGCAAAGGCAATTCATTACAACAGTTCTCGGTGTAGTGGCTCTTTTGTGGAAATCAACTGTTCTGCCATTCCCTACGAGTTATTGGAGAGTGAATTATTCGGATACGAGCAGGGTGCTTTTACTGACGCAAAGAAGACTAAAAAAGGACTCTTGGAAATTGCAAGCGGCGGAACACTTTTTTTGGATGAGATCGGTGATATGAATCTGGGCATTCAATCGAAAATCCTCAATGTTTTGCAGGAGAGAAAATTCCGACGGTTGGGCGGTGATAAGTTAATTGAGGCAGATGTGAGAATTATTGCTGCCTCGAATCATAATCTCCGTGAAGAGGTGAAGAAGAAGCAATTTCGAGAAGACCTCTTCTATCGGTTGAATGTAATCAGTATTTATCTGCCACCATTACGAGACCGAAAGGAAGATATCATACCTCTTTCAAAATACTTCATAAAAGAATTCAATCAGCAATTTAACAAGATGGTAAATGGTATTTCCCAAGATGCTATAGATCTTCTAGAACAGTATTTCTGGCCCGGCAATGTGCGAGAACTGCGGAACACAATCGAACGTATTATGATTATCGAAGACCCGGAGATTATTTTAACTAGGCATCTACCGATAGAGGTCATGGGTAAGGAGAGTAATCTCTCGATTGATAGTGTATTTGATGAGAAGCAAATTCTTCACATACCCGGCAAAGGTATGGATCTTAAGTCTTTTACAAATTCAGTTCAGACAAAGATTATAAAAAAAGCTCTGCAAATGACAAATGGGAGTAAATCAAGGGCAGCAAAACTCCTCAATGTGGATCGTTTTTCTCTGCGGTATTTGATGAAGAAACTTCAAATTTCATAATTTACTAAACCCACCTAGCGTGTGAAATAATTACACAAGATGATAAATTATTTCACATTGTATGATAGGCCTCTAATTTACCTTGTTTTCTTATTATTTATTCCTCTCCTAATCATCAATGTGGAAATTTCACACTTTCTAAAACATATTCATGCACTCAAACTATTCTGTGTATCTGTTTAAATACTGACATTTAGTATTAATTCCAAGCTGTTACCATAATAGAATCGGTCTGGCATCTTTTGTGCACAATCAGCATTCATTTAACATCAACTCTATTCATTTTAATCCTGAGGCATTTTTTCAACAAGAGGTACAAATGGAAAATAAAAGGAATAGGGAACTCAAAAGAGAGGAGGCTCTATGGCGGAGAAAATTGCTATTTTAGGTATTGGTATGACGAAGATTGATGGGGCGATGAGAGATACGAAGCTAGATGATCTCGTTTTCGATGCGGCATCTAAAGCACTCAAGGATGCATCCCTTACCCGGAAGGATATGGATGGCATTGTTATTGCCGCATGTGACGAACTTGATGGCCGTTCCATATCGAGTATGCTTGAGGCTGCTCCCTCAGGTTCTTATCTGAAGGATGAGATAAAGGTGACTGATGATGGGGCTTATGCTGTTATATTGGCATCTCTTAGGATTCTTTCGGAACACTTCAATTTATCTTTGGTTGTAAGCTGGTGCAAGATGTCAGAGGCACCGGTTTCGGACGTTATGCGTATGCGGTGGGATCCCTTCTATCACAGAGGATTTGGTTTGAATCATACTGCTACAGCAGGTCTAATGGCGGGTGCTTATTTACATAAATATAAGGTTTCAGAAGATATCTCTGCGAGGGTGGTAGTAAAAAACAGGCAAAACGGGTCTCGAAATAAAAATGCCCATCTCCAGAAGCCGGTGACCTTGGATGAGGTGAAAGCGTCGCCCATAGTGAGCTGGCCTTTAAAAATGCTCGAATTTGCTCCTGAGTCTGATGGCGCTGTTGCGGTAGTCTTAGCCTCCGAAAGAAAGGCAAAGGAGCTAGGACGTCAACCTATTTGGGTGACCGGTTTTGGTTGGGCTGTCGATTCTTATTATTTGGGAGATAGGGTTCTCTATGATTCACCCTCATTGAGAATAGCTGCTGATAAAGCATACAAGATGGCAGAGATTAACAAACCCCTTAAAGAAATCGATGTCGCAGAGATTTCCGATTTCTCTTCCTATCATGAACTCATTGCTTATGAAGGTTTGGGATTTTGTGGTCCTGGCAAAGCTGCAGATTTGATTAGAAAGGGGGTGACGGAAAACAAAGGCGACCTTCCCGTCAATCCGTCAGGAGGCCTCCTTTCATCCAATCCGTATACGGCAGCTGGACTGTTCAGAGTGGCTGAGGCTTACCTACAACTTGTGGGAAGAGCAGATGGTCATCAGATTCCTGGCGTTAAAAAGGCATTGGCACAAGCAAGTACAGGTTTCTGCGCACAGGGTAATGCCGTTTTTGTTCTAAGTAAATGACTTCGATGGAGGATGATTCTATGAAAAGAAATGCAGCGATTATTGGTGTTGGTGAAACACCTTTTACATCTCGTCAGGATTATACAAACCCTGAACTGTCTCAACAAGCAGCCCTGAAAGCATTGGAAATGGCAGGGATGACTATGGATGAGATAGAAGCAGTTGTTTATTCTATGGCCCCGGCGGAGTTCTTAGGTGTACTTGACCCCGATAAATGGGCCGTCGGCGCCGTCGGCGGTCTGAATAAGCCCTTTATGCGAGTTCATACAGGTGGTGCTACAGGTGGGTCAGCGGCACAGGCAGGATACTATCATGTAGCATCGGGTATATTTGATTCGGTTCTGGTCGTCGGTGCTGATAAAGTGAGAGAGTGCAAGGATTCTCAACAGGTTCTAAATACAATCTGGGACCCCATGTACGAAAGACAATTTGGTCTCACCACTATTACCATGGCGGCATATCAGGCTGTGCGCCGCATGTATAAATACGGGACAACAGAGGAACAGATGGCGCGTGTTGCAGTTCGCAACTGGGCAAACGCTATGAACAATCCTTCTGCACATCTGAAAGGAAAAATTACAGTTGAGGACGTAATAACATCCCCTTATTACAGTTGGCCCATTAAGCGACTAGATACATGTCCGAGCTCTGCGGGCGGTGCGGCCATAGTGATAGTTTCTGAAAAGAAGGCTAAAAAGTTGTGCACAAGACCGGCATGGATCAAAGGGTGTCACGAAATAGCCAATACAGTTTTTATGGGTGATCAAATGGGTGGTGCAGCAGATATGGACTATGCGGATTGGGATGAGTTGGCTATGGCAGCAAAAGTAGCATACCGCCAGGCTGGGATTGTGGATCCTCTAAAAGAAATACAAGTAGCTGATGTTTATGCACCCTTCACGGTCACTGAGCTGGCCATCGTGGAAGCTCTTGGTTTCTGCAGAAAAGGAGAGTCTGAAAAGCTCAATGAGAGCAATTTCTTCGATATGGACGGAGAAGTTGCAGTGAGCCCGTCTGGTGGTTCATTATGCAACAATCCCATTGCTGTAACGGCTCTTTGTCGCGTCTGTGATGCTGCGCTGCAGGTCTTGGGTAAAGCGCCCCCCAAAATGCAGGTCAAGAATGTTAAAAATGCTGTAGCTACGGGCATTGGCGGTTCATTTCAATTCCACACTATTATGGTTGTTGGCTCAGATCACAATTAATATGAAGGAGGTTTTACAAAATGAAGAAGCATGAAGAAGCAATGACACTCAAGGGTGGTTGGAGCGTAGAGTACAATTACGCTGTAGGGCCAACGGGTAGCAAATTTTTTACTGCCTTAAAGGACGAAGCAAAAATAATCGCTCCCAAATGCCCCAAATGTAATCTTGTAATGTTGCCACCCAGATCCTTCTGTGAACGTTGCTTTGTTCCAGCTGACGAATGGGTAGAAGTTGGTAAAGAGGGAACCATCCAGGCCTTTACAATTGTCCCTTATTTTTTCGAATCATTGCCTGATCCACCTTATGCCACTGCATTGGTCATGCTTGATGGAGCCAATACGGCGATGGCTAATTTCGTCAAGAACGTGGATCTTTCCAATCTAAAAGAGGCAGCAAAAAAGCTGGCCATCGGTAAACGTGTCAAGGTGGTATTCGAAAAAAAGAGAGAAGGAACCATCAATGACTTTCACTATGAGCTCATCTAATTTCGCATAGATGTTTCGATTCTCACTTTCTCTTTCTCTAGGAGCGGGTGAGATAATGTTTATTATATTCTAAGATAGGAGGCATTTGCGCCATGGAAATGGAAAAGGTTCTACTTATAAAAAAAGACGGAATGGCAACAATCCTCCTCAATCGCCCTGAGGCTTTTAATTCTCTTGACTTTGATACAGTGAAACAGATGGAAGATGCGGCTGTGAACATCGAGGAGGATCAGGGGATAAAAGTAGTACTAGTGAGAGGAAAAGGAAAAAGTTTCTGCACAGGTGCAGATTTAAAATATTTCCGGAGTATTGTTACTGATAAGAATAAAATGGCACGCTTCATTAACCAGATTAACCGGGCCTTTAACAGTTTGGAGAATTTACGGGTGCCAGTAATTGCAGTCGTCCAGGGACATTGTTTAGCTGGCGGATGTGAATTGCTTATTTCCTGTGATCTGGCTCTTGCCAGTACCGACGCGATTATCGGGGATCAACATGCCAATTTCGGTCTGATTCCAGGTGCGGGAGGAACACAACGCCTACCTAGGATGATTGGTATACAGCATGCGAAGGAGTTACTTTATACGGGGAAATGGCTTTCCGGAATTGAGGCGGAAAAATATGGTTTAATTCTAAAGGCTGTCGAACCAACGGACTTGGATAATGAGACGGAAAAAATAGCGAGGAGCATTGTGGAGAAAAGCTCTTTGGGCGTCAGCTACATGAAGAAACTAGTTAATCGGGGAATGCAGATCGATTTGCATAGTGCTGTGGAATTAGAGGTTGCTATGTTCCTTAACTATTATCATTCTGAAGATGTTCAGGAAGGATTGTTAGCATTTCAGGAGAAGCGCAAACCAAAATTCAAATGACAAAAGTATGTGAATTAAATTGAGAGGTGAAAATATGTATGAATCTAAAGATAACTACTTTTTCAATGATGATCATCTGGCATTCAGAGACTCAGTGAGGAGATTTGTGCAGAAGGAAGTTGCTCCAATGGCAGATAAATGGGAGGAGCAGGGTTGCTACGACAAACCCATTTTCAAGCGCATGGGGGATCTGGGACTTCTGGGGATCAAATATCCAGTCAAGTACTGCGGTCAGGAAGCTGACACCCGCATGAATCTTGTATGGATGGAAGAGATGTGTCGATGCAAGGCATTAGGTTTTGTTATGAGCCTCTTCGTACACACCGACATGGCCAGCCCGTCGCTGAATAACGTAGGAACAGAAGAACAAAAGAAAAAATATTTAAAGGGTGTCTGTACAGGTGAGAAACTGATGGCAGTGGCAATGACAGAACCGAATCATGGTTCGGATGTGGCATCGATTAAAACTCGCGCAGTTTTAGAGGGGGACTATTATCGAGTGAATGGGACAAAAACATTTATAACAAATGGAACACAAGCTGATTTTATCAATGTTATTGTCCGTACTGGTGGACCAGGAGTGAAAGGAATAAGCCTTTTACTTGTCGATACGAACTTATCAGGATTTTCGGTGTCAAAAAAATTCGAGAAGACCGGCCTTCTTTCTTCAGATACGACAGAGCTAGTCTTTGAAGACGTAAAGGTACCAAGAGAAAATCTCTTGGGGAAAGAAAACCAAGGTTTTTATGCCCTTATGACAGGTTTGGAGAGTGAAAGATTGAGTCTTGCTGTTCTCGCTTATATGGGAGCAGCTATGGCACTGGACGAATCACTTAAGTATGCAAGGGAGCGAATTCAGTTTGATCGACCAATCGGTAATTTTCAGGCCATAGCACACCAACTTGCTGATATGGCTACTGATGTAGAAGCATCAAAACGACTTGTTTATCATGCTGCCCAACTTTACGACAGTGGTGTCAAATGTGCAACAGAGGTGTCCATGGCAAAGGTTTTCGCCGCTGAAGCTGCCTGTCGTGTTGTAGCCAATGCAGTTCAAATACATGGAGGTTATGGCTATATTCGTGAATATCTCGTTGATCGTCTATATAGGGATGTAAGGCTATTCAATATAGGTGGTGGGACACGCGAGATTATGCGTGATATTATTGCCAAGGAAATGGGATTCCGGTCACGATGATGTCTGAGATTGACTGAAGCATTCGAATTTTTGCAAGAGACTTTTCTCTTCGTATATTTTGCAGAATCGGGACCGACGATTAAATGGGGACTTAGAAAAAAGGAGGGGAAAGATGAGTGAGAGAAATAAAGAAATGAAGAACAAAATAATGTCACCTTCAAAAGCAGTAAAAGAATATATCAAAGACGGACACATTATTGCGAGTGGTGGTTTTACGATAACAAGAAAAAGTTATGCCATTTATTATGAAATGCTCAGGCAGGGTATCAAGGGGATAAAGCTCTGCCATGTGACTCCGGGTGGTCCAGACGAATTGTTGGCAGCAGGGGGTTGTTTGGCCGGTATAACAGGATGCTATGTCGGTGACGAATTGGTTCAGGTCATACATCCATATTGTTCAAGACAGATCAAGCAGAATAATATATGGCATGAAGACTACAGTCATTATTCCATGATTCTGAGATTTAAGGCGGCAGCGATGGGTGTACCGTTTCTGCCAACCCACTCTCAGATAGGATCAGATCTCGTAAACCCTGATTATGATGTGGAAAAAAAGGTTGGACTGAGAGAAAACGATAGCAGGTTTCCCCTAAAAAAATTCGCTGTGATTAAAGACCCTTTCTGGCCCGAGCATCAGAAAGTCTGCTTGCTGCCAGCATTGGCTCCAGATGTAACAGTCATCCACGCCCAGATTGCTGGGGAAAAGGGTACTGCAAGAATTATGGGTCCATTGGGTGGAGATGTCGAAGAGGCGTATGCTGCAAAGAAGGTAATTTTGACATGTGATCAGGTAGTTTCTGAAGATTATATGTCCAGAGACCCCAATTCTAATCAGATTCCTCATCACATTGTAGATGCCATTGTTCCATTACCATACGCATGTCATCCAGTAAGTTCCTATATGAATTATGATTATGACGCTACATTTCTACGAGAATTCCACACGGCTATGGGTGATGATTCGAAGAGAGATAAGTGGTTGGAAGAGTGGGTCTACAAAATCAAGGATCATTGGCATTATATGGAGAAACTGGGTAGCGAAAGATTATCCAAATTAAGGGCTAATCCAGCTTTTGCCTATAATCCTGAAAATGATCGATCCGCTTACATGAACAAGTAGCGCTTCATAGCAAAAAGGAGGACGATAACATGACTGAGCAATATTATTCTGTACCAGAAATGGTTGCTGTTGAAACGTCTAAATTTGTAAAGGACGGGATGGTTATTTTTGTTGGTATTGGCCTTGGACTTCTGACGGCTAGTCTGGCTGTAAAAACTCATGCTCCGAATGCCACTATTCTAATGGAAGGTGGAACAGTCGATTCGCGTTTTGCACATTTACCTTTTTCCGTCTGCGAACCAAGATCCGCTTACGGCTGCACAGTTACGACAGGTCTTTTTGATATACTGGGGTACAATGCGGGGGGATCTCGTGCCGATTTAGCAATTCTTGGTGCTGCACAGGTTGATCAGTATGGCAACTTAAATTCCACTATGGGTTCCCGTGAGTCCGGTGAGCCTTTTGACGTTCTTCACCCCGGATGGCGAGCAACTGGCAGTGGTGGTGCCAATGATTCTGCGTCAGGTCTCGCTTTTGTTGTCAATATTGTTCATCAGAACAGGCGATTTCCAAAGGTAGTAGATTACCTCACTAGTCCCGGATGGATGGTTAAAGAATTCGAGGATGGGAAAGTAAAATGGGTGCCTAGGAAAGAAGCAGGACTTATACGAGGTGGCCCTGAAGCTATTATTACAACTCAATGTGTGATGAAGTTTGATGAAAAGACTAAAGTTGCCTATCTCGCAGAATACTTTCCTGGTACTTCTCCAGTTGAAATCAAAAAAACCATTGGTTGGGATATAGATATTTCGAGGGCAGTGCCGACTGAGCCACCATCAAGAGAGGTTATCAATATTCTGAGAAATGAAGTTGATCCGGATAAGGTTCTTCTTGGTGGTTTAAAGAAATGAAATTTTAGAATCAATAAAGTGTTCAAACACGTTACTGCTAAATTTTGACTCAGAGTATTATATTGAAAATTTAACAAATTAATCTCGACTTAATAGGCTAAGGTAACGAATCTGATAGCTTAAGACTAATTGAATCTCGAGAATGTTGAGATCATCCTCTCTCCAATGCAGTAGTGGGTGGAATTTGATAGTGAGGGTGGGAAAATAACATATAAATTTTCAAGATAAAATGTGGAGAGCCTTATGAGTATTGATAATACTGGCTGGAAGACCATGAAATGGGAGATAATCAAAAAGCGGTTGGGATATAACGATGAAGAAATGAAAAGATTTCGGGAAAATCCCCGGAACGAGGATATCCTGTCCAAAGTACCTGTGATAGTGAATAAGACATTTGTTGTAGAAGTGGTGGGCTCGAGAGGATGTAACAGTCAACATAAAATTGGTGATAAATTCCATTTTGACAGTGCGGGTAACCTTTTAACCAAACTATGCCCATCAAGAATCTGCATTTATGCTTTGAACGCCATTGTGCCTCAGATTTTCGCGGCAAAAGAATTTCTATATGCCGGAATTGATCCAAACGAGATAAGGTTCAAGCGGGCGGGATGTTTTGACGTTGGCATAGAGTGTGAAGGATGGGGACGCGTTGTGATGGAAATAAGAGTGGAAGATCGCGAGAAAGAGTAATAAGCACTTCTTCTACTCTTATTAGCAGCTGGTAGAATTCTTTCTAGCTCTTTTATTTAATCATTTGCTCAGCGGGGTTAATAGGAGAATAAATGAAAATTAATTTTTCATGGACAAACATGAAAATTGTTCAGTCGAAAATTAATAAATCTCCCTTCTACAGGACTATATCTATGAAGGTGGAAATGGCAAACAAAAAAGGGTCCATAGTAAGAATAAAATCAGGTTATAAGCATAAGAATTTGTGGGGGACTGTTCACGGTGGTACCATAGCATCGCTCGTTGATTCTACATGTGGATTATCGGTATTTCCCTATTTAAAGGATGGAGAAACTATGGTTACTATCTCACTATATATGGACTATATTGCTCCAGTAATAGAAGGGGATATACTTGGCCAAGGACGAATCATACATCGTGGTAGGCGATTGGTCAGGGCGGAGGCGATTATCAGGGATCAGACAGAAAGAATTGTTGCCAAGGGTTATGCATCATTCATGATATTGGAAAATAATACGAAATTACCAGGAGACTCATAGGGTTCATACTAAATGGAAACTCTTGATCCAAGCCAAATAATATCCCAGAAAGAAGATTGTAAACACTGATTTCAGTTTCGATCATATTGAACCTAAATTACTAGTTTGCTCTAATGAACCATTAAGCCAACCACCTGGATAACTCCGAACACAGAAGCGGTTGTTTTATCTCTAAATCACGAAAGGCATTATTTCAATAGAGGATATCAAAGATGCAATATCCGAAGTGCCATTTTCGGAATCCAGAAGAGTCCAAATTCTGCCTTGAGTTGGTTAAGTTTATGAAGAAAGTGCAATCGGGGAACTTTTCAGACATACAGGAAATTGAAAACTTAAATTAGAAAGGAGAAATATTATGAGCGAATCAACCGTCTTGGAAAAAGCATTCCGCATTATCATGAAACGTATGGTAGAAACCGGGCAGGCACCTTTTTACACTGAACTTGCCACTGAACTCGGACTTCCGGTTGAAGAAGGCAGGAAGGTCCTGCACGAACTCTTTACCTCAGGAATCGCCGGATGGCTGTACCCACAAACCGACCATATCGTCTCCTTCGCACCATTTAACAATCTACCGACGCAATACCGGATCACAATCGACGGTCAGCAAAAATGGTTCGGCCAATGAGCATTTGAATCGCTGGCGGTCTGCTGGCTATTCCCTGGCAAGACAGTGACAGTGGATTTCCCCTGTCTGGATTGTGGTGAACCTCTCCGGGTGGTCATCCGGGACGGTACGGTTCTGAATGACGAAGCCTTAAGATACAAAGCCTATGTGTCTGTACCATTCTGGAAATGGTTTGAAAACCTGGGTTATGCTTGAAGCACCATGAATCTCTTCCGGTCGGAAGAGCATATTCGTAACTGGAAGTCCTTTGTCGCAGGCACCGACGAGGGCATCCTGTCAATGCCCGATTTGCTCAAGATGTTCTCCGGGCCTTATTTCAAACGGAGAATGGATGAGGACTATGTTTCCCACATGCATGAATATGTCCGTGGGATGATTGAAGCCATGAAAGAAATCGGTAAAACCGGTCCATTCTGGAAAAAGCCGAAAAAGTAATTAGGCCAAGAACCTATATGGATGGATTCGTCCGCATTTGCGCTTTAAGAAAGAAGTATTGACTTATTGTCATCTTTACGCTTGTTGTCAAGACAACTTCGTTCAAGGGTAACTCAGAATAGCCAGGTCTGTCATTCTATATTGAGACTACGGGTCTAAATTCTGTCTACCAACAAACATATCAGATGGCTGTGGAATGATAGATGTGTAAATTACAATACTCGCTTAATACTCCGTTTTTCGTGTGATAAATTTGTGATAGTACTTTATAGAAAAGACGGGAATAGACAGAACTAGGTGGAATCTATAGAAAAGATCTTTATCACAATTTTTTGTCGCTCTTTCAGCTAATTAACGGGAAACCGGACACATTTTCAAGGAGTTAAAATTTTTGTTCTTTCGCTTTCCTAATCCGTGTGCCGCGTGTTCGAGTCACGCCGGGGGCACCAAGAATATCAATAAGTTAATTGTCTTTATCAAATTCCTTTTGCACTTATTTCTACCCTATTTCTACCCATTATTCATAATATCAGTTATCTTGCAGAGACAACTTACGCTAAAGGGATGATCTGGACCGTTTGGTGGGATCTTGTGTTTCTCTAAAACGGCAGTTACACTTACATGTCTTACCAAAAGAAAGAATGTTTGGTTAACGATTACTGATGTAAAGGATGTATCATGAGATAATCCAGCCCCAAAAGTTAGCTTCCGTGCAATTTAATTGTGTGATAAGAAAATGTACATGGACTGTAGAGAGGATTGCATTATTTTTATGTTGAAGAGTGCAACACTCTAAACCACCAGGAATGCGTCGTTACGTCATTGCTAAAAAATAGTCCTATTTTGCGGAGGTCTTATGAAAAAGATTGACACCAGCAAATCCAGCCCACCCATGCCCGGGAAAAAAGAATGTGGCACTTGTCTGTATGTGGACCGGGCGTCGGAAGGCCCGGAGAACTGCCTGCGGTTTGCAAGGTTCGTGGACCACACCCTCAATGAAACGTCGAGGAACTGCGATTACTGGACACCGGCCGAGGCCGCAAGGCCGTGAGGTCCTACCTATGGCTCAATGTAATTGTTGACTACACCTATAAACAAAACATAAGATCATCGATAAATATTTGATGATAACGGATTGAATTATTGAATCAGATGGCTGCCGTTTTTGAGGCGGTATTTTTCCGATTTCACTATTAGTATCGCCTACTCTTTCTATAATAATTTCCCTTATTAGAATAATATCTATACAAATGAGCTTGTGACTGCACCCAGCTTTCCTTTCACTTCATTTACAGCACCATTCTTTATGGCAATCATCATTCGCATTTTTGAAATCTGCCCTAATGTTTTTCGAAGCCATAAATCAGAATATATCTGATTGTGAATCGCTATATTTTTCTATTTATTAAGTATATTGTAATTGCGGATTGAGGGTAATCACTTTGTACCATTATACAAAGAAAGGAGATCAGCTATGTACAAGAGAACAATGATGGGTATTTTGGTATGCTTGATATTAGGGCTGTCTATTCTTTCCATAGCGCTGGCAGCTGAAACGGTGACAATAACAGGCGAGGTCGTCGATACATACTGCTATGGTCTCATGGGAGCCAAAGGCGAGAGCCATCGTGCGTGCGGAATTTCATGCGCAAAGGCGGGTATCCCCATGGGGCTTCTCCAGGATGGCACGGACAAACTTTATATTCTACTGCCAAAAAAGGACAACAGTCCACTGCCACCCGCAGTGATGGACAAGATGGGGCGGAAAGCAACGATCACTGGCAAGATCTACACGGTGGGAGGAAGCCAGTTCCTGACGGTCGAAGACATCAAGTAAGCCCATGATAGAGTTGCTATTCCCCGGATTAAGCCACCTGCAGAACATCCATCCCCTGGCAGTCCATTTCCCGATTGCCTTTCTGGTGGGTTCTGCGTTTTTCTACCTTCTTGCGCTTCTGATTCGGAAGGAGAATTTTGCGAACACGGGTCTGTCTCTCCTTATTGCGGGGACCATTGCTGCTGCGGCTACGGTGGGAACAGGTCTCTATGCTGAACCGGGTGTCATGGTTTCCCACTCTGTTAGGCAGTTGTTGTTGACACCCCACAAGTACTGTATGATTGCAACTCTTGCTGTAAGTGCTGTTCTTGCTTTGTGGGCAATAGCTGCGAGACCGTTTCCAAGAAAGAACCGGGCGATCTTTATTCTAATGTTTCTCTTTCTTTTAGGCCTCATGGCAGTCGGTGCTGATTACGGCGCCCGGATGGTTTATGATTATAATGCTGGTGGAAGTGCCTGTTCTCAACCGATTGACTTCATGAAATAAAGCGCAAGGGGGCTTATTCATCTCTTAAGGTCATCAACCTATGTTGACAAGGCGTTTTGAGTTGTCAGTCACCTGTGAAGCGCCACTAAGAACATCAAGGCAGGGGTTATCAACTCTGCCTTGATTGCTGATAGGATAATTGAAATGCTCATCGCAATTTATGGATCGGGCTGTCGCGGAGATTGATGACAAGCGGCGTCTGACTTTTGTTAATCTTTATTTTGGCCTGCGGAGGCAATATTTTTGTGCTCCTTCTCGCATAACCTGATTATTATTTTTCGAATGAGTATATCTGAAGGAGGTTCGATTAGGTTTCGAAATGTGCGTGAGAAGTTTCTAGTAAAACTCTCGGTATAGGAAAAGTCAACCTGATTGAGTTCCAGAGCTCTCTGAGAAAGATCAAAAGACTTTTTCTCTTTCAGAACTTCCCAAAAAGTTCTTCCTCCGGAATTTAAGGCAGAAACCGTCAGACCTAAATAAGAAGGTATAAGCGGAAGGGAAGAAAATATAACACTGCCGCTTAATGTTGCTGTATCTTTGATGCTTTGATCAGCCTTTTTGGCTGCTGATTTTTCGCGGGCCTCCTCCAAAGTAAGTTCAATTTCTATTTCCTGATTATCATCTTTAATATATTTACCATATTCCATTGCAATTTCTTGCAGAATCGGTAGAGATTTCTGGATGTCTTCCACAAGACTACCAACATAATAATGACGCGGTAAAGCAAATTCCCCCTGATCGCGTTGTGCTTTTGCAGCCCTAAAAAAGTTGGATTGGTCTCCATACAAACGGAGCTTTATGTGATAAAATACATGACTGTGCAGGACAATCGTATCGTCCTTATATGTCTCAAAATCAGCCAGCAGCTCAATGCCTTTGCAGAATTTGAAGTTAGTTTCGAGGTTACAGAGAGGTATCCCGCGTTGAACCGGCAGGTATAGCTGTGGGTAAGCAGTACGAAAGAGTTTTTCCAGCACCGAAATGTCAAATTCCTTCAGTTCTTGATTCTGAGCTTTCTCCTTTAACAAATATTCAGCCAATGTTCCCTGCCCATTTGGGAAAAATTGCAAATGGTAACTTCCGGGTTTCACCAAACCGGTTTCTTTATAAACTTTAGCAACCTGAGTGCGAGATTTTGCTGCACAGCTAATCATTAAGCATAGTAGCAAAATCAAAATTAGGATCTGCCTTATTCTCATATTAAACTCTTCGAAAATATCGGCACTCTTTTTAAAACTTGGCCCAAACGAGTATCATCATTACTATAACGTTTAAAAATAGAGTTCTGGATTTTTAATTATTACCAGTTGAAATGTTGTCAGGAAATTGTCTCTCACACCCACAACACAGACATGCACACTTGGGTGAAGAACAAGATTGATACTGCGATTACAGTCCAACAAATCTGATTGATCCACATGTCATATTTCAGAAGATTCTTATCCCAATCAGTTCTTGTAATGATATATTGAAATCGCCTGATCGGTCCCATGAATGACGCGGGAGATTTTGGTTCGCTTATCTGATGTGAGATTTGGATGCCCGAGTTTGTCTGTTTTTGATATGCCTTATTTGTGTTCATTTTAAATAGATCCTGTTAAAGATGATACTTCTTGCCGGTTACGATTACCCATGGTGTAATAAATTTCCTACAATATTCATAAGCCTCTTGATGGCTGATGTCGACTGAGTAGAAAGACTCGCTTTTGAAAGATCTGGATAGAAAGTTATATTGAACAGTAAATCGGCGATTGTGGAATTTACGTTTTCCTCAGGGAATACATGAAAGGATACTTTGATCCTCTTTACTTCATCTGCATCAAGGGTCTCATTAATTCCTTTGCGGAACTTTTGAATAATTCTTCTAATCGATTTTTCATTGAGGGAGGCCATCTGTGTAAAGATTGTACCCGTGACCTTATTATGTTCATACCACCCTCTTATATCTGTGTCTCTTGAACAGGAAGCGAGAATAGGTTTTATTTTCTCACATACGTAACTGCTGTGATGCTTTGCATGCAGTCCTGAAATGTCAATGAGCATAAGAAGAAAAGGTATTTTGGACCGTTCCGTTCTTTTCCGCTCAATTCGGAGCATATGGTGAAAATGGGGCGCGCTGTAAAAGGTACTGTCTACTTCAATTGTCTGCTCCGCATCAGCATTTGATGGTTTCAGGAAAAACTTTGTCAGCTTTTCGTCATTTAATCTTTGTACCTTCATAGCCGCTTCACCCTTTGTCGATATCCAGAAGAATCTTCATCGCATCTTGATAGAAAATGTTAATAGCAAATCCTGTACCAAAGAGAGGGGGATCGGACAATGCCTGCCTAAACCATTTAATTTATGAGATATAATGCCTTTTTTAGTTTAAGAAGAAAAAAGAGTATGTTTGAGATTGTCAAGACAATGGCATCATTAGATTGTTCTATGACGCAACCTAAGGGAAGAAATCGGGATAGTTTTTAGCGTATTTTTTTGCTAACCTATTGCTAACATCAATCAAGTTTTTCAGCAATTTTTTATGATACAAAAATTTCAAGCATCAAGTGTAAGCTGCTTGTATATGGAAAAAATATCTGCAAGGAATTTATGTAGAGATGGGGATACACGGATTGTTATCTTTTACGAGTCTGATAGTTTGTCCATTTGCTCAATTTTCGAATAAGCTGTTTGTAAAGAGCATGTTCAGTGAGAAATTCATTTATCAGATTGATGAAGACTAGTCTTTTAAGGTCTCTTTTACTTCTTTTCTTCTTGTCATTGCCTGTTTTTGCGCAGACAAGGGAGCCAGTATCTCACTCAGCTCATTCAATTCTGTTCGAGATTATCGAAGACGGAGCAATCTCAAGCAAGCACGTTTCTCTCGACTTCGATGCGAATGACGTAAACGGATTCATATGGGCAGAATGCCGGATTACCATTATCAAAACCGATAACAACAAGAAGCAAATCGAGACGGATAATTATTTCACTTCAACAGATCAGGCAACGATCAGGAATCTCACGATTGACTCCGATAAAGTTTCGTTTGACATGATTCCGTACCCTTTAGTGCCGGATCAACCTCTTAAATTAGTTGCCGCACGTGTGGATAAGACACCTCTATATAATGTGACGGTCGTTGGTTTGTGGCAGGATCTGCTGACAAATAAAAAGGCGGTGCAAATCGAATGGAGGCAGGTAGTCAGTAAAAAAGAAGAGAGCAAGGATAAGCTGGAACCCACAGAGAAGAAAGAATAAGAACATTGATGCACAGACGATGTTTATTTCAGGTGCATGACAAGGCTAAGATCGGGCATCAATGACGAATGCAGCAAATAGATTTAGAAAAAATCAACGGAGGAAATCAATGAGAGGAAAAACACCAGAACAATTTGATGATGTGACAGTAATTTGCAAAGCGAACATATTTTTTGAGGGTAAGGTGGTCAGTCATACTGTGATGTTTAAAGACGGCAGGAAAAAGACAATTGGTTTGATTCAGCCCGGATCCTACAAGTTTAATACTGATGCACCCGAAGAAATGGAAATCACCAGTGGAAGCTGTTTGGTAAAACAAGGCGGCCAAAGGCAATGGAGTACCTACTCAGCAGGCGAATGTTTCCAGGTGCCTGGTGGATCCTGGTTTGAAATACTCGTGGATGGAAACATAATGGAATACATCTGCTCATTCGGATAGTGATTAATAAAAAATAGAACAAAAGGAGCACAGATATGAGGGTTATAGGCTTCAACGGCAGTCCAAGGAAAGACGGCAACACCACAACACTGATAGGCTATGTCTTAAGGGAGATCGAGAAAAAGGGTATTGAGACTGAACTTGTTCAGCTCTCGGCAAAAGCCATTCACGGGTGCATTGCCTGCTACAAGTGTTTTGACAATAAGGATCAGCGGTGTGCTGTAAAAAACGATGCGGCGAACGAGTATATCGAAAAGATGACGACAGCTCAGGGTATCGTTTTGGGATCGCCATCCTATTTTCAGGACGTAACAGCGGAGATGAAGGCATTGATCGACCGGGCGGGCTTCGTCGGATTGGCAAATGGGAGAATGTACAAGAACAAAGTTGGAGCCTCCGTATCCTGTTTGCGTCGCAGCGGGGGTCTTCATACGGTTGAAACCATGAACCATTTCTTCCTTAGCAACGAGCTTATCATCGCTGGTCGGGCAATGAGTGTCGCTAGAGACAAGGGTGAGGTGGAAAAGGATGAGGAAGGCATCCAGGCCGCGCAAACCCTGGGGCAAAAGATTGCCTGGCTGACGAAGAAGCTCTATAGCTGAAATCATCGCTTGGAAGTGGATTTCAAATTATATGTCTTAAAATCCGTGAGGTGTTATGACTTAGGGTATGAGTCTAATGTGACTCCGC
>Ga0335070_10003335_pt1 | contig 18731 bp, 19 predicted proteins | sample Lox_Sample_13_FD_206722 | JGI IMG/M metagenome (GOLD analysis project Ga0335070, IMG submission 206722) | Soil microbial communities from Loxahatchee National Wildlife Refuge, Florida, United States - Lox_Sample_1.3 | ecosystem: Environmental > Terrestrial > Soil > Wetlands | place: USA... | reverse complement strand
AGCGCCAATGGCTTCAGCTCAGACGGTTACCAACCAAATTCAAAACGGACTCTGTGCTGGCTCTAACCTGCAGGTTTCTGCCAACCCCCCGCCCAGCAGTTGCGCCAACCAGAATGGCGCTCAGCAGATTAACGACATCCTTCGCCACATCGTTAATATATTGTCGGCACTGGTCGGGGTGGTGGCGGTTATCATGATAATCTTCGGCGGTCTGCGCTATGTAACCAGCGGCGGTAATGACACCAGTATAACCAGCGCTAAAAACACCATACTTTATGCGATTATTGGCTTGATTATCGTGGCACTAGCTCAAATTATTGTTCACTTTGTGCTGAATAAAATCGTCAACGCTTAAATAGACAACTTAGTTAAATATAAAAGCTCCCGGAAAGGGAGCTTTTATATTTAACTAACCAAGAGGCGCTAAGATTTTTTTAGAGAACCTCAATTTTCTTGACGGTGTCTTGTTTTAGCTTAGAAAAGCTTATAGTTAAGACTCCGTCTTTTAGCAGTGCTTCAATCTCATCTTCTTTAACTGGTACCGGCAGGACAATACTGCGGCTAAATTCGCCCCAGTAACATTCCTGCAAAAAGTAATTCTCTACCCCGTCTTCGGTCCCGGCGCTCAGAGTGCCTTTGATGGTCAGAGTATTATCAGAAATACTGACGTCAAGTTCGTTCTTATTAACACCAGCCACGCGTCCCTTGACCACTAGCTTCTCTTTAGTTTCATAAACGTCAACAGCTAGCTGACCGGCTACCGGCTCGTCTTCATCCCATTGATCATCAGAAACCTCAGCAGCAGCAGCGTCATCGGCCACAGCTTCGTCATCTTCACTCAAAAAGGCTGCAGTAATGTCATCGCCCATCAGAAGATCGTCTTGTTGGCTACTTCGAGCCATTTCGTCCCTCCTTTACCTGTTATCCGCAGCGAGCGAACCAAACCAGGCAGGTTTATGTTAGTTTCAGATTTTTAGATTTGCATCTTTGTGTTAACGCTAGTATAACTAGCCGCTCCAAGGAGTGCAATATGTTACACTGAACATTTACAACAAAACAATTACAACATGAGTATGCTAGAGGTAGTTATAGGGTGGCTTGCACCAACCGAGTGCCTTGGCTGCGGTAATGAGGGTTCGCCGCTTTGCGTAGGCTGTAACACCTCTGAAATTATCCCATTTGGGGAGCGGTGTTGGCGCTGCGGTGCTTTAGCTAACCGTTCCAAAACCTGCCCGTCTTGCCGCCGCCAGAACTCGCCAAATTATGTCTGGATAAGCACAGATTATGAAGGCCTGGCTAAAAAATTAGTTCAAAAACTCAAGTTCTCCCACCAGCGAGCGGCCGCCGAATCAATTAGCGGGATTATGGTTGAAACATTTTTGTCTCAAAACAGCGCCACCCAACTTGCTGCTAAAAACTATCTGCTGGTGCCCGTACCAACTGCTACTGCCAGAGTTCGGCAGAGGAGTTTTGACCACACCGACCTACTGTCGCGTGCAATCAGCCGCGGCCTGGGACTAGACGCAAGCTCCGCAGTTTATCGGACCGGCCAGACCAAACAAGTTGGCGCTAACCGGGCCCAGCGGGTTGCCCAGGTAAAAGGCAGTTACTTTGTCAAAGACCCAAGTTTAATAAACGGACGCAATGTCTTACTAATTGACGATGTGGTTACCACTGGCGCCACCATTTCTGAAGTGGCTAAAGTCCTAAGAGCGGCCGGTGCTCGCAGCGTTGATGCCCTAATCTTCGCCAAGCGGCTGTAAAACAATTTTTCTGACCCGCTTTGCGAGAGGATTCGCAAAGCGGAAAAGCAGCAATAATGCAAAACCCCGCTAAATTTGCGCTTATTTAGTTGTGCAAATTTCTAGCGGGGTCAAAATGAATTGATGCGTGGCGGAGAGAGTGGGATTCGAACCCACGGTACCGTTGCCGGCACACCAGTTTTCAAGACTAGCTCCTTAAACCACTCGGACATCTCTCCACGCCAGATTATATCATCTGATATAATGACCTCTGTTCTGGTCTTTTACAATTTGCAAAACTCCGCAGTGCAGTGTTTTGCAAATTGAGAGGAACGGCCTAGCGCTAAACCGAAACTTTTGCCGGACAGGCAAAATGAGGTAAGCGCGCAAGCCGTGACGCGGAGAGGTACCCAAGTGGTTGAAGGGGACGGTTTGCTAAATCGTTAGGGGGGCGAAAGTTCCCGCGAGAGTTCGAATCTCTCCCTCTCCGCCAAACACGATAATTAATATTAGGCCCGCGTTTAAGCTACAATTAACTTATGGCTAACAAAAAAACTAAAACTCTAAATTGGACGGCCTCAGAATACATTGACCACAATCGGGGAGCTTCCTGGTACTTAGCTTTGGCGGCTATAACAACCGTTTTTGCAGCGGGTTTTTATATCTGGACGAAGGACTACTTTGGGACGGTAACTATAGTAATCCTTGGCATAATCGTCGGTGTGGTCGCTCGCTGGAAACCTAACGATATTAAATACGAACTATCAAGCCAGGGCTTAAACGTTGGCGACAAACTTTATCCATATAGTAGCTTTAAAAGCTTCTCGGTGTTACACGAAGGCGACCTAAGCAGCCTGATGCTGATGCCCACCAAGCGCTTCATGCCGCCCATCACGGTTTTTTTTGACGAACAGGACGAGGATAACCTCGTGTCTATAATAGAAGACCATCTGCCCCTGGAAGAGCGTTCAGTGGACCGCGTTGACCGTCTTAGTCGTCGTCTGCGACTTTGATGTTTTCAAGCTCGGTCTTTCTAAGCCTTATCTTGGCCGTGTTTAAAGAGTTGCCATAGGTTTGCTGGCGTATGCTTCCAGCCATCTTTTTTGGCGGCGTCTACTGCTAACCTGCCGACCAGCCATAAACCCACCAAGCCAATAACAACCTGGATTCCCCAGATAACTAGCCGAAAAGAAGAAGCCGCCTTTTCAGTAGTTAAACGTTGATTATTATGAGCAATCCAGATAAAAAGTTGAGCAAAGGGCAGCCACGATACGATGATTAACAGCACCCCAAGTCTCAAACGCTTCATGGCACCAGTTTACTGCGTTTGCCGGCAATTGAAGAATCAAAATGGTACGCGTGGCAGGATTTGAACCTACGACCTTCGGCTCCGCAAGCCGACGCTCTATCCAGCTGAGCTACACGCGCTCGTCAGAATCAAGACACCGGCTTCCGTAAGCGCATGATATCCGCTTACTTTCAGCCTCGTCTCTCTTCTTCCTCTCAATTTTGCAAAGTATTGCACTGCATAACTTTACAAAATTGGTTTTTTGAACAGAGGTCAGTATACCATCTACCTCTGTAAAAAGCTAGCTTTAAGCGGTCTTGTCTTTTTTGTGTTGGAGGTCCGAGGTGCAAAACTTGCAGCGCTTGGCATCGGCCGGGATAACGCTAAGACAATAAGGACACTTCCTGGTGGTTGACTCTTCGGTGTCTTTATTTTTCATAGCTAGCTCATTTAACTTATTTATTGGCTGCACAACCAAGAAAAACACAACTGTAGCGACTAAAAGAAACGAAATAATGGCATCAATAAGATCGCCGTACATAAACTGAACGCTGCGGATTGTGATGTGTGCTTCTGCAAATCTATTAGAGCCGCCAAAAACAGAAATTAAAGGTGTAATTATGTCACGAACGAAAGAGTTGACCACGCTTGTAAAAGCCGCACCAATGACCACACCTACAGCCAAATCAACGACGCTGCCGCGTAGTATAAATTTTTTAAATTCATTTAACATTTAATATTCTTCCCTCTTTGGATAACAGTATAGGTCAAAGCCCAGTCTTGGGCCAAGCACGAGCATTAAGGGACAAAGCTACTGGACCTTAATAGTCCTGGTCTTCTTTTTGGCTGGTGTGCTGGCGGCAGCTGCCGCTGGCGGCTGCGGCTTAGGCGCTTCAGTCTCGGCCGGTGCAGGCCCGGTCTTACTGCCTCGTTTAGCTAAAATAAGCGGTATGCCAATTGCCAGTGCGCCAATAACGGCATAAGCCGCACCAAACTCCCAGTAATTTCTATCAATCTGGTGCGTTAAATCAGTGGCTAAATTACGAATGTCGCCCTGCAGCACTAGATTGCCGCTGATAGCTATCTTCGGCACTACTTCAGTCGTTACAACTCGGTTGAGAGCCCAGGAGAAAATGAGCATAAATACGCCGATAATCAGTAAAGTTCTGCCAAGATGGCGCAGCCCTTTTTGCTTTGAAGAACTCAAAAACACGATTGCCAGCGCAAAAATTAAGCTCAAGCCAATCAGCAAATACGGGGATTTCTTGGCTCGCTGATACTGTTTTGGCACACTCTTTAACTGGTCAGCAAACACCGATTTACCAGATTGGCCGTTCTTAATGCTGGCGGCAGTTATTACTGGGTTATCCAAAAATCCCTTGCCCCCAAGCAAGCTATTTTTAACCGAATCCGCGGCCTGCTGTGGGCTTAGGCCCTGCGGCAAACACGTGGCGCTGAGTGCATCAAAAGACGAATCTGTGGATTCATCAGTACACACTGGCAGAGTGGCGGCCTTTTGTTCTACTTGAGTGGCCACACTCTCGGCAAAAGCCGCCTTAGCAGTTGATAAGTCTATATAAAAGTCCGGTTCCGCAGTCTTGCCGTCTAGCCAGGCATAGACACTGTCAATAATCGTCTCGGCATTTTTTTGTATGAACGCCGGGGACAGCGTCTGGACAGCGGCGGCCTTGACTATCGGATTTGTCAGTGAAAAGCTGCCATCATCAGAAGACTGCTGCTTGGCCTGGTCAAGCAGGCTCGGAATAATAGTGCTGTAGATGCCACTGTCGGCCAGGATGTGTTTGACGGGTTTAGGGCTACCGACCGTTCTGACGACTCCTTCGTCAAAAGCTGCTGTAAACAGCAGCAGCAAAAAAAGTGAACCAACGATTGCCAGGAGCATCCGGCGCAGTATTTGCATAAGCATCATTGTATGTCAGTAGGTTCGGCTTACCAACAAAAGCCTGTCGCAATAAGATATAATTACCGCTGTTCTCAAAATACCAAATTGAAACGCTAACTAAGTGATGTTTCAATTTGAGAGGAGCAAGCATGCTGACCTTGCTTACAAAACGAACAAATTTATTTTATCGTTTTGGCCAAGCAAGGTCAGCAATGGCTTGTGACGAGGAGGGGTCGCATAGTCCGGTCTAGTGCGCCACACTCGAAATGTGGTGAAGTCGCAAGACTTCCGTGGGTTCAAATCCCACCCCCTCCGCCACGTCGCGACTAATATTAACCCCGCTATATTCTCACAGCTTGGTGGTCACTAAGGAGTTTAAAGTGTACAATTTTAGCAGCCCTCAAAGCAAAAAAACATGCAGCAGGATTTCGAACTTTATATCCTTAAAGACCAGCTTACTCGTGAAGATTGGCTGAACTTTTATAGAGCCGTATCTCAGTACAGCGGCCTACTTGCCAGATTTGAACTTACCTTTGTCTGCACAGACAACGTAATCCGTTTTTTTATCAGCAGCAGCAAAGACTTGAGTGGTTTGTCCAACAATATTGAGGGGATTATCCTGCGACCGGTGGAAAAAAAGGAACTTGAGACTCCGCCCACTACCACGAAAGAAAGAATGGTCCAATTTGTGCCCGGCGGCAACATACTTGATCTTAAAGAAAAATACGCTGTCAAACTCGGGAAGGATTTGAGCTTTGCGACTTTTAAAATCAGAACAATCGGCCAACAGAAAGCCACCGTTAATGCCAGCCTCTACTTTAAAAACAAGGCCGGCCGTTACTCACGTGCCGATAAGCGCATTTTTGCCTTCCCGGTTCATCTATTTGCGATTGATTTTGCCAGCAACACGCATTATCTAAAAAAGTCCGCGCCCAAATACCTTAATCTGGAAAAAACTCTTAACATTCTATCCAGTGATAGCCAAGACGCCCTGTTTGAGGTCGACGCCTTCCCGTATTTTTCTAACAACTACTATCTAAAGCTCACAGGTTACGAATTTGATAAACACTCTTTCATAGTCGGAGCTAGCGGAAGCGGCAAATCCAAGCTAATTAGTTTGCTAGTAGACCGTCTTAGCCACACTGCCATGAAAATGAACTACCGGGTCATAGTAATTGACCCGCACGCCTCCATAGCCGAAGACCTGCAGTACATAGCTGATAGTAAAATCATAAACTTTAGCAGCGAGAGCACCGAGCTGTTTTCCGGTGCCGAGGCCGATATTACCGCTGCTACCGAGTTAACAGCCACTTTATTTAAGTCGCTTCTAACAGATCAGTTTAATCCGAAGATTGACCGGGTTTTGCGCTTTAGCTTGTTTACGCTTTTTACGGCGCAGGCTATGACTTTAGACAACCTAAAGCGTTTTTTGACGGACATAGAGTTCCGAAACCAAATAGTCAGCCATGTCTCAGGCTATGTACCTGCCAATATCGCCAAGTTTTTTGGCGCCGATTTTAACGAACTGCGGACCAAGTATTACAACGAGGCCGTACTGCCGCTTGTATCGCTCGTGGACGAGATGGGACTTCAGCCCGGCTTAGTCAACGAGGGCGACATATCTCTTAATAAAACCATTCAGGACCATTTCTTGACGGTCTTTTCTCTCAATAAAGTAAGTATGGGCGAGAAGGTAGTTAAGACAGTCGCCGGACTACTAATTCAACAGATTTTTCTTTTGGCTCAAGCTCGGAGTTTTGGTCAAAAAGTGATATTAATTATTGACGAAGTGTCGGTAATTCAAAATCCGGCCATTGCCCAAATCCTAGCCGAGGCTCGCAAGTTTAACCTTTCCGTCATACTGACTCAACAATACTTTGGTCAAGTAGAGAAAGACTTGCGGGACGCAATCTTTGCCAACGTTTTTAACTACTACACTTTTAAAGTATCCGAAGAAGATGCCCGGGCGTTGGAGGGCAATTTAAACATTGAGTTGCCCAAGGAACTGGTTGAGCAAGAGCATGCCAAAGGCCTGAAAGAGGAAGACGTTAGAGTCAAAATTATGACCGAACTACACCCCAGAGAATGTCTGGTCAGGGTCTTAGCCAACGGCCAGGTAATACCCTGCATTAAAGCTCGTACAATGGACGCGCCGACGGACACCGGAAGCGGGAACATGCCAGAAAAACTGCAGGCCTATAAGCAAGCTAAGTTGCCGGTCAAGTTCCAGGAGGATCAATTACAAGCTGCCGATAAACCAGACATTGCTGCTCCGTCCGCACTGTCCAATCATACAAAGGTGCCTAGCAGTAATAGTCCCACAGAGCATCTGGCTAATAAGGCAAACGTACCGGCGGCACTGGGCCGCGGGGCAATCGCTTCGGCTAAAGCCGCCCATAGCCGCGGCAAACGAAGTTTTAATCTCAGTGAGCTACTGGCCGAGCACTCCTCAAGCCGCTTAAAAGTTAATAAAAAGAAGGATTAGTAGGTATGACTAAACAACAAGCTCAGACTGTGCTTGATAAAATAATCGGTCAGATCTTCGGCTATAAAAATGGCCTAAGTCTGGAACAATTTATGCAAAAGTACTGCTTTGATATTCGTTTACCAAACCAGGTTAACGACTCCACCACCGGCAAAGAGACCTGGGCGCAATCCAGCAATCCAACTAAATTTATTACTGTTGAGAATGCTTGGGCACGCGAAGATTGGTCCATGATGCCGCGCCGTGATATCAAGACTGTTGAAGACATTCTCGTCGCCTGGGAAGAAGTTAACTACACGGCCACAGAAAGATACCTAGACTCAGCTAATGTGGCCGAATCAGACAACATCTACGAATCGGAAAATGTCTATCGTTCGCAGGATATTCACACCTCTAAAAACATCCTTTTTTCTGATGGGGTTTGGGATAGTGAATTTTTGGTAGCGACTCAACGCTCTAACAGCTCAGCTTTCTGTGGGCGTCTAGAGGATAGTACAGAATGCTCCAACAGCTTTGAGGTATCTTGGTCCAAAAAAATTACAAATTCATTTTTTATCCACGACTCTGCCGACCTGATAGAGTGTATGTTCTGCTCGCACATAACCAGCAAGCAGTACTGCATCGCCAACATGCAATTTAAAGAGGATGAGTACATGAAGCTCAAAGACGAAGTAGTTCGCTGGATATTGACCAACTAATCAAGGAGGCTATATATGGAAGACAGCGTTTTTACTAAAATTATCAAGGGCGAGATTCCTTGTACCAAGATTTACGAAGACCAATATACTTTCGCGTTTTTAGATCACAATCCCAAAGTTCCGGGCCATACTCTGGTAATTCCTAAAAAGCAGGTGGCCTATGTCTGGGAGTTATCGGACCAGGACTATCAAGCACTAATGGCCAGCGTTAAAAAAGTCGCCAACCGTATAAAAGATGTGCTGCAACCAAAGTGGGTAGGCATGCAGGTTGAGGGAGTAGCCGTACCCCATGCTCATGTTCATGTCTTCCCTTTCAATAGCCCCGAAGAGTATCATCGGCTGCCAGTTCCGGGCCAATATCTGCCTGAGGAAAAGCTAGCTGAACTGGGCAAAAAACTAGCCTTTTAGCCGGCTTCGCTTCGCCTCATGAGACACCCACATCGTGGGTTTCTCATCGCGCCGGGCACGGAATAAATCCGTGGCTCGGGCTGCTCTTCCCGAGATATGTGCAGTCAATCAACTAGCCTTTTAGTACAAAATTCTTGGCATGAGGCCCCCTATATTGGTATCATAAGGCTATTAGGGGGTGGTCGCCAAAATGGATGAAAAGGCGCTAGGCAGACGTTTACAAGAGGCCCGGCGCAAGGCCAATTTAACGCAGCAGGAGCTATGCCAGAAGGCTGGCTTGTCTTATTCCACGCTAGCCAAAATTGAGCGCGGCGCCATCCGCTCGCCGTCAGTCTTTACTGTGGCATCAATTGCAGCAGCTACCGGTGTACCGATGGAGGAATTGCTAAATGTTGAGTTGTCTGCCAGTAGCACCCCCGCCACCGTTGAGAAAAAGCGTTCCAAGACCGGTATCAGCTTCGTCTATCTGGATGTAAATGGCGTCTTGGTCCGTTTTTTTCACAGGGCCTTTTCTCAGATTGCCAAAGAAACAGCTATCGGTGCCGATACAGTAGAAACACTGTTTTGGCGCCATAACGACGCGGTTTGCCGCGGAGAACTGTCGTACGCCGATTTTAATGCCTTTTTTACGCGTGAGCTTAATATGCCCAGCTTTGACTGGAAAAAGTACTACATGGACAGTGTAGAGCCCATGCCAGGAGTTGGCGAGCTAGTTACTTGGCTTTCCGAAAATTACCGACTGGGGTTACTGACCAACAATATGCCTGGCTTTACTCACGAACTACTGTCTACAAATCGCATCCCCAACGTTAACTACGACGTAATTATTGATTCTTCGGAAGTCAAAGCCATCAAACCGGAAGATAAGATTTATGAAATTGCCAGCCAGCGGGCCGGGGTTGAGCCCCAAGAAATATTGCTAATAGACGATGGCCGCACCAATTTAATGGCAGCCGACCGACTCGGCTGGCACGTCCTCTGGTTTGACGATTACTATCCCGAAGAAAGTCTGGCCCGCGTCCGCCAAGCCCTAGAATTTTAAGCCTCTACCATTTTGGAGAAAGCATCAATTTCTGACTGAATCTGAGCTAGAAGCTGCTTTTCCAGCTCTAGCTGCTGTTGGCTTTCAGCCACAATTTCTTTGGGTGCTTTACTAACATAGCCCGGTGCGCTTAAGCGCGTTTCTAATCTGTCAATTGCTTGTTGTCGCTGGGATTTTTGGTCAATCAGCTTGTCAATGTAGGCTTTGGCAGCGCCAGTATCAATGTCCAGCCAGCAGTCAAAACCGGCTACATTTAGGCGCATGCCCGCGGACTTGGCAGCTGGCGATTCAATTACTTCCCCCAGCCCGCCCAATCGTTGAATCAACTGGACGTTATTAGTTATGACTGCCGAGTCTCTAAAATAAAGCTTGGGCTTCGCGGTCTTGACCACGCTGCTAATACGGCGAGCCTCGGTTATTAGCTCAACCAAGCTTTGAAAATCATCAGCTTTTTGACTATCAAAACTGCGTTTTTCTGGCCATCTCTGGACAATCAACATTGAGTCGTGGGCCCAAGCCAGGGTCTGCCAAATTGTCTCGGTTACAAACGGTGCAAACGGGTGGGCCATCTTTAACGTCAACTCCAACACACTGCCCAACACACCTAAATTGGGTGTTAGTTTGCTGGCCTCAATGTACCAATCGGCTAAATCGTGCCAGACAAAATTATATAAAAGCTCGTAGGCTTCGCTGAGCCTGTAAGCCTCAATAGCCTTGGAGATCTCACTTGCTGTCTCCCCTGCCCTGCTGATAATCCAGTGGTCAGCCATGGACTCTGGCTTGGCATCGGTTCGCAAATTGTGCTGGTCGCCAACCTTGTCCTCAATAAATCTGGCAACGTTCCAAAGCTTGTTACAAAAATTGCGGGCCTCCTCCACCCTTCGTCCGTCATAACCCCTGTTAACCGCTGGCGAACGGCCAGCCAGCAGGCCCATACGCAGCGCATCAGAGCCGTGCGTGCTGACAATCTCCATAGCGTCAATCTGATTACCGAGGGATTTGCTCATTTTGGCACCACCTTCGGCTAGTACTAAACCGTGGATATAAACATCAGCGAACGGCAGCTTGCCGGTGGTATAAATGCCCAGCATCATCATGCGGGCCACCCATTGGTGCAAAATCTCGCCGGCCGTTTCCATAAGACTGGTCGGGTAAAACTTCTTAAAGTCCTCGCTATCGGGGTAATTTAGGGTGGCATAGGGCCAAGAACTACTAGAAAACCAGGTGTCAAAAACGTCCGGGTCGCGCTTATATTTCTTACCTTCAACCTCAATAACTTCCTGATTCACGCGTTTATCAAATATCCAATCCGCCGAATCAGCCACATTCTGAAAAGCCGGGATTGGTATCCCCCAAGCAATCTGTCGGCTAATGTTCCAGTCTTTCAGTTCATCAAGATAGCGGATTAGCTGGGTGCGCTTACTATCCGGGTAAAACTTAACTTCGTTCCTCTTTAAGGCTTCCAAGACCGGCTTTTTGAGATTTTGCATGTTCACAAACCACTGCTCTAGCGCTAGTGGCTCAATTACCGTACCGCACTTATAACACTTACCAACCGAGTGGGTATAATCTTCAATACCGCGCAGAAAACCTTTTTTATCAAGTGCTTCGGCTACGGATTTACGAGCTTGCAGCACAGTAAGACCCCTGAATTCTTTGGGGACATTGTCGCTCATCTTGCCCTCGGTGGTAATTAGTTCTATAAGGGGTAGATTGTGGCGCTGGGCTACCTCAAAGTCATTGGGGTCGTGAGCTGGTGTAACAGTCACCACCCCTGTTCCGAAGGCCATATCAACGTGTGCATCACCAATAATTGGGATAGGGGTGTCTGGCACAAGTGGTTGGAGGGCTTGCTTGCCAATTAAATGCTTATAGCGTTTGTCTTTAGGATTGACCATTAGCGCCGACTGGCCCAATTTAGTCTCTGGCCTGGTGGTGGCGATTACCACTTCCCCGCTGCCGTCGGCCAGCGGATAGGCAATATGCCAAAGCTTGGTAGCTTCTTCTTCGTGAACGACCTCTATATCGGAGAAGCTAGTACCGTGAAAAGTACAGTAATTGACAATCCGCTTACCCCTGTAAATCAAACCATCATGCCACATCTGTTGAAAGGTGTTATAGGCCTGGTCCACAACTTTGCTGTCCAGCGTGTAGGTAAAGCGCGTCCAGTCGCAGCTGGCGCCCAAAGCCCGAATCTGTGACTGAAAGTTGTGCTTATTTTGCTCTACGAAATCCCAGACCTGCTTGTATAACTCCTCTCGGCTGAAATCAAACCGGCTCTTCCCTTCCTTGTTCAAGCGTTTTTCATAAACTACCCAGGTCTCAAAACCGGCATGGTCGGCGCCGGGCACAAATAACGTTGGCTTGCCCTGCATGCGGTTATAGCGGACTATGGTGTCTTCAATGGCCAGAGTTAGGCCAAAACCAATATGTAGGTTGGCGTTAGCATTGGGTGGCGGCATAACAATGCTAAAATAGCCTTCCCCGCCCCTGTCAACCGGAATAAAGGCTTGATTTTGCTCCCAAAGGTCATAGATATCGGCTTCGTATTTGTTGGGCTCGTAAGCTTTAGGTAACTTCATCCCGTTAGAAATCCAATCCCCTGCCCGCCGGCCGAACGGCAGAAGTTATATCCTACAAAGTAACTATTTCTAACGGGATTCATAGACTGTTCATCAGTATAACAGAGGTGCTACCTCGTCCACCAGCCTATCAGTTATTCACACTTTTCATATGAAACTGGGCAACTTCCAACAAAGCCTTTTCGTATGAAAGACCGCCAAAAAAAGACTAAAAAATATTTTGTTTTCCCAAACGTTTTTGTTTTCAGATTAATTATAGCAACGCTGTCCAGATAACGCTAGCGCTTACATACTAAGCGAGGGGTCAATATCCAGCGTGTCTATATCCGATGGCGAGATATTCTTGGACTTATAGAAGGCTAAGGAGGCTACCATGGCGCCGTTGTCAGTACAGAGGCCTACATCTGTGTAATCTACCCCTGTTTTCAGGCGCGTTTTTACGAGCTTGCGCAGGGGTTGACTGGCGGCCACGCCGCCGCCGATAACAACCGAGGCAGGGCTGTAGTCCTGAGCAGCCTTTTCTAAGGTGTTGACTAGAGATTCCAAGGCAGTTGCTTGAAAACTGGCCGCCAAGTCGGCTTTTTGGCGCTCGCTAAGGAGTTCTGGCAGGGCCGAAGAGGGCAGGGTATAGTCTTTGCCAACCGCCGTCTGAGCAGCCCGCAAAACTGCCGTTTTGAGCCCGGAGAAACTAAAGTCATAACTGTTCCGTATCTGGGCTCTGGGCAGCTTAAATGCGCTAGGATTGCCCTTAATGGCCATTTTTTCAATGCTGGGGCCGCCGGGGTAGGGGAGGCCAAGCATTTTGGCCACCTTATCAAAGGCTTCGCCGACGGCGTCGTCCAAAGTTCGGCCGATAACCTTGTAATCGTCGTGATTTTTCAGATAAATCAGGTGGCTATGACCACCTGAAACAATCAACGCTAACAGGGGTAGGGCAGGGGGTTTGGCGGGTAGTTGATAGCTAGCTGGGCCCGAAGTTATAAAATTAGCATAAATGTGGGCCTCCACGTGGTTGATGGCATACAGGGGTTTATTGAGAGCCTGGGCCAATGTTTTGGCCGTCACTACGCCCACCAAAAGACTGCCGCCGAGGCCTGGTCCGTAAGTGACGGCAGTAGCATCAATGTCATTCCAGGTGCACTTGGCGCTATTCAAGGCATCCTGAATGACAGGGGTAATTACCTCTAGGTGGCTGCGAGCGGCAATTTCCGGCACGATGCCGCCAAAAGCGATGTGCAAGTCTAAGCTGCTGGCAACGGCGTTACTAAGCAGTCTTTCGCCATTCTCCACCACAGCTGCCGCGGTCTCGTCGGCGCTGCTTTCAATTCCCAGAATTCTCATCAGATGTACAGTATACTTAAAGACATGAATTTTAGGAAAATCGTCAAGAGCTTTATTCCCAAAAAGCTGTTTCGGAGTATTGAACCCTATGGCCACTGGTCAGAGGCAGTTTTGCTCAACTCGCTGAACAGGGGCTCGCCGGCCCGAACCATGAAGGTCATAGGGGTAACCGGCACTAACGGCAAAACTACCACCTGCTTTTTAATCCACCGCATGCTGCATGAAGCTGGCTACAAGGTTGGTCTAATGACCACAGCCGGCTACGGGGCGGGCAACAATATCAAACCGCAGATTGACCATATGACCACAGTTTCTGTGCCCAAACTGATTAAGCGTTTGGAAGAGCTTAAAGGCCAGGGCGTAGAATGGCTGGTTATGGAAACGACCAGCCATGCGCTGGCCCAGCACCGCGACGCCGGCATACCATACTCGGTGGCGGTACTGACCAATATTACCCATGAACATCTTGATTATCACGGAACTTTTGAGCGCTATGTAGCCGCTAAGCGGATGCTGTTTACCAGGACTAATCAGAACAAAAAGGGCCTGCAAACCGGTGTTGTTAATGCCGATGACGGCAGCGCCGGCCAGTTTGTAACATCTATGAAGAACTCCCTGACTTACGGCATTGACCACGGTAATCTGCGAGCCAAAAATATCAACTTAACGGCCAAAGGGGTTAGCTATAAAGCAACTGTCGGGGATGATAGTTACCAGATTAAGTGCCACTTGCCGGGCAAGTTTAATGTCTATAACTCCTTGGCGGCGATTGGTGTGGGACGGGTACTGGGGCTTGATAAAAAAGCGGTAGAGCAGGGGATTGCCGCCCTGCCGGGTGTACCGGGGCGTATGACGGCCGTAGATGCCGGCCAGAACTTTAACGTGCTTGTAGACTTTGCTCACTCGCCAGACGCACTTGAGAATGTCCTGAGGGCCTGTAGGGAGCTGACAAAGGGTAAGTTGATTCTGGTCTTTGGGGCTACTGGCGACCGCGACAAACTAAAAAGGCCTGTTATGGGCGAAGTGGCTGCTAAAAACGCCGACCTTATTTTCCTAACTGATGATGAAACCTACACCGAAAACCCGAAGACAATTATTGACGCCGTAAATAAAGGCATAGAACGGGCTAAGGGAAAGGCTAAGACCACTGTTATTGACAGTCGGCTGGAGGCTATCAGGGCGGCATTTTCCAAGGCCAAAGACGGGGATACGGTACTGCTAACCGGCATGGGGCACCTGACTACCCGTAATATGGGCGGCAAAGAGGAGCCCTGGAATGAGATTGAAATTGCCAAAAAGCTTTTAAAGACTCGCTAGAGTATTGACAAAACTAAGCGTAAGTAGTATAATCTGGCTCGGTTGATTGTATTTATGCAATCATAGTTCATTAATTGCAAGAGAGTTTTTGGGAACACCCAAGGCGAGATTATAGCCCTGCTGTTGGCAGGGCAGTAACCTCGTCTTGGGTAAATTTGGGCAGCAGGGAGCTGTCCGCCCGTTGGCGAAGAAAGGGGCTCACATGCCCAGCTTCAACATCCCGGCCTACCCGCGCTACACCTTCCCGCGTCTCCAGAAGGGGGCGAGCCCGGAACAGATCCTGGAGATCTGCTCCGAGGTTCTCGACAACTTCGGCGACATCGTCGATGCCTGTCACCCGGACGTGCGCAAGAACCTGCTCACCGGCACGGTGAATGCCCGCGTTTGGGCCTTCCACCAGGCCCGCAAGCAGGCCGAGAGCAAGCAGACGGCTGACCTCGAGGTCTACTACCAGAAGCTCGAGGACGCCAGGCTGCTGGCGATGGAGTCGCCGATGGCCACCTTCATGCACCGCACGGTGCACGAAGGGCTGTCGATCGTCGCCGAGCCGACCATGTCCTACGCGGCACGCACCCAGCTTCGCGAGTCGCTGGCGGCCGTCCGGAACTGGGAGGCGGACGCCGAGCAGCACGAGCGCGCATCGGGTAACGGAGGTCGCTCGTCGAGCGACCGTCGGTCTCGCGCTCGCCGCGAGACCGTCCCGACGACGGCGTAGGTCAAGCAGGTGCGGCGGGAGCCATCCGGCTCCCGCCGCCTCCTGTCCAGACATCGACAGATTCAAAAAGGAGAGACAGCTTGACCTATCTCAACCCCGGCAGCGAGCAGCGCCAGCGGACCAGGCACCAGAATGCCCGGCCGAGGAATCGGCGCCGTGACCTCTCGGTTGGGGCACGTGGTTCCGCCTACAGAGACGAGCCGCGGCCCCGCCTGCCTGCCGACCTGGACTTCGCCGAGCAGCTGGAAAGCGAGTTCGGTATCGCTGGCCTGGCCGGCATCCATCTGCCCTGGAGCGAGCAGCCCAGGCCCAGCTGGAGAGCGGAAGCCACCGACCTGCCGGCCGCCCTGGCCGACTGGGAGGCCTTCAGCACCATCCTCCTTCTGGAGGAGGAGCTGGACTACTCCTACTCGGACGAAAGCCAGGAGTTCCACTACGACCCGACGCTCGGCTGGTATCCCTACCAGGTGCTCTACGCCGCCTGAGGACGTCTTTGCCAGGCGGGAGCCACCCGGCTCCCGCCTGCACCCCCTAAACTCTCTTGCAAACCTTTCAAAGTTTTGTAAGTAACAATTAAATCAAGTTGTTAGCTACTAATCTTTGACAAAAACTACAAAATAATGTATACTGTAATCTGTTAAATCAAAAACAAAAAATGCCAGTTGAACAATTGACCGCCGAGCCAACAAGTATCGCTGAAGCTAAACCCGGGCTACAGGATAACTTTGATGAGTTTTACGGCGGCCTAAGACTTGCCTGCGCACTGGAGAAAAGATATTCCTGCAAGGTCTTGGGCGTAGAAGAGAGTCAGCTCCAGGATATAGCGGGCAACTTTGATTATGAGAATCTGCGGGATATGACAGACAAACTAAACGCTCTGTTCTACGGGCGCACCGAGCAATCGGCACGCTACGACGACATTATTGACCAAGCGATTGCCCTTAATGGCGATTCAGGCGAGGCTAGCGAAGCCCTTAGCAACCCGGATATGCTGGGCCTAGCCAAGAATCTGGCCCGGGCCGGTCTACTATTTGAATTGAACTCTAACATGCTTGATATAAGCTCGCGTAAGCACGCAGGGCATCTACACTCCAGGCGAAAACATAATACTGGGGACAGACCCAAAAACCCGGTAAAGCGTTCCGAAAAAGTTAAGCAACTCATAGGTTTTAACCACCTCATACGAGATTTGGTAGACAGCCAAACTGCCGGCCAGCTGCGCCTGGACAGGAAAAGAGCTCACAAATTGATAAAGACTATTCTTCTTGGAAATGAGCGGGCTGCTGGCATTGTTGAATCCGGCGTAGCCCTGGAAGTAGCCGCCAAGCGATTATTAAGTAGCCAAATAGGCAGACTATTTGGCCGGAGTGTAGTTGACTATGGCGACGTAGAACAGGATAGTAAGGGCGGCGACATTGTTGTTTCAACCCCCCATAGAGGGGACATACTGATTGACGTTAAGAAGTTTGCGCCCAGTGAGGTGCGTGAGGCTATGGGCAGAGACCTTGACGACGAACCTGGATATTTCTGGAGAAGCCCTCAACACATTTTTCTTTGGTTGGGCCCAGAAAGAAAAATTGATAATGAGTATCGTTTGCCGCAGGAATTTGCTCAGGTTTCACACCAGTTAATAAATGAGATTTTTGCTCAGCCTGCTGTTGCATAACTTGCACTAAAATTATATAATAACACGTGAAGAAGCCCCGGCCACCGAAAGGAGCCTGTGGATACTTCGGATGCCAGGCCCCCGCCTGGCGTCCCGTGCCGGGAGGTAGCGCGAGCTCTCAAGGCAAATTCCAGTGAGAACCTGGTTGCCCTGAGGGCCGAGCACCCGACGGCGTTTGGGCAGCTTCTGGTGCACGCCGAGTTCTGTGAGGCGTGTCGCCGACTCATCGACGAGGCCTTTCCCGATGGTTTCATCAGTCTCCGACAGGAGAAGGACATCGAGGAAGGACTCACACGAGCAGAAGCTGACCTGCGCGGGACGTCCGCGGAGACGGCCTCGGTGCCGACGACTCCCTCTGAGGGGGAATTCGGTAATCGACAACGGGGGGAGTGACATAGCCTCGCGGCTTATCACTCCCCCCGACATAATTTATAAACGATAGACTTTATTAGAATCGCCGTACCCGCTCGGGGTACGGCTTTTTTGTGTTGGCGGAACCTACACTACCAGCGCGTAGATATTGTCCGCGGTGGGCCCGGGGCGTTTGCGAGTTGCTGCGCCCCGGGCCCTTCCTAGTCCCTTTGGTGATGCTTGGCTAGTGTGACCACGAAGGTCAGCCTAGCTGGCGGGTTTCAAACTCCGTGGTTTTGCCTGGCGGAGCATTGAAACGCGCCTACTTGCCCGCAGCGGGGGCTTCTTGGAAGCCAGCCTCATCCGCAGCCAGTGATTCTTGTGGCTTTGGAAAAGACCCTGCGGAGATAGTTGCGAGATCACCCCCTCGGTCGGCAGTTGGTCGAGCCTAGCCTGCTTACGCACCCGCCGGGTGGCTTGCTGCTTCTTGCGGCGCAGGGCCACTTGGCCAGAGGCCTGGGAAGGCTCGTGGGTGGCCGCGTAGCGGGGCGGCCAAGCATCTGCCGTACTTCCGTCATACACTCCTCCTCGGAGGGTAGGGGACAGGATAAGCCGAGTATAAAATGAAAACTTTATAGCGGTCAAATCTTTATGTTTGTACACAGGCTTGCTTGACAGGCACGTTCATGGTGGTAGTATTTGACTATTCGATTAGGTCTGGGGCAGCCCAGGCTCTCGCTTGTTCATACAAACACCGAATAGGGGAAAGGACTCGCCGATGTGTTCTAGCACGGACGAAGGCGCACGCCATGCGTTGCGTCGTGAGCTGAACAGCCGGTTGGGAAAGACGCGCGAGGTCGCGGAGGAGAAGGTCCGGGCAACACGCCCGACTGCACGCCACCGCCTCCACACGCCCATCCTCGTGGCCGCCTGCAACGAGGGTCTCGTCGATCACCTGAGCCCCGATGACATCCCGCAGGGCACCTGCCTGTCGAGGATCTTCGGGCACCCCACGGCGATTGCCCTCGGGCTGTCCGAGCCCGAGGCCTTCACGGCCGGTAGGGCCGTGGTCAAGGACGCTCTGATGTCCCGCCGGGCGCAGGACGCCAGGGACTTTCAGGCCTTCGCCGAGCAGTACCCGTACGCGGGAGCTGTCGCCTAAAGCGACTCCGTCGCTCCCTAGCCCTAATCGA
>Ga0335070_10003334_pt1 | contig 18731 bp, 19 predicted proteins | sample Lox_Sample_13_FD_206722 | JGI IMG/M metagenome (GOLD analysis project Ga0335070, IMG submission 206722) | Soil microbial communities from Loxahatchee National Wildlife Refuge, Florida, United States - Lox_Sample_1.3 | ecosystem: Environmental > Terrestrial > Soil > Wetlands | place: USA... | reverse complement strand
GCCGCGAGCTGCGGATTCAGCGCTGCACGGGCTGCGGGCGGCTGCGCCATCCGCCAGGGCCCATGTGCCCGCACTGCCACTCCCTGGCGTGGGACAGCGTGCGCGCGCGGGGGCGCGGGAAGGTCTTCAGCTTCGTCGTCGCGCACCATCCGGCGATTCCGCCGTTCCAGTACCCGCACGTCGTCGTGCTCGTCGAGCTCGAGGAGGGGACGCGCCTCGTCTCGAACCTCGTCGGTGTAGCGCCCGCCGAGGTGCGGATCGGCATGCCCGTCGAGGTCGAGTTCACGGAGGTGGAGCCGGACGTCCTGCTGCCGCTGTTCCGGCCTGCGCGGGCGGAGGGGGAGGCATGGACTTCGCGCTGAGCGAGACCCAGGAGGCGGTCCGCGACCTGGCCCGCAAGATCTTCTCGGACCACGTGCGCCACGAGCGGCTGCTCGAGCTGGAGCGGAGCGGCGAGTGGTTCGACCGGGAGCTCTGGTCCGCGGTCGTGCAGGGTGGCCTGCCGGCCGTCGTGATCCCGGAGCGCTGCGGCGGGAGCGGCCTCGGGATCGTCGAGCTGTGCCTCGTGCTCGAGGAGGTCGGGCGCCACGTGGCGCCGGTGCCGCTCTTCGCGACGGCGCTGCTCGGGGCGCTGCCCGTCGCCGAGTTCGGCACGGCGGCCCAGCAGGACCGCTGGCTGCGCCCCGTGGTCGACGCGGGCGCGGTGCTCTCCGCCGCGCTGGTCGAGGTCGGCCGCAGCGACGCGGCGCCGCGCACGCAGGCCCGCCGCGACGGCGCGGCCTGGCGCCTCGAAGGCGTGAAGGAGTGCGTCCCGGCGGGTCCGCTCGCCGCGGCGATCCTGGTCCCGGCGCGCACACCGGATGGCGTCGGCGTGTTCGTGGTCGAGCCGGGCCCGGGCGTCCGCCTCGAGCGCCAGGTGACCACGAGCGGCGAGCCGCAGAGCCGCCTCACGCTGGATGGCGCGCGCGTCACCGCGGACGCCGTGCTCGGCGATCCGGCCTCGGGCGCCGCGATCGTCCGCTTCCTGGCGCAGCGCGCCAGGCTCGGCCTCGCGGCGATCCAGCTCGGGGTCGCGGAGGCGGCGCTGCGCGACACCGCCGCCTACATCGCGCAGCGCAAGCAGTTCGGCCGCCCCATCGCGACCTTCCAGGGTGTCGCGCTGCGCGCCGCCGACGCCTGGATCGACGTCGAAGCGCTGCGCGCCGTGGTGCTGGAGGCGGCCTGGCAGGCCGGGGCCGGGCGCGACGCGGAGGCGGCCATCGGCGCGGCGAAGTGGTGGGCCGCGATGGCGGGGCAGCGCGTCGTCCACACGGCGCAGCACCTGCACGGCGGGATCGGGTCCGACCTCGAGTACCCCGTGCACCGCTACTTCCTGTGGTCCAAGCAGAACGGCCTCCTGCTCGGCGGCGCCGCGCAGCACGCGGCCCGGCTCGGGGAATGGCTCGCCGGCGGCGCGGCCTCCGCGGAGTCCCGATGACCGGCGCGCCGCGGCGCACGCTGCGCTACGACGAGGTCCGGGTGGGCGACGAGCTGCCGACGCTCGAGGTGCCGATCACTGCCACGACCATCGTCGCGGGGGCCATCGCGTCGCGCGACTACCAGGACGTGCACCACGACCGGGAGCTGGCCGTGCGCCGCGGCTCGAAGGACATCTTCATGAACATCCTGACGACCAACGGCTGGGTGGGCCGCTTCGTCACCGACTGGGCCGGCCCCGAGGCGCTGCTGCGCTGCGTCGACATCGTGCTCGGCGCGCCCAACTACCCGGGCGACGTGATGCGCATGAGCGGCCGCGTCACGGCGAAGCAGGACGGCGTCGTGACGCTCTCCGTGCGCGGCGCCAACGGGCTCGGCGACCACGTGAAGGGCAGCGTCGAGCTCGCCCTGCCGGGCGGAGCGCGCGCGTGAAGGGGGAGGCCCCGCTCTCGGACCGCGCGGCGATCGTCGGGATCGGCGCGACGGAGTTCTCGAAGAACTCGGGGCGCAGCGAGCTGCGCCTCGCGGTGGAGGCCGTCGCGGCGGCCCTCGAGGACGCCGGGCTGCGTCCCGAGGACGTCGACGGCATGGCCACGTTCACGATGGACAACAACCCCGAGATCGAGGTGAACCGCTCCCTCGGCGGCGGCGACCTGCGCTTCTTCTCGCGCACGCACTACGGCGGCGGCGCGGCGTGCGCGCCCGTGCTGCACGCGGCGATGGCGGTCGCCACGGGCGTGTGTCGGACGGTCGTCTGCTACCGCGCCATGAACGAGCGCTCGCAGCAGCGCTTCGGCGCCGGCGTGCAGGATCGCCCGCCCGCTCCCCGCGCAGAGGAGGTCCATTTCGGCTGGCACTCGCCCTATGGCCTCCTCACGCCGGCCTCCTGGGTGGCGATGAACGCGCAGCGCTACCTGCACGAGACGGGGGCCACCACGGAGGACTTCGGGCGCGTGGCCGTGGCGGACCGCAAGCACGCGGCGACGAACCCGAAGGCGTGGTTCTACCAGAAGCCGATCGCGCTCGAGGATCACCAGCGCTCGCGCTGGATCGTCGAGCCGCTGCGCCTGCTCGACTGCTGTCAGGAGAGCGACGGCGCCGTGGCGGTGGTGGTGACCGGCCTCGAGCGCGCGCGCGACCTGCGCCAGCCTCCGGTGCGCATCGCGGCAGCGGCGCAGGGCGCGACGACGGACCAGCAGATGATGACCCGCTACTACTGCGAGGACATCATCGGGCTGCCCGAGATGGAGCTGGTGGCGCGGCAGCTCTACGCGATGGCCGGCATCGGGCCGGCCGACGTCCAGACGGCCGTGCTCTACGACCACTTCACGCCTTTCGTGCTGACGCAGCTCGAGGCGTTCGGCTTCTGCGGCCGCGGAGAGGCCAAGGACTTCGTGAAGGACGGCCGCATCGAGCTCGGCGGCGAGCTGCCGATCAACACCCACGGCGGTCAGCTCGGCGAGGCGTACATCCACGGCATGAACGGGATCGCCGAGGGCGTGCGCCAGGTGCGCGGCACCTCGGTCAACCCCGTGAAGGACGTGGAGCACGTGCTCGTCACCGCGGGCACCGGCGTCCCCACCAGCGCCCTGGTGCTGCGGCGCGACTAGCATCGCGGCGGCGGGCCGCCCCGCCGGCCTATTTGCTCTGCTGGTAGCGCTTCGGATCGAGCCCGGTGAGCTTCTCCGGATCGAGGAGCTTCTGGATCTGCTCCTCGGAGAGGATCTTGCGCTCGCGCACGATCTCCAGCACGCCGCGTCCGGATCGATAGGCCTCCGCCGCCAGCTCGCTCGCGCGCTCGTAGCCGATCACGGGATTGAGCGCCGTCACGATGCCGACGGTCTGCTCGATGTCCCGCGCCAGCACCGCGGGATCGATCTGGATCTCCTCCACGCACTTCGTGCGGAAGGCGGCCAGCGCCGTGCGCAGGATCTCCTGCGACTCCAGAACCGCGATGGCGGCGAGCGGCTCGTAGGCGTTGAGCTGGAGCTGCCCGCTGTGCGCCGCCAGCGTCACCGCGAGGTCGTTCGCCATCACGCGAAACGCGACCACGTTCACCAGCTCGGGCATCACCGGGTTCACCTTGCCCGGCATGATCGAGGAGCCGGGCTGGAGCGCGGGCAGGCGCAGCTCGCCGAGCCCCGCGCGAGGCCCGGAGGAGAGCAGGATCAGGTCGCTTGCGATCTTGGAGAGCTTCACGGCGAGGCCCGCCAGCGCGCTCGAGTAGGCGCGGAAGCTCTCGAGGTCCCAGGTGGCGGCGATCAGATCGCGCGCGGAGACGATGGGCTTGCCGGTCAGCTTCGCGAGGTGCGCGGCGGCGCTCTCCGCGTAGCCCTTCGGCGCGTTCAGCCCGGTGCCGATCGCGGTGCCGCCGAGGTTCACGACATAGAGGCCGGACTCCGCCGCCTGGAGCGCCTCGATCTGCGTGTCGAGGGCGTCGGCAAAGGCGTACATCTCCTGGCCCACCGTCATCGGGACGGCGTCCTGCATCTCGGTGCGGCCCATCTTGAGCACGCGCAGCGACGCGGCGGCCTGGACGCGGAAGGCCTCCACGAGGGCCTGCGCCTCGGTGACGACGTAGTCGTTGCGAAGGAGGAAGGCCACCTTCAGCGCCGACGGATAGGCGTCGTTGGTGGACTGCGACATGTTGAGGTCGTCGTGCGGATCGAGCGCGGCGTAGTCGCCCTTGGCGTGGCCCATCATCTCGAGCCCCACGTTGGCCATCACCTCGTTGGCGTTCATGTTGGTCGAGGTACCCGCGCCACCCTGGTAGAGATCGACCCGGAACTGGTCGTGGAAGCGGCCCTCGAGGATCGCCCGGCCCGCGCGCTCGATGGCGTCGCGCTTCTCCTTGGAGAGCGCCCCCACGTCCGCGTTGGCCTCTGCGGCGGCCATCTTGACCAGGGCGAGCCCCTCGACCAGCTCGGGGTAGCGATCGAGTCCGACGCCGGAGATCTGGAAGTTCTCGAGCGCGCGGGCGGTCTGCACGCCGTAGTAGGCGTCGGCGGGCACGTCCTTCTCGCCGAGCAGGTCGTGCTCGCGACGCGTCGCGGGATCGGCCGCGACGCTCGCGGCGGCGAGCAGCGCCGGAACGACGAGCGAGAAACGGTGGCGGATCGTCATGTCGGATCTCCTGGGTCGTGGCGGCGCGGAGCGCGCCGGCGCACGGGGGCGCAGCCTAGCCTCGAACGCGCCGATCGTCCGAGCCGCGCCTGCCTCCAGTCCGCCGCGCCGCGCATCGACGCCTCGCGCGGCGCGTGGCAGATTGAGCGCTCGCCGTTGAGGCGCGATGCCACGGAGCGAGAAGGAGCGGAGATGGCGAAGAAGGCGATGGCGAAGGCGGCGGTGAAGGGGGCCGCGAAGGGCAAGCCGGGCGAGAAGCTGAAGCGCAAGGAGTACGATAAGGAGCTGGCCCGACTCCACGTCGAGCTCGTGAAGCTCCAGGAGTGGGTGAAGGCCAGCGGCGCCAAGGTGTGCGTCCTCTTCGAGGGGCGCGACGGCGCCGGCAAGGGCGGGACGATCAAGGCGATCACCGAGCGGGTCAGCCCGCGCGTCTTCCGCGTGATCGCGCTGCCCGCTCCGACCGAGCGCGAGAAGTCGCAGATGCACGCGCAGCGCTACATCCCGCACCTGCCCGCCGCCGGCGAGATCGTGATCTTCGACCGCAGCTGGTACAACCGCGCGGGAGTCGATCGCGTGATGGGCTTCTGCAGCGAAGAGGAGGCGCGGAAGTTCCTGCAGGTCGTGCCCCTGTTCGAGCGGCTGATGGTCGACTCGGGCATCCGCCTGCTGAAGTACTGGCTGGAGGTGAGCCCCGAGGAGCAGACGCGCCGCCTCGAGGCGCGCATCGACGACGGCCGCAAGATCTGGAAGCTCTCGCCGATGGATCTGAAGTCGTACAGCCGCTGGTACGACTACTCGCGCGCGCGCGACGAGATGTTCGCCGCGAGCGACACCGGCTTCGCGCCGTGGTACGTCGCGAAGTCGGACGACAAGCGGCGCGCGCGCCTGAACATCATCACGCACCTGCTCAGCAAGCTCCCGTACGAGGAGGCGCCGCGCGAGAAGGTGAAGCTGCCGAAGCGGCAGAAGGCGGGCGGGTACAAGGATCCCGGCTACGCGTACAAGTACGTCGACGAGCGGTTCTGAGCGCCGCTCCGGATCCGCGCGCGAGCGGCGTCAGGGACCTCGAGGCGCGTCGAAGCGGAGCGCCTCGAGCGGCGCGTCGCTGAGCCGGATCAGCCCTCTGCGCGGGTAGTCCAGGTCGATCGTGACCCACAGGGCGGTCCCGATCAGGAACGTCAGCGGCAGGGTCATCGGTGCACGCCGGCGCCCAGCGACTCCGCATCCGTATCCGATGACGGAGAGCGCCAGCGACGAGCACGCGACGAGCAGTCCCAGGACGAGGAGGGGCACGTGCTTGCGCGCGGCGGCGAGGCGCGTCGTGTGCAGGTCGATCACCTCGTTGACCGGCGGCAGCACCGCCAGCGTGGCGGCCGGTCGGGCGGCGACTCCCGCGAGGGCGGCGCTCCAGATGCGGGTGAGCTGAGGATCGACCGCCTCGAGAGCGGCCGCGTCCAGCCCTCCCGACCTTCCGGCGAACACCGCAACGCGGTGCTCGGTGTAGGTCTGCAGGGCCCGGCGCAGCTCCGAGCGGGAGGGCTCGCCCAGCAGGTCGGCGCGCAGCCAGGACGTGCCGATGGCGTTGGCCTCCTGGGCGATCAGGTCCTGCCGCTCCATGAAGCGCGAGCCGGCTGCCGCAAAGCTGAAGGCGAGCAGCAGGCCTAGCATGCCGAGGATCGCGCCCTGGATGGCGCCGACCTGCTCGCCCGGTGCGGCGTCGTGATGCCGGCTCGCACGCCGACCGGTCCGGAAGCCCGCTTCGAGCGAGGCGAGCAGGAAGGCGAAGAGCCCGGCCGCCGTGGACAGATCCTGCACGATGGAGCTCACCAGGGCCTCCATTGCGGGAATGCCACCGTCAGGCCGAAGTTCACCGTCGCCTTGGGCGCAACGGGTGCGTCGTCTCGCCAGGCCATCCACTCTCCGCTGACGAAGGCGTTGACCGGCGGCCAGCCCTCGCGGAGCAGGACGTACCCCAACCCCAGGCTCACCGGAAGCAGCGTCGGCGAGTGGTCGTTCCAGCCCCGGACCCACGTGGAGTCCGCGGACTTCACGTAGAAGCCGTGCCCGAGGTAGGCGAGCAGGATCGGCTGGAACAGAAGCTGATTGACCGACTGTCGATCGTTGGACGTGTAGGCGAAGGAGATGGGATTCTGCACGAGGCACCCGAGCAGGACGCCGGGAATGCCCTTGTAGATCGCGCCGAGGGCGGGGCCCACCTGCCAGGCGCCCTGTCCCGCCGTGTTGTCCGTCGCGGTCGGGAACACGAACGTGGGGCCGACGCCCATCAGGAAACCCTTCTTCTTCCAATCGGACCACGGCAGGACTCCGAGATCGAAGAGCTGCATGTCGCCGAACTCGGTGCGCGTTTCATTTCCCTTGCCCGTCGGCACCGTCACGAGGGAGACGCTCGGCCGGATCAGCTGCGGGAACGGGAGCAGAGAGGACCCGGGGACTCGGGGGACGATCACGCGCGCGGTCAGTCGGTTGGTCCGGGCGTCGGTGCCCTCGTTCTCCGGGGTGTAGGAGTCCTTGAGAAAGATCTGCGGCAGGGTCGTGAGCGGATCGGAGAACTCCGCCGCGACCTGCGAGGCGCTCAGGGTCGCGGCCTCCTCGCCCGCGTCGGCTTCGGAGGCGGTCGGGACGTCCTGGCTCTTCGCATTCGGAGTTTCTTCCTGTGCGCGCGCGGCCGGTGTCCAGAGCAGGAGCAGTGCGATGAATAGCGCCGCGGCGACCGGCGTCCGCTCGTTCATCGCGGCGATGCGGCCGCCTCCCGGCGCTTCTGTGGCGAGGATCATGAGAGCAGGATACGAGACAGCAGCACGCCGGTGACGGTGGCAACGCCCGTCGTCACGAGGCCCGGGCGCATGAAGCTGTGGTCGACGAGGAACCGCCCGATGCGGGTGGTGCCCGTGCGGTCGAACGAGACCGCCGCCAGCACGGTTCCGTAGGTCGGCAGGAAGAAGTTTCCGTTCACCGCCGGGTAGAGGCCGACGAGCAGCGCAGCCGGCAGTCCGAGGGCCAGCCCGACGGGCATCAGCAGCAGCACGGTGGCCGCTTGGCTGAAGAGCAGGATCGAGAGCGCGAAGAGGCCGATGGCGAAGAGCCACGGCGCGGAGCGCACCCAGGCCGAGATGCCGCCCACGATCGCCGGCTGGTTGGCCTCGAAGAACGACGATCCGAGCCACGCGACGCCGAGGATGTTGATGATGGCGACCAGCCCGCCGCGCATGACACCGCCGCGCACGGCCGCCTCCGGGTCGGCGCGGAAGCAGAGCATCATCAGACCCGCGGCGCCGAGCATCACGATCATGATCGCGCGGCCCATCTCGACCTGGCCCGTCTCGGTCACGCCCTCGGAGACCTTCTCGTAGACGGGGCGCAGCCCGGGAAGGAGCCCGATCGCCACGACGGCGGCGATCGCCAGCAGGAAGACGACGCAGGCGCCGACGGCGCCGGGGCGCGCCGCCTGCTCGGAGGCCGCCGGCGCCGCCGGGTCGCCGGGCTCGCCGCTCGCGAGCCGCTCCAGGTACTCGGGGTCGGCGTCGAGCTCCGCGCCGCGCCGCGCCACCGAGAGCGTGCCCGCCAGCACGCCGAGCAGCGTCGACGGCATCACGACCGCGAGGATCTGCGGCAGTCCGACCCCGCTTCCCGCGAGCGCGCCCGCGAGCGCCACGCTGGCGGCCGACACCGGGGACGCGACCAGCCCGTGCTGCGCCGCGATCACCGAGACCGAGAGCGGCCGCTCGGGGCGCACGCCCGCCTTGCGCGCGACCTCGGCGATCACGGGCAGGAGCGCGTAGATCACGTGCTGCGTGCCGGCCGCGAGGATCAGCGCGTAGGTGACGAGCGGAGCCAGCACGGTGATGCGTCGCGGGTTGCGGCGCAGCAGCCGCTCGGCCCCACGCACGACGGTGTCGAGCCCTCCGGCCGCCTCCATCAGCGCCACCGCAGTGACGACCGCGAGGATCATGCCGAGCACGGTCCCGGGCGGACCGCCCGGCGGGAGGCCGAAGCCGAACACGAAGGCGGCGAGCCCGAGGCCCGCGACGGCCCCGAGGCCCACGCCGCCGAGGCGCGATCCGGTCACGATGCACGCGAGCAGCAGCGCGAGCTCGATCCAGAGCCACCAGTCCAACGAAGTCTCCCCCGATGCAGAAACCGGAAAACCCGCTTCGCCTGCGCCCGCCAGCATGCCAGACTGCTGCAACGACGGGGCCGGGAATCGCTCGGGGCGAATCTCGGTGCGTCGTCGGAGGGAGACACGACATGCGATTCCGGATCCTGCTGCTCGCCCTGGCGGGCGCGCTCGGCGTGGGCTGTGCCGCGATGGCCGACACGGCAAAGACGCTCCCGCGCGTCCGCGTGCTCGCGACCGGCGGCACCATCGCGGGGGCCCAGGCCAGCGCTACGGAGTACGGCTACAAGTCCGGCGCCTACGACGTGAATACGCTGCTCGCCGCGGTGCCGAACCTCGACAAGCTGGCCCGGATCTCCGGCGAGCAGGTCGCGAACATCGGCAGCCAGGACATGAACGACGCCGTGTGGCTGCAGCTCGCGAAGCGGCTCAATGAGGTGTTGAAGTCTTCGGACACCGACGCGGTGTTGATCACCCACGGGACCGACACGCTCGAGGAGACCAGCTACTTCCTCAGTCTCGTGACGAAGAGCAAGAAGGGCGTGGTGATGGTCGGGTCCATGCGGCCGGCTACCGCGGTCTCTGCCGACGGACCCGCCAACATCTACAACGGTGTCGCGGCGGCGATCGATCCGGGCGCCGTGGGCCGTGGCGTGCTCGTCTCTCTCAACGACGAGATCCACTACGCGCGCAACGTGGTCAAGACCGACACGACGAGCCTGCAGACCTTCATGAGCCTGAATCGCGGGCCGGCGGGGCTCGTGAACACGGGCAAGGTGACGTGGTTCCAGCGCATGGACAAGAAGCTCGGGCCGGACTCGGAGTTCTCCGTCGAAAAGCTCGAGAAGCTGCCGCGCGTGGACATCCTCTACGCACACGCCAACATGAGCGCGGACCTGATCGACGCGGCGGTCGCGAACGGCGCGCAGGGCCTCGTCGTGGCGGGCGTCGGCGACGGCAACATGACGACCCCGGCGCTGGACGCGCTGGCGAAGGCCGTCAAGAGCGGCGTGGTCGTGGTGCGCAGCACGCGCCTGCCCATGGGCCTCGTGCTGCGCAACAACGAGGTCGACGACGACAAGACGGGGACGGTCGCCTCGGGAGAGCTGAATCCGGCGAAGTCGCGCGTGCTGCTGCAGCTCGCGCTGACGAGGACCAAGGATCCCGTTCGGATCCAGAAGATGTTCTACGAGTACTGAGCGACGCTCTCTCGATCGATTCTTCTTCGGCTGCGCGTGCGACTCGGAATAGACTGCGCCGCGGACCATTCGCAAGAGCGGGAGGGGTCGCATGAGGCGTCCGTCCAGGCGGATCTCCATCGGTGTCTTCGCGGTATGTCTGCTGTTTCCCACGCGAGGACCGCAAGGCCGTCGAGGAGCAGCGTCGGCGCGTCGACGACGCGCTCGCACAGCTCGAGCGCGAGCGCAGCCGGGCCGCGACGCCGGGCACTGGCGCGGCGCAGGAGATGACCCCTGCGGTGTCCGCACCGCCCGAGAAGGGCCAGGGTCCGCGCCTCGACCTCTACGGCTTCGCGCAGCTCGACGCGATCTACGACGTGAAGCGCGTGGATCCGAACTGGAAGGCGACCCTGCGGCCCTCGAAGATCCCCGTCGACTGCCCCGGCGATTCGGGCTGCGGCAAGGACGGCGAGACCACTCTCAGCGTCCGCCAGTCGCGCTTCGGCGTGAAGGGCTTCCTGCCCACGCCGCTCGGCGAGCTGCTGACGAAGTTCGAGTTCGATCTCTTCGCGACCGGCAGCGATGCGGGCGAGACCAACTTCCGACTCCGCCACGCCTACGGCGAGCTCGGGCCAGTGCTCGCGGGCCAGACGAACAGCGTGTTCATGGACGGGGACGTGTTCCCGAACACGATCGACTACTGGGGACCGGCGGGCATGGTGTTCTTCCGCAATCCCCAGCTCCGCTACACGCCGGTGAAGAACGACGGACTCGAGTTCGCCGTGGCGCTCGAGTCGCCGAGCTCGGCGATCGACGAAGGCAAGATCGACGAGATCGCTCCCGAGCTGAACGTCCAGGCCTGGAACCCCTATCCCGACTTCACGACCCACCTGCGCTTCTCCGCGAACTGGGGCCACGTCCAGGCGGCCGGAATCGTGCGCGGCCTCGGCTTCCAGACCACCAACGCGCCGGGATCGAATCCGTCGGGCACCGAGATCGGCTGGGGCTTCAACCTGTCCTCGGCGATCCGCACGATCGGAGAGGACCAGCTCCTGCTCGAGGTGACCTACGGCCGCGGCATCGCGAGCTACATGAACGACGGCGGCTCGGACCTCGCGCCCAGCGACAGCACCAATCCGGATGCCGAAGCCCTCCCCATCCTCGGCTGGCTCGCCTACTACAACCGCACCTGGAACGAGAAGTGGACCAGCTCGGTCGGCTTCAGCGAGACGCGTCAGTGGACCACCAGCGGCCAGACGGGCACGGCGTTCGAGACCGGCCAGTACTTCTCGGCGAATCTGCTCTACCACCCGCTGCCGCAGATGCTGATCGGCCCCGAGTTCCTGTGGGGCCGGCGCGAGGACCGCGACCACTCGGACCAGCCCGACAGCCGCGTCCAGCTCTCGTTCAAGTACGACTTCGGCGCCAGCATCGGCGGCGAGCGCTGAAGCGCCGCGCACGGGGGCACAGGGGGCTCGTCAGATCGGCATGATCCCGCGGCGCGGCGCCGCCGTGCCGAGCGTCTCGGCGGAGACCGGCGCGCCGATGCCGCGCAGCGCCTCGCGCTGCATGGGGATCGGCGTGCGCGCCAGGGTCTCCTCGAGGGTCGCGAGCTTCTGGAAGCTCGGCAGGGCGAGCGTGCGCGCGACGAAGCCGGCCGTCCGCGGCCAGCGCGCGGCGTCCACCTGGAAGCGCGCGAAGGCCGCGTTGCGGAAGAAGCAGGCGATCGAGATGTCGGCGATACACGGCGTGCCGAACAGGAAGCCCTGCTTCGGGAGCTGCGTCTCGAGATAGTCGAGCACGGAGGGGATCTCGACCTCGAGGGCCTTCTTCACCACCGCGGCATCCGCGGGCTGGTTCCAGACGCGGGGGCCGATCACGAGCTGGTTGAAGAAGCGCCAGATGAAGACGTCGCCCATGCGCGTGTCCGCGAACTCCTCGAGCCAGCGCGCCCGCGCGCGGTCCGCCACGTCCTTCGGGTAGAGCGGCGGGTCCGGGTAGCGGTCCTCGAGGTACTGACAGATCACCGACGAGTCCGCGAGCGTGACGCGGTCGTCGATCCACACGGGGATGCGTCGCAGCGGGGAGAGCTCCCCGAAGCGGTCGTTGCCGAAGAAGGGCACGATGGGATCGATCTCGTAGTCGATCTGCTTCAGGTCGAGACACACGAGCAGCTTGCGCACGTAGGGCGACAGATAGCTGCCGATCACACGCGGTCGCGTAGCCATTTCAGATCTCTCCCTCGCGGCGGCTCGCGACGCGGCGAGCTCCTCACCTTCGCGGCGCGTCCTTGCGCTGGCCGAACAGGCCCTCGCACTTGCTGACCTTCAGATCCCCCAGCACGCTGCACTGGCACGCGAGCCGGAGACCGCTGTCCGGCCGGTGCGGAAACAGCGACAGTCGCCGCAGCTCGCCTTCGGTCGGCGGCGAGACCTCGCCCTCGACCCGGACCGCGCAGGTTCCGCACATCGCGTTGCCGCGGCAGTGGAGCGTGCGCGCGATGCCGTTGTAGAGCGGCAGGCGCGCGCGCAGGAGCACGACGCGAAGATTCGCGCCGGCGGGGCACTCGACCCGGCGGCCGGCGAACTCGACGACGGGCATGGACGGAGGGACCTCCTCAGCCGGGATCCGTCTCGCCGCCGCACTTCCAGCAGGAGAGGAAGTGCGCCTCGTGGCGCTCGCCGCAGCCGCGGCACACCCAGGAGGGTCCTGCGACGGAGGCGTCCGCCGCGAGCCACTGCCGCACCAGGATCGTCGCGCGCGGAAGCTGCTCGTCGTCGAGGATGCTGACGCCGTACTCGGCGGACGCTCCGACCGGCAGCTCTCCGCGCAGCGCGCAGAGGTGCTCGCCCTCGACGACGGCGGGGATCGCCTCGACCTCGAGTGCGCTGCGCAGCAGGTGCGCCACGGTGCGATCCGAGGTCTGGTGGACGCGCTTCACGGCGCTCCATCATGCCACGAAGCGCGCCGGACGCGCAGCGACCGCGCCGAGGGTCAGGCGAGCTCCAGGGTCCAGGCGGCGATCGCGTCGGCGATCTCGTCCTGCACCTGGCCGTCGCTGCGGCCGGAGCGCTTCAGCACGTGGAACGAGTGGTCGCCGCCTTCGACGACGTGGAGCCGCGCGCGCGGCTCGAGCGAGCTGCACAGCGGGCGCAGCAGCGCGAGATCCGCGAGGGTGTCGCGCGTCCCCTGCAGGAAGAGCATCGGCACGGCGACCTCGCGCAGGTGTGCGCCGCGCTCCGCGGCGGGTCTGCCCGCGGCGTGCAGCGGGAAGCCGAGGAAGACGAGCCCGCGCACGCCGGGCAGAGGCTCGCGGGCGGCGGCGGTGCTGGTCATGCGACCGCCGAGCGACTTGCCGCCGGCGAACAGCGGCAGGCCGCCGGCTCGCTCCGAGGCGAGCGCGACGGCCGCGCGCACCGTGGCGACCAGCAGCCCGGGCGGATCCGGGCGGCGCGAGCCCGCCTCCATGTACGGGAACTGGTAGCGGAGCGTGGCGATGTCGCGCTCCGCGAGCCGCCCGGCCACGGCCGCCATGAAGGGGTGGCGCATGCCCGCGCCCGCGCCGTGAGCGAGCGCCAGCGCGGCTCGCGCGCGGTCGGGCCGGAGCCAGAGGGCGGACACCTCGCCTGCGCTCCGAGAGACCGCGAAGCGCAGCTCGAGCTCCGCGCTCGAGGTCAGCGCGGCCCTCCGCCTCCGAGGATCCCGCCACCGGGCATGCCGCCGCCGCGCAGGCCCCCGGCGCCGGGCAGCGGTCCGCCCGGCACGACGATGCGCGACGCCTCTCGGCGTCGGATCTCGCGGGCTTCCTCGATCAGGCGATCGACGGCCTCCTTCATCGCCTGAGGGAACTTCGCGGCGGCCTCCTGGAGGCTCTTCGCCTCGATGGCGCACTCGACCGGCAGGGGACCCGCCTGCGAGAGCAGCGTCGTCTGCCCCGAGAAGAGCGTCTCGCGGCTCGCGTCGTGCGAGCCGTCGAGCTTCACGGGGACGAGCACGCGGATCGTGGCGACGCGCAGATCCGTGTAGACCTCCTCGCGGTACAGGTTCGCGACGTCGACGCGGACCTCCTGGATCTCCTGGACCTGCGGTTCGTCGCTGCTCACGGCTCCCTGACCTCTCTGCTCTCCGGCACGGTGTTTCGCGGTGCCTCGGGGCGGGGAAGCTACCACACGCGCGCGGGGACCCGACCGCGCCCACACGCGGGCGCGCCGGGCTCGCGCGCTTCGCTAACGTCGGTGCGCCGCGGTCCCGCGGGGCGACGAACGTTCGCAGCGCACGCTCCGCGCCGGGGTGAGCGAGGGACGCGGCGAGGTTCGATGGCCGTCGATCCGCAGGATCCGCAGACCGGACGTCGCATCCTGATCGTGCGCCTCTCCGCGCTCGGCGACCTCGTCCACGTCCTGCCGCTGCTCGATGCGCTGCGCCGCGCGCGACCCGACGCGACGCTCGGCTGGCTCGTCGAGGAGCGCCACGCGAGCCTGCTGGCGGATCACCCGCAGCTCGATCGGGTCTTTGCGTTCCCGCGCCGGGAGCTCGCGGCGCGGCTGCGCAGCGGCCGCGTGCTGGCGGCGCTCGCGCTCGCGCTGCGCTTCGTGCGCGAGCTGCGCGCCGCGCGCTTCGAGGTGACGATCGACGCGCAGTGCAACCTGCGCTCGAGCGTGCTCGCGTGGCTCTCCGGGGCACCGCGGCGCATCGGCTTCGCGCCTCCCTACACCAAGGAGAAGGCGCACTGGCTCTCGACCGATCGCGTTGCAGTGCCGCGCGGGGCGCAGCTCAAGGTGGAGCGCAACCTCGAGCTGCTCCGGCCGCTCGCCATCGACGGCCGCGGCGCCCGGCCGCGCCTCGCGGTCCCCGCGGCCGCGCGTGCGGCCGCGCGCGCCTTGCGCGCCGAGCAGCGCACCGCGGAGCTCGTCGCCTTGCACCCCGGCGTGTCGGGCTTCGGCTCCTTCAAGCAGTGGGACCCGGAGCGCTTCGCCGCGGTCGCCAGGCGCCTGTCCAGCGAGCGCGGCGCCCGCAGCCTGGTGACGTGGGGACCCGGCGAGCGCGAGCTCGCGCTGCGCGTCGTCGAGGCCTCCGAGGGCAGCGCGGCCCTGGCGCCGGAGACGCGCTCGATCCTCGAGCTGGCGGCGCTGTACGAGGTCTGCGACGCGGTGGTCGGCGGTGACACCGGTCCGATCCACCTGGCGGCGGCGCTGGGCGTGCCGGTGCTCGGGCTCTACGGCCCGAAGGACCCTGCCGTCTACGCGCCCTGGGATGGCCTGCGGGGCCGCGCCGCGGCGACGATCTGGAAGGGCGTCCCTTGCAGCCCGTGCGCGTTGCGCCGCTGCGACAACGTGATCTGCATGCCCGCCATCGAGGTGGAAGACGTGACCGCCGCGCTCGCGCGGGCGCTCTGCGCCGAGGACGCGGCGGGTGCGCCGCGAGTCGCCGCGGGCGCCGAGGCGAGAGGTTAGGCGTGGCGCGGCGCAAGGCTCCGGCGCCCCTGGATCTGTCGCGCGCCCGCGCGCTGCCGCTCTCGGCGCGCGAGAACAAGGTCGGTCTCGCCGGCTTTCGCGCTCCGGCCGCGCCCGACGCGACCGCGGCCGAGCTGCTCGACTCGCTGCCCGACTTTCTCGGCGGCTCGAGCCTGCGCGAGCTGGCGCGGCGCATCGCGGATTCGCACCGGCGGGGCGCTCACGTCGTGCTCGCGATGGGAGGGCACGTCGTCAAGGTGGGCTGCGGGCCCGTCCTGATCGACCTGATGGAGCGCGGCATCGTCACGGCGCTGTGCGTGAACGGCGCCTTCGCGATCCACGATTATGAGATCGCGCTGCAAGGGGCGACCAGCGAGGTCGTCGAGCGGACCATCCGCGACGGCAGCTTCGGCTGGGCCGAGGAGCCGGCGCTGGCCTTCGCCCGCGCGTGCACGCGCGGCGCGCGCGAGGGGATCGGGCTCGGCCGTGCGCTGGCGCAGGAGGCGGCCGCACTCCCCCATGCGCGCCACTCGATGCTGGCGGCCTGCGCGCGGACGGGCATCCCGCTGACGGTGCACGTCGGCATGGGAACCGACACCGTGCAGATGCACGCGGCCTTCCCGGGCGCCGACGCCGGCGAGGCCTCCCACCTGGACTTCCGCATCGCCGCCGCGATCGCTGCGGAGCTCGAGGGCGGCACCTGGATCAACGTGGGCTCCGCCGTCGTCATGCCGGAGGTCTTCCTCAAGCTGGTGTCGATCGCGCGCAACCTCGGCCATCCGCTCGAGGACGTGGTCGCCGCGAACCTCGACATGCAGCGCCACTACCGCACTGGCGCCAACGTGATCGGCCGCCCCGTTGCACGCGGCATCGAGATCCTCGGCCACCACGAGATCAATCTGCCGCTGCTGCGCCACGCCGTGTTGCGGGCGCTCTCCGTCGCCTGAGCTCAAGGTCGCGCGGCCTCCGGCCGATCTCCGGCGCGGAGGCGGCCCCCCATGCGCGCATTCGCCAGGACGTTCGTCCCGCTTCTGGGACTCTTCCTCGCCGGATCCGCGGCGGCCGTGCAGGTGCACTCCGACGGAGTCGACCTCGACGCCTCGGGCACCAGCTCGGCGGCCCTCGAGGCGGCCGACAGTCGCGACTACCCGGGCGTGCTGATCCCGATCCTGTTCCCGGTGACCTGGGACGCGTCGCGCACCGAGGTGCTCTCCGTCGACGCGGCCGACTACGATCGCGCAGCGGTCCTGAAGCTCGACGTCGGCGAGACGGACCGCCGCGCCGGTCTTCAGGGTGTGACGACCACCTTGCCGTAGGTCTTGCGCCCGCCGAGGGCGGCGAGCGCCGCGGGGACCTGGTCCAGCGGGTAGCGCGCATAGATCACGGGCCGGATCTGGCCCTTGCCGTACATCGCGAAGAGCGCGTCCATCACCTCGCCGATGCGCTTCGGGTCCTTGGTCGCGTGCGCACCCCAGTGCAGGCCCGTCACCGCGATGTTCTTCAGCAGGATGCGATTGGCCTGGATCGAGGGAATCTTTCCCGACGCGAAGCCGATGATCACCAGGCGTCCGTTCCAGGCGATGCACTTGAGGCTCCGGTCGGTGATGTCGCCGCCGACCGAGTCGTAGATCACGTCGGCGCCGCGGCCGTCGGTCCACTCCATCACGCGCGCCACGAAGTCCTCGGTGCGGTAGTCGACGGCGGCGTCCGCGCCCTCGCGCAGCGCGATCTCGCATTTGTCGGCCCCGCCCGCCGTGGCGAGGACGCGGGCGCCGAGCGCCTTGCCGATCTGCACGGCCGCGAGCCCGACGCCGCCGGCCGCGGCGTGGACCAGCAGCGTCTCGCCGGCCCGGAGCTGCCCGCGGTCCACGAGTCCCGCGTACGACGTGGGATAGATGATCGGGAGCGCAGCGCCCTCTTCGAAGGACATCGCATCCGGCAGGCGAACCGCGCTGCGCGCCGGCACGACGCACTCCTCGGCGAAGCCGCCGAGTCCCGCCGAGGCGAGCACGCGGTCGCCGACGGCGAAGCCCCGCACGCCCTCGGCGACCTCGCGCACGATGCCCGCGATCTCGGCGCCCGGCACGAACGGGAAGGCCGGCTTCACCTGGTAGCGGCCCTGCACCATCAGGATGTCGAAGAAGTTGCAGCCGGCCGCCGCGACCCGGACGCGCAGCGAGTCGGGACGCAGCGGCGGCGCGGGTACCTCGCGCACCGCGAGCTCCGACGGCTCCATCCAGCGATCGACGACGACTGCGCGCATGCCGCATTCCTCCGCGGGCCTACGTTGCCAGCTACACTGGCGCGACGCAAAGACGGAGCCGGGAGGGCGACATGCAGGCGAATCAGCCGCGGCCGGATCCGCTGAAGCAGCGGGTCTGCGCGGCGGTCGACGCGATGCGGGGCGAGCTGCTGCGGCTCTCGCACGCGATCCACGCGAAGCCGGAGCTCGCCTTCGAGGAGCACGCGGCGCAGCGGCTGCTGGTCGAGGCCGTGCGCAAGGCCGGGCTCGAGGTGGAGGCGGGCGCGTACGGACTCGAGACGGCCTTCGCCGCGGAGTTCGGCACCGCGGGGCCCTGCGTCGCGCTGCTGGCCGAGTACGACGCGCTGCCCGAGATCGGTCACGCCTGCGGACACAACCTGATCGCGGCGTCGGGCGTCGGCGCGGCGCTCGCGCTGGCGTCGCTCTCGCGCGAGCTGCCCGGACGCATCCGGCTGCTCGGCACGCCCGCCGAGGAGCGCGGCTGCGGCAAGGAGCTGATGGCGCGCCAGGGTGCGCTGGAGGGCGTCGACGCGGCGCTGATGATGCACCCGTCGAGCGTGAACCTCGTGACGATGCCGTGCGTCTGCCTCGCCGAGCTCGACGTCGTCTACCGCGGCAAGGCGGCGCACGCCGCGGCGATGCCCGAGCGCGGCGTCAACGCGCTCGACGCGCTGGTGATGGCCTATCAAGGCATCGCGGCGCTGCGCCAGCACATCCGCGTGACGGAGCGCATCCACGGCATCATCACCGACGGCGGGCAGGCCCCGAACATCGTGCCGGAGCGCGCCGCCGGCCGCTTCTACGTGCGCGCCGCGAACCGCGCGGAGCTCGACGCGCTGAAGCTCCGCGTCGAGGGCTGCTTCCGGGCCGGCGCGGACGCGACCGGCGCCAGCCTCGAGCTCGCCTGGGGCCCCGCGGACTACCTCGACATCCGCTTCAACGAGCCGCTGGCCGGCGCCTTCCGCGCCAATGCCGAACGGCTGGGCCGCGTGTTCTTCCCGCTCGACAAGCTGCCGGCCGGGCTGCAGGGCAGCACGGACATGGGCAACGTGAGCCAGCGCGTGCCGTCGATCCACCCGATGCTCGCCGCCGCGCCGCTGCAC
>Ga0335070_10003333_pt1 | contig 18734 bp, 13 predicted proteins | sample Lox_Sample_13_FD_206722 | JGI IMG/M metagenome (GOLD analysis project Ga0335070, IMG submission 206722) | Soil microbial communities from Loxahatchee National Wildlife Refuge, Florida, United States - Lox_Sample_1.3 | ecosystem: Environmental > Terrestrial > Soil > Wetlands | place: USA... | reverse complement strand
CAGGGTCGCCGGCAGCGTTGGCTTCTGCTGGGGCGGCTCGACCAGCTTCGCGTTCGCCACCACCTGGCCCGGACTCAAGGCGGCGGCCGTCTACTACGGCACGCCGCCCGCGGACAGCGCGATGGCGAGGATCGCGGCGCCGGTCTACGGCTTCTACGGCGGCGACGACGCCCGCGTGACGAGCACCGTGGAGCCCGCGCGGGCGGCGATGCGGCGAGCTGGCAAGCGCTACGAGCCGCACGTCTACGACGGCGCGGGGCACGGGTTCCTGCGCGACCAGGCGGGGCGGAACGGGGCGAACCTGCGGGCGGCGCAGGCCGCGTGGCCGGCGACGGTCGCCTTCCTCAGGGAGAGTCTGAAGTAGGGCGATTGGGGCTTGGGGGTTGGGGTCTGGGGAGTGCCGAGTCCCGAGACTGCCGGACTGGAGTCTCCCCAACCCCCAAACCCCGATTCCCAAACCCCAGCCTCAATCGCGACCCCTCTCCCGCCGTATCCCCTCCGCATTGTTACGGACGTCGTTCTCGTGGGCACGCCGATTGCTCCTTTTCCATTCCGCATGGACAACGAGATCTACCGGCTGCCGCGGGAGCGGCTGGATGCGCTGATCGAGCGCCTCGGGCGCGACTACCGCGTCGTCGGGCCGGTGAAGCACGGGGCCACGTGGGCCTGGACGGACGTTCGACCCGGCGTGCCGCTCGCGCTCGACTATCCGACCAGCATGCTCCCGCCGAGGCAGTTCTTCGCCCCGCCCCGCGAGACGCTGTTCCGCTACCGCAGGGACGGCGCCGGGCGCTTCGTCTTCGACGAGCCCGCAGCCGAGCGGCCGGTCGCGCTGATCGGGGTGCACGGCTGCGACCTCACCGCGCTGCGGGTGCTGCACGCCTTCCACGAGTCGAGCTGCCGCGACCGGCTGGTGCCGGGCCGGCTCGACCGCTCGTTCGTGGTCGGGCTGGCGTGCTGGACGCCGTGCCTGCCGGAGTCGTTCTGCCGCGACATGGGGAGCCTGGAGAACGAGAGCCCGGCCTCGCTGTACATGTGGGACATCGGGAGCGTGCTGCTGGTGCGGGTGCAGTCGGCGCGCGGCCGCGAGGTGCTCAAGGACGTGACCGCGCTCGAGGCCGCGACGCCGGACGAGCTGGTGGCGCTCCGCAAGCGGCTCCGCGCCCGGCCCGACGCGTTCCCCGCGCAGCTGCACTTCGCGCCGGAGCGGCTGGCCACGTCGCTCAAGGCGGCGGAGGCCGACATCCTGTGGGAGGCGACCGCGGACCGGTGCCTGTCGTGCGGGCGCTGCAACCTCGTCTGCCCGACCTGCACCTGCTTCGACGTGTGCGACCGGGCGTCGCTCGGCGGGGCGGCGGGCGAACGGCTGCGCTCGTGGACGGGGTGCCAGGTGCCGGGCTTCTCGCGGGTGGCGGGCGGGCACGACTTCCGGCCGACGCGGGCGCAGCAGCTGCGCTACCGGATCTTCCGCAAGGGGAAGTACATGCCGGAGCGCTACGGCATCGTGGGCTGCACCGGCTGCGGGCGCTGCGCCACGCACTGTCCGACCCACATCTCGATCCGGGACATGTTCGTGCAGGTGGGGAAGGCGCCCTGATGCCCCAGGCCTCGATGATCCCCCAGCCGGTCCGCATACGGTCGGCGACGCCGCATACCAGCCGGGACGTCCACTTCGTGGTGGAGGCGCCGAAGGGATTCGCACCGGAGCCCGGCCAGTTCGTGATGGTCTCGCTGCCGGGGATCGGCGAGGCGCCATTCTCGCTGGCCGCGCTGCCCGGCGAGGGCACGTCCGACGGCTGCTTCGAGATGCTGATCCGCCGCATCGGGCGGCTGACCAACCTGATCACCCGGCTCAAGGCCGACGACCTGCTGTACGTGCGCGGCCCCTACGGGCGCCGGGTGGAGTGGGGCCAGTTCGAGGAGCAGAACCTGGTCCTGCTGGCGGGGGGCCTCGGCCTGGCGCCGCTGCGCTCGTTCGTGCGCCGCGCGCTGGGGCGCCGCGATCAGTTCGGGCGCATCGACCTGCTGGTGGGCGCGCGCAGCCCCGACGAGCTGCTGTTCCGCACCGACCTGCTGGCGTGGGCGGCGCGGGGCGACGACGTGCACGTGCACCTCACCGTGGACGCCGCGCGCGAGGGCTGGGACGGGCGGATCGGGGTGATCACCTCGCTCTTGGACGGCCTCGCGCTCGACAGCGCCCGCACGGTCGCGTTCCTGTGCGGGCCGCCGGTGATGTACCGCCACTGCCTGCGCCGCCTGCTGGCGATGGGCCTGTACGAGCACAACGTGTGGCTCACGCTGGAGCGGCGGATGAAGTGCGGGCTGGGCCTGTGCGGCAACTGCCAGATGGACGGGCACTACCTGTGCTGCGAGGGGCCGCTGGTGAGCTGGCGCGAGGTGCGCGGCCTGCGGGAGGTGGTGTGATGCGCCCGCGGGTCGCGTTCTTCTCGTTCGGCTCGTGCGAGGGGTGCCAGCTGCAGGTGCTGTCGGTCGAGGACGTGCTTCCCGAGCTGCTCGAGGCGGTCGAGATCGTGAACTTCCGCGAGGCGATCGACGAGCGGCGCGACGACTACGACATCGCGTTCGTCGAGGGCTCGCTGATCCGCCCGGAGGACATCGCGGAGCTGCAGCAGATCCGCGCCCGCGCCCGGATCCTCGTCGCCATCGGCGCCTGCGCCTGCCTGGGCGGCGTCAACGCCATCCGCAACTGGCGCCCGGTGACGGAGCTGGCGCGCGAGGTGTACGAGGGCCGCCAGGACGGGGTGTTCGCGGCGCTGCCGGACGCGAGCCCGCTGTCGGCGGTGGTGCAGGTGAACTACGAGATTCGCGGCTGCCCGATCGACCGGCTCGAGTTCCTCGAGGCGGTGCGCTCGCTGCTGGCCGGCACGGTGCCCGTCGTGCCGCCCCACGCGGTGTGCGTGGAGTGCACGCTGCGGGGCACGCCGTGCCTGCTCGAGGCCGGCGTGCCGTGCCTGGGCTCGGTGGCGCGCGCCGGCTGCGACGCGCCGTGCCCCGCCTACGGTGCGCCGTGCGAGGCGTGCCGCGGCTTCCACGACGCGCCCAACTTCGAGGCGCTGGGCGAGGCGTTCTTCCGCCACGGGATGAGCCGCACGATGGCGGCCGAGAAGCTCCAGCTGTTCAACAACTACCGCGAGGTGCGCCAGGCATGGGAGCCAGCCGTGCCATCGTCGTCCGCCACGTAACCCGCATCGAGGGCCACGGCAACATCGTGGTGGACCTCGAGGGCGACACGATCCGGCGGTGCGACCTCGAGATCGTGGAGGCGCCGCGGTTCTTCGAGGCGCTGCTCAAGGGCCGCCCGTACGACGAGGCGCCGCGCATCGCCTGCCGGATCTGCGGGATCTGCTCGGTGGGCCACGCGACCGCCTCGGTGCACGCGGTCGAGGCGGCGCTCGGCATCGCGCCGGGTCCCAGGCTGCGCCTGCTGCGGCGGCTGAACATGGCGGGCGAGTGGCTGCAGTCGCACGTGCTGCACGTCTGCTTCCTGGTGGCGCCCGACGCGCTCGGGGCGCCGTCGATCGTCCCGCTGGTGGGCAGCCACCCCGACGTCGTGAAGCGCGCGCTGCGCCTCAAGCGCCTCGCCAACGACATCTGCTGCACGGTGAGCGGCCGGCACGTGATGCCGATCTCCTATCACGCCGGATGGATGGGGCACTGGCCCGACCGCGCCGAGCTGCGGACGCTGCAGGAGCAGCTGATCGGCGCCGAGGAGGATCTCGACGCGCTGGTCGAGCTGTTCGCCGGGCTGCCGTGGCCGAAGGTGGAGCGCCGCACCGAGCTGCTGGCGGCGCTCGAGCCGGGCGGAGCCTACCCGATGATGGGCGGTCCGCTGCACTCCAGCGGCGGCGCCGTCACCGCGCCCGAGGCCTACGGCGACGTGCTCCACGAATACCTGGTGGACCACTCGGCCGCGAAGCACGTGCGCGGGGCGGACGGCACCGTGCGGGTGGGGGCACTGGCGCGGTGGGTGCTGGCGCACCAGCGGCTGCACCCGAGGGCGAAGGACGCGGCGGCGCGGCTGCGGCTCCGCCCCGATACCGCCAATCCGTTCGACTTCGTCGCCGCCCAGCTGGTGGAGTCGGTGCAGGCCCACCAGGAGGCGCTGGACGCGGTCACCGCGCTGCTCGTCGATCCGACGCCTGAGGAGCCGGTGCGGCCGGCCCGGCCGCACGGCGGCCGCGGGGTCGGGATGGTCGAGGTGCCGCGCGGCACCCTGGTGCACGACTACACGATCGGCGCGGACGGCCGCATCGCCGCCGCCAATTGCATCATCCCGACCAGCCAGAACCTGGCGTCGATCGAGGCCGACATGCGGGCCTTCCTGCCGTCGCTGGTGGGCCGGCCGTCGCCGGAGATCGCCCACGGGCTCGAGATGCTGGTCCGCGCCTACGATCCGTGCGTCTCCTGCTCGGTGCACTGAAGGAGGAACGGAATGATCGATGATCTCAAGCGGTCCGACTTCTTCGTCGGGTTCGACGACCAGGCGCTGGCCGACATCGCGACCTTCGCGCGCCGGGAGACGTTCGAGGCCGGGCGGCTGCTGTTCGACCGGGACGAGGAGGGGCACACCGCCTACATCATCCTCAAGGGACGGGTGCGCCAGGGCTTCGAGGTCTCGCCGGGCACCGAGGTGTGGTTCCTCACCGGGGAGCCGGGCGACCTGTTCGGGTTCGGCTCGCTGATCGCGCCCCGGACCCGCGCGATGCGCGCCAAGGCGTCGGAGAAGACCGAGGTCGTCGCCCTGGACGCGGACGCGCTGCTCGAGTACCTCGAGGCGCACCCGCGCTTCGGCTTCATCTTCATGGAGCGGCTGGCCCAGGTGGTCTACCAGCGGCTCAACAACTGCCGGCTCCAGGTCATCCACCTGATGCCGCCGAAGGAGTCGGAGGGACCGGTACTGAGTCGAAGCTAGGCAGGGGTTTGGGGAGTGGGGGTTGGGGTTTGGGGCCCCAATCCCCAACCCCCAAGTCCCAGGCCCCGTCTCTCAGTCCGCCCCCGCCCCCGCCCCCGCCGGCGCCGGGATCGCCGCGCCGCCTTCCTCGGCACCCGCCACCCGCCCGAACACCCTTCCCAGCCAGTGCTGGAAGCGGTCCATGTAGGTGTAGACCACCGGCGTCACGTACAGCGTCAGCGCCTGCGAGAACGCCAGCCCGCCCACCACCGCGAGGCCGAGCGGCCGCCGCGACTCGGCGCCCGCGCCGAGGCCCAGGGCGATCGGCAGCGTCGCCATCAGCGCCGCCATCGTCGTCATCATGATCGGCCGGAACCGGATCAGGCACGCCGCCACGATCGCCTCGGCCGGCGCCTTGCCCTCGGTGCGCTCCGCGTCCAGCGCGAAGTCGATCATCATGATGGCGTTCTTCTTGACCAGGCCGACCAGCATGATCACGCCGACGAAGGCGTAGACCGACAAGTCCACGCGGAAGATGAGCAGCGTCAGCAGCGCGCCGAAGCCCGCGAACGGGAGTCCCGACAGGATGGTGAGTGGGTGTACGAAGCTCTCGTACAGCACGCCCAGCACCAGGTAGATCACCGAAATCGCCAGCACCAGCAGGAATACCAGGCCCGCCTGGCTGGACTGGAAAGCCTGGGCCGTGCCCGCGAACTGGGTCGCGATCGAGGAGGGCAGCGTCTGCCGCGCGATCCGCTGCACTTCGGCCACCGCCTCGCCGAGGGCGACGCCGGGCCTGGCGTCGAACGACATGGTCACCGACGGCAGCTGGCCGGAGTGGTTGACGGACAGCGGGCCCACGTCCTGCGTAAGTGTCGCCACGGAGCCCAGCGGCACGAGGATGCCCTTGTCGTTGGACACGTACAGCATGTTGAGCGCCGTCAGGTCGCGCTGGTACTGGGGCATCAGCTCCATGATGACCCAGTACTGGTTGTTGGGCGTCAGGATGGTCGACACCTGGCCCTGGCCGTACGCGTCGGCCAGCGCGTTCTCGATCTGGGCGGCGGTGAGGCCCAGCGCGGACGCCCGGTCCCGGTCGATCTGGACGTTCACCTGCGGGTTCTTGATCTGCAGGTCGCTGGTCACGTTCTGGAGCAGCGGCGACGCGCTCATCCGGGTCTGCATGATCCCCGCGTACTGGTACAGCGCGTCGATGTCGGCGCCCTGCAGCGTGAACTGGTACAGCGCCTTCGAGACGCGGCCGCCGACGCTGATGGGGGGCGGGTTCTGCAGGTAGACCCGCATGCCCGGCACCCGGGACACCTTGGGTCCCAACTCGCGGATCACCTGGTCGGCACTCAGCGCGCGATCGGCGCGCGGCTTGAGGTGGATGAACAGCCGTCCCAGGTTCCCACCGCCGACCGACGACATGAAGTCGAGGACGTTCGGGTCGTTCTTCACGATCGCGGCCACCTGCTGCTGGTGGCGCACCATCTCGTCGTACCCGGTGCCCTCGGCCGCCTCGGTGGTGCCCGAGATCTGCTCGGTGTCTTCGCTCGGGAGGAACCCCTTCGGGACTTTCATGAACAGCACGACCGTGGCGACCAGGATGGCTCCCGAGAAGATCATCGTCTGGCGCCGCCGCTCCATCACCCAGCGGAGGCTCACGTCGTAGGCGTGAATCGTGCGCTCCCAGAGGTGCTCCGACCACTGGAACAGCCGGCCGTGGTGCGCCTCCCGCGCGGACCGCAGGAAGCGGCTGCACATCATCGGGGTCAGGGTGAGCGAGACGAGCCCCGAGACCAGGATCGCGACGCCGATCGTGACCGCGAACTCGTGGAACAGCCGGCCGATGATGCCGCCCATGAACAGCACCGGGATGAACACGGCGACCAGCGACATGGTCATCGACAGGATCGTGAAGCCGATCTCGGCCGAGCCGTCGAACGCCGCCTGCATCACCGGTTTTCCCATCTCGACGTGGCGCACGATGTTCTCCAGCATCACGATCGCGTCGTCCACCACGAAGCCCACCGACAGGGTGAGCGCCATCAGTGACAGGTTGTCGAGGCTGTAGCCCAGCAGGTACATGACCGCGAACGTGCCGACGATGGACATCGGCAGGGCGAGGCTCGGGATCACCGTGGCGGACACGTTGCGGAGAAACAGGAAGATCACCATCACCACCAGGCACAGCGTCAGGAACAGCGTGGCCTTGACGTCGTTCACCGAGTTGTGGATCGAGAGCGAGCGGTCGTACAGGGTGTGCACCTCGACCGAGGGCGGCATCTGCGCCTGCAGCTTCTTGAGCAGCGTCTTCACGTCGCCGGCCACCTGCACCGTGTTGGTCCCCGGCTGGCGCTGGACCGCCATCACCACGCCGCGCACGCCGTTGAACCAGCTCGCCTGCTGGGCGTTCTGCACGCTGTCGACGACCTGCGCCACGTCCTCGAGCCGCACCGGCGAGCCGTTGCGGTACGCGATGACGAGCGGCGCGAACTCCTTGGCGTCGGCCAGCTGGCCGTTGGCCTGCACCGTGAAGGCCTTGTGCAGGCCCCACAGGATGCCGGTGGGCATGTTGACGTTGGCGTTGGCGATGGCGGCGGACACCTCGTCGATCCCCACGCCGCGCGACGCCATCGCCCGCGGGTCCACGCGGATCCGGACGGCGTACTTCATCGAGCCGAACACCTGGACCTGCGCCACGCCCTGGACGGTCGAGATGCGCTGCGCCAGGTAGGTCTCGGCGTACTCGTCCAGCGTCGTCAACGGCAGCGAGGCCGAGGTGAGCGCGAGGAACAGGATCGGCGACTGCGCCGGATTCACCTTCTGGTAGCTGGGCGGCAGGATCCCCAGCGGCAGCTGGCGCAGCGTCTTGGCGATCATCGACTGCACGTCCGCCGCGGCGGCGTCGATGTCCCGGTCCAGGCTGAACTGGAGCGTGATGTTGGTGCTGCCCTGGGTGCTGGTGGACGTCATCTGGTCGATGCCGGCGATCGTCGAGAACTGCTTCTCGAGCGGCGTCGCCACCGCCGCGGCCATCGTCTCCGGGCTGCCGCCGGGCAGGTTGGCGCTCACCGAGATGGTCGGGAAGTCCACGTTGGGCAGGTCGCTCACCGGCAGCAGCCGGTAGCCCATCACGCCGAACAGCAGGATGCCCGTCATGACCAGCGTGGTCATGACCGGCCGCTTGATGAACAGGCCGGAGATCGTCACAGGCCGCCTCCGGCGGCGGCGCCGCGGCCCGAGTCGCCGCCGCCCTTCACCTCGACCTTCGCACCGGGGACGAGCCGGAGCTGCCCGTCCGTCACGACCAGCTGCCCGCCGGTCAGGCCCTTCTCGATCACGACGTAGTCGCCGGCCGACCGGCCCACCGTCACGTCCTGGGTGCGCACCGACCGGTCGGGATTCACCAGGTAGACGTAGGTCCCGCTCTGACCGGTCATGACCGCCTGCGACGGCACCGTCAGCACGTTGCGCTCGACGTTCAGCACGAGGCGCGCGGCCACGAACTCGCCGGGCCACAGCTTCCGGTCGTCGTTGCCGAACGTGGCCTTGAGTTGGATCGTGCCCGTGCTGGTGTCCACCTGGTTGTTGATGAACGTGAGCCTGCCCCGCAGCACCGCGGTGGTGTCGTCGGACGGCCGGATCTCGACGGCGAGGGGGCCCCGGGCGTTGAAGCGCTGGATGTCGTCGAGGTACTTCTGGGGCACCGAGAAGCTGATCGCGATGGGGTGGATCTGGTTGACCACCACGAGCGGCGTCGCGCCGTTGACCGGCACGAGGTTGCCCTCCCTGAGCAGCAGGCTCCCGGTGCGGCCGGCGATGTGGGACCGGATGGTGGTGTACTCGAGGTTCAGGCGCGCCGTCTGCACCGCGGCCGAGTCGGCCGTGACCGCGGCCTGCGCCGCGTCCGCGTTCGCCTTGAACTGGTCGAACTGCTCCTGGGTCGCGAGGTCGTTCTGCACCAGCTGCTGGTAGCGGGCCACTTCCTGACGGGCGTTCACCAGCTGGGCCTGGTCCCTGGCCAGGTTCGCCAGCGCCTGGTCGAGCGACGCCTGGAACGGCCGGGGGTCGATCCTGAACAGCAGCTGTCCCTGCCGCACCTCGTCGCCTTCCTGGAACGCCACCTGGAGCAGCGTGCCGCTCACCTGGGCGCGCACCGCCACCGTCTGGATCGGCGTGACCGTCCCGATGGCGCTGATCTCCTGGGGCACCGAGCGCGGCTCGACCGGCGCGACCGTGACCGGAACCGTGGGTCGGGGCGGAGGGGCGTCCTTACGGCAGGCACCGGCCAGGACGGCGAGGGCGGCGAGGGCGGCGGACAGCGCGGCGTGGCGCACGGAAGAAGCCCGGATCGGGTACGTGTATCTGAGAGCCATCCAGTGACTTACGCACACGGGGCGCGGGCCGTTGGCCACGAGTTGCGCGAACCGCGCGGCCCCGGGATCTTACGATCACTCCCGGACAAAGGAAACGCCACCATGTCGCATCCGTATTCGCTGCCGGCGCTGCCGTACGCGTTCGACGCGCTCGAGCCCCACGTCGACGCGCAGACCATGCAGATCCACCACGGCAAGCACCACCAGGCCTACGTCACCAATCTCAACACCGCCCTCGAGAAGGCGCCCGAGTGGCAGAACAAGGGCCTCAGCGAGATCCTGGCCAACCTCGACAAGGTGCCCGAGGCGGTTCGCACCGCGGTCCGGAACAACGGCGGCGGCCACTGGAACCACACCGCGTTCTGGAAGCTGATGGCCAGGGGGGCCGGCGGCGCGCCGAAGGGCGACGTGGCGGGCCTCATCAACCAGAGCTTCGGCGGCTTCGACAAGTTCAAGGAGCAGTTCGCCGCCGCCGCGATGGGGCGGTTCGGCTCGGGGTGGGCGTGGCTGGTCTTCGAGGGCGGCAAGCTGTCGATCACGAGCACGCCGAACCAGGACAATCCGGCGATGGAGAAGAAGAGCGCGATCCTCGGCCTCGACGTGTGGGAGCACGCGTACTACCTGAAGTACCAGAACCGCCGGGCGGACTACGTGGCCGCGTGGTGGAACGTGGTGAACTGGGAGCAGGTCAACGCGAACCTGCGAGAGGTTAGGTAGGGGAGAGCAGAGCACGGGGTAGTTGCCAGACGGCACGTTCGCAGTGGTTCCCAGACGAGAGTGATCAGAGGCCAGATCCGTCCAGCGCCCGACGGGTCTGGCCTCTCGAGTCTCCGCCCTCGCCGCGTGCGGCATCAGCCGCCGGCCCGGCGATCCGCACCGAAAGCCGCGCCAATTGGTCGGGTGAACGCTCTACACTGGAGCCAAGGTCTCCAAAGTCATGGGCTATAACTAGTTATAGTGTGTCTCTCCTCCCGCCTCCGAAGTTGACAACGGGAGCCGCCATCCTACTCTATAAGTTGAGTAGGATTATCCGCCTTGCAGCCTTTTGGGCGTCTGCGGCCCGGTCGCGGCGGGCGCATGGTCGCCTACGAGGGGGCATCGGATGCGGCGTGGCGACGGCGACCCGGCGCACAAGCGGCGCCGGGGACGCGGGAAGCGCGCGGCGGGGGCCGACCGTCAGGAGGGCGCCGAGCGGCGTGGCCGCGAGGCAGCCTACCAGTCCCTGTTCGAGAACATGGCCGAGGGCGTGGCCTCCTGCCGCATGGTGTTCGAGCGGGGGGTCCCGACCGACTTCGTGTACCTCGCGGTCAACCCCGCTTTCGAGCGGCTGACCGGGCTCGTGGACGTAATCGGAAAGCCGGTGAGCCAGGTCATCCCCGGCATCGGGGAATCCAACCCGGAGCTGTTCACCGCCTGCGGCCGCGTGGCGTCCACCGGCCGCCCCGAGCGGCTGGAGACGTACGTCCCGGCGCTGGGCATCTGGTTCTCCATCTCGGTCTACAGTCCCGAGCCCGGCCACTTCACGGCGGTGTTCAACAGCATCACGGAGCGCAAGCAGGCGGAGGAGTCGCTGCGTTGGGAGCAGTACCTGATGCATACGCTCCTCGAGACCGTGCCGGACGCGATCTACTTCAAGGATGCCGGGAGCCGCTTCCTGAGGGTGAACCGGGGGTTCGCGCGCCGGGTCGGGCTCGACGAACCCGCGGGCGCCGTCGGGAAGACCGACTTCGACTTCTTCGCCAGGGCGCACGCCGAAGACGCGCTGCGCACCGAGCAGCAGATCATCCGCACCGGGAACCCGGTGGTGAACCTGGAGGAGGAAGAGACCTGGCCGGTTCGCTCCAGCACCTGGGTGTCCACCACCAAGATGCCGCTGCGCGATGCGGCCGGCGCCGTGATCGGGACCTTCGGGATCTCGCGGGACATCACCGAGCGGCGGCGCGCCGAGGACCTGCTGCGCCGCTCGGAGGCCGAGTTCCGCAGCCTGGTCGAGCACGCGCCCGTGGGCATCTACCGCTCAACGCGGACGGGCCGATTCCTCACCGTCAACCCGGCGCTCGTCCGGATGCTCGGCTACGGGCGGGCGGAGGAGGTGCTGGCGCTCGACATCGGCCGCGACGTGTACGCGGACCCGGCGGAGCGGGAGCGGCTGATTCGCGAGCGGCCGCCGCACGCGGAGGTGACGTGGAGGCGGCGCGACGGCACACCCATCACGGTGGAGCTGACCGCGCACGCGGTCCCGGTCGAGGCCGGGGACGAGTGTTACGAGGGGATCGTCGAGGACGTCTCCGCGCAGCGGTCGCTGGAGAGCCAGTTTCGCCAGGCGCAGCGGCTCGAGGCCGTGGGACGCCTGGCGGGCGGTGTCGCGCACGACTTCAACAACATCCTGACTGCCATCACGGGCTACGCGGACCTGCTGTTCGACGACATGGGCCCGGACGATTCCAAGCGAGCCGACGTGGAAGAGATCCGCGCGGCGGCCCAGCGCGCGACGGCGCTGACGCGGCAGCTGCTCGCCTTCAGCCGCAAGCAGGTGCTGCAGACCCGGGTGCTGGACCTGAACGCGGTGGTGCAGGCGCTCGAGAAGATGCTGCAGCGCCTCATCGGCGAAGACATCAGGCTCGTCTTCACGCCCGGCGCCGGGCTCGACGCCGTGCGGGCGGACGCCGGGCAGATCGAGCAGGTCATCCTGAACCTCGCGGTGAACTCGCGCGATGCGATGCCGGGCGGCGGGCGGCTGACGATCGAGACCGCGAACGTGGAGCTGGACGCCGCGTATGCCCGGGAGCACGCCGGCGCCAGGCCGGGCCGCTACGTGATGCTGGCGGTCAGCGACACCGGCACCGGCATGGACGCCGAGGCCAAGGCCCACCTGTTCGAGCCGTTCTTCACCACCAAGGAGCAGGGCAAGGGCACCGGCCTCGGCCTGGCGACCGTGTACGGCATCGTGAAGCAGAGCGGCGGGTACGTCTGGGTGTACAGCGAGCCCGGCCGCGGGGCGACGTTCAAGATCTACCTGCCCCGCGTGGACGAGCCCGTCGAGCGGGCCGAGCTGGCCCCCGACCTGCAGGAGGTCCGTGGCGGGACCGAGACGGTGCTGCTGGCGGAGGACGATTCGGCGGTCCGCGAGGTGGTTGCCGGCGTGCTCGGGCAGAAGGGCTACCGCGTGCTGCGCGCGATGGACGGCCAGACCGCGATCGAGATCGCGCGGGCCCAGCGGGGCGACCTGAAGCTGCTCATCACGGACATGGTCATGCCGGGGCTCACCGGCCGGGAGCTGGCCGAGGTCGTCGCGGCGGAGTGCTCCGGGGTCCGGGTGCTCTACATGTCCGGCTACACGGACGACGCGGTCGTGCGGCATGGCGTGCTGGATCAGGGCACGCCGTACCTGCAGAAGCCCTTCACGCCGCTCGCCCTCGCGCGTAAGGTACGAGAGGTGCTGGACCGGCCCTGAATCGCGCGGTCCGCCTGCGGACACCAGGGCTCCATCTGCGAGGTGATCGGTGGCTCACGTGCTGGTGGTGGACGACGACGCGGACGTGCGCGGGGTGGTGGCGAAGGGCATCGGCAAGCTGGGCCACCAGGTGTGGGACGTGGCCGACGGCGCCGAGGCGCTCGAGCTGCTGAAGACCACACCGTTCGACCTGATCGTCAGCGACGTGTTCATGGCCGAGATGGACGGCATGGAGCTGCTGGTGCGCGTCCAGCAGCTCGAGCTGGACATCCCCGTGGTGCTGATCTCGGGCGGGGGATTCACGTCGCGGGACGAGGTGCTGAGGATGGCGGCGGCGTGCGGCGCCGTGGCCACGCTCGACAAGCCCTTCACCCTCGAGGAGCTACGCGAGACGATCGAGCCGTTCCTGCCGACGGGCCGCTAGGGCCCGGGTGAGCGGATGAAGGTCCTTCTGGTGGACGATCTCGCCTACAACATCCGCGTCCTGCGGGCGATCTTCCAGAACGCGGGCTACGAGGTGGAGACGGCGTCCGACGGGCAGGCCGCGCTCGACGCCGTGCGTGAACGCCGGCCCGATTTCATCATCACCGACATCCTCATGCCGCGGCTGGACGGGTTCCAGTTGTGCCGCGCCATCAAGGCCGACCCGGCGCTCGCCACCATCCCCGTGATCTTCTACACCGGGTCGTACGTGGATGCCGCCGATCGTGACTTCGGCTCGGGGTTGGGCGCGGCCGCGTACCTCGTCAAGCCCATGGAGCCCAAGGAGCTGCTCACGGCCGTGGCCAGGACGCTCGGGCAGCCGCCACGCACGCTGCGGCCGCGCCCGCTCGCGCCCGCCTCGTTCTCGGCTGCCTACGCCGACCGCCTGGCCGCCAAGCTCCAGGACAAGGTCACCGAACTCAACCGGTCCGTGCTCCAGCTGGAGGACATGTGCACCGGAATCGTCGCGGCGCTCACCCTCGCGCTGGCGAAGCGCGAGGGCACCGACCCGGCCGAAACGGAGCGGACCGCGCAGCTGGCGCTGCTCTACTGCGAGCGCATCGCGCCCGAACTGGCCGCAGACCCCAACGTCTACCGGGGCTTCCTGCTGCACGACGTCGGGAAGCTGATGCTGCCGGAGGGCCTGCTCACCAAGCCGGGTCCCCTCACGGCCGAAGACCGGAAGCAGTTCATGCGCCAGCCGGCCATCGCCGCGGAGATCCTCAAGAACGTCCCCGAGCTCGGCCGCGCGCTGGAGATCGTGCGGCACCACCACGAGCACTATGACGGCACCGGTCACCCCGACAAGCTCGCGGGCGACGCCATTCCGCTGGGGGCCCGGCTGTTCGCGATCTGCAAGACGTTCGCGGCGATGACCTCGCCGCGCCCCTATCGGCCCCGGGTTCCGCGCGAGCAGGCCTTCGAGGAGCTGCGCCGCTGCAGCGGGACGCATTTCGATCCCTCGCTCGTCGAGCCGTTCATCACGATGGTCCAGGGCATGGCGTGGCCTCCGGAGCGTGAGGCTTAGCAGGCGGCCCTACCTGCGTCCACGTCGCTCCTCCGTCCCCTTGAGCGATGCCAGCGGCCGCAGCTCGGTCTCGACCGAGGCCAGGCCGGCCGCCACCACGCAATCCACCACCTCGCGCGCCGGCTTGTAGGCCGGTCCCGCCTCGTCGAGCGGCACCCGGCCGTCGGCGTTGACCAGGATGCCGGCCTCCCGGTACTGGTCCTCGATCTCGCGCCGGCTCAGCTCCCGCAGCGCCGCGCTGCGGCTCATCCGCCGGCCCGCGCCGTGGTTCACCGAGAACAGTGACCTCGCCGCCCCCGCTTCGGGCCGCAGCACGAACGACCGGTCCTGGTTGGAGCCCGGGATCAGCACCGGGTGGCCCGTCGCCTCCCAGCGCGTGCCCGCGAGCAGCGGGTGGCCGGCGGGAAAGGCGCGGGTCGCCCCCTTGCGGTGCACCCACACCTCGCCGAACTCGGGATGCGGCTCGAGCTGCGCCAGGTTGTGCGAGATCTCGTAGACCAGCTCCAGCTCCGCGCCGAAGGTGTCGAAGAACGCCCGCGCCAGCTGCTCGAAGATCACCAGCCGGTTCACGATGGCGAAGTTGCCCCCGGCGGCGACCGCGTTCCGGTAGCTGCGCCAGTGCCGCGAGCCGGGCGTGAAGTAGCCGAGGTCGAGCGACGGGAGCCCCGGGTTCTCCTGCCTGGCGAGCTGGAAGAAGTTGGTCGTGAGCCCGTGCCCGAAGCCGCGCGAGCCGGTGTGTACCATCACCCACAGCTTCCCGTGCTGGTCGGCCTGCAGCTCCATGAAGTGGTTGCCGCCGCCCAGCGAGCCCAGCTGCGTGATGCCGCGCTCCGGCCTCCCGCGCCCGCCCCAGGGGATCGCCCAGTCGTCGTCCACCGGGATGCGGTGCCGCTCGGCGTTCCCGCGGTCGAACGCCGCGCCGTACTTCGCCACGTAGTGCTCGGCGCCGCCGCGCACGATCTCCTCGAACCCGGCCTTGGTGAGGCGCTTCAGGGAGCGGCTCTGGCCGCCCGCGCCCATCTCCACGCGCCGCATCACCTCGCGGTTGAACGTGAGCCGCCGCTCGGCCGTGGCGGCGCCGGCCGGGACGCTCGAGCGCGCCGCCATCATCCCGCACCCGATGTCGAAGCCCACGGGCCCCATGGCGAGCGTGCCGTCGGTGGCGATCACGCAGCCGACGGGCACCCCGTAGCCGTAGTGCACGTCGGGCGTCACGACCACGCAGCGCACGCCCGGGAAGGCGCAGGCGTTGAGGATCTGGGCCAGCAGGTTCTCCTCGGTCGTCTCGAGGAGGTGGTCGGTGAGGAACAGGCGGACGGGGACGCCCTGCGTCAGGGCGGGATCGAGGACGTAGAAGCCCGCGGCGTCATGGGTGAGGCGGTCCTGCCAAGTCATCAGGTGGAAGATGGCGGTGTACGGGTCAGTTGCCAGACGGCAAGGTGCCAGCGGTTCCAGGGCTCAAGACCTGAGGGGCCAGTCCGGTTGCCAGTACTGGCCTCTGGACTGACCAAGGTCGACTCCCTTCTGGTAACCACTTCCCCCTTGCCGTCCGGCAGCTGACCGATCCACCGGCTGACTAAGCGCTGTCCTCCTTCAATGCCGCGTGCACCTCCCTTGCCAGCGTGGGCAGGTCCACCGGCTTCTGCAGGAACCGCTCCTCGCCCATGGCGGCCTTCTTGCGCAGCACCTCGTCCTCGGTGTAGCCGGACATGAAGATCACGCGGAGGGCGGGCCAGCGCTCGCGCAGCCGAGCGGCCAGCACGGCGCCGGACATCCCCGGCAGCACCATGTCGGTCAGCAGCAGGGTGAACGGCTGCGGCGTCGGCAGCAGCTCGGCCTCCTCGGCGCTGCCGACCGCCCGCACCTCGTAGCCGAGCCGCACCAGCAGGCGCTCGAACGCGCGCCGCACCGCGTCGTTGTCCTCGACCAGCAGCACGCGCTGGCCGTCGCCGCGCGGCAGCGCCGTAGCCCGGGCGGCTTCGGGCGCCGCCGCGTCGCCTTCGTCGGCCCGCCGCGGGAGCAGGACCCGGAACGTCGTCCCCGTGCCGACCGTGCTCTCTACCTCGACCTCGCCGCCGTGCTGGGTCACGATTCCGTGCACGACCGCGAGCCCCAGCCCCGTGCCGCGCTGGTCGCCCTTGGTGGTGAAGAACGGCTCGAAGATGTGGTCGCGGATAGCCTCCGGGATGCCGTGCCCGGTGTCGGTCACCGAGAACCACACGTCGTCGCGCTCCCGGCCCGAGCGCACGGTGAGGGTGCCGCCTTCGGGCATCGCGTCCGCGCCGTTCACGGCGAGGTTCATGCACACCTGCCCGATCTGCCCGCGGTCGGCCTCGACCGGCAGCGGCTCGGCCGCCAGCGCGAACGCCAGCGTCACGTCGGCCCGCAGCAGGCGCTGCAGCAGCTTGGCGGTGTCGCGGATGCCGTCGTTGAGGTCGAACCGCTCCGTCTTCGGCTCCTCGCGGCGCGAGAACAGCAGCAGCTGCTGGGTGAGCTGGGCGCCGCGCCGCAGCAGCTCCTCCATCTCCTGCAGCCGCTCGACCGACGGCGACGGGTCGCCGCCGCGCAGCCGCTCGAGCTGGGTGAGCCCGAGCATCGCCTGCAGCAGGTTGTTGAAGTCGTGCGCCACGCCGCCCGCCAGCCGGCCCACCGCCTCCATCCGCTGGGCCCGGCGCAGCTGTTCCTCCATCTGCTTCAGGGCCGTCACGTCCTCCTTGACCGCCACGAAGTGGGTGATCGTCGCCGTGCCGCCGCTCCCGCCGCTCTCCAGCACCGGCGTGATGGTCATCCGCTCGGTGTACAGCGTGCCGTCCCTGCGGCGGTTGACCATCTCGCCGCGCCACACCTTGCCGGCGAGGACGGTCTGCCACAGGTCCGCGTAGAAGCCGCGCGGCTGCTTGCCCGAGTTCAGGAGCCGCGTGGTCTGGCCGATGGCCTCGGCCGCGCTGTAGCCCGTCAGGCGGGTGAACGCGGGATTGACCCACTGGATCGTCGCGTCGGGCGCGGTGATCACGATCGCGTTCGCCGCCGCCTCCATCACCGCGCTCTGCAGCGACAGCCGCTCCTCGGTGCGCCGCCGCTCCAGCTCGGTCGCGGCGCGGATCGCGAACACGCTGAGCAGCGATTCGGCGAGCGGCGCGCGCTCCATCGGCCCGCCGTGCATGACGGTGAGGCACCCCAGCACCCGCCCGGTGCCGTCGCGCAGCGGGATGCCGACGAACGACTCCGCCCCCAGCCGGGCGACCTGGCGGTCGTGCGGGAAGCGCTCGCGCAGCCGGTCGGGGTAGGCCACCAGGCCGGAGCCGGTCACGACGCTCTCGCAGGGCGTTCCGGCGAGCTCGAACTCGGCGGGCTCGCCCGGCCGGCCGTCCGACCACACGGCCAGGGTGCGGACGCGGTAGTAGTCCGGCTCGACCAGCTCGCCGACCAGGGCGTGGCGGACGCCGAGCGCCGTGGCCAGCTGCCCGACCAGCGCCTGGAAGAACTCCTGCCCCGTGGTCGCGGCGGTCGCCACCAGCACGGCGCGCAGAGCGTCGGCCGCCCGCCGGCGCTCGGAGACGTCGCGCGCAACGCCGAGGGTGCCCCGGGCCACCCCGTCCGCGCCGCGCAGGAAGCTGATCCGCAGCTCGACCCAGACCGTCGTCCCGTCCTTGCGCACCAGCTCGACCTCGAGGGTGCGGCCGCCGGGCACCTTCCCGCGCGCGGCGTTGTCGGCCAGGGCCTCCCGGAGGTTGCGCCGGGCCTCCTCGGCCGAGGCCGGCGTGAGCAGGCGCTCGAGCGGCAGCTGCATGGCCTCCGCGACGGTGTAGCCCATCAGGCGCTCGATCGACGGGCTGACGTACGTCATCGCGAGGCCGAGGTCCGTCGTCCAGATGACGTCCACGATGTTGTCCGACACCAGCCGGTAGCGCTGCTCGCTCTCGCGGAGCGCGTCCTCGGCGCGGCGCCGCTCGGTGACGTCGCGGAAGCTCCACACCCGGCCCACGACCTGCCCGCCGACGCGGTGCGGCTGCGAGTAGCGCTCGAAGATCCGGCCGTCCCTGAACTCCAGCACGTCGAAGCTCGCCGTGTCGGGCGAGTCGTAGAGCGCGTGGACCTTGTCGAGGAACGCCTTGGGATCCGTGAGCTGGTCCAGCACGGTCGCGAGGGCCCGCTCGTCCTCCCCGGTCTCCATGACCTCGTCCGGGATCCGCCACAGCTCGACGAACTTGCGGTTGTAGTCCTCGATCCGGCCCTGCCGGTCCACGACCAGCAGGCCGTCGGCCGTGGACTCGAGGATGCCGCGGAGGATCGACAGCGAGGTCTCGAGGTCGGCCGTGGCGGTCCGGTCCCGGGGCGCGGCCGTGCGGCGCGGAGCCTTGGCGGGTCGGCGTGGAGTCCTGGGCATCAGGCCGAAGTTGACGCTGTTTGCGGCGGCCCGCTAGCTTTCACGGCCGCCGGCCCTGGTGGTGGAATTGGTAGACACGCCATCTTGAG
>Ga0335070_10003331_pt1 | contig 18736 bp, 16 predicted proteins | sample Lox_Sample_13_FD_206722 | JGI IMG/M metagenome (GOLD analysis project Ga0335070, IMG submission 206722) | Soil microbial communities from Loxahatchee National Wildlife Refuge, Florida, United States - Lox_Sample_1.3 | ecosystem: Environmental > Terrestrial > Soil > Wetlands | place: USA... | reverse complement strand
AGAACTCCCGCCAGATGGGTAACGCCTTCAGAGAGCTGTCGGTAACTCCAGGATTGTCCATTCCGGGTAACCGCCGGATGATGAGGCGACCTGTCGGCATGGGAAAGAAACATGCTTGTGACAGGTAGATACTCGGGTTCATGCAGGGCAGAGTAGGGATCGGGCAGAAAGGAGAGAGAACGAGTCGAACGTAACGAATACAAACCTATCGATTTCGCCGGATCTTCGACAACCTGTTTCAGGAGATGTCCCATCTGCCCCAGCATCTCCGCTACTCTCTGTCCTCCGAAAAGATCGGCATTGTATACCAGATCCAGGAGGATCCCCTTCTCATCCGGAGAAACATACAGGGTAAAATCAAACTTCGAATCCTCCTCGGATGGTGAAATGATCTCTGCCTTTAAGTCAGAAAGTTCCGGGAAATCATCTGACGGGTTCTGCATGTTCAGCATCACCTGGAAGAGGGGAGTGCGGCTCAGGTCACGTTCAGGCTGCAATGCTTCGACCAATTTCTCAAAGGGCAGATCCTGATGGGAGTAAGCGTCGACTGCCACCTTGCCGACACGGGACAGGACATCGAGGAAAGTCGGGCTCCCCGAAAGATCGGTCCTCATTACGAGGGTGTTAATGAAAACCCCGATCAGCCCCTCTGTCTCAAGACGGTTGCGCCCGGCAATAGGTGTGCCTATGATAATGTCATCCTGTGCGGTTAGTCGATGGAGGAGTATGTTGAACGAGGCCAGCATCATCATGAACAGCGTATTTCCCGTCCTCTGACACAGGGCGTTCATTGCGCAGCTCAACTCCCTTGACAACCGCAGGGAACAACGATCTCCCCGGTGGGTCTGCATGGGCCGACGCGGATAGTCAATCGGTAAGTCCAATACCGGCAAATTTCCGCCCAACTGCTTCTTCCAATAAGAAAGCTGCTCATCCAGTCTTACTCCCTGCAACCATTGCCTCTGCCAGACTGCAAAGTCCGCATACTGGATGGGTAGGTCATCAAGAGGTGATGGATTACCGTTCGAAAAGGCTTTGTACAGTGCCGAGAGCTCCCGGTAGAGGATACCCATGGACCAGCCGTCAAAGACGATGTGGTGCAACGTTAAGAGTAGAATGTGTTCCTGTGGGGTCAGTCGCAATAGTCTCACCCGCAGCAGCGGACCTGCAGCAAGGTCAAAAGGACGGGACGCCTCTTCCCTGGTAAGCCGCCGGACTTCGGCCTCTCTCTGCTCATCGGGCATTGTACTGAGGTCTACCTGTTGCAGGGTGAAGGGTGTCACAGAAGCGATCTTCTGAAGAGGCTCATCATTCTCGGTGACAAAGGTAGTGCGCAGTGCTTCGTGACGCCTCAGGATCTCGCGAAGGCCCCGCTCCAGGGCGGTAACGTCGAGATGACCGCTAAGCCGTATCGCGAAAAAGATGTTATATGCCGAACTGCCAGGCTCCAACTGATCGAGAAACCATAAGCGTTGCTGGGCGTAAGAAAGAGGCGCTGTTTCAAGGGTCCCTCTTTTCGGAATAGCCCTTTCCGAAGACGGTCTGCCGCCCTTCTCCCTGAGCAACTTTTCAAAGAGCGCCTTCCGTGCAGGGGCAAGGCGGGAAATGCGCTCAGACAGCTCATTCATTGCTGTCTCTCATAGAAGAGTCCGCTTCAGAAGATTCTCTTCAAGAAGGGCCTGACATGCGGAAAGATCGACACTTTTTGTCTCGCCTGCAGGCAGGAGGCCGTCTCGGGATTTCAGGGCCCTGATCGTCTCCTCGATTGAGGCCTGGGCGGCAAAGAGGCAGGGAGTACTGTATAACACTACAGAAATTCCCTGGGCCTTGAGCTCTGTTAATGATAAAGAGGGGGACTTGCCACCCGTAATGTGATTGAAGACAAGGGGTTTGCTGGTATGGGCCCTGACAGCCTTGACGGTATCGAGGCGAGAAACGCCATCGACCAATAACCAATCCGCCCCGGCCTCATCAAAGGCCCTCACTCTTTTCACAACCTCATCCAGATCATGCGCATCCGTTCTGGCTACAACCACCATGTCTTTTCTCGTTGCAATGACCTTTTCGATTTTTGGCAGAAATTCATCAAGACTCAGGATCTGTTTGTTGTTGAGATGTCCGCAGCGCTTGGGCCGCTTCTGGTCTTCCAGAATAATTCCGGAGGCCCCTGCCGATTCCAGCAGGGAGACAACATGGCAAGCGACCTCGGTATCTGCATAGCCGTCATCGATGTCGACGAGAAGGTGCTGGCGGGGCAGGATAGCCCTTAACCTCTGGACAAATCCGACGATATCTGACCATGAAATCAGACCGATGTCAGGCATCCCGTAATAGCTCGCTGCAAAGCTGAAACCACTGACGAATATTCCATCAAAGCGCCGGGCCGAAATTGCAGCAGAAAACGTGTCGTACACTCCTATAAAGGGTATCATCCCATTTTCTGCCAGAGTCTCTCGCAGTCTGCTGCCATAGGTTAATTCCATTTTCGCTCCTCTAAGATATCCATGCAGAGGTGGCTGAGGCTTCCTCCGGCCGATCCCCGGTCAAGTTGAGTTTTTGCAAATGGCATTCGCAGATCACCACACACCTGGACTGGGTGCATCAGGGTCAACACTCACGTTGATGCATGAGGGCTGACCGGACGCCGCCGCCCTCTCAAGCGCCGGTCGAATCTCGGCCGCTTCTGCCACGAACTCCCCATAGCCGCCAAAGACCTCCATGATTCTCTCGTATCTGAGGTTGGGCTGGAAGCGACTGAATAGTTCAGGGTAATCAGGCGGAAAAGTCCCCTTCTGTCTCAGCGATCCTGTAATGCCGCTATTGTTGGCGATGACGACGATGACAGGAATTCGATGGCGCACGGCGGTTTCCAGGTCGATGGCGCTTAACCCAAATCCGTAATCGCCGCATATGACGACCACCATTCTCTCAGGCGCTGCCAGCTTGGCTCCCATTCCAAAGGGGATGCCGCTCCCCATGCATCCGTTCCATCCCGGGTCCAGCCAGCTGCATGGCGCTTTGACGGACAGGACCTTCTGGCCCGTCGAAAGAGTGATACTGCCGTCCAGCACCACTACGGCGTCGGTGGGCAAGAAATCTCGGATCGCAACAAAGAGCTGCTGCGGAAGCATAGGCTCAGACTCCTCGGAAAGCCAGGCCAGGCGTGCCCGCCGTCTCTCGTTGCACATCGCATTGACCATTTCGTGCCAGGGGTTCAGCCGAGTTGCCTTGGTCGGGTCCTGATGGGCCAGAGCCCTTTGGAGTTGGACAAGGAAACGACCGCTGTCGGCAGAAACCGTCAGAACGGCCTTGACATTCTTTCCAAGCATCCCAGGGTCGGTGTCCACATGTATGATCCTGACTCCGGGCGCCAACTCGCCTCCGAAACGAAACCTCCAGTCGAAGCTTGCACCTGCCATGAGAATCACATCGGCTTGAGATTGAACCCACCGCCGGACTTCATTGGCGCAATGCGGATGATCATCGGGCAGGAAGCCCCGCGCCATCGGCGTCGTGATGAAAGGGAGCCCGGACTGTTCCACCATGCACTGCAGCGAAGACCGGGAAAAGGACCAACGAATACCTTCGCCGAGTATGAGCAGCGGCCGTGCCGCGGCAGTAAGCAGGCGCGTAGCCTCAACTACCGCGTCTCCAGCCTCTTCCCGCCAAGGGAGAATTGTCGGGGACAGGGAGTGATCAACAGTAGCGGTCCCGAAGAGAACGTCCTCCGGAAGATCAAGATACACCGGCCCGGGCCGTCCGCTACTGGCAATCTCATACGCCTGAACCACGGCACTCATGATTTCTGAGGTCCCTTCGACCTTCACCGTCCGCTTTGTCAGGCTCCGGAAGATCGGCAGGGCATCAAGTTCCTGGAAATAGCCGATCCCCTCACGGTGCAGGGGGCGTCTTCCTCCCATGACGATGACAGGCCAACCATTATCCCTGGCCACCAACAGCCCGGTCAGTGCATTGGTCACTGCCGGCCCGGCAGAGACAACCACAACCGATTCCAACCGTCCCGCAATGTAGTTGCCGGCAGCAGCCATGAGGACCGCGGCTTGCTGATGACGGGTTCCTATAGGTCTGATGCCCCGTGCTGCACATTCCGGGAAGATAGCGTCCACCGGCGTCCCGGTGATACCCAGGACGTGTTTCACAGAGCACCGCTGCAGAGCCTCGGCGACCAAGGAATGACCGCTTGTCTTCGCGGCGGACAAGCAACGACTTAGGTCGGCTCGCTCTTCTGTTGTGAGAGCCCGTAAGCGACTCCTGAGGTCCTTCAATTCGTTATCGGCCTTCGAGCTGCCGGGCATCACGTGTTATCTCCGAATCCTAGCCGAAGCAGACGGGCCGCTTCCTCGGAGGGAAGTTTCTGCAACTCCGCTGCAAGCGCCAGGACCTCACTCTCCTCCTGGAGTTGGGCCAGTTCCCCTGCAAGCAGGGCTACCGTCGGACTCTGAAATAAAATCATAGGTGGAATCTCCAATCCGAGGGCTTTCGTTAGCTTTACGACAATCTGCGTGGCGCGAAGGGAATCACCACCCAAGGCAAAAAAATTATCGTGCTTTCCAATCTGATCGAGCCCTAGAATTTCCCGCCAGAATCGTGCGACCATAACCTCCATTTCCGATTCAGGGGGAATATACTCGGGCTTCAGCAGGTGAGATAGCCTTTCTGCCAACCCTAAGCGCTGTACTTTCCCTGTAGGACCCTTGGGGATGCTGTCAACAAAGATAATTTGCTGGGGTACCTTATAAGGGGCCAGACGGTCTGCGGTATGCTGCCGCAGTTCTCTTTCGGTAAGACCCCTATTCTTGTCAGCCACGACAGCGGCCGCAACCGCTTCACCGAGGCTTCTGTGAGGCACGCTGAACGCCACGGCCTGCAACACTGCGGGATGTTCGAGGAGGGCTTCGTCTATTTCTCGGGGTGAAATCTTCTGTCCGCCGCGATTGATTATCTCTTTCAAACGACCTGCAAGAAAAAGGTATCCCTCGTCGTCGATATACCCAAGATCTCCGGTCCTGAACCATCCCCGGGAGAATGCCTTCCCGTTTGCCGCAGCATTTTTCTCATATCCTCTCATAATGTTTTCACCGCGCACTACGATCTCTCCCGTCTCTCCCCTTGGCAGGATATTGTCCCTGTCGTCCATAACGGCTACGTCCGGGCCGGCCTGAAGCCCTACGGATCCCGGTTTGCGCTTCAATGGCGGTATGGGATTGCTTGCCATCTGGTGAGCGGCTTCCGTCATGCCATAGGCCTCGATCACGGGAGCGTTGAAGGCATGTTCAAGTTTCTCCATGACCGTCGGCGGCAGTGATGACGAGGAGGAACGAATAAAGCGGAACTGACTTTGTCGAGAATCCAATAGCTTACTTTCCACCAATTCAAGGACCGTTTGATGGATCGTAGGCACAGCTGTGTACCATGTCGGTTGAAACCTTCCTATCCAGTCAGGGAGGTCTGGACCAGAAAATCCTGGCGTGCAGATAACGCTTCCTCCGGCGACAAGTGAAGAAAGGAGAGCAGCGATTAAGCCGTGTATGTGAAAGAGCGGCATGACGTTCAGACACCGGTCAGCATCACCGAGTTCCAAAGCCCTGCTTACATTACGGGCTGACGCAAAGATATTGCGATGGGTTAGCGGCACTATTTTCGGTCGTGATGTTGTCCCGGACGTATGAAGGATGAGCGCCGTGTCATAAGTGTCTGCAATGCCTGTTTTCACATTCGGCGACAGTATCCCCTTGATGTCAAGCTCAAAGAGTCCTGCCTCAGCATCTCTCAGGGGAACCAGTTCGATAATCGGGATGTCCCGTGAGGCGGCCACTGAACGGACAGCCGAATCCATTCCCTTTTGAACGATCACTGCCCGTGCGTCGATATCCGAAAGGTAGAAATTGAATTCTTTTTCCCGGTACCCGGGATTTAAGGGAGCACAGGTCGCGCACGCGATTACCGACAAGAAGGTGACGGCCATTTCAGGGCCATTGGGAAGGACCACCGCTATACGGTCATTTCTCCCCAATCCGTTAGCATTCAGCTGTGAAACAACTCGACCGACCTGATCGCACATCTGTCCGTAGGAGAGCGGATACCGATGGGGAGCCAGAATTGCATGAGATGAGAAATCTTTCTCTGCTGATTCTAAAAGGTCTCCGGCAGAATAGTGAGGGCTTGAATTTCTCGGCTTACTCAAGGTTGCTCCCCGGCATGGTCAAGTCCTTTCAGCGTCTGTCTCAAAGAGAGCAGAGGGAAGTGCAAAGAGCCTCCTAGTCGAAAGGGATGTCTCATCATATCACACATCCGTTTCCCTTGCCTCACCGTGCCAGATGAAGATGCAATCAAGCACCGGTTTCGTCCTTGCAAGAACGATACCTCCCAGTTTCCTATGGCATTCTAAACCTCAAGTGTATCAATAAGAAACAATGTGTAACCCTTTGCTACAGAAAGAACGCAAAAAATTCAGCAAAAACTCGGCGTTCCGATGCAAGACAAAAAAATTCAATGCGAGACTCTGGAATGATTTCGGTCAATCAGTCATGCTTTTCGGGAGACAGACCGTCACTGTGTTTGGCAAGCTCACTCATATCGCCCTCCCTCAATCTCCTTCGATTCCTCTACAGAGTCCGATTCCTCTAGTTCATCAAGAATCCGAAGCAGTTCTTCGGGATCTGCATTCAGAAGAAGTGCCGTTGCTAACCCCGCTATGGTTGGAGATTCAAAAAAGCAGCGCAATGGCACGTCCGACTCGAGGGCAAAACGTATCCGGGAGATGACCTGGGTCGCCAGGAGAGAGTCGCCTCCCAAGTCAAAGAAGTTATCATGGACACCTACCTGTTTCAGTCCGAGCACCCCGCGCCAGATACCCGCCAAAACTTCTTCAACCTGGCTGCAAGGAGCGACATAGGACTCTTCAAGACTCGGCCGCTCTGAATCAGGGGCCGGCAATGTCCTTCGATCTATCTTGCCGTTGGGTGTCAATGGCAGTGACTCAACCACAACAAATGCTGAAGGGACCATATAATCGGGCAGCTTCTCCATAAGGTAACTCCGAAGCTCATTGGTCGAAACAGATGATCCCTTATTGAGTACGATATACGCCACCAGGCGTTTATCCCCCGGGTTGTCTTGCCTCGCAATAACTGCTGACTCCCTCACGTTGGGATGCCGGCCAAGCACTGACTCTATCTCTTCGAGCTCAACACGGAACCCCCTTATTTTGATCCGGAAATCCTTTCTTCCTATATATTCGAGAAGTCCATCCCGTCGAATGCGCCCGATGTCCCCCGTGCGGTATAAAAGAGTCCCTTTCTTATCCGGAATCAATTTGAAAGCAGCTTTTGTCATATCGGGATTCTGCCAGTACCCGGGACTAAGGTATCGGCTTTTAATTGTTATTTCGCCAATCCGATCACCGGAAATGCCGTCACCTTGTTCATCGAGCAATGCTATCTCCATATCCTCTGTAGGATACCCCGAAGGAACTCTGCTTCCTCTCAATTCGGAATCATGGTCCATTAAGTACTGCGCGAAAACACCAGCTTCAGTGCATGCCAAGCTGTTAACAAAAATAATGTTCCTCGTAAAATATGTTTTGAAAAGTTCTATATCCTTTTCATTGACACTTTCACCTCCCAGATTGATCACCCTGAGCTTCGGCAAAACTGTTTCTTGTGTCAGATGAATTGTGACGTGACGAAAAAGTGTAGGAACAGAATGATAGATGGTAATCTGCTCGGTGACAAGCCACTCAACAAGCTGCTGTATGCCTTCCTCCTTAACATTGAAAGGATGTAAAGCAGCACCATTAAGCAATGCTGCATATATGTCCACATGAGCCGCACCGACGCCATAAGAAGGTATAAGCGACAGACGGTCTGAATCGCTTATACCTATCTTATTTGTATAACTGAAAATCTGGTGTAGCAGATTGCGGTGCGTGTGTATCACGCCCTTCGGTTGCCCCGTTGATCCAGATGTGTAGAGAATATATGCATATGAATCCGGGCGGATCGGCTGGTTGGGATTTTCATCGGATACGCCCTTCTCTATCTGATCAATATTTAAAACCTGGATTTTGACGCCTGCAATCATGCGTGCCTTCTCAAGGGTCCGATTGTGTGCAATGATCAGACTTACCTGAGCATTCTCCAGCATGAAATGTATCCGGGCAGACGGGTATGATGGGTCTATCGGTATATATATCCTGCCCGATTTTAAAGCGCCGAGCATCGCAGCCATGGCTCCAGCATCATGGCTAAAGAGCAAGGCTACCCGTGCAGTTTCCTCAGAGCATTTTGCTGCAATAGTTCTGGAAATCCTGTTAGCAAGTCTGTTGAGATTCTCATAGGTTAATGTTGAGCTTCTGGTCTTGACGGCAATCCGGTCCCCGTATTCTGCTGCCATCTTTTCGAATCTCAAATGGATTGCCTGTTCTGTCTCTTGTTGAGCAAATCTGTCAGACGAACATCGCAAGCGTACTCTACTGTCCTCAAAAGAATAATGATTCATTTCAAATTCTCATGATTATCAGCAGATGTTGTTCGAGAGCCAATATAGAAAAAACGATTGGTTCTTGGATAACGCTCATATATATTGCAGGTAAAAGGAATCAAGGTTCTTGGGGATATCTATCAATAACCCTCCTTCTCACATCCTGATTAACAAATAGTGCATCACCAAATCGCAGCTGGCCGTTAGTCGCTCTATGCAAGTTATAAAGATCAAACAGTGTATATCCAAACTCACTAAGAAAATTCCATATCTCATACAAAAGTGGCTGTTTCTCGTAGTGGGGTATAAACATAATCTCTGTATATATCACTGATACTGTTTTTCCTTTAAGAGTTTCAGCAGCACCCTTCAATGCCATAAGCTCTCCGCCCTGAATATCCATTTTCAGAATGTCGACCGTATTCACATGATGATTTCGTATGAATTCATCAATCGACGTTACCTCTGCCTGAATCATCGATTTTGTGAATGCCTGTTTCGGCAGATACCTCCTGGAAGTTGTTGCTTCTGGCAGCAGTGAATTCGTTGCATCAATTTCATTTATATACAACATCCTCTCTCCCGGTCCATCCGCAACTGCTAAAGAAATTATTGCCGTGATAGGGTCGTTACAAAACTTCTTCTTCAATGCTTCCGATGAATCCGGGAACGGTTCAAAACAATAGATCACAGATTCAGGGAATCTGGCTCTATACTCTTCAACAGTCTCTCCTCTATGGGCACCTATATCAAAAATAACTGGCTTAGTTATTCCCATGTCACTAAGCAAGATTTTTTGTGCATCGAAGGGATTATTGAAGGGATTATTAACGAACGAAGAAGTTCTCCTGCGTACATCAAATCCAGCTATCTGAAATGCCGATTTTATGAGAGATTTAAGCATATAACAATTATTCCATAATATCTAATCAATAATATCGCTCTTTTTTATTACCTCACATGCGATTGGCCAGATAAAGGCCGTATAACTGACGCACTACTACAGCACGTGCTTCCATGGGAAGAAGATCAGCACCAATACCTTTGCACAGCCATCTTCACACCTCCAAGGCAATCACCTGTACCGGTTTGCAGGCTTTCTCTGCATGCTGAAGATGAGCTGTCCTGCGTGCCGCCAACCGCTAACGCTACTCTATAGATAATGGCAAAGATGCACAGGATTTATGAGAGCCCGCCCTTGACTTCAACGTGAAATCTGCTTAAGGTCGTTCTCATGAGTCACTTAAGGTATATTGACATTTGCACTACTTGGCCCTTGAGGATCCAATAAAATGCAGACATATGCCCCGTTCCCTGAAACCGCTCGCGCCCGATGGGAAGTTCCCGCGGGAATATAGACAGCGGCAGGAGATTTCACATGATTTTCCTTCCCATCAAGAATAAGTTCATATTGAAGCATATCTTTAGGCGCGAGGATTAATCCTATTTCATCGTGAGAGGGATGGCAATGTATTTTGGCATAAGGATCAGGAGGAACGTTAAGATCTTTGATGATATGCACTGCGATGTGGAATGGTGCATTCTCAAGCAAGTTCTTATTTAACAACAGGAATCTTTGGAAAAATTTTTTTCCGCTGTTCAGTTGAGTACCCAGAATTGTCTCATCCAAGTCCTGCGGAAATCCGCGCACTATTTTCGGTTCAGGAATATTCTTCATAATCGTCTCCTTTGGTTGTATCAAAATTTCAAATTTAGCATATTTCATGCCAGAAGGTCATATGACATAACACGTTGCTATTATTGAAGATAATGCCTTATATTTTAGAAATCATGTATCGAAATCATCCCAATTCAGAAGGAAGTGTTTCCATCCGCTACAATAACCGATCATTTCATTGAAAGGCATAGGGAGAGCATTTAGGTTCAACCTTCTCAGAGGATTCTTTTCATTATCGTCTTCTCAGCGGACAATGGCGTATTTGCTATAATGGTACATGTTCTCTTTTGATCCTTGTTCATAGGAAGCGCCCCTCTCGTGGCAGATGAAGATCTTTCGAAACTGAAGATAGAGAAGTCGGAAGCGGTCTTTCGTCCGTCAAGACGGAAGAAGCTCTTTCGTTTTCTGCTTTCCGTGTTTCTTCTTACCCTCGTCGGCCTTTTATACTTCAAGGGGGTCTTTACTCCTCCTGTCAAGGTCGAGGTCATCAGGGTCTCCGAGGTCTATCCTTCTCAGACCTTCACCCTCTTGAACGCCAGCGGCTATGTGGTGGCCCAGCGAAAGGCCGCCGTTGCGTCAAAGATTACGAGCCGCCTCGTCTCCTTGACTGTCGAGGAAGGAAGCGTTGTCAAGGAGGGGCAGGTGATCGCTCGTCTCGAGGGCGATGATGTTATCGCAGCGCGCAATCAGGCAGCAGCCAACCTCAACGTTGCCCTCGCCAGTGTCGATCAGGCAACGGCTGAACTCAACGACGCCACCCTCTCCGTCAACAGGAACAGAGATCTTGTCGGCAAAGGGTACATCTCACAGGCCGACTTTGACGCCTCTGAGGCCCGTTACCAGAAGGCCTTAGCCGGGGTTTCAGGTGCAGAAGCGGCGGTGAAGGCGAACAGAGCGGCACTGAAGAATGCTGAGGTCGCGGTCGAGTATACGCTCATCCGTGCGCCCTTTGACGCCGTGGTCCTCACAAAGAATGCCGATATCGGTGACATCGTCACGCCTCTTGGCGCTGCGGCAAACGCCAAGGCTTCAGTCGTTACCGTTGCAGATATGCATTCCCTTCAGGTAGAAGTCGATGTTTCTGAATCGAATATCGAGCAGGTGAAAGTCGGACAGCCGTGCGAGATACAGCTCGATGCACTGCCTCAGTCGCGCTTCCGGGGTGAGGTCCACATGATAGTACCAACTGCCGATCGCACAAAGGCCACGGTCCTCGTCAAGGTTCGTTTTCTCGACATTGACAAGGAAACCCGGATACTTCCGGAGATGAGCGCAAAAGTCGCCTTCCTCGCGAGGAAAGTGACAGCCGAGGAGCAGAGGCCGCGCATCGCCCTGAATCCTGCTCTCATTCTTACACGCAACAGCAGGAACTTCGTCTTCCTCGTCAGGGAGGACACAGCCATAGAGACTCCCGTAACGCTCGGATCGAAGCTCGGTGATCTCGTCGAGGTCGTTGAAGGCCTTAAGACAGGGGACAGGATTGTAGCAAAACCCCTTGCCGGGCTGAGGCAGGGTGAGAAGATCAAGATCGGAGAACAATAGTGCTTATGACAAGAAAATCCCTTGTTGAGATAAAGCATCTGAACAAGTCCTACCGCCGGGGCAGCCAGACTATCTCGGTTCTGACGGACATAACCTTCGACATCGAGGACGGTGAGTTCTTGGCTTTGATGGGACCCTCTGGCTCGGGCAAGAGCACGCTCCTCAATCTCATCGCCGGCATCGACAAGCCGGACTCAGGGACAATCAGCGTGGGCGGCATCGACATAACTGCGCTGAACGAGACTGAACTTGCCCACTGGCGCGCGGCCAATGTAGGCTTCATTTTCCAATTTTACAACCTCATGCCGGTGCTAACTGCCTTCGAGAATGTAGAATTGCCTTTGCTCCTCACGGGGCTTTCGAGAAAAGAGCGGAAGAGGCATGTGGAGATGGCCTTGCAGGTGGTGAATCTTTCCGACCGTATAGACCATTATCCCTCACAGCTCTCCGGCGGCCAGCAGCAGCGCGTTGCGATAGCCCGTGCCATTGTTCCTGACCCGACAATCCTTGTGGCCGATGAGCCGACAGGAGATCTCGACAGGGTGTCGGCCCAGGATATCCTGGAACTTATGGAGCGTCTCGTTCATGAACTTGGCAAGACGATTATTATGGTGACCCATGATCCCCGCGCAGCCGAAAAGGCCCATGTCGTCAGGCACCTCGAGAAAGGTATCCTCAATGCAGTTCCTGAAGCTCCTCATTAAGAACGCTTTCCGTCATAAACTCCGCACATCTCTGACCATTCTCGGCATCACCATTGCGATCCTCGCCTTCGGCCTCCTGCGCACGGTTGTACGAGCCTGGTACGCTGGCGTTGAGGCATCTTCAGCAACACGTCTCATAACAAGGAATTCCGTATCCCTTGTCTTTTTCCTGCCCCTCTCCTACAAAGAGAAGATCCGCCAGATAGCGGGCGTGAAAGATGTCTCCTATGGCTACTGGTTCGGAGGTATCTACATTTCTGAGAAAAATTTCATCCCGAGTTTTGCTTATGAGGCGAAAAGTCTTCTCGAGCTCTATCCCGAATTCGTCCTGCCGGAAAAAGAGAAGAGCGACTTCCTCCGTGACAGAAAGGGATTCATTGCAGGCCGGAAGTTAGTCGAAAAATTCGGCTGGAAAATAGGGGATATTGTCACCCTCAAAGGGACCATATTCCCGGGCAATTGGGATTTTGTCCTGCGAGGCATCTACAAGGGCAGGGACAGGAGCACTGACGAGACACAGTTTATTTTCCACTGGGACTATCTGAACGAATCGCTGAAAAAGACCGCTCCCCACCGCGCCGACCAGGTCGGATGGTATGTGGTTGGTGTGACCAGCCCCGACATCGCCTCCGATGTTGCAGTCGCCATCGATAAGATGTTCAAGAACTCCCTTGCCGAGACCATGACTGAGACGGAGAGGGCTTTCCAGCTGAGTTTCGTATCGATGACAGAGGCAATTGTCATTGCCATACAGTTGGTCTCCTTTGTGGTGATTATCATCATTATGGCGGTCATGGCAAACACTATGGCTATGACCGCACGGGAACGCATCGGTGAGTATGCCATCATGAAGACCCTCGGCTTCGGCGGCTGGCACATCGCAGGCCTCATCTTTGGCGAATCTCTTGTCATTGCGTCTCTCGGATGCAGCCTCGGCATTGCCCTCACTTTCCCTGTCGCCGAGGCCTTCGGAAGGGAGATGGGAACATTCTTTCCTGTCTTTACCGTTTCGCAGGACACGCTCTCCATGGACGTGGCGGCTTCTTTCCTCGTTGGCGTGGTAGCTGCGCTCTTTCCCGCCTGGCGCGCAATAAGGCTCAGAATTGCTGACGGACTGAGGAGGATCGGATAGATGGGCATTCCCCTTTCATACAGCTTCAGGAACCTGCTGACCAGAAGACTGACAACCGCACTGACTGCGGGCGGAATGGCCCTCGTTGTCTTTGTCTTCTCTGCTGTATTGATGCTTGCCGAAGGACTTCGTAAAACCCTCGTTGAGACAGGCTCCTATGACAACGTGGTAGTCATCAGGCGCGCATCGGCCTCTGAAATGCAGAGCGGCATTGACCGTGCAGCAGCTGCAATCGTGGAGACGGAACCCGAAGTAGCCGCAGGAGAAGGCGGCAGACCCTTTCTCTCAAAGGAAGTCGTTGTCCTCATAAACCTCCCGAAACGGCAGACCGAAAAACCATCGAATGTGACGATCAGAGGAATCGGTCAATATTCGTTCGCGCTGAGACCCCAGGTTAAACTCATCGAGGGGCGTATGCCAAAACCAGGCTCGTCGGAGATCATCGCCGGTGAGAGCGTTGCAAAGAGATTTAGAGGCGCAGGCATCGGTGAGCATCTCCGCTTCGGCATGAGAGATTGGATCGTCGTAGGAGTCTTTGCGGCTGGGAAGACTGCCTACAGCTCGGAGATATGGGGAGATTCTGACCAGCTCATGCAGGCCTTCCGACGTCGCGTCTATTCCTCCGTTCTCTTTAAGCTTCGAGATTCCTCCGGGTTTCAAAAGGTAAAGGAACGTATCGAGGCCGACCCCCGCCTCACCCTTGAGGCAAAACGTGAAACAACCTATTATTCCGACCAGTCGGAAGTCATGGCAAAGTTTCTCAGGATCCTCGGCCTGTCGCTGACCGTCATCTTCTCACTCGGTGCGATAATCGGCGCCATGATTACCATGTATGCGGCTGTGGCGAATCGCATCGGCGAGATTGGCACACTCCGTGCTATCGGCTTTCGGAGGAGGGATGTCCTCGCCGCATTTATTATAGAGTCTCTGCTCCTCGGACTTGTAGGAGGTTGCCTGGGGCTGTTCCTCTCCTCCTTCTTACAACTCTATACGATCTCGACGGTGAACTGGCAGACCTTCTCAGAACTCGCCTTTTCCTTCAGTCTCACAGGAGAGATTATTTGGGAATCACTCCTTTTCTCTCTCCTCATGGGTCTTATCGGCGGAGTACTGCCTGCAGTGAGGGCCTCACGCATGAATATCGTCAATGCCTTGAGGGCAAGTTAGACGTCTCTCACAGCGTTCTCTCTGTTATCGGGAAAATGAAGCGTTAGAACGTCAGACTCTGCCGTTCAAGGAGCATTTGCGCATATATAGAACTTGACATCGAAGTCCTCGATAAGGGTCTTCATGAGACTCCTGAATCGGAGAAAATTGATCCTTTTTCCGCCAAATGAGGGTCTCTGCGGCAGGAGATTTCGGATGACGTAGTGACTTGATGTGACCCCGCCATTTCTCTCGGTCCCATGCCTCCTCTTGATGGAAGTGACCAGGCCTAAAGGATTTCCCGAAAGAGGCGATAAGAATGTATAGAGAGACCTCAAAGGAGTGGACAGATGAAACGATGTGGTGATTGTGTTTATTACCTTTCTTTCAAATGTGATGGGTATAATTGCGGCTATCTCATCAGAATGGTGAAGAAAGACGGCACCGCCTGTTTGTATTTCAGATCCCGCGATGTCAGTGAAGAAGAATCATGACATTACAGGAGAAGGTAACGTCATCCATTTTAGCATGCATGTATCGGTTGGAGGAAGATCTCGGCGGCCCTTCGCCGGGAAAACCGGAAAGAGCCCCTGCCCGCCGAGAATTGAAGGCTCCGACCTTGAGTGATTCGGGGCAAGACCGACCCATAAACTCTTAAACTCACCACTTGATCAATGCAGACGCCCAGGTGAGACCACCGCCGAAGGCCTCAAGGAGGATATAATCGCCGTCTCTCACCCTGCCCGCCCGTACAGCCTCATCGAGGGCTATCGGTATCGATGCGGCAGATGTGTTGCCATAGCGCTCGAGATTCACGAGCACTCGTTCCATGGGGAGGCCCAATCTCTTTGCCGTTGCCTGAATGATCCTCAGATTGGCCTGATGGGGGATAAGGAGAGAAAGCTGAGAAGGCTTCAGCTTGTTTTCTTCAAGGCTTTCGACAACAAGGCTTTCGAGTGTCCTGACAGCGACCTTGAATGTCTCGTTGCCCTTCATCTTAATGAAGTGCTGTCTCTTTCTTACGGTCTCTTTGGAGACGGGAAGTTTCGATCCACCGGCAGGGGTATGGAGGAGTTCCCACATGCTGCCATCAGAATGGATCTTCGTTGAGATGATTCCACGATCTTCCCCTGTTGCTTCGAGGACTGCTGCTCCTGCACCATCACCGAATAAGACACAGGTAGTCCTGTCCTGCCAGTCCGTGACCTTCGAGAGCACCTCAGAGCCGACGACGAGAACCTTCTTGTACATCCCGCTCTTTATATACGCATCGGCAACTGAGAGTCCATAGACAAAGCCTGAACAGGCAGCAAGCACATCAAAAGCAGCGGCCCTCCTGGCATCGAGTCTGTCCTGGAGAAAACATGCGGTTGAAGGCAGCGGCATATCGCCGGTGATCGTCGCAACAATGATAAGATCGAGGTCCTTAGCCTTCAGGCCGGCAGCCTTCAAGGCAGCCTTTGATGCTCCGTATGCAAAATCAGAGGCAGCCTGGTTCTCCGCTGCAACTCTCCGCTCCCTTATCCCCGTTCTTTCAATGATCCATTCATCCGTCGTATCGACCATCTTCTCGATATCGGCATTTGTCACAACCTTTTCCGGAACAGAAGAGCCTGTCCCTGTTATCCTTGACTTCATCAGCGATGTTCCCCGGTCCCGGCGCTCGATGCCAACCTGGCGGACTGCGCCTGATTGATCTCTTCCGCTATGGTCTCGTATCCCTTCTTCCTCGAAAATTCTGCTGCAACCTTTAGTGCATTCCTGATTGCCTTGGCAGAGGACCTTCCGTGGCTTATGATGCAGGTACCGTTTATGCCGAGGAGGGGAGCACCGCCGTATTCAGCGTAATCCGTCTTCCTCTTGAAATTTCTCAGCGCAGGCTTCAACAGGAGATACCCTATCCTTCCAGCGGCCACATCGGCTATCTCCCGCCTGAGCATTCTGAGAATAGCGTCTGCAAGTCCCTCACTCGTCTTCAGCACGATGTTACCGACAAAACCGTCGCAGACAATGACATCGGCATTGCCGAAAAAGATATCTTTGCCCTCGATGTTTCCGATAAACCGTATTCCCGACTCTCTTATGAGTTTGAAGGCCTCCTTGGTGACGATATTCCCCTTTGTTTCCTCTTCCCCGATGCTCAGGAGCGCAATCTTCGGTTCAGGGTTGCTAAACATCGTCTTGCAGTAGGCGTCACCCATAAGGGCGAACTGAAGAAGGTTCTCTGCACTGCAATCGACATTTGCGCCGACATCGAGCAAAACGATCGGCCCTTTCAATGTCGGCATGATGGTGGCAATGGCAGGCCGGTCGACGCCTTCAGACGTGCCGAGCATGAGGAGGGATATCGCCATAGCCACGCCGGAGTGGCCTGCGCTCACAACAGCATCTGCCTCCCCGTTCTTTACAAGCTCAACAGCCCGCCTTATGGAAGAATCCTTTTTCTTCCTGAGACCGGTGAGCGCCGGTTCGTCCATCCCGACGATCTGGGAGGCATGCCTTATCTCGATTCTCTGTGAAGGAAATCTCTTGTCCGAAAGCTTTTCCTTTAACGAGGGTTCATCACCGACGAGAATGAGATCAATGTCGTCACTCTCATTGACTGTTTCTACTGCACCTTCGACAGTAACGGCAGGGGCGAAATCGCCCCCCATTGCATCTAAGGCTACCCTCATTCCTTTTCGAGCATTTCAAGTATCTTGCGACCGTTATAGGAACCACAGCTCGCACATACCCTGTGGGCTTCCTTTGGTTGCTTGCATTCGGGACAGGCGCTGAGATTCGGCATCTGGCCCTTCCAGTTGGCCCTTCTCTTATCTCTCCTCGTCCTCGTATGTCTGTGTGTCGGATTCGCCATCTCTACTCCTTTCCTTTATCCAAGAGTGTTCTTAGTATCGCAAATCGCGGATCCGTCTCCTTCTGCCTGCAACTGCAGGTGTCAGCGCTAAGCTCTGTTCCACAGAACGGACAGAATCCCTTGCAGGTCTCGCTGCAGAGAGGCTTTATCGGAATGCTCAGGATGATCTGTTCTTTCACGAGTTCCTGGACATCCAACTCATCACCCTCGTAGAAGCCCATGTCCAGTTCGTCGTCCTTTATCTCATGTCTCTCTTCACCCTTGAGTTCTTCCGTGGGATGGTAAACGACATTCACATCCAGGTCCGTCTCCTGAGAAAAAGGCTTGAGGCATCTGCTGCATTCAAGTCCGACGCTGGCCTTCACCGTTCCCTTGACAAAAACCTCGGTACGAAACTTCTCGATATGGAGCGATGCCCTTGCAGGCGAGAGAAGCTTGAAAGGACCGGCCTCAAAGGCCTCCGAGAACTCTAGGTCAAGCCCCTCATCCGTTATGTCCGATAACAAAATCTTCATTGTGAAAGATCGCTTCTGAAATCCCGGCAACCGAACCCTGTATCACCGCTGGATTCTCTGGGACATGGCTGACGTTTCTTGAAGACCTCTCCATCGATCGCACTGAATTATAACAGACTGTTCCGGATGATTGTCAAACTTCCCTGGCCCTCTCCTTGGGCTGAAGTTCGATAACATTCGAGCCTTCCTTCTGCATCGTGGAGTGGCCCTGCAGCGATCCGCCTTCGATCACCGTGAGCTTCACCGTACTGATATCCCCGATAATCACCCCCTTTGGCTTGATCTCCAGGATCTCACGGGCAAGAATGGAACCCTCGATCTTGCCGCCCGCGATGACGCCCCGCGCTGTTACGTTTCCTTTCAGGCTTGCCTTCTCTCCCAGGATAAGCCAGTCTGCATCCACGTTGCCTTCAAGAGACCCGTCTATCCTGAGCGTCCCTTTGGTCTTCACGTCACCTTGAAAATGACTGTTGGCTCCGATAAAGGACTCAAGTTTTTCGGTATTCCGTGAAAACATAATTATTTCCTCCCGTCGATAAAGGGGTTCGGATTTACGTGCTTCCCGTCCTTCCAGATCTCGTAATGAGAATGGGGACCGGTTGTGTTTCCTGTTGATCCTGAATAGGCGACGATGTCGCCCCTTTTCACGCGCTGGCCGAC
>Ga0335070_10003328_pt1 | contig 18739 bp, 15 predicted proteins | sample Lox_Sample_13_FD_206722 | JGI IMG/M metagenome (GOLD analysis project Ga0335070, IMG submission 206722) | Soil microbial communities from Loxahatchee National Wildlife Refuge, Florida, United States - Lox_Sample_1.3 | ecosystem: Environmental > Terrestrial > Soil > Wetlands | place: USA... | reverse complement strand
GCGATCGAAGCGCGGCTGCGCCCAGGCCCGCACCTGGCCGGCCCGGACGACCTGTGCGTGATGCCCTACACCTCCGGCACCACCGGCAAGCCCAAGGGGTGCATCCATACCCACGCCACGGTCATGAGCACCGTGGTAATCGGCAGCGCCTGGTTCGGCGCGCATCAGGACAGCGTGATCCTGGGCACGCTGCCGATGTTCCACGTCACCGGCATGCAGGGCAGCATGAACAACCCGATCTATTCCGGCTCGACAGTGGTGCTCATGACGCGCTGGGACCGCCAGACCGCCGCCCGCCTGATCGAGCGCTACCGCGTCGACGGCTGGACCAACATCTCCACCATGGCGATCGACTTCCTGGCCAATCCCGAGCTGGACCAGTACGACCTTTCCAGCCTGAACCGGATCGGCGGCGGCGGCGCAGCGATGCCCGAAGCGGTGGCGCGTAAGCTGCACGAGCTCACCGGGCTCGACTACATCGAGGGCTACGGGCTGTCGGAGACCATCGCCCCCACCCACATCAACCCGCCGGAGCGCCCCAAGAAGCAATGCCTGGGCATCCCGATCTGCAACACCGATGCGCGTGTCATCAACCCGGACACGCTGCAGGTGCTCGGCCCGGGCGAGGTCGGCGAGATCGTCTCCAGCGGGCCGCAGGTCTTCAAGGGCTACTGGAACAACCCGCAGGCGACCGCGGAATGTTTCATCGTGCTGGACAATAAGCGCTTCTTCCGGACCGGGGACCTCGGACACTTCGACGAGGACGGCTACTTCTTCATCACCGACCGGCTCAAGCGCATGATCAACGCCTCGGGCTACAAGGTGTGGCCGGCCGAGGTCGAGGCCATGCTCTACGCTCACCCGGACATCCAGGAGGCCTGCATCATCGGCACCACCGACCCGCACCGCGGCGAGACGGTGAAGGCCGTGATCGCGCTCAAGGCCGGGAGCCGCGGCAAGGTCGGCGCCGAGCAGATCATCGATTGGTGCCGCGGCCACATGGCGAGCTATAAGATCCCGCGCGTGGTGGAGTTCGTCGACACGCTGCCCAAGTCGGCCACCGGCAAGGTGCAGTGGCGGCTGCTGCAGGAGCGCGAGAAGGCCAAGGTGTGAACCGCTCTGCGATCTCTTTTTCATGAAACCCGAAGACTACGCCTGCTGGCCCAAGGGCCTGCCCAAACACCTCACGGTGCCGCGCACCACGCTGTGGCACAACCTCGAGGTCGCGGCGACGCGCTACCCGGACAAGCCGATCGCCATCCTGTACGACTCGCCGCTCGCCTACGCCGAGTTCCTCCGCCAGGCGCGCGCGCTTGCCGGCTTCCTACAGCAGCGTTGCAGAGTCAGCAAGGGCGATCGGGTGCTGCTGGACATGCAGAACAGCCCGCAGTTCATGCTGGCCTATTACGCGATCCTGGGCGCCGACGCGGTGGTGGTGCCGGTGAGCCCGATGAACGTCACCGACGAGCTGGAACACTACGTTCACGACAGCGGAGCGCGCACCGCGCTGGTCGGCCAGGAAGTGTTCCGGCACCTCCAGCCGCTGCTGGGCGAAGGGCTGGACTGGGTGATCGTGGCCGCTTATACCGATTACCTCACTCAGCCCACGACGCTGGCCGTGCCGGAGTTTCTGCGCGCGCCGCGACAAGCGCTCGCCGACTCCCGCGCGATTGGGTGGCGCGACGCGCTGGATGCGGGATGCGCTCCAGGCCCCGCCCAGTCGACGGCCGACGACCTGGCAGCAATCCTGTACACCTCGGGCACGACAGGCAAGCCGAAGGGCTGTATGCACACGCACGCCAGCATCCAGTGCACCGCGGTAGGCGGCGCGCTGGTCGAGGGAATGTCGCCCGGTTCGGTCGTGCTGTCCACCGCGCCGATGTTCCACGTCACCGGCATGCAGCACAGCCTGAACGCGTCGCTGTTCGTCGGCGCCACGATCGCGTTGCAGCCCCGCTGGGACCCGGCGGTCGCCGCCTACCTGATCGAGCGCTACCGCGTCACGCACTGGGCGAACGTGCCGACCATGGTCGTGGACCTGCTCGCGCATCCGGACACCGCGAGCCGCGACCTGTCCTCGCTGCAGAACATTTTCGGCGGCGGAGCGTCCATGCCGGAGCCCGTCGCGCGCAAGCTCTACGAGCTGTGCGGCGTGGAGTACATGGAAGCCTACGGCATGACCGAGACGATCTCGCAGACACACGTGAATCCGCCCGGTCAGCTCAGGCGGCAGTGTTTGGGCATCCCGACGTTCGACACCGAGTCGATCGTCGTCGACCCCGACACGCTCGCTCCGCTGCCGACCGGCGAGACGGGCGAGATCCTCTCCGCCGGGCCGCAACTGTTCAAGGGCTATTGGAACAACCCGCAGGCCACCGCCAGCGCGTGCGTCGAGATCGAGGGCAAGCGCTTCCTGCGCACCGGCGACCTGGGACGCATCGACGCGGACGGCTTCTTCTACATTGCCGACCGGCTCAAGCGCATGATCAACGCGGCCGGCTACAAGGTGTGGCCCGCGGAACTGGAAGCCACGCTGTACAAGCACCCTGCGATCAAGGAAGTGGCCATCGTCTCCGCACCGGACCAGCGCCGCGGTGAGACGGTCAAGGCGTATGTCGTGCTGCGCGACGACGCGCGCGGCAGCCTCGGCGAGCAGGAGATCATCGCTTGGTGTCGCGAGCACATGGCCGCGTACAAAGTGCCGCGGCAGGTTGCGTTCCTCGATGCGCTCCCGCGCTCCGGCACCGGCAAGATCCAGTGGCGCACGCTGCAGGAGAAGGACTGGGAAGGCCGCTGAAGCCCGCGGATGGCGGCACCCGCCCGGCGTGGAATTTGCACCGCGCACGGGTATGAACCCGCTGCGCCGCCCCATGACGTCTGCCGGCAACATCCTGGCGCTCGGCGTGCTGCTCGTGGCGCTCGTGGGATGCGCCGGCCACCCTGTCGCGCCGGACCGGTCCGCCAGTCGCGCATCGGCGCAGCAGGCCGTGCACGCTACCGAGGTCGCTCTGTCGATGGTCGGCCGCCCCTATCGCTACGGCGGGGACACGCCCGCCGGCTTCGACTGCAGCGGACTGGTGAGCTACAGCTATGCGCAAGCGGGCGTCAAAACCTCGCGCGAGACGCCCGCGCTGCGCGCGCAGGGTGTCCTGATCCGCAGTGCTGACTTGCGCCGGGGAGATCTGCTGTTCTTCAATCAGGAGGGCAAGAAGTTTTCGCACGTCGGCTTGTATCTCGGCGATGGCCGCTTCGTGCACGCGCCCTCGACCGGCGGCCGGGTGCGCGTCGACCGCTTCGATGCCGAGTACTGGCGGCGACATTTCGTGGAGGCGAGGAGGATTTAGCGTTACCCGGTCAAGTGGGAGCGGGGCGATCAGATGTTGGCTTCGGCCCGTCAGGTGAAAGGAGAGCGGGTGGCATTACCAACCGTTTCCGGCCATTCAGTTCAGGCCGTTCCGGCTGGGGTGTAAGCGCCAAGACCCGCGAACTAATCTGCTACCGCAACGCAAGTGCACCCCCGGCCCTGGAATGCCTTTGGGGTTTGGCAGGGCGCCCTAGGACAGGGGCGCAGCGTCCCCGACCCAGCGGAAAGGGGGCATGCCCCGGCTTGGCAAAGCCGCTGTAGGGCTCGTGGTGCGTTCCCCGCTGCAACCGCGTTTCGGGTAGCCCTGTCTGCCCGCGCATGGAGGGAAAGCGGTCAGTGGGAATGCGCTGCCGCTAGTCACATCGGGCTGCATTTGCCGATGGCGACGTAGGGAGTATCACCCCCGTTCTCGCTGCCGTGGTTCCAATAGCCATACGGATAAACATACACGAACCGTAGCGAGTTCCTGTTCATCCTGAATTCCTCGGGCCCGTGGCACTGGAGGGCTCCGTCCGCGTCGAAGTCTGCGTCACAGCCAATCAACGCCGACTCATACCCCAGTTCATTCACTACCCAGTTCCCACCCGCTACATCGCGTTGCGTTGGGCGACGCACGACGAACTTTCCGGTAGGCCTAAAGTTGGCACTCTGCCACGCGCCATCGATGTACTTGAACCCAGACGCCATGTCCACGGTGCAGAGGTACTCCTCGCCGGATGCGACCAGTGGCAGCATCGCGAGGATTGTCGAGGCGAGCACTCGCAGCATAGAACGACCCTATCACTTGGCGCGAGCGTCTTCAAGGCGCAGCCTGAGTAGGGTTCGCGGATTTCCCACGAACCGAGACTAGCGCCGGGATGGTCCGCCTCACGATTGCCCGGACCGGTCAGCGCGGGAGCCCGATGCAGCTTGAAGGGTTATCGTGAGGCGGTCTAGAGGTGAATGCCGAGCGACCTTGGCCTCAAACTCTGAGGCTTGATCATGCTGCATGGACAAACGGCGGAGCCGAAGCTCCGCCATGGTCGGACCTAGTAGCGAGGAGGCAAGACCGCGGGCGTGGGAACAGCCAGGCCCTTGGGAGCCTTCGCGGGAGCCGCGGTAGGGAACGTGCAATGCGTCGTGCCATATACAACGTTTCCGAACACCTGGACGATCGACGTATGCGAACGGGAAATGTTAAATGCTCGCCTGGCTTGACCCGTGTCAAGTCTCATGACCAGGCGCTGGTCTTCAACCAGAAGGGCAAGCAGTTATCGCACGTCGGCTTGTATCTCGGCGATGGCCGCTTCGTGCACGCGCCCTCGACCGGCCGCCCGGAGGCGCACCGACCGCTGCGATGCTAGGTACTGGCAGCGACATTTCGTGGAGGCGAGGAGGATCTAGGCGCTAGACGCGAGCAAATGGACGATGCATGGCTGACAGGTTCCCGGAGTTAGAATCCCACCGTCACAGCGTTTCGAGGTCCCGCCATGAACGCGCCCGACCCTCCTACTTCGCTCGACCCCGGTCTCGAGTCCGAGATTCTGGCTGCGGTGCAGGCCAGCGCGGCGGACCTCACCTCGCTGCTGTCCACGCTGGTGCGCTTCCCCAGCCTGCTCGGCGAGGAAGCCTCCGCCCAGGACTTCCTCGAGGGCCTGTTCCAGGGCATGGGTCTGAAGACCCTGCGCTTCGCGGTGCACGACGAGGAGCTGGCGCACCTGCCGGGATATTCGCCGGCTGTCGGGCGCTGGCAACGCCATGACAACGTGGTGGCAACCCACCGCCCGCGCTCGGCGCAAGGGCGATCGCTGATCCTCAACGGCCACATCGACGTCGTGCCGGTGGGCGCCGCGCAGCTGTGGTCCGCACCGCCGTTCGAGCCGGTAGTTCGCGATGGTCGCCTGTACGGCCGCGGCGCCGGCGATATGAAGGCTGGCATCGCCGCCTACATCACCGCGTTCCGCATCCTTCAGCAGCTCGGCTACCAGCCGGCGGCGCCGCTGTTCATGCAGTCGGTGGTGGAAGAGGAATGCACGGGCAACGGAGCGCTCGCGTGTTTGCATCACGGGTTCCGGGCCGACGCGGCCATCATCCCGGAGCCGTTCGGTCACAGCATCCTCGATGCCCAGGTCGGCGTGATGTGGCTGGCGGTGGAGGTGCTCGGACGCCCGGCGCATGTGCTGGACGCGGCACGGGGCGTCAACGCCATCGAAGCGGCGTTCGCGCTGTTCGAGGCGCTCAAGGGCTTGGTCGCGCAGTGGAACGAGCCTGCAAACCGCCACGCCGCGTTTGCCCACGTCGACGACCCGATCAAGCTGAACCTCGGCAAGATCCAGGGCGGCGAATGGGCGTCCTCCGTGCCCACCCGCTGCGTGATGGAGCTGCGCATCGGCTCCTATCCGGGGGTGTCCGCAGCATCGACACGCGCGGCCGTGGAAGCGTGCCTGAAGCGCGCGACGCAGACCAGCCCGCGCCTGGCGGGCGCTCGCTTCCAGGTGAGTTATGCCGGGTTCCAGGCCGAGGGGTTCGTCGCCGATCGCCACGCGCCGATGATGCGCACGCTGGCCGCGGCGCACACCCGCGCGATCGGGACGCAGCCGGAGTGGTATGCGAGCACGGCGACCACGGACGCGCGCACCTTCCACCTGTACGGCACGATCCCGGCCACCTGCTACGGCCCCGAAGCAACGAACATCCACGGCATCGACGAGTCGGTGTCGCTTGCCAGCACGCTCGCCGTGACGCAGGTGCTCGCGCTGTTCATGGCTCGCTGGTGCGGGCTGGAGAAGGGCTGATCCCGCCCGCCCGGCTGCATCGGTGTAGCATAGCCGCCGGCCGGCGCGGCACCGAACTGCCCGGCGCAGGCCTGGACGGAGGCAGGGAGAAATCACGGTGCGCACATCCTGCGTGCGCGACCTGCGTCCAGGCTTGGCACCTCACCAACAGGAGAATCCGAACATGAGCTTCGCATCCGAGTTCAAGGAGTTCGCAATGAAGGGCAACGTCATGGATCTCGCCGTGGGCGTGATCATCGGCGGGGCCTTCGGCAAGATCGTCGACTCGGTGGTCAACGACCTGATCATGCCGCTCGTCGGCCGCATCATCGGCAAAGTGGACTTCTCCAACATGTACGTGGTGCTGGCCGACATCCCCTCGGGGGTGCCCAACACGCTGGCCGAGCTGAAGAAGGCTGGCGTGCCGGTGTTCGCCTACGGAAACTTCATCACCATCCTGATCAACTTCATCATCCTCGCCTTCGTGATCTTCGTGATGATCAAGCAGATGAACCGGCTCAAGCGCCAGGCTCCGCCGGCGCCTCCCGCCGCACCGCCGGAGGATGTGGTGCTGCTACGCGAGATCCGCGACTCGCTGAAGAAGGCCTGAGGAGCGAACCATCGGCGCACAGGCGCCAGTTCGCGCGCGAGCGCGAGCTGGCCTCACTGCGACCGCGCGCGGCCGCGCATGGTCCAGGCGGCCGCCATCCCCGCGACGAAACCACCGATGTGGGCGCCATGCGCGACGCCCGAGGCTGTCGGTGCGATCAGGAACGGAAGCAGGTTGTCGAGCAAGAGGTAGATGCCCAGTACCCAGATCGCGCCCCATCGCACGACCCCGATGTAGAACGGGAAAAGGAACACCCAGATCTTTACGACGTTGCGCGGAAACCACACCAGATAGAAGCCGAGCACACCGGAGATCGCCCCGGACGCACCCACGAGCGGAACCGGTGAACCCAGGTTGAACGCGGCGTGGAAAGCCAAGGCCGCCACGCCCGTGACCAAGTACCAGAACAGGAACCACAGCGGGCCCAATCGCGCCTCGACGTTGTTCCCGAAGATCCAGAGATAGAGCATGTTGCCCAGCACGTGCAGCAGGCCGGCGTGCAGGAACATGCTGGTGAACAGCGCGATCCAGCTCGGCGCCGCGACGCGAAAGCCATAGCGGAACACCACCAGGTCGTAGACCGACACCTGTTGCGCCGGCATGCCTTGGGGTACCGATCGAAGGAATTCCGCTACCAGCGGGTCGGCCGGATCGGCCGGCCGCATGCTCAGCGGCAGCGATATCAGCAGGTACACCGCGACGTTGACCGCGATCAGGGCCACGGTCATGACCGGCCGCTGCGGAGGATTGGGCTCGTCGCCGATCGGAATGAACATGCGTGCGCGCCGGGACGCGCAGACGCCGTCTCAGCGACTTGGTCCGGATGGGGTAACCGGATTATAGACCAGCCGCCGCCTCCACCCGTCACGGATTAGATTCCACAATCATTTCTCCCTGTTCATCAGCGGCTTAACTGAGCGCCGCTGTCAGTTTGGTGCACGCTGAGAGAATCCGCCTATACTTGCGCGCACTGACGAAGCGGACCTTGGGTCACGGGCCGTAGTCCCTTTGGCAGGGGGGCGTCCGCGCCTCGCTCAACCGGTTACACAAAAACGGGCACTTGAGGCATGGACAGCCTGGAGCACTTGACGCGGGAGGCCCTTGCGGCGCGCGTACACGAACTCGAAGGCCGGCTGGCGGCGGCGCAAGTGCCGGCACCGGACCTAGACTACGTCGCCCAGCAAGCGCTGACGGTTCTGGACAACAGCGGCATTGCAGCGCTCATCTACGATACCGAAGGCACGTTTCGCATCCTCACGGCCAATGCCTGCATGGCTGCGCAGTCGGGCCATAGCGCGACCGAGCTCACAGCGCTGAACCTCCCGCAACTGCTGGCCGGCGAGGATGCTCGCCGCCACGCACGGCTGCTGCGCTTGCCGCGCCAGGGCGGCTTCTCGAGCGCCGGAGGCTGGCGCAGCCTTACCCGCAGCGGCGAGATACGCGAGGTGGAAGTCAGCGGGTATGACCTCGCGTACCGCGGCCGGCGCGCGCGCTTCGTGATTGTCCAGGACGTCACTCGCCGCAAGCGCGACCAGCTCACCCGGCAGCGACTCACGGCCATCGTCGACACTTCGCAGGACGCGATCCTGAGCCAGACGCTCGAAGGTGTCATCCTGAGCTGGAACAAGGCGGCCGAGCGCCTGTTCGGCTGGTCGCCGGTCGAGATGATCGGCCGCGACGACAGCGCGCTGTTCCCGGACGAGATCCGCGAACAAGAGGTCGCGTTCATCCGCGCACGCATGCTCGCCGACCAGCCGATCGAGCATCGCGAATCGGTGCGGCTGCACCGCGGCGGCGCGCGCCTCCACGTCGCGGTCAGCGTCTCCCCGCTCAAGGACGAGCAGGGGCGCATGATCGGCACGTCCTCGATCCTGCGCGACCTGCGCCCGGCGCGCGCTTCGGAGCGGTTGCTCACCGCCATCGTCGACTCGGCCGACGAAGCCATCCTGAGCTGGTCGCCCGACGGCAATGTGCTGACCTGGAACCCCGGTGCGCACGCAATGCTGGGATACGGCGCGGCGGAGATGCTCGGCCGGCCGGCGGAGGTCGTGCTGACCGATGCGCTGACCGGCGCCCCCAACCTGCTTGCGCGCGTGCGCGCCGGCGAGCACGTGCGCGGCGCCGAGACCGTCGCGCACCATCGCAACGGCACTGCGATCCAGGTTTCGGCGACCTGCTCGCCGATCCGCGACGAGGGCGAGCGGCTGACTGCGGTGGCTTGCATCCTGCGCGACATCCGCGCGCAGAAGCTGCGCGAGCGGCTGCTCAACGAGAGCCACCAGCGGCTCAAGCTCGCGCTGGAGTCGGCCGAGCTGAGCCTGTGGGACTGGGACGTGCCGGCCGCACGGGTCGACTACTCCGAGACGTTCTCGCGCGTGCTCGGATTCACGCCCCGCGACATGCCGCGCGCGAGCAGCTTGTTCGAGCACCTGGTCCATCCGGACGACCGCCCCGACCTGGAAGGCCGGCTCAACTCGCACCTGCGCGGCGACAGCGGCTTCTGGCGCGCCGAGTTCCGTGCGCGCACCAGTGGCGGCGGGTACCGCTGGATGGGCGCGCGCGGACGGGTGGTCGCGCGCGACCACGAAGGCAAGGCGCTGCGCATGATCGGCGTAGTGCAGGACATCGAGCCGCGCAAGCGCGAGCAGACGCAGCGCCTGCTCGCCCCGGTGGTCGAATCCTCGCAGGATGCGATCGTCAGCTATGACGTGGAAGGTAACATCCTGTCCTGGAACCGCGGCGCGCAGGCGATGTTCGGCTATCGCCCCGACGAGGTGCTGGGCCGCAACTTCCGCCTGTTCGCACCGGCCTCCGCGGTGCAGAGCACGCGCGAGCTGCGCGAGCGCGTAGTCGCCGGCCTGCCGGTGCCGCCGTTCGAAGTGACGGTACGCCATAAGCAAGGGCACACCGTTGTCGCCTCGGTGACCGTGAACGTCCTGCGCGGCGAGGACGGGATGGTCAGCGGCGTGGTGACCATGGCGCGCGACATCACCACCCAGAAGCGCACCGAGCTGCTGATGGCGCGCACGCAGGCTCTCGGGCGCGTAGGCGGCTGGCAGGTCGAGTGCAACACCGGCCGGCTGTACTGGACCGAAGAGACCTTTCGCATCCACGAGCTGAGCCCGGATCTGTATCGGCCGGAGCTCGACAATGCGTTGTCGTTCTATGCGCCCGAGGCCCAGGCCACCATTCGCGGCGCGCTCACCCGGGCGATGCGCGAAGGCGTGGCGTTCGACCTCGAGCTGCCGCTGATCACCGCACACGGCCGGCGCATCTGGGTGCGTTGCATCGGCGAGGCCCTCGCGCAGGACGGGCGCATCGCCCAGGTGTACGGTTCCTTGCAGGACATCACCACGCGGCGCCAGACCGAGGACGCGCTGCGCGAGAGCGAACGCCAGCTGCACACCATCTTGAACGACGCCGCCGAAGGCATCCTCGTGGTCGGCATCGAGGGACAGGTCGAGCGCATCAACCTGGAAGCGCGACGCATGTTCGGCTATCAGGCGCAGGAGGCCCATCGGCTGTCGCTGCGCGACCTGGTGCTCGAGCTGGAATTCGCGCCGGGCACCGAAAGCTCCGCGCAGCCGATCCGTCACCTGCTCGGCAGCCGGCGCGAGGTCACCGGCCGGCGCAAGGACGGCAGTCTGTTCCCGCTCGAGCTGTCGTTATCCGAGATGTCTCTCGCCTCGGGCTTGTCGCAATTCACGGCAGTGGTGCGCGACATCACCGAGCGCAAGTCCTGGGAGAACCGCATCTATCAGCTGGCATACTCGGACTCGCTTACCGGTCTGCCCAACCGCCTGCTGCTGCGCGACCGGCTGGAGCACGCGATCGCCACCGCGGACCGCAACCGCTCGATGGTGGGCGTGCTGTTCTTCGACCTCGATCACTTCAAGGCGATCAACGACTCCTACGGGCACCATGTCGGCGACCAGCTCCTGCGCCGCATCGCCGAGCGCACCCGCGGCTGCGTGCGCGAGATCGACACGGTTTGCCGTCTCGGCGGCGACGAGTTCGTGCTGGTGCTGCCCGAGCTGCACGAAGCGGCTGACGCGGCGGGGGTCGCGCGCAAGCTGCTCAGCGTGCTGTCCGAGCCCTACCCGATCGACGAGCGCGAACTGACCATCACGCCCACCGTGGGTATCAGCATCTACCCGCGCGACGGCAATGACGCCGACACCCTGGTGCGCAATGCCGATTCGGCGATGTACCACGCCAAGGAGTCCGGCAAGAACCACTACCGGTTCTATCGCCCGCCGCCGGCTTGACCCGCGGCGCACTGCGCCGCGGGTCAAGGGGCTTGATCCGCCTCGCGCCTGCCACTATGCTCCGGCTGCCCTTGCGCGCTCGCACACTCGACAACTCCAGAGATCCCAATGGCGGAGGCGCTGCTCTACCTCGTATCCAGCTTCTGGCTCGGCGCGGTTCACGCCGCCACGCCCGGGCACGGCAAGACCATCGCTGCCGCCTACATCGTCGGTGCGCGCGGGCGCCCGATCGATGCCTGGATTCTCGGCGTGTTCGTTACCCTGTCGCACACCAGCGGGATCGTGATGGTGGGCGTGCTGGCCTCGCTGGGCCTGCCGGGCATGGTGCCTCAGCGTATCGAAGCCTGGCTGGCGCTCGCCACCGGGGTCCTGATCATCCTGATCGGCGCATGGACGCTGTGGACACAACGGTCGCTGTTCCCGGTGGCGGGATGGGCATCTGCGCCCGCTGATGGCCACGAGCACGCCCACGACCAGGCTCTCGTGCACGCCGAGGACCACGAGCACGACCTTGCCCATGACCACGATCACACCCACGATCATTCGCACGGCGAAGGCGTGCCCGTCTATCACAGCCACGGATTCGGCTTCAAGCACACGCACAACGTGGAGCTGGTGTCGGGCAGCAATCGGCCGAGTCTGTGGGTGCTGGTCGGGCTGGGCATCGCGGGCGGGCTGCTGCCGGACCCGGCCGCGTTGGGCATCCTGCTCAACGCGCTGGCGCAAGGCAAGGTGATCCTCGGCCTGAGCACCGTGCTGGTGTTCAGCCTGGGCTTTGCGACGACGCTGGTGGTGGTGGGAATGCTCGCCGCGTGGGTCGGCAAGCGCATGCTCGACTGGCTCGCCGGTCCGTGGCCAGCGCGGATCCAGATCGCCACATCGGTAATCATCGTGCTGGTTGGCGTGGTGCTCGGCGTGAGCGCGTGGGGAAAGATCGCGGCGCTGGTCTGAACAACAGGCGCGAGGCGCGAGCCGCTTGCCTGCCTACCGTTGCGCCTCCTTCGCCGGCAGCATCCCCACATAGCCGGTGATATCCGTGTACCAGATGTTGCCCGCCTGGTCGGCGCCGACGCTGTAGGGCCGCGAGCGCTCGCGCGGCAAGCGGTACTGGACGATCTTGCCATCCCGGTACCGCCCGAGGCTGCCCTGCCGCAGCATGCCGAACCATACGCTGCCGTCAGGCGCCATGGCCAGGCCCGTCGGGCCGACGTTCTCCTGACCCAGCGGCACTTCCTGGAACCTGCCGTCCTTGAACCGGCCCAGCTTGTTACCGCGGAACTCCAGGAACCACACTGCACCCTGGCGGTCGATCGCGAGGTCGCTCGGCGAGCTGCCGCGAGTGGGAATGTCGAACATCTTCATGCTGCCGTCCGAGCTGATGCGCAAGAGCTGGTTGCCGGTCTGCAGCGTCGCCCACACCGTGCCGTCGGCTGCAACCGCAACGCCGAGCGGGCCAGCGCGCGGCGAGTCGATCACGTGGCGCGTGAGCTGCCCGTCCTTGAGCCGCGTGACGCTGAAGGCGTGCCCTTCGGCGAACCAGACCGAGCCGTCGGGCGCGACGGCGATCTGCCCCAGGCGTGCCACGGGTGTGTCCAACGGGACCGAGGCCAATTCGCCGCTGGGCGAGATGTGCGTGACCTGTTTGGCGGGTGCGTCCGTGTACCAGGCCGAGCCGTCGGCAGTCGCTGCGATCCCAATCGGCTCAAGGTTGGCCTTGCCGTCGGAGAATCGCTCGACTTTCCCGTTGCGCACGCGGCCGACGGCGTCCGCAAGGTCGATGGTGAACCACACCGAGCCGTCCCGCGCGACCGCCAGCGCCGTAGGCACGTCGCGCTCGACTAGCATGGCGAACTCGACAACCTCGGCCTTGCGCACTGCGCCCCCGCCGCGCCACAGGAACAGGCTGGCGCCAAGCACCGCGATCGCGACGATCAGAATCAGCAGCAGCCACAGCCAGCGGCGTGGCCTCGAGCGGGAAGCGGGCGAGGCGTTGCTCATCGTGTGGAACCGTGAATGGGAAGATCGGATCGGTTGCGCCGCCGCGCCAGCCACGCCGCGGCCAGAGCGCCAAGGGCGATGAGCAGGACCACGAACGCGATACCCCCGGCGATACTGAGCGTGTCGAGTCGCCCGAGCAGATTGCCGCCCTCGACCGCCACCCGCCAGATCTCGTTATAAGGCAGCAGCGCGAAGCCCGCATACAGTGTGTTGGGCTCGGTGGGATCGCGCACCAGGGGCCGAGCCTCCAGGTGGATCGGCAGATTACCTTCCACCAGTGTCCAGGTGTTCGCCCCGTCGGTACTGCGGTACAACCCGCGATGCGTGGTCACGACTACCGTGGCTGCACGTGCATCGGCGGCGATGCCGCGTACGCTCGTATCGGCCTCCGGCAGTGGGGCGCCGAGAGCGTTCCAGCGCGCCCCTGCATCGTCGCTGCGATAGAGGCGTGCGCCGGCAGCCACCCACATGCGGCCCGCTGCGGCCGGGTCCAGCGTCAGCGCCTCCGCCGGCGCGTCCGGCAGTCCGCTCGCGCGCATCTGCCATTGCACGCCCGCATCGGTGCTCATCATGACGCGCCCGTCGACGATTACGTACAGCCTCTCCTGCTGCTGCACGGCTACCGCCAGCGCGGTGAACTCGGGCTGGTCGGGCAGGTTGTGCTTGACTTCCTGCCAGGTCTTCCCGTCGTCGTCGCTGCGATACAAGGCGCGGCGGCCGATCAGATAAACACTGCCCTGCACCGCGCCCAGCGCGATAGCACGCGCGGGCGCTGCCTCCCCCGGCGCTTGCGCCCGCTGCCAGTTCGCTCCGTCCCAGCGAAATATGCCGCCGGGCGCCACCGCAAGCGCGCTGCGCCCGCCAGGCAAGAAGCTCACCGCGAACACCGCGCCAAACAGCTTGGCGGGCGCCTCCCGGACCCAGTCGCGCCCCGCGTTGCGCGACGAAAGCAGCGCGGTGTCGGTACCCAGCAAGAGGTGATTTCCGTCAGCCGGATCGACGGCAACCGACACCGAGCCGCCGAGAAACAAGCCCACGTCGGCGTTGAGCCAGGTGCCGCCGAAGTTGCGTGAGCGAAACAGGCCGCCGTAGGCGCTGGGATCGTGGGCCTGAACACGCGCCGCCGGCAGGCAGCCAGCCAGAGCCGTGAGCAGCAGAAGCCAACGCGCGGGAAGGGACGACACGGTTCTGGATGCTCGCAAAAAAACGAGGAGCCGGGAAGCCCGGCTCCTCGCTAGTCGAACGGCCGGCGCGCTCACGCCGGCCGGTTGGTCTGCTTACCTCTTCTTCGAGCTCTCGCCCGGCGCAAGCGTGACCTCGGCCAGGCGCGCGCCGTTGATCCCGACCCAGGAGTTCGAAGTGATCGGGTAGTCCTTGGTGTACGAGGTGGGCTCGTGCGCCGCGATACAGTTGTTGGGATCGCTGCGGCCGGTGAGCTTGTAGCACTTCTCGTAGGCCAGGAACTGCTGGGCGGTGTCGGCCGACGATTGCGGGTTGGCCATCATCCAGTCACGGATGCCCTGCCAGGAGGAGTACACGTCGCTGCCGAACACCAGCGTGCCTACCGAAGTGCCGGTGCGCACTTCCAGCAGCTGCGAGCCGGCGGTGTGCGCATGGTGGGCCGGGTGGATGATCATACCGGGCAGGATCTCCATCATGCCGTCGACGATCATCGCCTTGCCGGCGAGCACCTTGCCGTAGATCTCGTCCATCGTCTTGGGCGGATAGCCGCAAGCCGGTGTGCGATTGCACCCGCCAGGCGAGAAGTTGTGCGCGCTGATGCGCGGGTTCGGGTAGTTGAGCGCCCACTCGATGCCTTCGAGTTCCTTCTTCTGGATGTACATCACCGCGTTCGGGAAGTCGCTCAGGCTGCCGGCGTGGTCCCAGTGGCCGTGACCCACGACGATCTTGGTGACCTGATCAGCCGAGATGCCGAGCAGTTTCAGCGTTTCGGGCAGCGACGCCCAGTGGTCGGTGCCGGTGGCCTTGTGGTAGTCCTGCTGCTTCCAGCCGGAGTCGGCCAGCACGACCTCGAGCTTGCCGTTCACCATGCCCTTGATCACGCCGACGTTGACCGGTAGATCGACCGTGTTGATGTTGTTGAACTTGCTGGTGCTGCCCGGAACGAAAGCGCGATCGGGCATGAACGCGCCGTAGGGCACGTTCATGAAACGGCTGCTCTCGACCACCCACACGGAATACTGTTGCGCCAGCGCCAAGGGCGCGACCGCACTTGCCGCAAGAGCCGCCAGGCCGACGGCCGCTCCCTTTACTGCCTCCCGCTTGTTCATTGTTGGCTCCTCCTAGTCACGCGTGATGAAGCTGTCGGCATGCCATCGGGTTCCGGCTTGTGGCCTACTCCCCGCGGCGCGCCGCCAGGACCCCTGTAACTCAATTCGGCTTGTACTCTCCAGGCCACAGCACGTCGCTCACCTTGAGCAGCGTCTCCGAGGCCTTTTCGCTCTTCTTCTGGGCAGCCAGCAGATGCTCGTCGCGCCCGTCGCTGGCCACCCGCAGCATCTCCTGCGTCGCCGCCGCATACTGATCGACCGCTGCTACATAGCTCTTGTGCGTGTCGGCTAGCGATGGCGGCGGTTGGATCGCGCGCGCGCGCTGCGCGGCCGACCTGAAACTCAGGCTGAGCGGCTCGACAGTCGCCCTGAGCTTGCGCGCGTCGTGATGCTCGGTCTTGTACTTGAGCCCGGCAAAGGTCATGCGGATCGCGGACAGCTTGACGTCGTTGTGGACCGACCACAGCTCAGCGGCATAGGATTCTTCCTCCGCACTCAGCGCACGTGTGTGGCTGTCGTGCTTGTCCATCGCCAGCCCGCCGGTGAAGGCAGCGGCGGCCGAAGGCGCCGCCTCCGGCTGCCGGGCTTCGCGCACGACCGCCACCGCGACCACGGCACCGAGCGCCAACAGCACCAGCCCGAATGCGACCTGCTTGACTCTCATTCCCCCAGCGCTCAAAGGCGTCGCTTCCGGCGAGTTATATTGCCCGCGAATCTATATCCTTCGCGCCCACACCGTCAACCGTGCAACGCGCAAATTCTTCAGGACCTTGCGCGCCTCATCCTATGTTTCCAGCAATCGTCCTACACGTTGGCGCGCCGATTATCGCCGCGTGCCTGCGAACAATCCGTCGACGACGCCGATGCGCCAGCCCAGGTACAGCCCCAGAACCAGGCTGAGCACGCCGGCAACCACCCGCAGGGTAAGGTTCAGGTACGGCAGCCGATGGCTGGCGGCGAACGGCATCGCGATCAGGGATGTGATCAGCATCATGCCCGCCATCGTCCCTACACCGAACAGCAGAAGGTAGGCCACGGCCCACAGCGGCTCGCGGATCTGTGCCAGCACGAGCAAGGCGATGGCCGCCGAGCCGGCCAGGCCGTGCACGATGCCGATGGCGATCGGGCGCAGCGCTTGATAGAGCGTAAGCTCGCCGAGGTGTCGGTCGAGCCATCCCTGCGGCGTCTCGCCGTGCCCGTGGCCCTCGGCGTCGTGCCCATGCCGATGGGTATGCACATAGTCGCCATGGGCGTGGACGTGCAGGTGGGACTGCGGCAGGCCATCGGGATGGCGATGCCCCGACAACCCGTCGGCCAGCATCGAGGTCATGCTGTCGCGCACGTACCGGCTGACTCGCGCTAGCGTCACCGCGCCGAGCAAAATGAGCATCAGCGCCACGCCGAACTCCATCGCCAGCCCCACGCGCGGCGGGATCACCAGGTTGAACAGGATGATGGCACCGCCCACCAGCAGCACCGTCAGGGTGTGCCCCACGCCCCACAGCGCGCCGACGCGCGCAGCGCTGCCCACCTTGCGTTGCTGGCTCACGATGGTGGACACCGCCACCACGTGGTCCGCATCGGTGGCATGCAACATGCCGAACAGGAAGCCCAGGACCACCACCGGCAGCGACTGCACGCGTGCGTCTCCTCGAGAATCTTATCTTTGGATTGATTCGTAGGACGCTACGACGAAAGCGCAGGGCGCGTCAAGCTGGCGCACGCCCGGTCGAAGTGCCGCATCAGCGCCGCCGGATCGAACTGCTGTACCTTTGGCCGATACCGATGGTCGGTAGAGCTCGCAGCGATGTAAACCTCGCTGCGCCCCTTGCGGGCAGGGAAGGGGCGGGCTGCCGGATGCAACCGGCCCCTGCCCATGGCAGTCTAGAAGGCGAGCGGATCAGCCGCACGGTGCCAGAGCGCTCGTGAACCATCTTGGGAACCACTGGGAGAAGGCGAATGAAACTGACGAGCAACAGCTTCAAAGACGGCGATTACCTGGGTCAGGACCATATTCTGTCGGCCGACTACGGCTTCGGCTGCGCCGGCGGCAACCGCTCGCCGCACCTGAAGTGGCAGGAGGTACCGCCCGGGACCAAGAGCTTCGCTGTCTTGTGCTTCGATCCCGATGCACCGACCGGCAGCGGCTTCTGGCACTGGGTGGTAGTGAACATCCCGCCCAACGTGACCGAGTTGCCGCTCGACGCCGGCAATCCGGCGAGCGGCAAGCTGCCGCCCGGGGCGCTGCAGGTGCGCACGGACTTCGGCAAGCCGGGCTACGGCGGGCCGTGTCCACCCGATGGCGACCATCCGCACCGGTACCTGTTCACCGTGCACGCGGTTTCGCTGGACAAGCTGCCAGTAGCTGCGGACACCGCCGCGGCGGTGGTCGGCTTCTACCTCAACTTCAACACGCTGGCCAAGGCTTCGCTGATGGGGCTGTACAAGCGTTGAAGGAATCGAGCCGTTGCAGCGCTATTGCACATCCAGCCAGTAGCGAAACCAGGGCGCGCGCCGCACCGCGATGTCCAGCATGTAGAACACCAGTCCGATCGCCGCCAGCCAAGGCCACAGCGGGGTACGGGCGCGACCGACGTCCCCCTGGGGAGCGAAGATCTCCGGCACGCTGGGAGCGAGCTTGCCGCCGGTCTGCTCCGCGATCGCACGCAGCAGGTCCACATCCGGCGGATAGGCGCGATACTCGTCGGGCAGCGGGTAGAACAGCCCGCGCACGCCGACCCGCCTGGCCAGTTCCTTTGGAATGCCTCCGCCATCGCTGAGTTCGAAGGCGAACGGCGCGCTGGCGGAGGCGACGACGGGCATGCGCGCGACATAGCGCCCCGGCGCGCTCTGCCGCAGCGCCAGCGAGGCGGTGGAGCCATCCGGGCGCTTGACGCGCACCTGCGGCAGCAACCGGTTCTGCCACGCGCCCTCGGGCGTCATCAGCTCGAGCGCCACCATGGCCTCATCGCGCTCGCGCGTGACCAGCAGGCGCGCGGCCTCGCCGGCATCCCGCCGCATGGTATCGCGCACCAGCTGAGCCCAGAACTTGCCATACCCCTCCCACTGCAGCCATTCCGCGGCCCAGCGGTTCTTCACGTCGGAGGTGAACACCACCGCCTTGCCCAGGCCGTACTGCCAGCGCGCGAGGATCGGCGCCCCAGAGTCCGAGGCCAGCAGCAGTTCCGCTCCCTCCTTGGGCTTGGTGCTGGCGAAACCTAGCAACGGCGGCCCCGCTGCGAAGTCCAGTCCGCGCAGCGCCTCGGTCCTGCGCTTGACCAGAGGGCGGAATGGCTCCTCGATCAGCGTGGTGCGCGCGACGTTGCGCGTGTCCTCCACGAACATCTGCGGGACTTCGCTCACGTCCTCGGCCACGTAGGCGCGCCCCTTGCCGGCACGCGCGATGCGCGCCATCAGCTCCGGGTCGCCGCTGCGGCCTATGGTCACCGTGGACA